>Ga0209800_10000239_pt1 | contig 102521 bp, 95 predicted proteins | sample Higcelweek8metaG_FD_187174 | JGI IMG/M metagenome (GOLD analysis project Ga0209800, IMG submission 187174) | Freshwater pond sediment microbial communities from the University of Edinburgh, under environmental carbon perturbations - High... | ecosystem: Environmental > Aquatic > Freshwater >... | reverse complement strand
CGGAAACCAGCCTCTTTGCACACAGTATGCAAAAAATGGTCCATGGAAGAGCAGGAAAAAATGGCCGCCTCTGCGCCCTATTTGGGGCAGCGTCCCTCCTTGCGGAAGCTCTCGTAGAACTCGCAGTCGCCCAGATCGCAGGCCATGCGGTAATCCCGGCAGGCGGCGACGTCATCGCCCAGGCGTTCGTGGGCCAGTCCCCGGTTGGAATGGGCGGCGGCGTCGGCCGGACGCAGGGTCACGGCGGTGTTGTAGTCCGCCAGCGCCTTTCGGGTGTCGCCCAGGTTGTTATGGGCGTTGCCGCGGTTGTTGAAAATGTCAGGGTCGGTCGGGTCCAGGGCTGCGGCCTTGTCCAGGAGGGGCAGGGCCTTTTTATAATTGTCTTTTTTGGCGGCGGCCAGGGCCTGCTGGAAAAGCTCCAGGGCCTTTTGGCGGTCGGCCGGGTCCACGGAGGGACGGCCTGCGGCGGGCGCCGGGGTCGGGGCGACCGGTGCGGGCGCACTGGAAACGGCGGGCGCGGCCGCAGACGGCTGGGGGGAGTCCGGCGCCGTGGCGGGCTGCACAGCCTGTGCAGCCTGTGCAGTCTGTGCAGGGGCTGCGGCCTGGACAGGCGGCGTGGTCTGGACCGGGGGGGACGTCGCCGCAGCCGGGACGGTCTGGGCCGGGGTCGGGGTGTGAAGGACCACCGCCTCGTCGGTGCGGCGCTCTGCGGCCCGGCCCTGGGGGCGGGATGCGGCGGCCGGAGACGGCGATGGGGCCGGTCTGGCCGGTTCGGCCTCCACGGCCGGATAGGGGCGGCCCAGACTCGATCCAGCCTCTTCCACGTCCTGGGGCGAGCCTTTGACCTTCTCGCTGACGCGTTCCAGGCGTTTGAGGGAACGCTCGCGCACCTCCTGCTTGGTCAGGGCCTGCCCGGGACTGGGGACAATAAGGACCCCCAGGCATAGGATCAGGCAGAGGCGCAGCACACGACGAATTCCGGACATATGGCGTACAGGCATGTGGGCTACCGGGCCGGGATGGTGATGACCTGGCCGTCGCGGATGGTGTCGGCGGACAATCCCTCGTTGGCCTTGAGAATGTCCTCCACGGTGAGATTATTCTTTTTGGCGATCTTGGTCAGGTTGTCGCCGCGCTGGATGGTGTACTGGCCGGGGGTGCGCTGATCCGGCGCTTTGGCGTCGGCGGCAGGGGCCTTGGCCGGGGCGGCGGGCTTGGCCGGGGCGGCGGTCTGGACGGGCTTGGCCGGGGGGGTCTCCGGCTCCAGGGTCACGGTGATGTCGGGCCGCACGGCCTGGACAGGCGGCTGGGCGGCGGGTTTGATCGGGGTGGCCTTGGCCACGCGGGGCGGCTTTTTGTCGACAGCCACTTCCTTGCGGAAGACGTCGTATTCATCCTGTTCCAGGCTGCCGTCCTGGTTTGCGTCGTAGGCCGCGAAGTTTTCCACCACGGTGTCCGGGTACACGAACACCAGTTCCTCGAAGATGACGCCGCCGTCCTTGTCGTGATCCACGCTGGCGAACGACTGCTTGTCCTCCTTGGAGCAGGAGAGGGAGGCCAGGGCCGCGCACAGGGCGAAAAGCAGGAATGATTTTTTCATGGAATGTCCTTGTCAAAGGCGCCAGACGAAGGGCGTCCGGGATGGGAAGGTGGCCGGGCCACGGGTGGCGGGCGCACAGCGGGCGCGCCGCATGGCGACCGTATAACCCAATGCGTGAGGAAATTCCAGGAATCGGCGCAGGGGGAATCCGGCGGATGGCGCGCCGGGGCGTCGAGCGCCTTGATAGCCGGGGAAAGACCTGATAGGGAAGCGTCGTCCTATCGGATGCGGAAGCGTATCGTCACCGGTGTGGCGCCCGGACTTCAAATCCGGTGTGCGGTCGAGAGGTCGCAGGTAGGTTCGACTCCTATACGCTTCCGCCAGCATTGAATATTTCGATTCGTCGGTGCTTTTTAGTCCCTCCCTCCCCCTCCATATTGCTTTTTTGCTCCAATTTTGCCCCACGTGCTCCGGCAAAGAGGTGGAGCAATGGCTACTTTTCGCAAGCGCGGGAACCTCCAGTGAGAGGCCCGGATTCGCAAGCCAGGCGGTGGGACAGGGCCGCTGAGCGACCGTCCGAGTGAGAAAATGGCGTGGGACCCTCCCAAAGATTTTCACGGGAACAAAGCGGGGCTCTGCGATTGCATTGGCGACGGCATGTGGGGCATGCTCCGGCTCGAGCCTAAAACACGGGGACAAAACCGCGAAGGCGCTTGACTCCGGTTCCAGCAGACCGCACATACCGGACAGGGCGAAGCATGCATGTGATCCCGGGGAAGAGGTGAACCGGTTATGGCGGAAGTCCTTCAGCTTGAAACACTGGCCGGCATCTATCCCAAACTCCGCCGACTGGAGTTTGCCAGACGCGCCTGTGGCGAGACCCCGGCCCCGCTGTCAAACAAACCGCGTACGCCGGAAAAGGCGGAGCTGCTCCGCAAGTGCCGCTACGCCCTTTTATTTCGTCGCAACTTGAAACAGACGGTAATTGACGGCATACCCGTTCTTATCGTCACTCTTTGATGGGCAGCCATGTCGAAATATAAAGAGATGCTTCGCGCGCTCTCCGATGAAAACGATGCATACCGTCGGAAAATTCAATTTCTCGGAATTGTGGCGCGATACTTTGCTGATCATAACCTCGAAACGCCTGTGGTTGTTGGCGGCGAGGCGGTTGAAATATATACGCAGGGGGCTTTTACGTCTCTTGATATAGACATCAAGAGTTCGCAAGACGGATTGGTTGACTGCCTTGAAAAAGAACTAGGCTTTGAACGGATGCAGCACAATTTTTTCAATGAAAACCCGTTGTTGGCCGTAGAATGGCAAGGGGCCTCCCTTGAAGAGGGACATGAGGCCGAATCCCGCGTGCGGCATCTTTCCATCGACGGCAATATCATCGGCATCGTTGGTCTTGAGGACTTGATTATCGACAGGCTCAATGCCGCAAAATTTGCGCGTCATAATGAGAGTTACGAACAGGCGAAAACGATTTTTGCTGGAGCGCGGATCGGCGGACTCGACTACGATGCGTCCTATGCCGAGAAACGGGCGTCTCACGATGACGTGCTCGACATGTACCAGCGGATGCTTGATGATGTCGAAAGGGAGCTTGCGCGTTTTTCGGAACTGGATACGCCCAAAGGCTGAGACGTTTCGGCGACCCGGGCAGGGGGCGCCGATTGACCCTACTGCACCGCCAGAGAGAAGGAAGCCATAAGGACGCGGGGATGAGCGGCGTTCGGCGGGCTCTAGCAGTTTTTTCCAGGACTTCCTTGAACACGTGGTTATCCAGAGCCAACTCAGCGACAAGCCGTTTCAGGCGCTGGTTTTCCTCTTCAAGCCCCCGCAGACGAACCGCCTCGGACATGTCCAGCCCGCCGTACTTGCTGCGCCATTTGCAAAACGTCGCATCGGACATCCCATGCTCACGGCATAAAGCGACTACTGTCATCCCCGCTTCCGCCTGCTTGAGAATCCCAATGATCTGCGCCTCGCTGAATCGGCTCTTCCTCATGACCACGTCCTCCTTGGCCGAAGTCACGAACTTATAATTGGGATACCTTTTGGGGGAAAGGTCAGATACACGCGCTTGTGGTTCGGTAATCCTCCCCATTTTATGCGCTATGAGTAGTAGGGACAGCAACAGTTCTCAGTTGCTGGAGTAGCCCCTTTCCATCCCGGGCAAAATGCGGCAGGGAGTGGCGATGATGCACACGGCGATGAGCGACATCCTCCGGACGGCGCGGGCGGCGACGCGGGACTTTTTCCGCCACCAGGGGCTGACCCAGGCTGCGGCGTTGGCCTTTTACGCGCTTATTTCGTTTATCCCCATGGGATTTCTTCTGATCTCGCTGCACGGGATGCTGGTGGGCGACACCTGGGAGGCGCAGCTTCTGGTGAAGCGGCACCTGGGCGACGTGGCGCCGTGGGCGGACGATCTCCTTGTCGGGCGCATGCGGCGGCTGGTCTGGGCCGCGCCGCATCTGCGCTGGCCGAGCGTGGTGTTTATCCTGTGGACGTCGTGCCTTTTTTTCTCGGCGCTGCGGGCCAATCTGCGGCATCCGTGGAAAGGCGGCGAGGAATACGCGCCGTTGTGGCGGCGGATTGGGGCGTGGTTCGCCGGGCCGGTGGTCAGCGGGCTTTTGACGGCGGTTTTGACGGGACTTTTGGTGCTGGCGCATTCGTCGCAGGAGCTATTTCCGAGCGGGGCGCTGTGGGGCGAGGCGCTTCGCGCGGTGTGGTCGCTTTTGTGTCTGGCGGCGCTTTTTTTCTGCATCTACGCCCTGGGGCTGCCACATATCCGGCCGCTGCGGGCGGCCGGGCCGCTGTGTCTGGCGCTGGCCGTGGCGGCGTATGCGACGACGACGGCATTTGCCTGGTTCGTGACGGCCATGCCGCGCTACAACATGGTGTACGGGTCGCTGGCGGGCGCGGTGCTGTTCGTCTTGTGGCTGCACTACAGCACCGCGATCATCCTGTGGGGCGGGCATTTTTTGCGCATCTGGCGCCAGGGGCACGCCCCGAAGAAGTATGGGCGGTGGTTCCGGCTCAGGCGGGGCGTTTCACCGCATAATAGGCCACCGGTATAAGCAAGAGCGAAAACGCCGTGGAGGCCAGAAGCCCGAAGATCAGCGCCCAGGCCAGCCCTGAAAAGATCGGGTCCAGGGTGATGGGCCAGGCCCCGAGCATGGTGGTCAGCGCCGTCAGCGCGATGGGCCGAAGCCGGATGGCCCCGCTTTGCAGCACCGCCTCCCGAAGCTCCATTCCCTGCCGCATGGATTCGTCTACGAAGTTGATCAACACCAGCGAATTGCGGATCACGATGCCGCCCAGGGCAATCATCCCGATCATGCTCGTGGCCGTGAAAAACACCGGATCGGCTATGCCGTTCACTGTTTTCCCGAACAGGCCGTTTAACAGCCAAAACCCCGGCAGAATGCCCAAAAGGGTCAACGGGATCGCGGTCATGAGCAGAAGCGGCAGGGAGAACGACTTGGTCTCGATGATCAAAAGGATGTAGATGCCAAGCAGCGCCGCACCAAACGCGACGCCCAGGTCCCGGAACACGTCCAGCGTGATCTTCCATTCCCCTTCCCCGGCGAAATCCATCTCGATGCCCTGGCGCGGCGGGTCCGACGCCAGCCTATCCTGAAGCCCGAACACGGCCTCGGCAGGGGAGCGTCCGGCAGTTTCCCCGAACACGTAGGCCACCCGGCGCATGTTCTTGTGCAGGATGGGCTGGTCCTCGACCACCGGCAGAAACTGGCCGAGTTCGGCCAGGGGCGTGACCGTGCCCGCATCGGTCTTCACCGGAATGCGCTCAAGCGTCGTCAGCGACGAACGCTTTTCCCGGGGCAGCACCAGACGGGTCAGAAGCGGCCGCCGTTCGCCGGGCTCATGCACCATGGCCGGGGCGGTCCCGGTCATGGCCAGAGACATGCTGGCCGTCACGTCCTCGGCCGCCACCCCGTGCAGGGCGGCCTTTTCCTTGTCCAGAAAGAAGTTGATGCGTTCGTGCGGGGCCTGGGTGGAGTCGAACACGTCGGTGACCCCGGGTTCGTCCCGGAAAAGCCCGCCAAGCCCCCGGGCCGATTCGATGAGCATCTCGTAGGGGGCGTCCGGCGGGCCGTACACCTCGGCCACAAGCGTCGCCACCACCGGCGGTCCGGGCGGCGTCTCCACGAGGCGCATCCGGGCCTTGTGCCGCGCCGCCAAGGCCTCCAGGTCGCGGCGCAACCGGAGCACGATGCCGTGGCTTTGCATGTCCCGGTCGTCCTTGCGCCTGAGGTTCACCCGGATGTCGGCCTGGTTGGCGTCGCCGCGCAGATAATACTGGCGCACCAGGGCGTTGAAATCCATGGGCGAGGACTCGCCCACGTAACTGACGAAGGTGGTGACCTCGGGCACGGCGCGCAGGAACTCCTCGAAGTCGCGCACCGCCCGGTCCGTGGTCTCAAGCGTCGATCCCTCGGGCAGATCCAAAACGATCTGGAATTCGTTCTTGTTGTCGAAGGGCAGCATCTTAAGCGGCACAAGCCCCAACGCGGCCAACAGAAGCGACGCGAAAAGCAGGCCGACGACCGTGGCCGCAAGCCCCATACGTCTGCCGCGCGAGTCCAGAAACGGGGACACCACGCGTCGGTAGAGCCGCCCCAGACGGCCGGTGACGGCCTTGTCTTCATAGGCGGGCCGCGCCGGTTCGTCCGGGTCGGGCGTCGTGGCCGGGAGGCCGTCTGCGGACACGGCCCGGGCCGTGTCGCCTGGGGCGGCCGGGGGCGCCGCAGCGTCCTCGGGCAGGTCAGGCAGGGGCGATTTCTTGCGCAAAAGCAGGTACGCCAGCCAGGGCACGACCGTTAAGGCCGCGACCATGGAAAAGCCCACGGACAGGGGCACGTTGGCGGCCATGGGAGCCATGTACGGCCCCATCATGCCGGTGATGAAATAGAGCGGCAGAAAGGACACCACGATGGCCAGGGTGGACATGATGACCGGCGGCAGCACCTCCTTGACCGCGAAAAGCGTGGCCCGCCGCGGCGGCAGGCGTCCGGCCAGGATGTGGCGCTGGATGTTGTCCACGTTGACGATGGGGTCGTCCACCACAAGTCCCAAAGACAGGATGAGCGCGAAAAGCGTCACCCGGTTGATGGTGTAGCCAAGCAGCATGTTCACGAAAAGGGCCAGCGCGAAGCTGACCGGCACGGACAAGGCGACCACCAGGGCCTCGCGCCGTCCCATGGTCACAGCCAGAAGGATGACCACCGTGAGCAGGGCCTCGCCAAGCGACCAGATCAGCTCCGAGACCTTTTCCTGGGCCGTCTCGCCGTAGTTGCGGGTGACCTCCAGGATGACGTCGTCGGGCAGGATGGTTTTTTTCAGCGACTCCACCCGGGCCAGGATGTCGTCAGCCACGGCCACGGCGTTGACGCCCTTTTTCTTGGCCAGGGCCAGGGTCACGGCCGGAAGCGCCCGTCCCGGCTCTTCGCCGGTGCGCGCCGCCTGGGCGTCGGAGACGCCGCGCCGGGTGTAGGTCGCGATCTCCGCCGGTCCGTCCCTGATCTCGGCCACGTCGCGCAGGTAGACCGGGCGGCCGTCGGTCACGCCCACCACCAGCTCCCCCACCTCCCGGGCCGAACGCAGGAACGAATCCGCCGTCAGGGCGAATTCCTTGTTTTGGGCGTTGAATTTTCCGGCCCGCACGGACATGTCGGCGCGCTTCAGGGCCTTTTGCACCTCCACCGGCGACAGCCCCATGCCCGTCAGACGCTCGGCGTCCAGCTCCACACGAATCTCCCGGACCAGCCCTCCGATCAGCGTCAGCTTGGAGATGTCCGGGGTCTCGGTGAGGCGGGCGAACAGCTCCTCGCCCATGCGCCGCAGGTCGAATTCGTCGTAGCGCGGCGACGACAGGGTGAGGGTGACGATGGGCACGTCGTCGATCTCGACCGGCCTGACCAGCCAGTTGGTGACGATGGGCGGCACCAGGTCCTGGTGCATCATGATGGTGTTATGCAGCTTGACCAGGGACTCCTCACGATCCTGGCCGACGAAGAAGCGCACCGTGACCACGGCCGCGTCCGGCCGGGACATGGAATAGACGTATTCCACCCCGTCGATCTGCCACAGGAGCCGCTCAAGCGGCGTGGCCACCAGTTGTTCGATCTCGGCCGCCGAGGCCCCGGGCGCGCTGACCATGACGTCCGCCAGGGGCACCGTGATCTGCGGCTCCTCCTCGCGCGGGGTGAGGATCACCGCCGCCGCGCCCAGGCACAGGGAGAAAATGATGAAGACCAGGGAGATGCGCGTTTCGAGGAACACCCGGACCACGGACGGGATGAAACCGCCGATGTCGTCCGGGTCGCTGTGGCAGGGGACAGGCTTGTGGCTCATGGCGTCTCCGACGGGGCTATGCAGGGCGGGTGAGGCGTGCGTGGCTGCGGCATGTTCGTGTGGCGCGCGGACCTACCGCCCGCCGCCTCCGTTGCCGGTCACGAGCAGGGTCTCGCCGCCGGTCAGGCCGGACAGGACCTCAACCAGACCGCCGTCCAGGGACTGTCCCGTCTTGACCGCATACGTCCGGGCCGCGCCGCCGTCGAGGACCGTGACCATCTCGAGCTGCCCAACCCGGCGCACGGCGGCGCGCGGCACGACCACGGCCTGCCGCATCCCCATGGGGATGAAAAGCCGCCCGAACATGCCCGGGAAAAGTCCCGGGGTCTGCGCCAGGGCGGCCTTGACCAAAAAGGTCCGGGTCAGGGGGTCAGCCGTGGGCACGATCTCCTCCACCTCGGCGGTAAGCCCCGGGGCGCCGCCCATGGCCGGAACCCCGCCCGTGAGGTCCGGATTTTCGCCGGGCACGGCCAGGGCCGCCACCCGCACCGGGAAGACGGCCCCGGGCTTGACCCGGGAGATGAGCCCCTCGCGCACCAGGGCCTCGATGCGCAGGGCCCGGCCGGTGTGCAGCACCAAAAGCGGCTTGCCCGGCAGGGCCAGATCGCCGGGTTCGGCCAGGCGCTTGACCACCTCGCCTGCGGCCTGGGCGTGGATGCGGGCGTATCCGGCGGCGATTGTGGCCTCTTCCAGGCCTTTTTCCGCCTGGGCCACCTGCCCTTCGGCGGCCTCGAAGCCGTCGCGTGACTGTTCCAGGGCGCTTTTGGCGTGCAGAAAATCGGCCTCGGTGCGGTCCATTTCCTGGGCTGTGACCGTGCGTGAAGCGAAAAGGGTCTTGATGCGCTGGTAGTTGGCCTGGGAGTTGTCGAAGGCCGCTTTGGCCGAGGCGATGCCCTCACGGGCCTGATTGCGAGAGGCCCGGGCCGAGGTCAGGGCCTGATTGGCCCGCTCGGCGCGGGCCGCAAGCTCCCGGTCGTCCAGGACCACCAAAAGCGCGCCCTTGTCCACGGTCTGGCCGGGCCGGACGGCGATCTCCAGGATCTTGGCCTGCACCTGGGACTCCACCGTGGTCTCGGTCTTGGGCCGGATGGTGCCCACGGCCTCATACCATTCGGTGATCTCCCGCATTTCGGCCTTGACCTCGCGGCCGCCGGGCGTGCCGGGCGTGTCGCCCGTGATGGGCGCGACCTGGGCCAGGGCCTGGATGCCCGGACTCAGCGCGCAGCATGCCGCCGCCAGCGCCAGCAAGGTCCGGAAAACGGCCTGTCTCATAAGATTTCCCCGCGTCTTTGGGTGCATGGGATTTATCTGCATGGCCGGTTTCTATCACGCCTTGGCGTCATGGGGAAGCGTGACCGGATTTCCGGGTCAATCACCGGGAAAACGATGACAGGGGACGATGGACCCGACTTCTGCGGCGGGGAACCCCTTGTCATGGAAGAGAATTATGGCATAGCATGGCCCCAAACGGCGGGTATCTGAAACGCCACGGTACGAGGCGTACGGCCCGATATTTCTACGTCGCCGTAAACCCCACACCCGGGAGGTCCCCATGGGTAAGGAAGAGCTGATCCTTTTGGTCAAGGAAAAGGCCGGACTGGCCACCAAGGCCCAGGCCACGGCCACTGTGGACGCCATCCTGGCCGCCATAAGCGAGGAACTGACCACGGGCGGCACGGTTTCGCTCAAGCAGTTCGGGACGTTTCGCGTGGTGCTCCGGGCCGGGCGCACCGGCAAGAACCCGCGCACCGGCGAATCCATGGCCATCGCGCCCGCCAAGACCGTGAAGTTCGCCCCCGGCATGGACATGAAAGAGGCTGCCGAGGCGTCGGGACAGGAGTGGGGCGATTCCCACTGGCTCGATTACCGTCTGCTGGCCCGCAGCGTCCAGGCCCAGCTCAAGGACGTGAAGGCCGCCCTGGCCAAACGCGGCGTGGGCGCGGAAAAGCTGCAATCCCTCTACGACGACACCGCCGCGCGTCTCAAGGAACTGTCGGCTGGCGGCGGCGAGGCTTATAAGGAGATGCGCAAGGGGTTCGGCGCCGCCTTCGCGGAACTGCGTGAGGCCTTCAAAAAGGCTGTTGACCGCTTCTGATGCCGCCCCAAGGCGGTTCCCCGTGGCGAGGCGAAAGCGCATCACGGCCCCTTTTTAGGCCTGAGGGTCGGCCTCAGGCCGACCAAGCGTGGAATGCATGGAGACCATGAACCCTGTGCGTGACGCCGACGCGGTCCGCCGCGCCTTGCCTGCTCATCCGACCCGGGGCTGGCGGCCGGGAGTGCGGCGGGCCGTCCTGGCGGCCGTTTTCCTGTGCGTCGGGCTGGCCGTGTGGGGGCGGGCGGCGCCAGCCCGGGCCGGTGAGGATATCGTGGTCAGGGCGGGCGGCGTCGCTTTGGACGTGCGCGTTCTGGGCCAGGGGCCGCCGCTTCTTGTATTGACCGGCTACGCCATGACCACGCAGATGTGGGATGCGGATTTCATCCGGGGGCTTGCGGCCGGGCGCCGGGTGATCCTCATGGACAACCGGGGCATGGGACCGTCGGCCCTGCCGGAGGGGGCCGATATCTCCATCCGGGGCATGGCCGAAGACGCCGCCACCGCCCTGGACGCCCTGCACATTGATCGGGCGGACGTTCTGGGCTGGTCCATGGGCGGCATGATCGCCCTGGAGCTGGCCCTGGCCTGGCCGGAGCGGGTTCGATCGCTGGCGCTTTTGTCCACGGTGGCGGACATGGGACCGCTTCTCCCGGCGCTTGAGCGCATGGCCTCCATGAGCGGCGAGGAGATCCGCCAGGCCATGTTCCCGGCCGGATGGGCCGAAGCGCATCCGGAGGTGTGGGCGAGACTCGCGCAAAGGCCCCGGCCGCCGGACATGGCTGTGATCCAGGGGCAGGAGGCCGCCATGCGCCGCTGGCCAGGGGTCATGGGGCGGCTTGGGGATATTCGCGGCCCGGTGCTTCTTTTGGCCGGGAGCGCGGACTGGGTCTGCCCGCCCGGGGCCTCCCGGAGCATGTTTGACCGGCTGGCGACGCGCCCCGGACCGGCCACGGCCGTCGAGGAAGTCGGTCAGGGGGGGCACTGGATGATGCACCAGTTTCCCCTGATGCTGGCCGGGATGGTCAACGGGTTTCTGGAGTCGCAGCCATGCGAGTGAAAACCCGTGTTTCCGATCCCGGGGCATGAATGTCCCGGCTCTGGGCGGCCGGTCTGTCTATGCCTTTTTGCGCAGCACGAAGGTCGCCTGCGGGATGCGCGACATGTCGTCGATAAACTCCACCACCTCCATGAACTGGCCCCAGATGCTGCGGATGTACGCCTGAGGCACGAAGGCGTCGCCGTAGGTCACAGCCGAGATGTCTTTGCCGCCGCCTGTGTTCAGGAATAGATATTCGCCTGCGGCATGGCGCGCCTCGGCGCTGGCCGGGTCGGTCAGGGCCTGGCACAGGATCGAGTGCCAGACGTTGTTTATGGGGGTCTCGCCGCGCTGCATGGAGGTGATGACGCCTAGCAGGCTGGCGGGATGGGTGGTGGCGATGAGCAGGCCGCCGGGACGCAGCACGCGGTTGATTTCAAGGATCCACGACAGGGCCAGGTGCTCCGGGAGATGCGAGAACACGGAGCTGGCGAAGGCCACGTCAAAGAAATCGTCGCGGAAGGGCAGCGGCGGATAGAATGTGGTCTGGAGCATGGCCGCGTGGGGGAAATGGGTCCGGGCCATCTGCAGGGCCTTGTTCCAGGGATCGACGCCAAAAAGGCCGCCTTCGGCGACTTCCCGGAAAAAAAGCCGCATGAAGCGCCCCCAGCCGCATCCGAAGTCCAGCAGGGTGTTGATGGGCTCCATGCCGTGTTTCCGGCAGACGTCCATGGCGTAGCGATACAGCGGCATGGCGGACATGACGGCCTCCCTGCCGCCGTTGCCGTGAAAGATGGCCTGGGCGTCCTTGGGGGGCGCGCCGGGGATGGGGATGCCGTCGATCACCACCGGACCGTCGGCCGACTGCGCCATGAGCTCGATCCATTCCTGGCTGGTCCTGGCCTGCGCGGCCTGATGCAGGCTGGCGTATTCCTTCAATTCGTCAAGCAGCATGATGCGGTGTCCTCCTGTGTCCTGATGCACCGGTGCGGTGTCGTGGCCGGGCGCGGCGCATGCGGCGCCCGGACGGGAGCTTCATGAGACGGTGCAGCCGCTCCCCTAGCCTCTGGCGAACTTGCGGTACTTGATGCGGTGCGGCACGTCGGCCTCGGACCCGAGCCGGGCCTTGCGGTCCGCCGCGTATTCGGAATAGTCGCCCTCGAAAAACACCACCTTGCTGTCGCCCTCGAAGGCCAGAATATGGGTGGCGATGCGGTCCAGAAACCAGCGGTCGTGGCTGATTACCATGGCCGAGCCGGCGAAGCTCTCCAGGGCGTCTTCCAGGGCCCGCAGGGTGTTCACGTCCAGATCGTTGGTGGGTTCGTCCAGAAGCAGCACGTTGGCCCCGGACTTGAGCAGAAGCGCCAGGTTGAGCCGGTTTTTCTCGCCGCCCGAAAGCAGCTCCACCTTTTTTTGCTGGTCCTGGCCGGTGAAGTTGAACCGGGCCAGATAGGCCCGCGAATTCACGTCCCGGTTGCCCAGCCGGATGGTGTCGTAGCCTTCGCTGACCACCTCGAACACGGTCTTGGCCGGATCAAGCGCCGCCCGGTTCTGGTCCACGTGGGCCAGGGTCACGCTCTCGCCAACCTTGAACTCCCCGGCGTCGGGAGTGACCTCGCCGGTGATCATCCGAAAAAGGGTGGTCTTGCCCGCGCCGTTGGGACCGATGATGCCAACGATGGCCCCGCGCGGCACGGTGAAGGTCATGTCCTCCACCAAGAGCACGTCCTCGTAGCCCTTGCCCACGCCCGTGGCCTCGATGACGTTTTTTCCCAGGCGTGGTCCGGGCGGGATGTAGATTTCCAGGTCCTTGGAGCGTTTTTCGCCTTCCTGGCCCAGAAGGGACTCGTAGGCCGTGATGCGGGCCTTGCCCTTGGCGTGGCGGCCCTTGGGGGACATGCGGATCCATTCCAGCTCCCGGGCCAGGGTTTTTTGGCGTTCGCTCTCGGCCTTCTCCTCCTGCTTTAAGCGCTGCTCCTTCTGCTCCAGCCACGAGGAGTAGTTGCCCTTCCAGGGGATGCCCCGGCCCCGGTCCAGCTCGAGTATCCAGCCGGCCACGTTGTCCAGGAAATAGCGGTCGTGGGTCACGGCGATGACCGTGCCCGGATAGCTCTGGAGATGGTGCTCCATCCAGGCCACGGACTCGGCGTCCAGGTGGTTGGTGGGCTCGTCCAGAAGCAGGATGTCCGGCTGCTGCAGAAGCAGGCGGCAAAGCGCCACGCGGCGGCGCTCGCCGCCCGATATCTGGGACACGGGGGTGTCCGGCGGCGGGCAGCGCAGGGCGTCCATGGCCATGTCCAGCTTGCTGTCCAGGTCCCAGGCGTCCAGGGCGTCGAGTTTTTCCTGCACCTCGCCCTGGCGGGTGATGAGCTTGTCCATGGCCTCGTCGTCCATGGGTTCGGCGAACGAGGCGTTGATCTCCTCGAACTCCTTGAGGAGCGCCACGGTCTCGGCCGCGCCTTCCTCCACCACCTGACGCACGGTCTTGGCGGAGTCCACCAGCGGCTCCTGCTCCAGGAAGCCGATGGTGAATCCCGGCGAGACCTGGGTCTGGCCCTGGAAGTCCTTGTCCACTCCGGCCAGGATTTTTAGAAGCGAGCTTTTGCCCGAGCCGTTGAGGCCCAGGACGCCGATTTTCGCGCCGTAGAAATAGGACAGGGAGATGTCTTTTAAAATGGGCTTTTTGTCGTGGAACTTGCTGACCCGAAGCATGGAATAAATGATCTTGTTGGGCTCGGTGACGGCCATGCGCAAACCTCTTTTCCCGGTGGTTTTTTCGCCGCTTCCGGCGGGAGCGGGCACATTGTACCGGCGGGGGCGGGCTTGTCAAATGGCGGATTGGCGTCGGCCATGCCCCCTGCGGCCGGGTGACAAGCCGGACCCGGGCATTATATGATGCCTGGGCCCGGCGCGAAGACCGGTCGTGCCCCCCCCATCCGTTTCGCCAGGAGCGCCTCCATGGACCCCGTCACCCATATCGCCAGCGGCATCCTGGCGGGCCAGGCCGTGCGCGGCACGTTCCCGCCCGGCCGGTGGCTCCTCATTTTCACGGCGCTTTGCGCCTGGATCCCGGACATGGACAACTTCGTGACCTATCTGGGACCCGAGGCCTACATGCGCCATCACCGGGGCCTGACCCATTCGGTTCTCGGCGGCGCGGTCATGGCCGCCCTGCTGGCCGCCGCGTTTCGGCCCCTGTCCCGGGGGGCGCCGTGGCCCAAGGTGTTCGTCCTGGCCTACGGCTGCATCCTGCTGCACGACTTCCAGGACGTGATCACCACCTACGGCACGCAGATCTTCTTGCCTTTCTCCGACGCGCGCATCGGGCTTCCGGCGGTTTTCATCGTCGATCCCATCTATACCGGGGTGTTGCTTCTCGCCGTGATCCTGGGTTTCGCCGTAAAGACCCGGGCCAAAGCCGTGGCGCTTGCTGCCCTGGCCTGGATATTCCTGTATCCGGCGGCGAGCCTTGGGCTGCGGGAGATCGTGGTGGCGGCGCAGGAGAAGCGCCTTGCGGCCGAGGGCCTGCCCAAGGCCGTGGCGCATGTGACCACGGACGGACTTTCGCCCATCTTTTGGAAGGTGGTGGTGGACGACGGCGAGAGCTACCGGGTGCGGGGGGCCAGTCTTTTTGCCCCATCCGGCGGGCCGGACCTGGCCGTGCGCGCAAAAGCCGACCGCGAGGAACTGCGGCGCATCGGCCGGGACGCGCCGATTGCAGCCACCTACGACTGGTTCGCGGAGTTTCCGGCCGTAAGCGACGCCTCGGACCCGGCCGCCCCGGCCTTCCCGCCCTCGGGCGGCGGCCTCATTCCTGCGGCCCAGGCCGGGCAGGCCGAGGCATCCGCATCGCCCAGGGTCTTGATCTTCTCCGACATGCGGTTTCTGGGCGTAAGTCCGGCCCTGCCCGCGTCCCGTCGCGACCCTGACAGGCCGGGCTTCGCCATGCGGGTGGAACTCGACGCCTCTGGTCGTCCGGCGAAGGTTTTATATTCTCGCGGCGGCGAGGCCCATCTCGTTTTCCAGGCCTCTCCCACCCCGTAGCGTCTCCAAACGAGACGCCACGTCTTTTTTATCCCCCTCTTATCCCCCGTCAGCCCGTTTCGGACGCAGCGCGTCCGGACCGGGCCGACGATACATGGGGTGCAGGGGCCTTAGGCCCCTGCCGGGGGCGTGGGGGCGGCGCCCCCACTTTTCCCTTCTCCCAATATTCTCTCCAATTCTTCAACCCCGCCCACCGGCGACAGGCAGGTCCGGTCGCGGCACACGGCGGCCCGGGCCGGTCCGGCTTTCGGCACGAGGTTGACCAAAAGGCCGGGCAGCCGCGAACGGCGAAGCGTCGCGACAAGGGCCTGGGTGTCCGGCGCGTCAGGGTCGCCGCTGATGGTGGCCACGGCGCCTGGGCCTTCGGCGAAGGCCATGGCTGACAAAAAATGCGTGAATCCGGATGGATAGTCGGCGGCCAGGGGGGCGACGGCCGTAACGACGGTGCGCGCGGCGTCCTCCAGGTCCGGGCGGTGGGCCAGGCGACCCAGGGCGGTCAGGACGCACAGGGCCACGGCGTTGCCCGAGGGCGTGGCGGCGTCGAAGAGGTCCTTGGGCCTAAGGGCCAGGGTCTCGGCGTCGTCGGCGGTGAGGTGAAAGCCGCCGCGGGCGTGGTCAAAAAAATGGGCCATGGTCATGTCCGCCAGGGCCAGGGCAGCCTGCAGGTGGGCTGGGTCGAGGGTGGTCTGGTGCAGCTCGAAAAGCCCCCAGGCCAAAAAGGCGTAGTCGTCCAGGAACCCGGGCACGGCGGCCTGGCCGTCGCAGAAGCGGTGCAGCAGGCGGCCCCGGCTGTCGCGCATGGCGTCCAGCACGAAGCGGGCGGCGGCTTCGGCGCGCTTGGCCAGCTCCGGCCGGTCCAGCAGGCGGGCGGCCCGGGCCAGGGCGACGATGGCCAGACCGTTGCCGTCGGTGAGGATCTTTTCGTCGCGGTGGGGATGGATGCGCTTTTCGCGCACGGCGAAAAGCCGCTGCCGGATGGCCTCGGCCCGGGCGGCCGTGACGTCCGGATCCAGCCCCCTGGCGGCAGCCCCGTCGTGGATGGGCTGGGTCAGGTGCGGGATGTTGGCCCCGGTCTTTTCGCGGGTGGACTCGTCCAGGAAGTTGCCGTCCTCGGCGAACCCGTAGAGGTCCATGAAGAAATCCGCGTCGTCCGGCGGCAGCGCGGCGCGTATCTCGCGGGCCGTCCAGACGTAGAATTTTCCCTCCACACCCTCGGAATCGGCGTCTTCGGCCGTGAAAAAGCCGCCGCCCGGGGCGGACAGGGCGCGGTCCATATATCCGGCCAGATCGAGGGCGGCCTTTTCGTGGAAGGCGCGGCAGGCTTCGTCCGTGGCGGCCCGGGACATTTCGGCCTGGGCCAGAAGCAGCATGGACTGGTCGTAGAGCATTTTTTCGAAATGCGGCACGAGCCAATCCGCGTCCGTGGAATAGCGGTGGGCGCCGTGGCCGATGTGGTCGGTGATGCCGCCCAGGGCCATGGCCGCCAGGGTGCGGCGGGCCATATCCAGGAGGGTGGGGTCGCCGGTGCGGGCGGCCTGATCGATCAGAAACAGCAGCATGTGCGGCGAGGGGAATTTCGGGGCCCGGCCGAAGCCGCCGCGCGTTGCGTCGAAGTCCTGGGAGAGCTGCGCCAGGGCCTTGGCGATGAGGCCCTCGGCCGGGACCGGGCCGGGCGCGGGGAGGCCCTGGCGCAGATGGTCCAGGATGCGGCCCGAGGCGTCGGCCAGCTCGCCCCGGCGGGAGTCCCAGGCCTCTCTCGCGGCGGCCAGGATGTCCAAAAGACCGGGGCGCCCGGGGGCGCCGGTTTTTGGCAGATAGGTCCCGGCGAAAAAGGGGCGGCCGTCGGGGAACATGAGGATGGTCAGGGGCCAGCCGCCCCGGCCGGTCAGGGCCTGGCAGGCGGCCATGTACACCGCGTCCACGTCCGGGCGCTCCTCGCGGTCCACCTTCACGGCCACGAAGCCGCCTGCCAGGACCTGGGCCACCTCGGCGTCCTCGAAGGACTCGCGCTCCATGACGTGGCACCAGTGGCAGGTGGAATAGCCGATGGACAGGAAAACGGGCTTGTCCTCGGCCGAAGCCTTGGCGAAGGCCGCATCGCCCCAGGGATACCAGTCCACAGGGTTACGGGCGTGCTGGCGCAGGTAGGGGCTTACTTCGGAGGCGAGACGGTTTGCGGCGGCCATGCGTTCTCCTTGTTTCCCAGGAGGTAAGCACAGCCGCAGGATGGGCAAGGCGCGGGGCAGGACCCGGACGGTTGTGGAGAACTATTTTCCGAAAAAGCGGTCGAGCCTGTCGAAGGCCTCGGTCAGCTCGGCCTCGTCCGCACCAAACGACAGGCGAAGCGACTGCTCGCCGCCAGGGCCGAAGGCGTCGCCCGGGATGGTGATGACGTGCGCCTCGCGGATAAGGCGCACGGCCATGTCCATGGGCGGGACAGCACCCTGGTAGCGGGCCATGATGTAGAAGGCCCCGGCCGGACGCACGTAGGAGAGATGGGCGGACAGGGCGTCCAGGCGGCGGCAGGCCAGATCGCGGCGGGCCGAAAGGGCGGCGGCGAACCCGGCGAAGATGTCCTTAGGGCCGGTAAGGGCGGCCAGGGCCGCGATCTGGCCGGGCATGGGGGCGCAGATGGCGGCGCAGTCGTGGACCTTGAGCATCTGGTCCATGATGGGTCGCGGGGCAAAGGCGTACCCCACGCGCCAGCCCGTGAGCGCAAAGCGTTTGGAGAAGCTGCCCACGGCCACGATGCGCTCCCGAAGCTCGGGAAACGAGGCCATGCTTGTGGCCGGGGCGTCGTAGGACAGGCTGTCGTAGGTGTCGTCGCAGATGACGGTCAGGTCGCGGGCGCGGGCGATATCGGCCACGGCTCGCAGGTCGGCGGCGGAAAAGACCGCGCCGGTGGGGTTGTGCGGCGAGGTGATGATGACTGCCCGGGTCCTATCCGTCACGGCCCGGGCCACGGCCCCGGGGTCCAGGCTGAAATCGGGACGCAGCGGCGCAAATACCGGGCGGCCGCCGGAGAGGAGCACCTGCTCCACATGGGAGGGATAATACGGCGCGGGCACGATGACCTCGTCGCCCTCGTCCACCAGGACCAGCATGGCCGCCAGGAGCGCCTCCATGGCCCCCACCGAGATGAGGATTTCGCTGTCCGGGTCGGCGGCAAGGCCCTTTTCCCGGGCGAAAAGCTCCGCCACGGCCCGGCGCAGGGTCGGAAGGCCCGGTTGCAGGGAATATTTCCCGGCGGCAGGGTCGCGGCGAAGGGCGTCGCAGACCGCGTCGGCCACGAAACCCGGGGTGGCGAACGACGGCACGCCCTGGCCAAGCGACACGCAGCCGCCCGCCTCGGCGGCGATCATGGGCATGAGCTTGGTGGCGGAAATCTTGATGCGCCCGGCACGGCGGCTGAAGCGGGGAGCGGGAGCGGGCATGGCGTGGTCCTTCATGGGGGCGGCCGGTGTGGTTGGGTGGTTGGGCGGTTGGGGAGAAGCCTCCGGCGGCCAAAGGGCGTGCGCCCTTTGGAATCCCGTAACGGGTTCGAGGCGTCGCCGCTTGCCGTGGCCGATTGGAACGGCCGTGTCGGCGTGTCCGGGCTTGCGCGGCCGGGTGGCCTTGGGTATGCCCGTGGCCCCGGGTCGTCAAGATGCTTCCACGGCCCGGCAAGGAGCGCTACGATGCTGCGCGGGGTGCTTTTCGTGCTGGGGTCGGCCGTGTGCTACGGCGTGGGGCCGATCATCTTCAAGTCGGGCATGGCGGCCGGGCTTGCGCCCATGGACCTGCTCATGTGCCGGTTCTCGGTTGCGGCCGTGATCGTGGCCGTGATCGTGCTCATAAAAAACCGGGGACGACTGCATATTCCAAGGCGGACCATGCTCCGGGCCGTGGTCGTGGCCCCGGTTTTTAACTGCTCCCAGACGTTTTTGTTCGTCACCGCGCTGACGTACATCCCGGCGGCCACCAACTCGCTGATCCTGTATTTTTATCCCCTGGCCGTGGCGGTCATGTCCCGGATGTTTTTCGGGTTCAAGGCCGGTCGCGATTTCGTGATCTCGCTTGGGCTGGTCTTGGCCGGGAGCGTGTTCGTGTCCTTCGACGCATTTTACGCCGCCGCGCCGCTGCCGGGGATTGCGGCGGCAGTGGGGGCCATGCTGGTCTTTTCGGCCAACCTTATGGTGTTGCAGCGATTTTTAAAAAACGACAACCCCATGGAGTTCACGCTATGCATCTTCGTTGTGGCGGCGGTGATATTTGCGTCCATGCGGGGGCCTGCGGCGGTGCTCGACTATACGCCGCGCCAGATGACGTTCGCGCTTTTGGCCGGAATCGTGCCCACGGCCATGTCCATGCCGCTTCTGTACGCCGGGGTGGCGCGCATCGGCAGCGCCTACGCCTCGGTTTTTTCGTCGCTTGAGCTGGTGGTGACGGTGACGCTGTCGGCGCTGGTGCTGGGCGAGACGGTCAGCCTGCCGCAGGTGGCGGGAACGGGCTGCATCCTGGCCGGGGTGATTTTGCCCAACGTGGTGCTGGCGCGGCGCATGCGGGACGTGCGGCGCGGGGCGGAGGGGTGAGGCGGGGTCGCTGCCGGGTGAATACTATCACTGTACATACTATCTCTGTACGCACTGAACATACTGTACATACTATCTTTGTGCACTCTGTGCATACAGACATTTTATAATTAATAAAGTCTACTTGTTTATTTTGTAACCACTTATTTCCCTAATTCTTGTGCCAAAATGTTGAAGAAGAATATCACTGTTTAGGCCATATATTCCTGAGAAGAAAGGAATAACGAAAAGACTTGTGGCATCACCGATTTTTCCCCAGTACATAGTTCGTTCACCAATGCGTTCCATATGAATTGAGCTGCTACAATCACTACCGTTTGCAAAGCAAACAAAAAAATCAATAAGGTATCCTATCCCTGTCCCAATAATGATTTGAGGTGAATTCTCTTTAACTATTTTTGATATTGCTGGAAATCTGTGGAGAAAGCACCATGTTTTGAACAGACATTTTTCTTCAAATCCAGTGAGTTCGTCAAGCTTGTATTGTTTCCAAAGGCTTTCGTCGGTATTTCTAAAGGCGATAGGATATAAGTTCAGTTTGAGAAGTTCATTTCCAGAAAGGGTATCCACATATTCTCGATAATTCTTGATATCGATATCGTGAATTGCGGCATAAAGTTTTGCTAATGATCGTCCAAAAGGAAATTTTAATTGTTCCTTCCATTCATATAATCCTGATGGTATATATTTTCCATGTCCTATCTCTGAAATAAGACTTTGATAATATTTTTCATCTCCTCCTCCCCATTCAATGCCACATAACCATATATTAGCCTGAAGGTTTCCGCCATCGCATCCAGATAGAGAACATGCCCATTTTTTGAAATTCTCCGTGATCATTGTTCCTATCCTTTGTTGTGCTTTCAGTAGATTACCCGTAAGCGATTCATCAATTCTGGATGTGTAGTCGTTCCCATGACGCATTGAGCGCCTCCCCGAGCTTCCTTGCCATCTCCCTGCCGATGCCGCGCCTGCCGCACTCCATGTCGCTGATGTTTTGCGCCGTGATCCCCACCAGCGTGGCGAGTTGGGCCTGGGTCAACGCCTCGCGATAATGGTAGCCGCGCAAAGCCCTGGAGGGCGACCGGGGGCCGAAGGCCTCTTCGGGGGGCATCGCGTCCATCGGTTTCCCTCCCATGGCTATCCCTCCTGACCATGCGGCGGCACTTATACCCGCCATTCTTCAAGCGCCGCCGCCTTCGCCTTTACGTCCTCCCACAACACGGCATAATTTTCGCTGCAAAGCTTCCCGATGTCGGCGTGCGCCAGCGCGCCCTCGAGCTTGAGCTTGTTGCCCGCCACGTGCGCCGACTGAGCCTTGGTCTTGGCCCGGGCCAGGCTCGAGGTCTGCACATGATGCACCACGCAGCGCCCCTCGTACACCGCCGGGAAACCGGCCAGCCAGGAGCGCATGTCGCGCTCCAGGTCGTCGAACTGGGTGGGCGTGAACCGGATGTCGAAGGGACCGGCGGCGGCCACCGCCGCGCGTGAAATCAGATGGCAGCAGCCCGATACCGAAAGGGCCGGACGCCGGTAGCGGTACAGGCCGAAATCGAGCTTTCCGGCGCAGGTGTCCATGACGAAGATGCGCTCCGGGACCTCGGCCAGAAGGCTCTGGCCGGTCTCCGGCGGCAGAAGGTGATAGTCCGCCGACTGCATGCGGTGCGGCGTGGGGATGTCCGCCACGGCGCAGCCGATGGCCCCGGCCTGGGGGGTGGTCCGGGCTGCGTCCAGAAGCAGCGCCAGCCAGTTTTGCGGCGGCCGGGCGTCGTCGTCCACAAAGGCCGCGTAGCGCGCGGCGCGCACCTCGGGCAGCGACAAGAGCCAGTTGCGGGCCGCAGGCGCGCCCACGTTTATCGGCAGGGTGACGACGCGCAGGCGCCCGGGCGGGAAAAGCCCTGCCGCCTGCCGCAGCACCTCCGGGGTGTCGTCGGTCGAGCCGTTGTCCAGCACGATGACCGGGGCGGCGCCAAGCCGGGTGCGGGACAGGACGTCCAGGGTGTCGCGGATGAAATCGGCCTTGTTCCAGGTGTAGAGCAACACCGCCACGTCGTCCGGGCTCATGTCCCCTCCGTCGGCCAGGGGGGATGGGAGGCGGCCGATGGTCAGGTCATGGAGCGTCAGCGTCAGGTTTACGTGCCAGGGCATGGCCCGGCGAAGCGGCCCGTAAAGCCGCGCCGCCGCCTCCGCCTCGCCCGCCCGGACCACAAGCGCCGCCCGCAGGGCCGTCGCGATATGCCCCCACAAGGCGGCGTCCAGGCGTTCCAGGCGGCGTCCGGCCTTGTCCGGCGGTTCGCAAAAAAAGGCCGCCTCGGCCGCAAGCCGCTCCAAAAGCGGCGGGAAATCCCGTACCGGCGAGGCCGTAAGCACCCGCATGACCCGGCCCATGTCGCCGCCGTCGATGAGCGCCCCGAAACCCTTGCGCAGCCGGTACATCCCGTGGGCCGGGTCGGCCGTGGCCTTGTCCAGATAGACGCGGGCCATGTCCGCATCCCCGGAGGCGGCCACGGCCTCCCACAGGTGGGGATCGGCCGGAACGGCCAGCCGGGGGGTGAGGGCCCGGGCCAGGGTCCGGGCCGGGGTCGGCAGGAAGGGCAGGGCTGCGTCCAGCTCCATAAGCGCGGCCGTGACCTGCGGGTCCAGCGGGTCTTCCTGCCAGGCCCAGAAAAGCGCCCCGGCCACGGCATGGGCCACGCCCCGGTCCAGGGGCTGGCGGGACAAAAGCGAGCGCGCCATGGACAGCCGCACCCCGGCGTGCTCCGAGGATACGGCCCATACGGGCATGGCCGCCGCCAACCGGGACAGGATGTCCGGCGGCAGTTCGGGAAGCGGGGGCAGGGACGGCGCGGAAACGGATGCTGGCATGGGACGGCCTTTGCCCGTCAGGGCCGATGGTGCTACAGCGAAAAGCGTTATGGCGTCGCCCCTGGCGTCCGGCATCCGGCGCGGGGGACGAGGCGTTTGCTATCCGGGGTTGTGTGGCCGATGCCCGGCGGTTTGTAAAGAAGGGCCGGGCTGGCAGGGAGAAACGGCATGAATCGCGGCATGTTTCCGGTTGCGAGCCTGGAGGCGGCGGGCGATGTCCTGCGCCTGGGCGGGGTGTGCATCTACCCCACGGAAACCTATTTCGCCCTGGGCGCGGCAGTCGCCGAACCGGCCGCCCTGGCCCGGGTGGCGGGCATCAAGGGCCGCCCGACGGACAAGCCCCTGCCGCTTCTGGCGGCGGACATGGCCCAGGTGCGCGGCGTGCTGCATCCCGATTTCCTGACCACGGACGCCTTCGCCGATTTTTTGCGCCTGGCCGGGCTTTTTTGGCCCGGGCCGCTGTCGCTGGTCGCGCCCACCCGCCCGGACCTGTCGCCCTTGGTGAAAGACGTCATGGGCCGCACCTCCATCCGGGTGACGCCGCATCCCGTGGCCGCCGCCCTGTGCCGCCTGGCCGCCTCTCCCCTTAGCGCCACCAGCGCAAACCTAAGCGGCTATCCCCCGGCCGCCGACCCCGAGGAACTGGACCCCACGGTGTGCGCCCTGGCCGACGCCGTGGTCATCGGCGACCCTGAACCCGCCGGCGGCCCGGCCTCCTCCGTGGTCACGCCCGAGGGCGGCGGGCGGCTGGCCGTGGCGCGGCAGGGGGCGGTGACGGCCGAGGCCCTGGTTGCGGCGGGATTCGTCTTGACCTTGCCGACGCCCCGGTCGTAATTTCGCCAAGCGCATAAAAAGCCTTCGGAATATGGCATGCAAGACAAAAAACAGTCCCCCCCGCAACCCGCGCCCCGGGCGAAGCTGATCGTCCTGGCCCTGGCGGCGGCCCTTTTGGGAGGATGGGCGATGTTTGCCGAAATGAAAACCACAGACCACGCCGGGCCGCCGCTTCGCATCTACGGTCCCGGCGGGCCGTATCTGCCCATGCGCGAATGCGCCGAGGCCTTTTCCCGGGAATTTTCCATCCCGGCCGAGGTGGTGAAGGGGCAGCCGGATCAGATCGCCGGACGCGCGGCCACGGATGGCGACGTGTATTACGGCGGCGCGCCGTACATGATGGAGGATTTCATCCTGGACTATCCCGGGGTGGTGGACGCCGCAACCGTGCGCCAACTTTTTCCCCGCCGCATCGGGATCATCGTGCGCCGGGGAAATCCCAAGGGCGTCCGGGGGACGGCGGACCTGTCGCGGCCGGGGATATCCATTCTGGACGTGGGCCTGGAGAACATGGAGGCCTTTCGCGGGGACGCGCCGGGCGGGACGAAAAACGTCGGCCTGCATGTGGTGTCCGGCGAGGAGGGGTTCGCGGCCTGGACGGCGCATCCCGAACTGGACGCCTGGGTGACCTACCGCTCCTGGTTCGTGCGCCTTGGGGACGGTGAGGAGTTCATGCCCATTGAAGGGCCGGAAGGCCTGCGGGCGACGCCTGCGGCCCTGACCACGCGCACAAAACGTCCCGGCGACGCCACGGCCTTTTTGGATTTTCTGGGCACGGACGCGGCCCGTCGCATCTTTCAGAAACACGGCTGGGAATGAGCCGACGCATGCGTGCGGCGGCCCGGATCGACCGACCGGGACCGTCCGTTCGGAGGACGACATGAAAATTCTGGGAATCTGCGCCAGCCCCAACGGCAAAAAGAGCCAGACCCGGCGGCTGGTCCAGGGGGTTCTGGACGGTGCGGCCGCCTGCGGCGCGACGGTTGAGTTCGTGGATATGTGCAGGCTTAAGATCGAGTTCTGCATCGGCTGCCGCAAGTGTTTCGATACCGGGGCGTGTTTTTTCAAGGACGACTATCAGGGGCTTTTGGACAAGATGCTGGCGGCCGACGGCATGGTCTGGGGTTCGCCCAACTATTCCTTCTGCGTCAGGGCCCAGATGAAGGCCCTGATCGACCGCATGGCCGACGTGATCCACCTGCAATCCTTCGACGGCAAATACTGTTGCGCGGCGGCCACGGGCGGTCGCGACGACACGGTCATCACCCGCTACCTGTCCATGAATTTCCTGGATTTCGGGGCCTACGTCGCCGGCACCGTGGGCGCGGTGGTGACGCGGGGGCCGCAGGCCGTGGATGCGGCGGAACAGACCGCCGTCGCGCTGGGCAAGGCCCTTTATGCGGACATCAGCGAAAAGCGTTCCTATTTCGACCAGCGTCAGGCCATCGACGCCAACCGGCGCGAATTCCAGGCCAAGATCCGGGCCGCCAAGGACGTGTGGCGCAACCAGTACGCCTATTGGGAGGCGCGCGGCTGGCCCTGAGGCGGTCGCGGCGCGGCGGGATGTGCGCTTATCCGGGATCAGGGGGTCCGGGGGAAATGATTTCCCCCGGGCGGGGTTCGGGGCGGCAGCCTCGACGTGTTCAGGGCCTCACGCACCAGCTCTACGGTGACGCCGGTCAGGCACGGCGGCGGCGCAGGGCAATCCGGCGCGAAATTTCCTGAGGTGACCTGGGCGCACGGGGCGCAGGGCAGCCCGGCCTGGACGATATGCATCCCCACCGGCCCCCACTGCCGGGGCGAGGTCGGCCCGAAAATCGACACGCCGGGAACGCCGAGCAGGCCCGCCAGATGCATGGGGCCGCAGTCCGCGCCGAGAACGGCCCGGGCCGACCGCAGAAGCGTCATAAGCTCCGTAAGCGACTCCGGGGTGCGGCGCGGCCACGGCCCGCAGTCCAGGCCGCGTTCCAGCTCCGCCGGTCCCAGGACGAAGACCGGTTTGGAGCCGGTCTTGGCCAGCAGCCCGGCCACATCCAAAAAATTCTCCATGGGCCAGGTCTTTTTGACGTGCCCTGCGCCAGGGAATAGGAGTATGGTATCCAGGGCGGGATTTCCCGCCATGTCCGGGCCGTCGGGCTGGTCCGCGGCGGCGGATTTCTCCCGGCCGGAAACGGCAGGCGCGCCATGCCCGCCCAGGCGGTCCCGGAAGACGGCCAGCCAGTCGTCCTGCCAGGGGATGCCTAGGTCGGCCAGCGCCTCCCGGTAGAGGGCGCTGGGCGGATCGAAGCGGCCGGGGACCACCCCGGGCAGGAAAAGAAAATGCGGATCATCCGGGACGTCCGGCCGCCGGAAAAGCCCCGGACGGACCACAAAGACGTCGCCCAGGGGCTGTGGCCACCGGGGCGCGCCGTACAGGCCGTCCAGCTCCCGGCACAGGTCCGGCGGGCAGGGGGCGGCCCCAAGGGCCGCGAAAAAGGGGGCATGGGCCGGGCGGGTGCGGAAAAAGTGCGCCATGTGGCGAAAATGCGAAAAAAGGGCCAGCGCCGCAGGCCAGGCCGCCAGCATGTCGCCCAGGGCCCCGTGGTGCTCGAAAACGACTCGTCCGAAATCATTCTTGTCAGTCATATCCGTTTGGCGTAGCTTCAAAAAGGGGAAAATGAAGGTTTTTGGCCGGTTGCCCTGCGCGTCCCGCATGGGACGGACCAGGACACGCCCAGGGGAGCCCACATGTCCGCGACCAAGCCTTGTCCGCACTGCGGCGCGCCCGTGACGCGCCACAAAAATCCCGTGCCCACCGTGGACGCCGTGATCCACATCCCGGGGCGCGGCGTGGTGCTTATCAAGCGCAGAAACGATCCGCCCGGCTGGGCCTTGCCCGGCGGCTTTGTGGATTACGGCGAGACCGTGGAGGCCGCGACCATCCGCGAGGCCAAGGAGGAGACGGGGCTTACGGTGGAATTGACCGGGCTTTTAGGCGTCTATTCCGATCCGCGCCGCGACCGGCGGCAGCATACCATAAGCGTTGTCTTTACGGCCCAGTGTCTGGATCCGGACGAGCTGGCCGCCGGTGACGACGCCGGTGACGCGAAGGTGTTTCCCCTGGAAAGGCTGCCTGAGCCGTTGGCCTTTGACCACGCCCGCATTCTGGATGATTATGCCCGGTTGCTGCGAAAATACAACCCCGGTCTGGCGTGACCTGTCCCGTTGTCACGGAACCGGCATGATGCGGTGGGAACAAGATGCTAGGACGCATGGGTGTAGGCCATTTCGGGGAACGTGATGAAATTTAATCACAAGGTGCTTTTTGTCGCCTCGGAGATGTATCCCTTCTCCAAGACCGGAGGGCTGGGCGACGTCATGGGGGCGCTGCCCCTGGAGCTCAAGCGCCAGGGTGTGGATGTGGCGCTTATTTCTCCCTATTATGGGCGGCTTAACGCCGGAGACCACCAACTGCGTCTGGTCTATTCCAAGTGCCGCGTGGGCTATCCCTGGGCCCCGGTCACCGCAGACATCTACACCACCACCCACGAAGACGTACCCGTCTACTTCGTGCAACGCGGGGAATACTTCGACCGCCGTTATTACTACAACACCCACGACGGCGACTACTTCGACAACTGCGAACGCTTCATCTTCTTCTGCCGGGCCACCCTGGCCTGGGCCAGCCGCCTGGACGGGGCCCCGGCCATCGTCCACGCCCACGACTGGCAGGCCGCGCTGGTCCCGGCCTACCTGCATTTCCTGCGGCCCGAGGCCCCATTCTGGCGGGAGACCAAGACCATCCAGACCATTCACAACCTGGCCTTCCAGGGCCGCTTCGCCTCCCGGCTCTTTTTCGGGTCGGGCCTGCCGCCTGAGGCCTGGAGCCTGGACGGCGCGGAATATTGGGGCGACTTCAACCTGCTCAAGGCGGGCATCGCCTACAGCGACCTGGTGACCACCGTCAGCCCGTCCTACGGCCTGGAGATCCTTTTCAACCAGTGCGGGTGCGGCCTGGAAGGCATCCTCACCAAGCGGGCCATGAACCTGCGCGGCATCCTAAACGGCGCGGACTACGCCGTGTGGGACCCCTCAGACGACAAGCACCTTCCCTGCACCTACAATCCGGAGGAGTTGGCGGGCAAGGAGTTGTGCAAACGCAACCTCCTGGCCGAACTGGGCATGAAAAAGAAGCTGGCCAAGCGGCCGGTCTTAGGATTTATCGGCAGACTGCGCCGCCAGAAGGGCATCGACCTCCTGATCGACATCCTGCCCCGGCTCATGGAGCAGGACATCGGGGTGGTGGTCCTTGGCGAGGGCAACCTGGAATTCGAGGCCAAGCTTCTCGATTTGGTGGAGCGCTATCCCGGCCGCCTGGGGGTGCGCATCGGCTATACCGAGGACCTGGCCCACCGCATCCAGGCCGCCTCGGACATATTTCTCATGCCCTCGCGCTACGAACCCTGCGGCCTGACCCAGATTTACGCCCTGCGCTTCGGCACCCCGCCCGTGGCCACAGCCGTGGGGGGCCTTCGGGACACCATCGTCCCCTGGCCCGATCCGGCCGCCACCGGCTTCACCTTTGCCGCCGCCAACCCGGACCTGTTTTATGCAGCCATCTCCGACGCCATCGACCTCTATTCCCGCCCGGACGAGTGGCGGGCGATGGTCGTTCGGGCCATGCGCGCCGACTTCTCCTGGGAGAAGGCGGCCAAGGCCTACATCCAGGTGTACCGGGAATTGGGGGCGGACCTATGAGGACCGGCCATGACCTTCGAGACGTCTTTCGTGGCGGCAAGTCCAGTCAACATTCCTGAATTCGACCTGTATCTTTTCGGCAAGGGCCGCCATTTCGACCTCTATCGTGTACTCGGCGCGCACCCCGATGTCCGCGAGGGCCAAAGCGGCTACCGTTTCGCGGTCTGGGCGCCGCATGCCCGGGCCGTGAGCGTGGTGGGGGATTTCAACGACTGGACCCCGGGCAAAAGCAAGCTTTATCCCGTGGCCGCCTCCGGGGTGTGGGCAGGATTTCTCCCGGGGGTCTCCCGCGGGGCGCTGTATAAGTTCGCTGTGCGCCAGCATGGCGGCGAAACCGTCCTCAAGGCCGATCCCTACGCCTTTTTCGCCCAGAATCGGCCGGAGACGGCCTGCCTGGCCTGGGACCTGGACAACTACGACTGGGGCGACGCGGCCTGGATGCAGGCCCGCCGGGAACGGGGCCTGCCCATCAACGAGCCCATGTCCGTCTATGAGGTCCATGCCGGGTCCTGGCGCTTTCGAACCGACCAGTACGGCTCGTTTCTGTCGTATCGCGAGATGGCCGACCAACTCATTCCCTACGTGTGCGACCTGGGCTTCACCCATATCGAGTTCATGCCCCTGGCCGAGCATCCCCTGGACGAGTCCTGGGGCTACCAGACCGGGCATTACTTCGCTCCAACCTCCCGGTTCGGATGTCCCGAGGACCTCAAATATTTCATCGACGCCTGCCACGCCCGGGGCGTGGGCGTCATCCTGGACTGGGTGCCCGGGCATTTTCCCAAGGACGCCTGGGGTCTTGGCCGCTTCGACGGCACCGGGCTCTACGAGCACGAAGACCCGCGCCAGGGTGAACACCCGGACTGGGGCACCTACGTCTTCAACTTCGCCCGCCACGAAACCAGGAATTTTCTGCTGGCCAACGCCCTGTACTGGTTCAAGGAATTTCATATCGACGGCCTGCGCATCGATGCCGTGGCCTCCATGCTCTATCTGGACTATTCCCGCCAGGACGGGGAGTGGACGCCAAACGAATTCGGCGGCAAGGAGAATCTGGCGGCCATCGATTTTTTACGCGACGTCAACACCGTGGTGCACGAGCATTTTCCCGGCGCGGCGGTCATCGCCGAGGAATCCACCTCCTGGCCCGGGGTGTCGCGGCCGGTCTACGCCGGGGGGCTGGGGTTCACCTTCAAATGGAACATGGGCTGGATGAACGACACCCTGGATTATTTCGCCAAGGAGCCTATCCACCGTTCCCATCACCAAAACAACCTGACGTTTTCCATGCTCTACGCCTTCCACGAGAACTTCATCCTGCCTTTGTCCCACGACGAGGTGACCCACGGCAAAAAGGCGCTGTTGTCCAAGATGCCCGGTGACATGTGGCGGATGTTCGCCAATCTGCGGCTTTTTTACGCCTACATGTGGGCCCATCCCGGCAAGAAGCTTTTGTTCATGGGCGGGGAGTTCGGGCAGTGGCGGGAGTGGAGCTCTCGGGAGCCCCTGGACTGGGCGCTTTTGGAATTTCCCGCCCACCAGGGGATCATGTCCCTGGTGCGCGACCTGAACGCCTTCTATCGCCGCACCCCGGCCATGCACCTGCGGGACAATGACTGGACCGGCTTCGAGTGGGTGGATTTGACGGACTACGCCTCCTCGGTCATCTCTTTTTTGCGCAAGGCCCCGGACGGCGCCCAGGTGCTGTGGGTCTTCAACTTCACCCCCGTGGTCCGGGAGAAGTACTGCGTGGGCTGCCGCGCGCCGGGTCTGTGGCGGGAGGCGTTCAACACCGACGCCGCCTGCTTCGGCGGCTCAAACGTAGGCAACGCCGGCGCCGCGCTGGCCAGGCCGTCGGTCCTGGGCGGTTGGCCCCACTATCTGGAGCTGACCCTGCCGCCGCTTGGCGCTGTGGCCTTCGTGCCCGAGGCGGGACCGGTCCCGGTCCTGGCCTGAGGCGGGCGTTTTTTTCGACAACGTGTCCGCCCTGGGCAAAATGAAAAGGAGTGTGCGGCATGGAGCGCGCCCGCATGCAGACCATGCTGGTCACCTTAGGCGATTCCAACGGCCTGGGGCCGGAGCTGGTCTGTCGCCATTTTCTGGAGAAGGGCTTTGCCCAGACGGGCCGCTATCTGCTCATCGGGCCGGAGACTGCCCTGGACTGGCATGTGGCGCGCCTGGGCGGCACGCGTTTCTGGGAGCGGCTTTCGGCCCCGCAGCAGGCGGCCTCACGGGACGCCGGGGTCTACCTGTACGTGCCCGAGCGGCTGGAGGGGATGGACGTTTTGCCCGGGGTGGAGAACGTCGGCGGCGGACTGGCGGCCGGGTTGTCCCTGGAGGTCGCCTGCGAGTTGCTGCTAGGCCGTCTGGCCGGGGCCGTGGTGACCGGCCCCTTGAGCAAACTTGCGCTTAACCGGGCCGGATTCGCCTTTCCGGGGCATACCGAGTTTCTGGCCCAACGCTCCGGCGTCGGCCCTGACGGCGTGTGCATGCACCTGTGCGGGCCGCGCCTGCGGGTCAGCCTGGCGACCACGCATCCGCCCCTGCGCCATGTCCCTGACCTCATCACCCAGGAACGCATCCTGACCTGCCTGCGCCTGACCCACGGATTCGTCCGCGCCCTGGGTCTTGAAACCCCCATCGCCGTCTGCGGCGTGAACCCCCATGCCGGAGAAGGCGGACTTTTGGGGCGCGAGGAAATCGAGGTGGTGGAGCCGGCCATGGCCCTGGCCCGAAACGAAGGCATAGACGCAATCGGCCCCCTTCCCGCCGACACCGTGTTTTTTCGGGCCGCCTCGGGCGAGTTTTCCGCCGTTTTGGCCATGTACCACGACCAGGGCCTTGGGCCCTTAAAGCTTTTGCATTTCCACGAATGCGTCAACGTGACCCTTGGTCTGCCGTTTATCCGAACTTCCGTCGGGCACGGCACGGGTTTTTCCCTGACCGGCACGGGCACGGCCGATATGGGGAGCTTCCGGGCGGCCATGGAGTTGGCGGACAGGCTTCTTGCCGCTGACTGACCCAACCTTTCCCTTCCCCGCATGCCCTTTTCCCCTCTTCACCCCTCCGCCCCCGTTCTCCCGCGAGAGTTTCCCCGTCTCCTCCCCGGCGCGCCCTTTCCGCCCGCCAGGGCGGAAAGGGAGACGGGGGGGCCGGGGGGAATGATTCCCCCCGGGCGGGGTCCGGGGCGGCAGCCCCGGCGCCTCCCGGTGACCGCAGGCCCCGCCCCATGACCGCCCTCACTCTGTTCGACCCCATCGTCGCCGCGTGGTTTCGGGAGCGACTTGGCGAACCCACGGCGGTTCAGGCCGAGGCCTGGGCGCGGGTGGCCCGGGGCGAGCATGTGCTGGTCGCGGCTGAGACGGGCAGCGGCAAGACCCTGGCCGCCTTCCTGCACGCCATAAACGCCCTTTTGACCGGCGCGGTGGAGGGGGGCGGCCTGCGGGTTGTGTATGTTTCCCCGCTCAAGGCTTTGGGGGCGGACGTGCGCGAGAATCTGGCCGGGCCGCTTTCGGAGCTGCGTCGCCGGTTTCTGGCCGCAGGCCGGGCGGTCCAGTCGGTGCGGGTCATGACCCGAAGCGGGGACACGCCGCAGGCCGAGCGCCGGACCATGCTGCGCCGTCCGCCGGAGATTTTAGTCACCACCCCCGAGAGCCTGCACCTTTTGCTCACCTCGCGCGGCGGCCGGGGGATGCTTGGCGGGGTGCGCCTGGTCATCCTGGACGAGATCCACGCCCTGGCCGGGAACCGGAGGGGCACGCTTCTTAGCGTCGGCGTGGAGCGGCTGGCGCAGATGTGCGGCGAGTTCCAGCGGGTGGCGCTGTCGGCCACGGTGCGGCCTGAGGCGGTTTTGGCCCGGTTCGTGGGCGGCTGTCGGCTTTCGGGCGAGGCGGATGACCCTGTCCATGCGCCGCGTGCGGTGTCCGTGGTGCGCGGCGTGGCCGCAAAGCCCATACAGGTGGTCGTGCGCGTGCCGACGCGCCCCGGGGAGAGGGTGGCGGGGGATTTTTTTGAGCCGTTTGCGGCAGCCTGGCGGGAGATGCTTTTCGCCAACCGGACCACGGCCTTTTTCATCGACAGCCGCCGGATGTGCGAGAAGGTGGCAGGGCTGATCAACGCCGGGGCCGATCCGCCGGTGGTGTATCCGCACCACGGATCGTTGTCCCGGGAGGTGCGCCAGGCCGTGGAGCGGCGCCTCAAAAGCGGGACGCTTCGCGGCGTGACGGCCACGGGGTCGCTTGAGCTTGGCATCGACGTGGGCGATCTGAACGCGGTGGCCCTCATCCAGACCCCGCCGTCCGTGTCCGCCGCCGTGCAGCGCGTGGGCCGTTCGGGTCACCGGGTGGGGGCGGTGCGGCGCGGGGTGTTTTTTCCGCTTACCGATCTGGAGACGGCGCTTTGCGGGGTCATGGCCCGGGCCGCAGTCGACGGCGACATCGAGGACGTGGCCGTGGTCATGCAGCCCCTGGACGTGCTGGCCCAGGTCCTTTTGTCCATGACCGCGCACGAGGCCGTGGCTGTGGGCCGCCTGTACGCCCGGGTGCGCTGCGCCTATCCCTATCACGATCTGCCGCGCCGCCAGTTCGATCTGGTGCTGGACATGCTGGCCGGAAGGTTCGGACAGGCGCGCCCCCGGGAGCTTGCGGCCAAGGTTTTTTTCGACCGGGTGGCGGGTACGGTGCTGGCCAGGCCCGGGGCGGCGCTTTCCATCTACGCCTCGGGCGGGGTGATCCCGGACCGGGGGACGTATGTGGCCAGGGTGGCGGGCCAGGAGGGCGGCGTCTCGGGCGGGGTGGTGGCGGAGCTTGACGAGGAGTTCGTCTTTGAGGCCAGGGTGGGGCAGATCTTTGGCGTGGGCGGCCAGGGCTGGCGCATCGAGCGCATCACCCCGGCCGAGGTGCAGGTGTCCCGGGCCGCGGACGGGGCCGCGCCGCCGCCATTTTGGCACGGCGATATGCGGGGCTGGGACGCCCATTTCGCGCGGCGCGTGGGGGAGTTTTTCCAGTGGGCCGAAGCGCGCCTGGACGGCGGGGCCGGGCCGGACGACGCCGCGTTTCTGGCCGAGCTTGAAAAGACCTACCTGCTTGAGCCGCATGCGGCCCAGGTGCTGGCCCAGGGGCTTGCGGCCCAACGCCGGGCGACCCGGACCGCCTTGCCGCACCAGGGGCATATCCTGGTCGAGCGCACGGCCACGGGGCCGGGCGGGGTTCCCGGGCGGCAGATCATCGTGCACATGCCGTTCGGGCTTCGCGTCAACCGGACCATGGCGGTGGTGATCGAGGCGGCCTTTGCCGCGAAGCTCGGCCAGGAGGTGCGCACCCACGCCGCCAACGAGGGCGTGGCGGTGCTGTGTCCCGACGATCCGCAGGGGCTCGACGCCGAGGGCATCCTTTTTCTGGCCTCCCCGGGCGAGGTGGAGGGGCTTTTGCGGACGCGGCTGGAGGGTTCGCAGGAGTTCGGGGCGGCCTTTCGCGAGGCGGCGTGGCGGTCTTTGGTGCTTGGCCGGGGGAAAATCGGCCGCAGAATGCCGCTTTGGATCACGCGGCTTCGCGCCCAGAAGCTTTTGGCGGCGGTCAGGGATCTCACGGATTTCCCCCTGGTCATCGAGGCCTGGCGCACCTGCCTGACCGAACGCTTCGACGCGCCCGGGCTTTCCCGGGTGCTTCAGAGACTGGCCGATGGGGATATCGCCTGGAGCCTGGCCGACACCGGGCTGCAAAGCCCGTTCGCCCGGGACATGGTGTGGCGGGTGGTGGCCGGGTTCATGTACGCCGGGGACGCGGCCTCGGCGGTTGCGACCACGAATGTGTCCGCCGATCTGGTGGCCGAGGCGGCGGCCGACGCCTCGCTTCGGCCCGTGGCCCCGGCCGAGGCGGCGGCCAGACTCGGGGAGCTTTTGCGCCGCACGGCTCCGGGATACGCCCCGGGGAGCCCGGAGGAGCTTTTGCAGCACGTCATCGAGCGGCTGGCCGTGCCCTTGGCCGAGTGGCGCGAACTGGGGCAGGCCATGGCCCGGGACCACGGGGTGTCTTTGGCCGACATGGAGGCCGCCCTGTCCGGCAAGCTGGCCCGGTTTGCGCCCCCGCACGGCGCGCCGGACGCCGGGCCTGAGACCGGGGAGCTCGTCGTGGCCGTGGAGAACCTGCCCCGGCTTGCGGCGGCCTTCAGGCTGGACCGGGAGGGCGAGGTCGAGGAAGCGGCCCTGGAGGCAGCGGCCGAATGGCTGCGGTTCTATGGGCCGGTGGCGGCGGGCTTTGCGGTGCAAAGCTTGGGGCTTGACCCGGAACGCGGCCGTGAGGTCGTAGCGGCCCTGGTCCGGGACGGGACGCTCCTGCAAGGGCGGCTGGCTGCGGACGGCGGTGTGGCCGACGTGTGCGACACGGCCAATTTCGAGCGCCTGCTGCGGCTGTCGCGGGCCATGCGCGCCCCGCAGGTCCCCTGCGTTCCCATCCGCCGCCTGATACCGTTTGTGGCCGCCGTGCAGGGGATTTCTCCCCAGGGGAAGGGGGCGCGGGACCTCTTTGAGCGCCTGCGGCGGCTGGCCTGCCTGGGCCTTGGGGCCGGGCTGTGGGAAAAGGAGGTCCTGCCCGCCCGGTTGGCCGGATACGAGCCGGGCATGTTGGACATGGTCCTGCGCCGGGCGGAACTTGTGTGGCGCGGCGACGGTCCCGGCCGGGCGTGCTTTTATTTCGCCGGGGACGCGGACCTGCTGGCGGCGGACGCCGGACCGGCGCAGACCGGGGAGGCCGGGGAAATTGGGAAGACCGGCGCAAGGGACGAACTGGCGGCGCTTTTTCCCGATCCGCTGGCGGCCTATGATTTTTCCGCCCTTTTGCGTCGCTCGGGACTGCGGCCCGGGGAGCTGACGAAACGGCTGTGGGAGGCGCTATGGCGGGGGCAGGTGGAAAACGACGATTTCGAGGCCCTGCGCCAGGGGCTGGCCAGCGATTTTACGCTGCCGAAGCTGGCGGACGGCGGCGAGGCGGCGGCAGGGCTGGCCCTGCCCGGCGGCCGGGGGGCGCTTCCCCGGTCCGGCCGGATGCGGGCCTCCCGGGGGCGGCTGGCCTCCTGGCGGGCGGCCCTGCCCCAGGCCGGGCGGTGGCGGCGGGTGGAGGCGGTCCCGGCCCCGGGCGACGAGGTGGAGCGTCTGGAACTGGCCAGGGAGCGGGCCAGGATCGTGCTTGAACGCTATGGCGTGGTCTTTCGGGAGATGCTCGTGCGGGAGTCCGGGCCGTTTTCCTGGGGCGAGCTGTGGCGCGCCCTGCGGCTTCTGGAACTGTCGGGCGAGGCCCTGTCCGGACGGTTTTTTGCGGAAACGACCGGGGTACAGTTCGTCTCCCGCCGGGGGCTGGCCGTTTTCCGGCGGCTTTTTGGCTGCGAGCCGGTGGTGGCGGGGGAGGCGGCTCAAGGCGGGGAGGTCTTCTGGCTCAACGCCCTGGACCCGGCCGCGCCTGTCCTGACGGGACTGACCCTGCCCGGGGAGGGCGCGTCGACCCGGCCGCCGCGCCGGGCCGAGGGCACGCATCTGGTGTTTCGCGGCGGGGGGCTGGCCCTTGTGTCCGAGGGCCGGGGCCGGGAGCTTTTCATCGGTCCTGGGCCGGATGATCCGGGGCTTGGGGAGCTTTTCGCGCCGCTTGTCCATCTGCTTGCCCGGCGCGTGGACCCGCGCAAACGCCTGGGCGTCTCCCGCATAAACGGCCAGTCGGCCGCCACCAGTCCCTACCTTGCGGCCCTGGCCCGGGTTTTTTCGGTCACGGCGGACCACAAGGGCCTGAGCCTGCACGCCCGGGTCTAGTCCCGACGCGGATCAGGCCGGGCGCAGGACCGTGACCAGGGCCACGGCCTTGACGCCGCGCTTTTCTCCGGTGAATCCCAGACCCTCTTCGGTGGTGGCCTTCAGCCCGACCCGCTCGGGCGGCAGGCCCAAAAGCGAGGCCAGATTGCTGCGGATAAACTCCCGGTGGGGGGCGATTTTGGGTATCTGGGCGATGATGGTGGCGTCCAGGTGGGCCAGGGTCATCCCCTCCCTGGCCAGGCGGAGCAGCACTTCGCTCAGGAAAATTCCTGATTCCATGCCGCTTAGGGCCGGGTCCGAATCCGGGAAAAGCGTCCCGATGTCCCCCAGACCAAGACAGCCCAGAAGCGCGTCGGTTATGGCGTGCAGCAGCACGTCGCCGTCGGAGTGGGCCAGGACCGCAGGCCCTCCCGGGATGAGCACGCCGCCGAGCTTCATGGGCCGGGCGTTTGCGGCCGTGGTCTCGTGGGGACCGGCGTAGCGGTGCACGTCGTAGCCGTGCCCGACGACGGGGACGGGCGGTTTTTTTGCCTGGGCGCCAGCCAAAAGGGCCAGATCGGCGGGATGGGTGATCTTGACGTTTTCGGGCGAGCCTTCAACCACATGCACCTCCACGCCTATCCGGGCGACCATGGAGGCGTCGTCCGTAGCCGTGAAATCATCGGCCCGGGCGGCCTCGTGGGCCATACGCAGGGTTTGCAGGTCAAATCCCTGGGGGGTCTGCACGGCCACTAGCTCCCCCCGGGGCAGGGTCTCCAGGGCCACGCCGTCCGCGTCGACCCGGGCGATGGTGTCGGTGACGGCTACGGCCGGGATGACCGCCTTTTTGCCGGAAAAAAGGGCCGCGACCACCCGGCCGACCAGGGCCGCATCGACGAAGGGCCGGGCCGCGTCGTGCGCCAGCACGTAGCCGCAGTCGGCGGGCAGGGCCAAAAGTCCGGCCAGGACGGAATCCTGGCGGCGCGCGCCGCCGGGGACGGTGAGAAGGGGCAGGGTCATGCCGTCGCCCTCGGCGCATTGGCGGGCCAGGGCCGTGGCCTCGGTAAGGCGGTCGGCGGGAAAGACCAGGACCAGCCCGGCCAGGGCCGGACAGGCCGCCAGACGCCGGGCGGCATGCCAGAAAAGCGGCCTCCCGGCGTGCTCCGCAAACTGCTTGGGCGCGGGCAACGCGGCCCGGGCCAGCCGCGAGCCGCTGCCTGCGGCCACAACCACGGCCCATACGGCCGGTCGGGGGGCATGGGGCATGGCGTGTCCTCCACGGATGGGGTCGTTTCCGGAAAACGCCCGGGTTTGGCCGGGCGTTTTGGCGGATGGTCGAAAAAAAGGGGGAGTCGGACGATAAGCCGGGTTTTGTCCCCCGGGAGACCCGGGGTGGCCGTCATTCCTCTAGGACCGGAATTACTCCCGGCCTCAAGCAACCTACCCGGGGGCATCGGCCGGGCCAGCCTCAATCGCCCCCCTATTTGGTCTTGCTCCGGACGGGGTTTGCCGAGCCGACCGCGTCGCCGCGGCCGCTGGTGGGCTCTTGCCCCACCGTTTCACCCTTACCAGCAAGGACAAAGCCTCGCGGGCGGTCTGTTTTCTGTGGCACTTTCCAGGGATCGCTCCCTCTGGGCGTTACCCAGCGTCCTGCCCTGCGCAGCCCGGACTTTCCTCCCCGGACGCATGCGTCCGCGGCGACGGCCTGTCCGACTCCCGTATCAAGGATCATGCCGAGTCGCCGCGCCGTCAAGAGGCGCGGCGACTCGGCATGATGGCGTAAGCTAGGCCTCCTGGGGTTCCGCTGCCGGGGCGTCGGCCTCGGCGGGTTCCTCGGCGGGCACGTGGTTGCTCCAGTAGATCAGGCGCTGGCAGTTGGGGCAGCTCAAAATCTGCACGCCCTTTTGCAGTTCGATGAAGGACTGGGGCGGGATGCTGATGTGGCAGCCGGAGCAGATACCGGTGGTCACTGAAACGATGACCGGGTTTTTGAGGCGCGAGCGGATGAACTCATAGCGCTTAAGCACCGGCAGGGGCACGGCCTCGCCGGCCTGTCCGCGCAGGGAGGCCAGTTGGTCCAGACGGCCCTTGGCCGAGGACATGCGCTCGTCGAGTCCGGCCTTGGCCCTGCTCAGCTCGGTCTGAAGCGCCGCAACGCGCTCGTCCAGGTCGCGACGGGCGTCAAGTTGGCGGGTAAGCTCTTCGCTGACGGTGGTCTTTTCTTCCTCGCGGGTGCGGTTTTGCTTCTCGAGATTGTCCATCTCCCGCATCATGGCGTGGTACTCTTTGTTGTTGCCGACCATCATGAGCTTGTTCTTGCTTTTTTTCAGGCGCAGGGCGTCGATCTCGATCTCGCCGTCCAGACGCTTCTGCTGCTCGGTGAGGTACTGGATCTTCTCGCCCAGGACGGCGCCTTCCTCCTCCAGGACCCGGAAGCGGGCCTCCAGGGTGGCGACCTCCTGGGGGGCGGTCTTCAGTTCGTCCTCAAGCAGCACGATTTCGTCGTCGACCTTTTGCAAGACCACAAGTTGTTCGATTTGTTTCAAGTACATGGTACGCTCCACACGGTTATTTAGGCTCGCAACCGACTGGCCCGGCGACACGGCAGGGGGCCAGGGGGTCTCGTCCGGGGAAATGCCGTACCTCGACCCCGTGGGGGGCGAGTTCCTCTGCGAGAAAATCGGCGAAAAGCCGCATCATCCGTTCTTCCAGACAGAAATGCCCCACGTCCAGTATGGGCAGGGGGGCCTCCTGGGCCTGATGGTATTTGAGGTCGCCCGTGACCAGGATGTCGGCCTGGGCGGCCTGGGCGGCCTGGGCCAGATCCGCGCCGGAGCCGGGGCAGAAGGCCGCCCGGGCGATGTGCGCGGGGGCTGTCCCGGCCAGGGTGAAAAACGTACGTCCCGTGATCTCGGCCAGCCGGGCGCAAAAGGCCGCGTAGGGCAGGGGGGCGGGCAGATTCCCGACCAGGCCGTAGCCCATCGCGCACGCGCCAGGCGGAATGCGGGACGCATCCGCGTGGTCGGGCAGGGGGCCGGTGGGTTCGAGGATGGCGACGTCGGCGAGTCCGAACTCCCGGGCCGGCCAGGCGGCGGGGCCGTCGGGGCGCACGTCCAGGGAGGTGTGGGCGGCGTAGAGCCAGGCCCCGTGCATAAGGACCAGCCGCAACACCTCGTGATAGGCGTCCACGCGGTCGGGGAGTCTGGGGGAAAGGGTCAGGGGATGGTGGGTGAGAAGGAGTTGCGCCCCAAAGGCCAGGGCGTCGGCCGCGAACCGGGGTGTGGGATCGAGGCCCACGGCCACCCGGGCGCATTCGGCGGCCGACCCGGCGATCTGGATGCCGCTTTTATCCCAGGCGGCGGCGTGGCGCGGATCGGCGGCGCGTTCGATGCGGCTAAGAATGTCGGCTATGTGCATGCGCGAAATCAAAAGGCGCTTTCCTGGGGATACACCGCAAGAAAGCGCCTTTGTGCTCCGTAAGGCCGAAACCGGCCTTCTTTGGATTGGGGTCTGGGAGAAACGGTGCGCAATGGTTTCCCTTTGTGGTGGGCCCACCAGGATTCGAACCTGGGACCTGCCGGTTATGAGCCGGTGGCTCTGCCAACTGAGCTATAGGCCCGCTAAAAATGTCATGTGGGAACTTGGTTTTTTAGCACAGGCGTGGTAGGGCGTCAAGCTTTTCTCCCTCTGCGGACTCCTGGCGCGGCCCGTACGACGCCCGCCGCAGGCGCCGCGCCTTACGGGCCGCGCTGAAAAAGGGGCGGCAGGCCTGCGGCGCGATTCGCCTCATCCCTTTTTCCCGGCCACGGCCCCCGTCTCCTTGAGATAGGAGATGGCCGCCTTTCCGGCCTTGGCCCCTTCGCCCACGGCCACGCTGATCTGCAAAAACCGGCCGACGCAGTCCCCGGCCGCGAACACCCCGGGCGCCCCGGTCTTCTGGTCGTGGTCGGCGTCGATGAAGGCCCCGCGCAGGGGCAGCCCCAGGGTCTTGGCGAAATCCAGGGCCGAGGCTTGCCCCATGGCCACGAAGAGTCCATCCATGGGCGCTTGTGTGGCGTCGTTGAAATGGACCGTCGTCAGGCCCGGTTCCCCGGACAGGGTCTTTATGGTCTTCTGATTGACCGGGATGCTCGCCGTAGCGAGCTTGTCGGCGAATTCTCCGGTCATGACCGGGGCCTTGCCCTGGGTGTAGATGGACACGTTTGGGGTGAAGGTGGTCAGTTCCAGGGCCTGGTTGGCGGCGTAATCGCCTTCGCCCACCACCGCCACTGTCTTTCCCCGGTAAAAAAAACCGTCGCAGCTTACGCAATAGGACACGCCCTTGCCCTCGTAGTCCGCAATGTTGGCGATGCCCGGCCGCACCCGGGCCACCCCGGCGGCGATGATGATGCTGTCTGCGGCGTATTCGTTTTTGTCGGTCTTGACCGTGAACCCTCCGGCGTCGCCGTAGTGCGCCCCAAGCACCCGCTCACAAGCGATCTTGGCCCCGAATCGTCTGGCCTGGGCCGCGCCGCGTTCGATGAGCTCCCGGCCGGTGATGGTTTCTGGAAAGCCGAAATAGTTGTCGATGTCGTAGTCGCCCGCCACCTTGGGGTCGCAGCCCACAACCAAGGTGTCCACCCCGCCCCTGGCGGTGTAGATGGCGGCCGAGAGTCCGGCCGGGCCTGCGCCGATGATCAGGCATTGCGTATGTTCCATGTCACGCTCCAGGTTGATGGGGTTGATCGTAGTGAGGTAGGTCCGACAGGTGGCGCAGTCAATGCCGACGCCTAGTTCTCGTGGTTTTTCGTGGACATCGCATCAGTTTCCGCATAATGCTCAACACACTGAAACAAAATGGGGACGTGTCGGCGTCGGACGAGGGATAGGCGCCTGGACACGGGACGCCCCAAGGAGGGCCTTGCGATATGAAGACCTGCCGGAGAGTGCTCGTCATTGCGGCCTTGTGCGCGGCGTTTGGCGCGGGGTTGGCCGGGTGCATGGTGAAAGTGGACCAGCCGCCGCGTTCCGTGGTGGTGGTGCGCGATCCGTACGCCCCGGTGCGGACGGTGAGCGCCAGCGTCAATCTGCGGACCTGCCCCTCTACTTCATGCGGCGTGATCATGACCCTGCGCAAGGGCGACAACGTGCGGGTTCTCGGCCGTGACGGCGGCTGGGTCAACGTGGTCGTGATCGGACCGGAGACCGAAGGCTGGATGGCTTCCGAATATCTTTTTTGGTAATAACGCAGGCGGATACGCCGCCTGACGCGAAGGAGATGCCGCTATGCTGCTGCGTAACGTGATGATCCTGGGCATGCTGGTCATGACGGCCGCGTTCGCCGCCGGTTGCACGGTGAGCGTCGAGGCCCCGCCCAGGTCGGGCGTGGTGGTGGTGGAGGAGGTCCGCACGGCGCGGGGCACGGCCGAGGTGCGGTCCTGCCCGAGCATGTACTGCGACGTGCTCATGACCGTCTATCGCGGCTGGCCGGTGCGGGTTTATGGCTACCGGGACGGCTATGCCGACGTGATGGTGGTCGATAGCCGTGTGCGGGGCTGGGTGCTCAGCCGTATGCTGTATTAACCGACAGGTTTTCTTTTTTCGGCGCGGACCGGGGTTTGCCCGGGCCGCGCCTCTTTTTTTGGACTGGCGGGACCTGCTTGATCTTCCGGGCCGCATGGGCTAGCACGGCTGTCGTGCAACTGAGTTGCATTGCGTGTGCCGCTTAAACCGGAGGTGTCTTCATGAAGCGATCGTTCGCCGTATTCGCGGCCCTGGCCGCCCTGGCCGCCTATGCCGCAGCCGCCCTGGCCGAACCCCTGCCCGTCACCGTCAGCATCGCCCCCCAGGCCTATTTCGCAAAACGCGTCGGCGGCGACAGAATCGCCGTCTCGGTCATGGTTCCGGCCGGGGCCGACGCCCACACCTTTGAGCCCAAGCCCAGCCAGATGGCCGCCCTGCAAAAGGCCAGGCTCTATTTCGCCGTGGGCATCGACTTCGAAGCGGCCTGGCTGCCCCGGTTCGCTGCGGCCAGCCCGGGAATGGCCATCGTCAGAACCGACGAAAAGATCGTCAAGATCGCCATGGTCCCGCATGCTCACGATCATGATGCGGACACGCCCGATGCCGGGCATGATCATGCGGCGGACACGCCGGAAGTCGGCCACGACCATGCGGCGGACAAGGCCGAATCCGGACATGGCCACGGGCATGGCCACGAGGGCCTGGACCCCCATGTCTGGTTGTCCCCGGCCCAGGTGAAGATCCAGGCCACGGCCATGCGTGATGCGCTGATCATCGCCGATCCGGCCGGGGCCGACGCCTACCGGGCGGGCTACGACGCGCTGGCGGCGGACCTTGGCGCCTTAAACGCGAAGCTTACGGGCATCTTCGCCCAGCTTCCTCCGGAGCGCCGGAAATTCATGGTGTTTCATCCCGCCTGGGGGTATTTCGCCAGACAGTACGGCCTGACCCAGGAGGCCGTGGAGCGCGAGGGCAAGGAGCCGGGACCGGGCGAGCTTGCGGCCGTCATCGACGAGGCCAAAAAAGACGGCGTCCGGGTGATCTTCGTGCAGCCCCAGTTCTCCACGCGAAACGCCGATGTGGTGGCCAAGGCCATCGGCGGCGCGGTGGTCGCCGTGGATCCCATGGCTGGGGACTGGCTGGCGAACATGGAGAAGGTGGCCGCAGCCTTTCAGGCGGCCATGAAATAACAGCGACAAGGAATCCCATGACCGAATCCGTGGTGTCCGTTTTCGGGGCGTCGTTCGCCTATGACGGCCAGCCGGTCCTGGCCGACGTGAATCTGACCGTGTCCCGGGGCGACTTTCTGGCCGTCTTGGGACCCAACGGCGGCGGCAAGACCACGCTTTTGCGTCTGATCATGGGACTTTTGCAGCCAGGCGCAGGGCAGGTTTCGGTCTTTGGCCGGGAACCGGCCAAGGCCCGGGGGCGCATCGGCTATGTGCCGCAGCAGGTGGCCGGGGGCATGCTGCGCCGGGATTTCCCGGTCACCGTGCGCGAGGTGGTGCTCATGGGACTTCTGGGGCCGGGCTCCGGGCGGCGCGGGTTCCTGTGGAGCGCTGCGGACAAGAGGCGGGCCGAGGAGGCCCTGGCCCGGGTGGAGATGGGGCGGTTCGCCACGCGCCGCTTCCCGGCCCTGTCCGGCGGGCAGCAGAAAAGGGTGCTCATCGCCCGGGCCCTGGCCTCCGGCCCGGAGCTTCTGATCTTAGACGAGCCCACGGCCAACATCGACCCCCAGGGCAAGTTCTGCTTCCACGAGGTGCTCTCCCGGCTCACCAGGGACGTGACCACCATCGCCGTCAGCCACGACCTGAGCCTTTTGACCGCCGGGGTCACGGCCGTGGCCTGCGTCAACGCCGCCCTGGCCTACAATCCGGCCCCGGAGCTGACCCCGGAGATGATCGCCCTGATCTACGGGGTGCACAGCCACCGCTGCCCCATGGATGCGTTTATCCGGGGCATCCCCACCATGCTCGACCTGCGCCGCGCCTCCGGGGAGGCTCCCCATGCTTGAGGCCCTGTCCTTTGATTTCATGCAAAATGCCCTGTGGGCCGGGCTTTTGGCCTCGGTGGCCTGCGGGATCATCGGGACGCTGGTGGTGGTCAACCGGCTGGTCTTTCTGGCCGGGGGCGTGGCCCACGCGGCCTACGGCGGGGTGGGGCTGGCCTTTTATTTCGGGCTGCCGGTCTTGCCCGCCACCCTGGGCTTCACCGTGGCCTCGGCTCTGGCCATGGGCGCGGCGACCCTGCGCCGGGCCGAGCGGGCCGACACCATGGTCGGGGTCATGTGGGCCGGGGGCATGGCGCTTGGGATCATCCTCATCGACCTGACCCCGGGCTACAACACGGACCTCATGAGCTTTCTTTTCGGCTCCATCCTCACCGTGCCCCGGGCGGACATCTGGCGCATGGCGGCCATGGATGCGGGCATTTTGGGGCTGACGCTTTTGTATTACAAGGAACTGGCGGCCATGTCCTTCGACCGGGAATTTTCCGAGGTGCGCGGCGCGCCCGTGGTCTTTCTGCACTACCTGCTTCTGGCCATGACCGCCGTGTCCGTGGTCATGCTCATCCGGGTGGTGGGGCTGATCCTGGTCATGGCCCTTTTGACCATCCCGCCCTTTCTGGCCGAACGGCGGGCCAGTTCGCTTCTGTCCATGATGGGGCTGTCGGCCCTGGCGAGCATGTTTTTCTGCGTGGCCGGGCTTTTTGTCGCCTACCGCTTCGATCTGACCTCCGGGGCCTCGATCATCGCCGTGGCCGTGACGGTTTTCGCCGCCGTGTGCCTTTTGGACGCCGTGCAGCGGGGCCGGCAGGGAGGGGAGGGAGCATGACCGACGCTGCCGCCGCCACGGTCCTGGCCACGGCCGGCATCGAGGCCACGCCCATCCGGGTGGCGGTCCTGGCGGCCATGGCCGGTGAGGGGCGGGCCGTGAGCGCCGCTGAGATACTGGCCGCCGTGCGCCGGGCGCGGGCCGCCAACAAGGTCACGGTGTACCGCGTGCTGGACCTCTTTGTGGAGAAGGGGGTGGTCTTGCGCCATGTCCTGGAAGGGCGGGCGTTTCGCTACTGCATGGGCGGGACCCACGGGTCGGAGTTCCACTGCCACGTGTGGTGTCGCCGCTGCGGCCGCATGGAATGCGCCCCGGAGGCGGCGGCGGAGCTTGGGGTGGCGGCGTTCGCCGCACGGCTGGGCATGGACGTCACCGGGGCGGAGATACGCATCGACGGCATCTGTCGGCGATGTCGCCAGGCCGGGGAAGACGGGGCGCTTCTTCGGCCGTCACGTTGACGCCGTCGGCGCAATAAAGATACCTCTTGCGGGGAGTGCATCCACACCCCTTCCTTTGCGGAGCAACATGTCCATGACCCCACGAAAAGTCGCCCTTATCACCGGCATTACCGGTCAGGACGGCGCGTATCTGGCCGAATTTCTGCTCGAAAAAGGCTATCTGGTGCACGGCGTCAAACGCCGTTCGTCGCTTTTCAACACCCAGCGCGTCGACCATCTCTACAGTGATCCGCACGACTCCGGGCGCCGCATGATCCTGCACTACGGCGACATGACCGACGCCACAAACCTGATCCGCATCATCCAGCAGGTGCAGCCGGACGAGATCTACAATCTGGCCGCCCAAAGCCACGTCAAGGTGTCGTTCGAGTCGCCGGAATACACGGCCAACGCCGACGCCTTGGGGCCTTTGCGCCTGCTTGAGGCCATCCGCATCCTGGGAATGGAGAAAAAGACCCGCTTCTACCAGGCCTCCACCTCGGAGCTGTTCGGCCAGGTCCGGGAGAGCCCCCAGACCGAGACGACCCCGTTTTACCCCAGAAGCCCCTACGCCGTGGCCAAGCTTTACGCCTACTGGATCACCGTGAACTACCGCGAGGCCTACGGCCTGTTCGCCTGCAACGGCATCCTTTTCAACCACGAATCCCCGGTGCGCGGCGAGACCTTCGTCACCCGCAAGATAACGCGGGCCCTGGCCCGCATCTCGCTCGGGCTCCAGGAGCGCCTGTATCTGGGCAACCTGGACGCCAGGAGGGACTGGGGCCATGCCCGGGACTACGTGGAGATGCAGTGGCTCATGCTCCAGCAGGATGAGCCCGAGGACTACGTCATCGCCACGGGCGTGCAGCATTCGGTGCGCGAGTTCGTGGTCATGGCCGCTGCGGAGCTGGGCATCCCCCTGCGTTTCGAAGGACAGGGCGCCGAGGAGAAGGGCTATCACGCCGAAACCGGGCAGTGCCTGGTGGCCGTGGACCCGCGGTATTTCCGGCCCACAGAGGTGGCCAGTCTTTTGGGCGATCCGGCCAAGGCCAAACGAAAGCTCGGCTGGTCGCCGCGCATCACTCTGGCGGAAATTGTAACTGAGATGGTGCGTGCCGATTTGCGCGAGGCCAAACGGGACGCCCTGTGCCGCAAAGAGGGATTTTCCACGTTTTGCTTCAACGAAGACTAGACAGGAACCGACGTTTTCGTTCCACGGCCTTGACAGCATCCCTGGCGGACACTACCTCAAACCGTCCCCGCATGGCGGGGAGATCCTGATCGGCCGACGCCCGGGGCGCGGCCGTTCCCTCATCCAGGAAAACCACGCGCCGCACGGGCGCGCGCGAATACGAAGGAGCGCGACATGGCATACGATATCCGTCTGATGAAGCTGGTCAACGGCGAGACCGTCATCGGCAAAATGGACGACGGCGGCAAAAAGCTCAACGACGTGGCCATCCTCCAGACCGTGCCCACCCAGCAGGGCGTGCAGATGCTCATTTTGCCCTTTGGCTATCCCTTTGAGACCGAGGTCGGCGGGGACATCTCCCTGGAACACGTGATGTACGAATACAAGAAGTTTCCCGAGGAGATCAAAACCAAGTACCTGGAAGCCACCAGCAACCTCACCCTGTCCACGGCTGGCGACTTGCGCACGCTCAAGAATATGCCTGGCGCGGCCAAGGGCGGCCTGGGCGGCCTGATCACCAAATAACGCCGACGAGGCCCCTGCGGGCCGCCCCGTCCCCTGCCTCGTTCCGATTGCACCGGACCGCCGCGCGGACACCTTGCCGCGCGGCGGTTTTTCCCTGTTTCCCGGGCGGCCTGTCCCCTGGCGCCGGAGATTTCCCATGCGCGACATTTTGGCCCTGGTTCCCAAGCCAAGCCACTTTTCCGGAAGCGAGTGGGGTGCGGTGCGAAAGCCCGACGCCGCCGCCCGCGTGGCCCTGGCCTTCCCCGACCTCTACGAGGTGGGCATGTCCTACCTCGGACAGGCCATCCTCTACGAGGCCGTGAACCGCCGTGAGGGGCTGGCCGCCGAGCGGGTCTACGCGCCGTCCAAGGAGGCCGCCGCCGTCCTGCGCCAAAAAGCCGCGCCGCTTTGCACGCTCGAGACCGACACCCCCCTGGCCGAGTGCGACATGGTGGCCTTCCACCTGACGCACGAGATGTGCTACACCAACGTCCTGTACATGCTCGATCTGGCCGGGCTTCCCCTTTTTTCGTCTGAACGCGACGCGGCCATGCCGCTCGTCGTCGCAGGCGGCGGTTGCGCCTTCAATCCCGAACCCCTGGCCCCGTATCTGGACGTGGCGGCCCTGGGCGACGGCGAGGAGCTTTTGCCCGCCATCCTCGAGCATGTGCGCGATTCCCGGGCCAGGGGCGAGGACCGGATAACGCTCCTTCATACCCTGTCGCGGCTGCCCGGGGTCTACGTGCCGTCTTTTTTCGAGTCCCGGCCGGACGGCGGGGTCCGCCCGCTGGTCCCCGGCTACGAGCAGGTGGAAAAGGCCCTGATTCCGGATCTGGACACGGCCGTCTTTCCCGCCTCGCGGCCCGTGTCCTTCGGGCAGGCCGTACACGACCGGCTGGCCGTGGAGATCGCCCGGGGCTGCACCCGGGGCTGCCGCTTCTGCCACGCGGGCATGATCTACCGCCCGGTGCGCGAACGCAGTCTGTCCACCATCGCCGGGCTTGTGGACGAGGGCCTGCGCGCGACCGGCTTTGAGGAACTCTCCTTCCTGTCCCTGTCGACCGGAGATTTCTCGGCCCTGGAGAGCCTTTTTTGCCAGTTCGCCCAGAAATGCCGCCGCGAACAGGTGTCCATCTCCCTGCCGTCTTTGCGGGCCGGGACCCTAAGCGACCCCATGCTCGAGATCATGGCCAGCATTCGCCGCACCGGGGCCACCCTGGCCCCCGAGGCCGCCACCCAGCGCCTGCGCGACGTCATCAACAAGGGCATCTGCGAACAGGACATCCTGTCCCACGCCGGGCGCCTCTTCGCCAGGGGCTGGCAGCAGGTCAAACTCTATTTTATGATCGGGCTGCCCACCGAGACCCGGGCCGACGTCCAGGGCATCTTCGAGCTGTGCGAGAAGGTGCTGGCCCTGGCCCCGCGCGGAACCAAGCGCCTTCAGGTCACGGCCGCCGTATCCCCCTTCGTGCCCAAGCCTCACACCCCGTTCCAGTGGGAGCGCCAGGATTCCAAAGACGACACCACCCACAAGATCGCCTTTTTGCGCGAGCTGTTCGCCACCAACAAAAAACTGGTCATGCGCTGGCACGAACCGGCCATGAGCAGCCTGGAGGGCGTTTTTTCGCGCGGCGACCGGGCCCTGGCCCCGGCGGTTTTGCACGCCTACCGGGCGGGGGCGCTTTTTTGCGACTGGCTGGACCATTTCGATCCGGCCGCCTGGGAGGCGGCCTTCGCCGCCAGCGGCATCGACCCCGCCAGCTATCTGGCCGCCCGCGATCCGGATGCGCCCCTGCCCTGGGACCACCTGAAAACCGGCGTGTCCAAGACCTACCTCAAGCTGGAAGCCCGCCGGGCCCGGGAAGGGACCGTCACCCCGGACTGCCGCTTCGGCGACTGTTCCGGCTGCGGCCTGTGTTCCTACGACGGCCGCCGCTGCGGGCTTCCGGCCCAAGCCCATTTGGATATCCGGCCCCGGGTCAACCGCGTCCGGCCGGAAGTCCCTGCCGAACCGGTCCCCGAGGCCTCAGGCAATCCCCCCGATGACCTGACCCGCAAGGCCGCCCATTACCGGGTCTGGTACGCCAAGCTCGGACCGGCCGCCTACCTGAGCCAGCTTGAGCTGCAAAGCGTCTTCGAACGTTCCCTGCGCCGGGCCGGGGTCGCCCCGACCTTTTCCTCAGGCTTCCACCCCCTGCCGCTTCTGTCGTTTGGCTGGGCGTTGCCCGTCGGGGTGGAAAGCCAGGCCGAATGGTTCGCCGTGTACCTGAGCAAGCCCCTTTCGCCCGAGGCCTTCGCCCGCCTTCTGGGTCCGGCCATGCCAGAAGGGCTTGACGTCACCCATGTCGAGGAACTGGGAATGGGCCGCAAGGTGTCGCAGCCCGTGGCCGAGGAGTTCAACCTGCGCATCCACGCCCCGGACGCCCCGGGACTAGCCGCCGCCACCCTCGACGCCTTCGCCGCCTTCGCCCAAACCTCTCATTTCGCCTTTGTCCGCGAGACCAAAAAAGGCGTCAAAAGCGAGGACATCCGGCCGCTGTTCGAAACCGTCGAGGCCGTAAGCCCCCACTCCCTGCGGCTTGTGTTCTCATGGCGGGAGAAATATATCAGTCCCCTGAAGCTGGTTCGGGCCATCTGCCCCGACACACCGCCCGAGGCGCTCCGGCTGACCAAGACACGGCAGATATTTGATGGAGGCGGGGGCGCCGCCCCCACACCCCCGGCAGGGGGATAACCCCCCCGTGTCGCGCGATTTTTCCCGAAACCCGCGTTTCCGGGGCGCGTTCCCTGTCGCGAAGCGGCGGGGGAACGCGCCCCGGCGACGGGGGGGCCGGGGGGAATGATTCCCCCCGGGCGGGGTTCGGGGCTGCCGCCCCGATTCCCTGGCGGGGCTGCCGCCCCGATGTAGAATGGAGGTCATGTGATGCTACGCAAAGCGATACTTGTTTTGATGTTGGTGCTTATGGCGGGCGTGGTCCAGGCTGCGCCGGACGGGACCGTGCCCAGGGTGTTCGTTTTGAAAAACGGCATGACTGTGGCGGTTTTGGAGGATGACCGGTTTCCGTTGGCATCGGTGCGGCTGTACGTGCATGCCGGGTCGGCCTACGAGACGCCGCAGCAGTCCGGCATCAGCCATCTGCTTGAGCATATGGTGTTCAAGAGCACGGGCAAGCGTACGGCGGGTCAGGCGGCCAAGGACATCGAGAGCGCGGGCGGCGCGGTGAACGCGGCCACGAGCTTCGACTACACGATGTATTATGCGGATATGCCTGCGGACAAGTGGTTGGTGGGGCTTGAGGTCATCCAGGACATGATCTTCGGGGCCAGGTTCGACGACACGGAATTGACCAACGAAAAGCAGGTGGTCCTGTCCGAGATAGATCGCGGCCGCGACGATCCGCAGGACGTCATGTTTCAGGATTTGCAGGCCCTTTTGTGGCCGGGCGCGGGTTATGAACGACCCATCATCGGGTTCCGGGACACGGTGTCGGGCTTTGGCGGCGAGGATTTGAGGCGCTACATCGCACGGTGGTATCAGCCCCAGTCCATGCTCCTGGTGGTGGCGGGCAAGGTGGACGCGACGGATGTGCTGCAAAAGGCCGAGGAAGTATTCGGCGGCATGGTGAACGACCGGACCATCACCCCGCCCATGGCCCTGGTCAGGGCGCCCGGAAGCAGGCCCGAGATCAAGGTGGAGTTTGGGGAATGGAACAAGGTCTATCTGAGCCTGGCCTTTCCAACGGCCGGTATGCGTTCTCCGGACGAGGCGGCGCTTGAGATTTTCGCCCAGCTTTTAGGCGGCGACGAGACGTCAAGGCTGTATCGCACCTTCAAATACGAAAAGCGGCTGGTGGATCAGATATCGGCCTCGTCCATGACCCTTGAACGGGGCGGCGTGTTGTACATCGGGGCCACGCTTGACGCCGCGAATCTGGATACGTTTTGGAAGGAGCTTATGGCCAGCCTGGCGTCGCTTCGGGCCGAGGATTTCACGGATCGGGAGATCGAGCGGGCCAAGCTCAACCTGGAGGACGGACTGTTTCGGGCCAAGGAGACTATTCCGGGGCTGGCCTCCAAATTCGGCACGTTTCTTTTTTACGGCTACGGGATCGAGGGCGAGGCCAACTACCTGCGGGCGTCGTCCCAGGTGGACCGGGCCGAGTTGTCCCGGGTGATCGACGAGGTGCTTAAGCCCGGGGAACTGCGGGCCGTGGCCCTTTTGCCCAAGGACGCCCAGGGCAAGGTTGAGGCCAAAAGCCTGGAGAAGGTCGTGGCCGAGACCTGGCCCCAGGCCCCGGGAGCGGCCAAGGCCCTGGGAGCGGCTGGCAGGGAGGCGGCGTCCGAGGTCGTTGATCTGGGCGGCGGGCGGCGGCTGGTGCTTCTGCCGGACCAGGCCCTGCCGTATGCTGCGGCATCCATGGTCTTTGCAGGCGGCGATACGCTGCTCGACCCCAGGGATCAGGGCTTGGCGCAACTGGCCTCCGCCGTGTTGACCATGGGCACGGCCAGTCGCGGGGCTGTTGAGATCCAGGACTTTTTATCCGACCGGGCGGCGTCGCTTTCGGCCTCGTCGGGGCGTGACGCCTTCAGCCTGGAGGCGAGGTATCCGGCCCGGTTTTCGGGTGACGTGCTGGGGCTTTTCGCGGAGGTGCTGCGCGAGCCGGCCTTTGCCGCCGCCGAGGTGGCGCGGGCGAAACAGAGCCAGTTGGCGGGCATCAAGCGCCAGGAGGACGAGCCCATGGGGCTGGCCTTCCGCAAGCTGTTTCCATTTTTGTACGCCTCGGGCGGATATTCCTACACACGTCTTGGCGACCCCGGGCGTGTGGCCGAGTTTACGCCGGACGACGCACGCCGGTTTTTCGCCCGTCAACTGCGCATGCCGTGGGTGCTGTCCGTGTGTGGCGACTTTGACCGGACCCGGATCGTGGACCTGGCCAAATCCCTGGCGGAGCAAAACGGCCCGGCCGAGCCGTATGCCTTCGCCACGCCGGAGTGGGGCAAGAAGCGGGAGGAGAAGCTGACCCTGGCCGAGCGCAACCAGACCCATTTGTTATGGGTTTTCCCGGTGTGCGGCACGTCCGGGGCGGACACGCCGGGGCTTGAGCTTTTAAACAGCGTCCTGGCCGGGCAGGGCGGGCTGCTTTTTCGGGACCTTCGCGACAAGGAGAGCCTGGGCTATTCGGTCACGTCCATGCTGTGGCAGTCGGTGAATACCGGGTTTATGGCCTTTTACATCGGCACGGAGCCGGAGAAGGCCGGGAAGGCGCTCGAGGGATTTGGCCGCGTGGCGGCGCAGATACGCAGCGAGGTCCTGCCTGGCGCGGAGTTGTCCCGGGCCAAGAACCTCCTGTGGGGCGACTACCAGCGGGAGCGGCAGCGGCTTGGGGCGCGCAGTTCCGAGGCGGCCCAGGAGTTGGTGCATGGGTTTGGCACGGAGCACAAACGCGAGATCATCGAGAAGGCCGTGACCCTGTCCGGGGAGGACGTGAAGGCCCTGGCCGCGAAGTATCTTGATCCGGATAAGGCGTATCTGTTGCGCATAGAACCGTAAGGCCGCCCGGGCGCAGGACCGTCTGGAAAATCTCGAACAGGCTGCGGCCTCGCGGTGCCTAAGAGGCGTGGGTTTCGCGCCTTTCCAGTCCGACGGCTCTGTCGTCGTCGCACAGCCTCTGTCTGAATAACCGGGGGGTTGTCCTCAAGAGAAACGGCCCGTCCTCGTCACGAGGGCGGGCCGCTTTGTCTTTCGGGCGCAGGCGAGAGGGAGGCTAGGGGGTTTTCGGCGCGGCCTCCAGCATGGTTTTTTTGTAGTGCTTCACCAGCTTTTCCTTTTCCAGGTAAACGGGCTGGAACCAGAAACTGGCGTCTCCGGCGCCGTCCTCGGGATGATAGACGCAGTAAATGTTCACATCTCCCAGGGACCAGGCGTTGTAGTGCTTGTCGGGGATGGTCTCCGTGGGCGGGCCATAGGCCTTGCGCAGGTCGCCAAGGACTGCCAGGAAGGTGTCCGCGCCGTCAAAGTCGATCCAGACGTGGTAGAAGGCGTTGTCGTAGAATTCGTAGAGGATGCGTGACATGTCTCGCCCGGCGAAGGTGTTGGGGACGCCGGACCGGGAATAGGTGGTGGTGCGCAGTTCGGGAACCTCGGCGGCCAGGGTGGAATCGGTCATGGCCGAGGAGGGCGCCCCGAAGGCGATGCCGCCAAAACCCTTTGGAGCGGCAGGCAGGGCGGCCGTCCCCTGGGGGGCGGGCTTTCCCTGGGGCTCGACCTTCCCTTGGGGGGCGGGTTTGGCGGCCGCAGGGGCGGGCTTGCCGGAGTTGATCGTGGTGGTGGTCGCGGGCGGCTCGCCGGCCTTGGGTTTGGCGGCGGACGGGCTTTTATGCACGCAGGCCAAGGGCAGGGCCAAAAGGAGCAGGATCAGGGCCGGACGGAGGATATGTCGCATGGGTTCAATCCTTGGCAAATGGCGTCGAATCGATGGCGACCGACGTGAGTCCCGTGGCGGCGCATGGGACTCACGCCGATAACGACCGTGAAAGGCGAGATATCCCTGGGAGATAACAGAAAAACTCTCCTGTGCGGGCCGCACCCGGCACAGGCGGGGATGACTCATTGCGGGAAAGAGACCACGCCTTGCTTCGCCCGAAACCTAGCAGCTTGGGCGTTGGAAGAAAAGGGCTTTTAAAAAATCATATTGCCAAAGAGCCGAGAATCACTATAAAGCCGACATTTAGGGTCCGTTGTGACAGTTTGAACGTGTGTTTTTTCACAAGGAGAATCGGGTATGAGTGTTGAGGGCATGGTCAAGTGGTTCAATGAGAAGAAGGGCTTTGGTTTCATCCAGCAGACCGAGGGTGACGACGTTTTTGTGCATTATAAGGATATCCAGGGGGCTGGGTTCAAAACCCTGGCCGAGGGCGAGAAGGTTTCTTTTGAGATCGTGGATGGGGAGAAGGGGAAAAAGGCCGTCAATGTGACGCGCCTGGGATAGATTTTCTGTCCTTTGATGTCGCGAGCGGACCTGAAAAAGAAACGGGCGGACCGGATGACCGGGCCGCCCGTTTCTTTTTTGGCGTGGCTTAAAAGGTGTACTTGAATCCCAGGGCCACCTTCCAGGCGTCGTTGATCATATGCGTGAACCGCCGGGGGTAGTTCCAGACGCTGGATTTGGCCCCGGACAGACTGGCCCAGCCCGTCTCCAGGGTCAGCGCCAGATTTTCATACACCATGTATCTGGAGTCAAACGTCAGGCCCAAGAGCCATTCCCCTTCGACCAGGGTCTTGCCCATGGTCACATACCGGCCGTCGCCGCCCGAGGCGCCCAGGGCCAGCCGCATGCCGCGGGCGCTGCTCGTCCCGGTCATGGCCGTCAGCGAGATGACATGGGTCAGGCGGTCGAAGACGGAGAGATTCTCCAGGGCCAGGGTGGTGCCTGCGGAGCCTGAGGGATCGACCCCCATATTGTCGTTGGAGAAGTCCTGGTTGCAGGGGAAAAGAAACGAGTTGGCCATGCCAAAGTTGGGCGAGATGATGGGGATGCGCTCGCTGCCGTTACTTAGACTGTCGTCCTCGCCGGTCGACCACCACAGGCCGAGTCCCGGGGTGGCGAAGGACAGCCCGGTGTATTGCACCCCGGCATCGAAAAAATAGCCGTGGCGACGGTTGCGCGCGGCGTCGGTCATGGCGGTCTGGCCGTAGATGGCGTCGGCCTGGAAAACGAGGGGTTGCAAGGCGTCGACGACCAGGGAGGCCCCGAGCCACATCCCCATGTTTTGGGGCGTTTGGTAGCCCCTTGGGTAAATATAAGATCCTCCCGAGCGCAGTCCGGCCTGTTCCGAGGAAGACCAGTTCGTCCCCTGGCCGATGACCCCGGCCATGGCCCAGGGGGTGAAATCGACGCCGTCCAGGGTGACGGGCAGGGTGAGGAAGTACAGGTCGAATTCGTCGTCGATCTGGGTGGTCGTCGGATCGAAAGCGGGGTTGGCGTCCTCCCGCCTGATGAACCCGGCGGTTACGGACAGGGTGTCCTCGATCAGCGGCGCGCTGATCACCAGGGCCGCCGTGCTCTTGGTCTCTTTTTTGGAAGCCAGGATCACGCTGTCGTAGAAGATGGGGGACTGGGGCATAGACAGGGGCTGCAACCCCACGGTGAATTTCACCTGGGTGTCCGGCCACTTGAACTGCAAATACGCCTGATAGACCTGGAGGGCGGCCGCGGAGGAGTCGACGGCGTAGGCGCCTGCGCCCCAGGGCGTGTCGGTGATCATGATGCCCAGGCGGAACTTCAGGGCGTCGCTGGCGGCGAAATCCGTGCGGATACGGAAACGCTGGTAAACCTGGAGGGTGTCTTCGGTGGCGGTTCCCTGGGTGTTCCAGCCGGTGAAGTTGCGGTTCTGGAAGAAGATTCCGTAAATTCTGACGTCGCCGGTCGACTTCACGTTCAACTCGGCCATTGCCTGCAAGGGCAGGGACACGAGGAAAAACAGCAGAAAAAACGCCCGACGGCGCATGGGAGAACCTCCTGGTCCAGCGAGCTTCACGGCTGTGGAAAATTGACAGCGCCTCATGATAATGTCAATGCAACCCGGCCAAGCGGTCGTTGCGTGACATGCGGCCACGGCCTGTGATGCCCGGATTTTGAACCATTCCGGTACACGACAGCGAAAAAGGACATGTGACATGGAGATGAAAATCACGCTTCCCGAGAAGGAAATGCCCACCAGGTGGTACAACGCCCTGCCCGATCTGCCCACGCCGTTGGCGCCGCCGCTTGATCCCCAGACCCACAAGCCCCTGACCCCGGACCAGTTGGAGCCCATTTTCCCCAAGGCCGTCATCGAGCAGGAACTGTCGCCCAAAAACTGGATCGACATTCCTGAACCGGTCCTGGACGTGTACCGCCTCTACCGGCCTACCCCCCTTATCCGGGCCAAACGCCTGGAAGAGGCCCTGGGGGTCAAGTGCCGCATCTATTATAAAAACGAGTCCGTATCCCCGGCGGGCTCCCACAAGCCCAATACCTCCATCCCCCAGGTCTACTACAACAAGATCGAAGGGGTGAAGCGCATCGCCACGGAAACCGGCGCGGGGCAGTGGGGCACGGCCCTGTCGTTCGCCTGCGGCATGTTCGGCCTGTCGTGCACCGTGTATATGGTCAAGGTCAGCTACGACCAAAAGCCCTATCGCAGAAGCCTGATCCAGGCCTACGGCGGCGAGGTCTTCGCCTCGCCCTCGGACAAGACCCGTACCGGCCGGGCGATGTTGGAAAAAGACCCGGAGTGCGCCGGAAGCCTGGGCTTGGCCATCTCCGAGGCCGTGGAGGACGCGGCCACCCACGACGACACCAAGTATTCCCTGGGCAGCGTGCTCAACCACGTGCTCCTGCACCAGACCATCTGCGGCCTGGAGACGGAAAAGCAACTGGCCATGATCGGCGAGAAGCCCGATTACCTCATCGGCTGCGTGGGCGGCGGCAGCAACTTCGCCGGACTTTTTCTGCCCTTTCTGCCGCGCAGGCTGTCGGGCGAAAAAATCCGCTTCATCGGCATCGAGCCCAAGGCCTGCCCGACCCTGACCCGGGGCGATTTCCGCTACGACTACGGCGACGTGGCCCGACTCACCCCGCTGATCAAGATGCACACCCTGGGGCATTCGTTCATGCCCGCGCCCATCCACGCCGGGGGGTTGCGCTACCACGGCGACGCGCCGCTTCTGTGCAATCTGGTGGCTGAGGGGCTGGTCGAGGCCGAGGCTTATCATCAGTTGGAGTGCTTTGACGCCGCCAGGCTTTTCCTGCGCACCGAAGGCTTTCTGCCCGCCCCCGAGACCTCGCACGCCATCAAAGGGGCCATTGAGACGGCCAAGAAGGCCAAGCCCGGCGAGGTGGTGGTCTTTTTGTATTCGGGCCACGGCCTTTTGGACCTGCCGTCCTACGACGCCTATCTGGGGGGCCGCCTGACCAACTTCGAATACCCCGATGAGCACATCACCGAGGCCCTCAAGGCCTGCCCGGTGATCGAGGAATAGCGCCTTCTCGTGCGGCGCGGCGAAAAGGCCCCGGGCGGTTTCGTCCGGGGCTTTTTGCGTGTGTAGGGATGGCCTTTGCGGCTTGACGCATCGCCTATTCCCGTTATAACTTTTGTTATCACAAGCGGGGGGTTCTATGCGCGTCAGCGTCACCCAGATCGGCAACTCCACAGGCCTTATCCTGCCCAAGGAAGTGGCCGCACGGCTCAAGGTGAAAAAGGGCGACAGCCTGTATCTGACCGAGACCCCGGACGGGTATGTGGTGACGCCGTATGATCCTGAGTTCGAGGCCCAGATGGAGTCCGCCCGGGCGGGTATGTCGAAATACCGAAACGCCCTGCGGGAACTGGCGAAGTAGTGTCCTGGGAGTGGCTCCGCGAGTCCGTGGTCCTGGCCATCCACAGCGAGCAGTTGGCCGAACATGGAGGCCGCTGCGGGGTTCGTGACGCAGGCCTTCTGGCCTCGGCCCTGGCGAGGCCGCCGCGGCATCTGGCGGAGTACGGCAGCCCGGGCGTGTACGATCTGGCGGCCGCCTACGCCTTTGGCCTCATCCGTAATCATCCATTTTTCGACGGCAACAAGCGGACAGGATTTCTGGCGGCCTTTGTCTTTCTGGATCGCCACGGGCAGGTGCTGCAGGCCCGGGAGGTCGAGGTGGCGGCCGCCGTGACGGCCTTGGCGGCTGACGGGATGACCGAAGCCGGGTTTGCGGCCTGGCTGGCTGAACGCTGCGCGGCATCGGACAAAGGCTGATATCCCTAGGCGCCTTTGACGCCCGTCGTATGGCGGCGCGGAAAAAAAGGCCCCGGGCGGTTTCGTCCGGGGCCTTTTGCGTGTGTGGGGCGGTCGGTCGGCTAGGCGTCGCGCAGGCTGCGGTAGCGGGCCAGATCCTCCACGGACAGCAGCGGGAAGTCGTGCCGCCGGGCAAAGGCCGCTACCTCGGGCAGCCGGGCCATGGTTCCGTCTGGGTTGGTCAGTTCGCACAACACGCCGCAGGGGTCGAAACCCGCCAGCCGCATAAGGTCCACCGTGGCCTCGGTGTGCCCCCGGCGCGTCAGCACTCCGCCGGGTTTGGCCCGAAGCGGAAAGACATGCCCCGGGCGCACCAGGTCCGCAGGCACGGCATGTGCGGCCGCAGCCGTCCTGACCGTGGTCAGCCGGTCGTCGGCCGATACCCCGGTTGTGACGCCATGGGCGGCCTCGATGCTCACAGTGAAGGCCGTGCCATTTTTGCAGGCATTTTTGGCCACCATGGGCGGCAGCTCCAGGGCGTCGGCCTTCTCGTCCGTGAGGCACAGGCACACGATGCCGCTGCACTCCCGAATGAGCATGGCCATTTGGTCCCGGGTCAGGGTGGCGGCCGGGAAGATGAGGTCGCCCTCATTCTCCCGGTTCTCGTCGTCCACCACCAGGATGCCCCGGCCCTGACGCAGGGCGGCCAGGGCGCGCTCCACGTTTTGCACCGGGTCCGACTCGAAATGCAGGTGAGGCTGATTCATGGTAATGCTCCTTGAGCGTTTCAGGATTACCAGAATCAGGGCGTAAAGGATGGACGGTCCTGCGCGGGCGACGTCATCCGGTCGGCCAGGGCGCGAGGTCGCGACGCCCGGACCGGGAGAACGGCCGCATCAGGACATGGCGCGCGGCGCACGGTCCGCACGCATGTCGTCTCCTCTTTCATCCGGACTGTCACCGTCGGCTCCGGCATCTCACCGGATCTGCTGACCCCCCGGCCGCTTGGGCCAGGGGCGCTCGCGGGCTTCCCGGAAACTCCGGGATACCGCCGGTGGGGAATTGCACCCCGCCCTGAGGATGCCGCCTCATATCGCGGACTGGCGCCAATCGCAACTCCCCGGCATGCATCCCGGCGGGAGGGTCAACATGTCACCGCCTGCGCCAAGAAAGACCTTGACAATCATTTTCAACGAGACTATCTCCATAGGCACGCAAGGAGTCAAACATGTCGCCGTATGGTCCTTTGAGCCAGTTCCCCGCCGGAACCCGGGTGCGCATCGAGAAGTTGTGCGACTGCTCCCGGGCCAGGGGGAGGCTGTGCGCCATGGGACTGACCCCCGGCACGGAGATCGAGGTCTTCGCCAATTGCGGCGGCCCGTGCTGCCTGAAGGTTCGCGGGACCAGCCTGACGCTTGGGCAGGGGCTGGCCAGAAACATATTCGCCCGGGTGGTCGGCGCAAAACCCGATTCGTCAAGCGCCACCGTCGCCGCCTGACATTTTTCGTAAGGTTTGACCCCGCACCCTAAGCGGCGGCCCAGGACCACCCACGTCGGTCCGTCGCCGCCGCGCTTATTTGTCCCCATGCCCCGCGTGTCAGCGATGTGCCCGGTAGCACACCCCACGCCGCCTCCGGTTCACCCTGCGCCCTGGCCCGAATCACCCGCGCCCGGGACGTTTCCCCCCCCCTCGCCCTTGCCGCATGCGTCGTTTAGGACTTGACGTTTCAAGACTTCATCGTTAATCGTCGATTTACGATGAATACCACGCATCCCATCCAGGCCGACCCCGACGACGAGGGGCTGGCCCTATTGTGCAAGGCCCTGGGGCATCCGGCCCGGGTGGCCATCATGCGCCATCTGCACGAGATCGACGGCTGCGTCTGCGGGCGCATCGTGGAGGTTTTGTCCCTGGCCCAGTCCACGGTGAGCGAACACTTGCGCAAGCTCAAGGCGGCCGGACTGGTGCGAGGCGAGGTGGACGGCCCCCGCACCTGCTACTGCATCGACCGCCAGGGCATGGCCCGGCTGCGGGAGCTTGTGGCCGGGCTGCGCCCGGAGGGCGGCGATTCGGCGCCTTCGGCATGTTTCCGGGGGAGAGACGACGGGGAGGACGCCTCATGACGCCCCTTTCACCGCAGCCGGGGGGGGCGGACGTGGCCACGTCCGGGTGCTGTCCGCCGCAGGCGGCCCGGGAGCCGGGATGCTGTTTTCCGGACCACCCCCCCGGCGATGACGCCGGGCAGCCCTGCTGCGGCGGACCCCAGGCCCCTGCGGCCAGCCCCATGGCCCGGCCCGGGTACGAACTATGCCCCTTTGTCGAGACCTTTCTCAACACCCTGGCCGGACCCGTGCCGGTGGTCGCCACCCGTCTGGACCGCCGGGACCGCCTGGGAACCCTGGGAGCGCGTCTGGGATACGGCCGGGACGGCTACCGGGCGGCCCCGGGACTCTACGCCGTGGGGCGGCCCGGGACCAAGGATCCGGTCCTGGTCACGGCGGACTACAAATTGACCTTCGACGCCCTGCGCCGGGAGCTTCACGGCGTAGACGCCTGGATCCTGGTTCTGGACACCCGGGGGGTCAACGTGTGGTGCGCGGCGGGCAAGGGCACGTTTTCGGCCCGGGAGACGGCGCGCGTGGTCACGGCCAGCCAGCTTCCCCTGGTGGTGTCCCATCGCCGCCTCATCGTCCCCCAGCTTGCCGCCCCGGGACTCGACGCCCGGGAGGTGAAAAGGCTGTGCGGGTTCACGGCGGTCTTCGGGCCGGTGCGGGCCGCCGATCTGCCAGCCTTCCTCAGGGCCGGAAACCGGGCTGATCCCGCCATGCGCCGGGTGACGTTCACGCTTGGCGAACGGCTGGCCGTGACCCCGGTTGAGATCTATCACGCCAGGAAGTGGCTGTGGTGGGCGGCGCTTGCGGCAGTGCTCGCGTCGGGCGTCGGCCCGGCCGTATTTTCCCTGACGGCGGCCTTTGAGCGCGGGGCATGGCTTGTGGCCGCCCTGGCCGCCGGGCTGGCCGGGGGCGCCGTGGCGGTTCCGGTCCTTTTGCCCTGGCTGCCGGGTCGGGCCTTCGCCGTCAAGGGGGCCGCAGCCGGGGGCCTGGCCGGGTGTGCGGCGGTCCTTGCCATGGCTGCCAGCCCCGTGCCGCCGGCGGGGGGCCTTGGCGTGGCGGCCATGCTCCTTGTGTCGTCGGGTCTGGGGTCGTTTCTGGCCATGAATTTCACCGGCTCCACGCCGTTCACCTCGCCATCCGGCGTGGAGCGCGAGATGCGCCGGGCCATGCCGCTCCAGGCCGCAGGGCTTGCGGCGGCGGCGGTCCTATGGATCGCCTCGGCCTTCTGATTTCTGGAGGGAACATGCGCAAAATGCGGTATCTGTCCGGGGTGGCCACCATCGCCCTGGATGTCGGAAAATGCGTTGGCTGCGGCCTGTGCGAACAGGTGTGCCCGCACGGGGTGCTGGCCATGGCCGACGGCCGGGCCGCAATCGTGGACCGCGACGGCTGTATGGAGTGCGGGGCCTGCGTCACCAACTGTCCGGCCGGGGCCGTGGCCGTCACGCCCGGGGTGGGCTGCGCCGCGTTCATCCTCCAGGTCTGGCTCAAGGGCAAGGCCCGGGCCTCATGCTGCTAGGGCCAGGCGTCGCCATCCTGTCACGAAGGCGCGGTAGCATCGGGCGGAAACGCCCGAACCTGCGCCCTGGCCATCGGGATGGACTGGAGACCGGCAGGACGGGAAAACCCGGGAGACGACCATGAGAAAAAAATCCGTGCTTTTCATCTGCGTGCACAATTCCGCCCGCAGCCAGATGGCCGAGGCGTTCCTGAAGATCATGGGCGGCGACGATTTTGACGTCATGAGCGCGGGATTGTCGCCCACCTGCATCAACCCTCTGGTTGTGGCGGCCATGGCCGAGAAAGGCGTCGACCTTTCGCAGGCCACGACCACAAGCGCCTTCGATCTCTTTCGGCAGGGGCGGCTTTTCGAATACGTCATCACCGTGTGCGACGATTCCAATGAGAAGCAGTGCCCGGTGTTTCCCGGTCTGGTGCACCGGGAGCACTGGCCCTTCGAAGATCCCGCCGCCCTGGCCGGAACCGATGCGGAAAAGTTGGCCGGGGTGCGCCGTATCCGTGACAACATCGAGGAGGCCGTGGCCGCATTCGTGCGCCGGGTCCGGGATGACGAGGGCGGCCAGGGCAAGGAAAAGGGGGAGTGGTGACCGGCCGGAGCGACTGCGTATCGGCCCGGTCCTACGCCCGGGCCAGGGTGATGACGGATTGACGGCGTTTTCCGTTTTGGGCTACGTCGCGCACATATAAAGTAAATGGGTCACGAAGCCGTGGCTGCGCCGCCCTTTGCACATGCCTGGCGCCCGGTTTCGTGGTCGGCGCCGGATTGACGGACAAGGCGAGGAGTGCGCGCATGACGAACGACGTTTCCCAGGGGGACGCCCCGGGTCGGGCCGTGGGACTTTTCGCAAACGGGCATAACTGCGCCCAGGCCGTGCTGGGGGCCGTGGCCCCGCGTCTGGGACTGGATCAGGAGACGGCCGTGCGCCTGGCCACGGGATTTGGCGTGGGGCTGTCCATGGGCGAAACCTGTGGCGCGGTGTCCGGGGCGGTCATGGCCCTGGGGCTGGCCCATGGCGGCGGCGGTCCGGACGCGACGGCGGCCAAGCTCGACACCTACGCCCTGGCCGGAGAGTTCCTCGACGTTTTCGCCCGGGAGCACGGCTCGCTTCGCTGCCGCGTTCTCATCGGCTGCGACCCGTCCACCCCCGAAGGGCTTCGCCTGGCCAAGGCCGAGGGCCGCTTCACCACCGTCTGCACCCGGATGGTGGCCAGCGCCGTCGCCATCGTTGCAGCCATGCTCGACGACCGATCCGCAACGGGCTAAGCGCCGCCGTCTGGCCATCGTTCCAAGGAGTCCCGCCGTGAATGTTGGAAAATCCTCGGGCCGGTATGCCGCCCCCCTGGCGGCTCTGGCCGGGCTTATCCTGTGCGTGGCCCAGGTCTTGGGCTACGCCGAGGCGCTGTGCGTCACCGACGGCTGCGCCCTGCATGAAAACACCGCCCTGCTCGGGCTGTCCCTGTGGTGGTGGGGGGCGGGCGCCTTCGCCGGGCTTGGCGGCCTCGCCCTGTTCGGTGGCGCGGGCCTGGCGGCCCGGGCCGGTCTTTTGTGTCTGGCGGCGGACACGGCGTTTGTGGCCTTCATGGCGCTGACGGCCCCCTGCCTGACCTGCCTTGCGGCCGGGCTGCTTTTTCTCCTCTATTTTTGGGCGATTACCCGCCGGGCTGGCGGATTCGACCGGCTGTCCCTGGCGGTGGTCCTGGCCTGGGGCTTAGCCTTTTCGCCCAACCTGTTCTCCCTGGCCAGGGAGGCCATGCAGCCCTGGGCCATGGTCGGATCGGATACGGCGGCCGTGCGGCTTTTCTTTTCCCCGGACTGCCCGGCCTGCCGCGACGGGGTGACGGCCCTGTCCCGATTGGGCAAGCCGTTTATCGGGTTTTTCCCCATCGCCGGGACCGAGGAGGAGGTTGGCAAGGTGACCCGGGCCATGGCCGGTCTGGCCGCCGGGCTGTCCCTGCCCGAGGCCCTGGCCAAGTCCGAGGAGGATGGTCCCGCCCCGGCGGACCTGTGGTTGCGCTGGCGGCTTCTCAGAAACCGGATCGCCTACCTGGGCGGTCGACCGGACGGCGTGCCGCACCTCCAGATCAACGGCTGGCCCCGCAAGTGGGACAGCATCGAGGCGTTCTAGGGGCCGATCGCCTCCCCCTTTGCGCTGTCCGCCGCGTCCGCCGCGTCTGGCGCGTCCGGCGCGCCTGTCCTGTCCGGCGGGCATGCCCGGGCGGTTTATCGCGCCCCGCAAGGCTTTTCGCCATTTTCCCCCTCGCCCGCACAGGGCGGTCAGGCCTGGGGCCGCCGCTAGAATGCGGATTGTGAAAACACTTTGCACCTGTCGGGCAATGACGTATAGGGTCTATGGACGCTGGTCCGTGCTTGCCCGGAACGTGGTTTGGGAGCGCGCGAGGGAGTTGCTGACGGTCCAATTTTTACGCCACGGCAATTTCGGCCGCAGCCAGATGCCCCAGGCCCGGCTTGCGCCGTATCGCCGGGTGCGCGACGCGAGACGCCTTTTTGCGTAAAGCATGCCCGGAAACCTCACGAGGGAAAAGAGCCCGTGACCCTGCGCAAAGCCACCATCGGCATTGTTTTCGCCATTTTCACCACGCTTTTTGCGCTGCTTTACGCCCTGACCCAGTACAATATCCTTTCGAGCTTTCAGGCCCTGGAGAAAAGTCAGGTGGAACAGGCCCTGGGACGGGCCGAAAACGCCCTGCTGGCCGAACAGCGCGCCCTGGGGACCATCTGCGAGGACTGGGCCACCTGGGACGAGACCTACGCCTTCATGGAAAGGCCCTCCCAGACCTACATCGCCTCCAACATCACACGCCAGGCCCTGGCCAACCTGCATCTGGACATGCTGCTTTTCTTCGACGAAAAGGGGCGGCTTGTTTTTGGCGCGGGGCATGACCAGGACTTTAACGTCACCCCGGCCCCGGTGCGGGCCATAGCCGCCATCACCCCGGATTCGCCCCTTTTTCTGCGTCGGGAGAACAGTGCCCCCGGGGGCGTGGTCATGTCTTCCGAGGGGCCGCTTCTGGTTGTGGCCCGGCCCATCCTGAGCAGCGAGAAATCAGGCGCGCCCCGGGGGACCCTGGTCATGGCCCGTTATGTGGACGCCCATCGGGAGCAGGCCCTGGCGGATCAGATTATGGACAAAGTGGTTTTTTATCCCTTCGACAGTCCGGACATGTCCCGGGATCTGTCCGACATGGCCGCTTCGCTGCGTCGGACCGGCCAGTATCAGGTCATGCCGATCAGCGAGACGATCATCAGGGGATATGCCCTGGTCCGCGATATCTACGGAGAACCGGGCCTGATCCTGTCGGTCGAGACCGACCGGGCCATGCAGCAGCAGGGGCTTTTGACCCTGCGCTACAACCTCATCTCCCTGGCCGCCATCGGCCTGACCTTTGGCCTGGCCATGCACTATCTAGTGGAGAAACGCATTCTCTCCCGCGTAACCAGCCTTGGCGCCCAGATTGCGGCGGTGCGCCGGGACCCGGACGTCTCCCGGGAGATCCGGGTGCCGGGAAATGACGAGATCACGGATCTGGCCACGGCCATCCGGGAGATGCTGCGGGAGATGGAGTCCGCCCGATCCAGGCTGATCGACAGCGAAAAGCGCTATGAAATGGCCACCCGGGCGGCCAAGGTCGGCGTGTGGGATTATGATTTTACGTCCGGGCGCCTGTTTTTGGACCCCAGTCTCAAGGCCCTGCTCGGCTATCGAGACGACGAGGTCGAAAACAGTCTGGAGGCCTGGATCGGGCTTGTGGCCCCGGAGGACCGGGCCAGCGCCCAGGAGATGACCCTCGACGCCATGCGGGACCGCTCGGCGGAGTTTATCCGCGAATATCGGGTGGGGCATCGGGACGGCGGCGTCCGGTGGATCATGATCCGCGGCATGGTGCAACGTGACGCCTCGGGGACCCCGGTGCGTTTTCTGGGGACCGGGGTGGACGTCACGGACCTCAAACTTGCCGAACAAAGCGTGCGCCGCCTGACCCGGGAGATCATCAACGCCCAGGAGTTCGAGCGGTTCCGCATCGCCCGTGAACTCCACGACAATGTGGCCCAGGACCTCTCGAGCCTCAAGATATCCTGCGAGGCCATGTTTTCGGCCCAGCCCCACCCCGACCCGGAATCACGCGAACGCTACGCCGAGGCCGCGCGCGTCCTGCAACGGGCCATCATCTTCATCCGGGAAATGGCCTACGCCCTGCGGCCTTCCGATCTGGACCATCTGGGTTTTTTGTCCAGTGTGGAACGCTATTGCGCCGATTTTCAGGAAAAAACCGGTATCCCCACCCATTTCCTGCACGCCGGGATGGATGGCGTGGCCTTTGATGCGGAGACCGAGATCAACCTGTTCCGGGTGGTTCAGGAGGCGCTCGGCAATGTGCAGCGCCACGCCAAGGCCACCGAGGCGGCGGTGAAGATCGTGGAGTCCCATCCGCATATCATCGTGCGCGTGGAGGACAACGGCGTGGGCTTCGACGTGTCCTCAGGGCTTGCCGCCGCTGTGGAGGAGAAGCGCATGGGCCTTGGCGGCATGCGCGAGCGGATCAAGCTTCTGGGCGGCAACCTGCGGGTTTTGTCCTCGCCGGGGCAGGGGACCCGCATCGTGGCCGAGATACCTTCCAACCGGGGAGGGCGACATGACGACTAGGCGCATCCTGCTCATAGACGACCATCCCCTGTTTCGGGAGGGCTTAAAGACCATCATCCGCCGGGACACGGCCTTCGACGTGGCGGGCGAGGCCGGTACGGCCCAGGAGGGCATGCGCGCGGCGCAGACCCTGCGTCCGGACCTGGCCGTGGTGGATATCTCCCTGCCGGACAAAAGCGGCATCCAATTGGTCCGGGAACTGGCGGCGGCCCTGCCGCAGATGCGCATCATCGTGGTCAGCATGCACTCCAAGGTGGACTACATCGTGGAGGCCTTCCAGGCCGGGGCCACAGGATACGTGACCAAGGATTCGGCCTCGGAAAACCTCTTGACCGGGCTTTTGGCCGTGGCCAAGGGCGAGTTTTTCCTCGATCCGTCCATCTCCCGGGAGGTGGCCCGGCGACTTCTGGAGGCCCCGGGCAACCGACGGGATCAGCAGGGGGCTGTGGCTGGGGACGGTTCTGCGGCCTACGACGCCCTGACTCCCCGGGAGCGCGAGGTCATGCGCCTGGTGTGCGAGGGCATGTACACCAAGGAGATCGCCGACGCCCTGTCCATCAGCATCAAGACCGTGGAGCACCACCGGGCTGGCGTCATGAAGAAACTCGGGATGCAAAATACCGTGGAGCTCGTGCGCTATGCGGTAAAGATCGGGCTCATCGATTGACCCGATGCCGTGCAATGTATTGGCTTTTTTGATATAAGAGCCTTTTGTGTAAGGGTTTTCCCCTAGTCTGTCCGGGTAAGTTCCAATCGACAGCACGCGTATCAATGCTATCTTGTCTGTATGGACAAGGCCGTAGGCGACGTATCTCCATTTCGAAGTCATATGCACTCACGCGGGGCGACAAGTCTCGTGGTCGCGGTGTCCATGCTCATCATCGCAGGATTGTCGGCCTTGGCCGTGGACTACGCCTTTTTGCGCCACAGGCGCGGCGCCCTGGTCGCGGCCGCCGAGCGCGGCGCCCTGGCCGGGGCGGCCATGCTCGTGGACCTGGGAGAGGCGCCGGACGCCGTTCGAGACGCCACGGTGCGGTCGGCGCAGGCCGTCCTTGGCCGGGGGGATTCCCCGGAACTGACGGTTCGGGCCTCGGACGTGATCTTTCTCAAGGATGGCAAGGTCGATGCGCGTAACCCGGATCAGGTCGAGGTGACCGCCGGGCGCACCCAGGTGCGCGGCAATCCGATCAATCTGTTTCTTGGCGGTCTTTTGGGACAACGCCATGCCGAGGTGACCGTCCGGGCCAGGGCCTGCCTGTATTGCGCGGCGGCCTCCGGCGGCCTTGGCCCGCTGGCCGTTCCGGCCGGATTTTCCTGGGATGACGCCTGCGACCCCCAGTCTGACCGGTGCGGCAACGGGCGGCTCGACCTGGACAGTCCCTGCGAGACGGCCTCCATCCGGGTCGCCGGATACGGTCCTGGTGATGTGGGGGAACGTCTGGTGCTGTCGCCCGGCCAGAGCGGCGTGCTGTCGGCCGGGGCGGCGTTTTTGGTCCGGGGCCAGGAAACGGGTGGCGGGATGGCGGTGTCTTCAGCCTCCGAATCAGGGGGGGGAGGGCTTTTCGCCGCACTCGGAGACAGTCTGGATGTGGCTTCCGGGCAGCAGGCCGCCCAGGCCCTGCGCGATCTGGCCCAGCAGCGGCTGCGCCTGGACCCCGGGGCCTACTGGGATAACGCCGCAAAGGCGGTGCGCGGCAGTCGCTTCGCGGCTCCCGGTGAAAGCCCCCGGACAGTGCGAATGGTCTTTTTCGATCCGGCGGCGTCGAGCGACGAGGGACGGCAGGTGCGCGTGCGGCAGCTTGGCGCGGTGTTTGTCGAGGATGTGGGCCAAGACGGGACAGTGGGCGTGCGGCTTGTGCGGGCCTTGGCCAATGGCCCGCAGCATGCGGAGGCTGCCTGCGATCCGGCTGGAGTGGCGCTGGTCGGGGTTGCGCTTATGGCTGGCGGCCAGACGGAATAGCGGGGTGCGGCAGGCGCTCTCCTGCGGGTGTCTCTGCAAGCGGCGCGAGACACAGTGGGTATCTGGAAAGGGAAAGATGTTTTTTTTCTTAGGCTCAATGTTCAGGATGCGGCATGCCGTGTGCGGCGTATACAGGCATTGCCCCTGCGTCACAAAAAGTATGTTGTGTGAAGGAGAATGGTATGAACTTGCAACTGGATTTGACGGCTGTGGATCGTGAGCGGGCGTTGCGGACCTGGTTGGTCTTTCACGGCATGGATCTGTTCGAGATCGCTGGGAAACTGCGGGTGGCGCATTCCACGGTCAGCCGCCTCATCAAACGCGACAGGGCCTCCATGCGCCGCATTGAGCAATTGCATGGCCTGGGGATTCCCCGGGAGCTTTTGCCCAATCCCAAGTAGTCCGGCCGGGGCGTCGCGCGGTTGTTTTGCCGCTGCCGGGAAATTCGGATAGAACGGGGCATGCCTGAGCATGCCTCGGATATCCTTTCCCCGGGCCGGGTTCGGCTGGTCCTGCCCACAGGGTTGACGGGTTGCTTCGACCTTACGGGAAAGCCCTTGCCGTGTTGCGGATCGGGGCAGGACGGGGACGATCGGGAAGCAGGCCAGGCGGTCTCCCCCCGGTTCGCCGCAGACCCGCAGGGACCGGTGCGGGACGCCGCGACGGGCCTTATGTGGCATCCATCGGCCAATTATTTGGGCTATCCCGTGTCCTTCGACGAGGCCCAGGCGGCCGTACGCACACTCAACCATGACGCCGCGCTCGGGCGCACCGATTGGCGGCTGCCCAACCGCCGCGAACTGCGCAGTCTTTTGAACCACGGCGCAAAAAAACCCGCCCTCCCCGCCGGGCATCCCTTCACCGACGTTTTTCTCGGCCGCTGCTGGACCTCCACGACCTTCGCCGGCTTATTGGCCCATGCCTGGTATGTTCATCTGGAAGGGGCGCGGGTTTTTTACGAGCGCAAGGACCGGTATTGTCTGGTGTGGCCGGTATGCGGGCAAAGTCAGGTCCTGGCGGCCACAGGGCAGACGGCCTGTTACGATGCGGCGGGGCGTGTCGTGGACTGCACGGGGAGCGGGCAGGATGGGGAGACGCGATGCGGCGTGGCCTGGCCGACGCCCCGGTTTGCGCCCGGGAGGGGGGCGGATGCGGTCCTGGACAGGCTGACCGGCCTGTCCTGGCGCGCGCGGCCTTTGGGCGCGACGCCAGACGGCGGGCTTCCCGGCCCCGTTCACTGGGGGCAGGCCCTGGAGGCCGTGGCCGAGCTTGCCGCCCGGGACGGACAGCCCTGGCGGCTGCCGGACATAAACGAACTGGAATCGCTGACCGACATGTCCCGGGCCTCTCCCTCCCTGCCCGAGGGACACCCCTTCACCGGGCTTGGCGACGGGTTCTGGTCGTCCACCACCAGCTTTTACGATCCCGCCTGGGCCTATGTCCTGTATCTGGGCAAGGGGGCGGTGGGGGTCGGGTTCAAGATCAGGCGCGAGTTTTTTGTCTGGCCGGTGCTGCGGCCGGGGCCTTGATCCCCGCCCAGGCATGGCTCAGCCGCCGCAATGCTGCGGCGGAGGTCAGGCCGGGCGCGTCACCCTGCCGTCGGCGAGGTGGATGACCCGGCTGGCCAGGGCCGCGTATTCGGCCTGGTGGGTGACCATGACCACGGTCAGCCCCTCAGCGTTGAGGGTGCGCAATAGATCCATGATCTCGCCTCCCGTGGCCGTATCCAAACTGCCTGTGGGTTCGTCGGCGAAAAGCGCCCGGGGGTCCCGGGCCAGGGCCCGGGCTATGGCCACCCGCTGCTGCTCCCCGCCGGACAGATTGCCCGGGAGCCGGTCGGCCTTGTCCGCCAGCCCTACCCGGGCCAGACTGTCCATGGCCCGGACCCTGGCCTTGGCCGCAACGGGGCGCAGGCCAGCCAGGAAAGGAACCATCACGTTTTCCAGGGCGGTCAGGTAGGGCAGCAGGTGGTGCATCTGGAAGATCATGGCGAAATCCGTGCGCCGCAGGGCGTTTCGGTCCTGTTCCGGAAGGGCGGTCAATTCCATGTCCTTATAGACCACCCGGCCCTGTGTGGGCCGCAAAAGCGTGGACAGGATATGGAGCAGGGTGGATTTTCCCGAGCCGGAGCGGCCCATGATGCAGGCGAAATCGCCCTTTTCGATGGTGACGCTCACGGCGTCGAGCACGGGGGGGGCGCCCGTGGCGTACGCATGGTGCAGGTCGATGGCTGAAAGCATGTCTTCTCCGTAAGTTACAGCGAAACCAGGGCGGCGGCCGGGTCCAGGCGGGCGGCGCCCAGGGACGGCGGCGCGGCGGCGGCGGCGGACAAGACGGACACGGCGGCAAAGGTCAGGGCGAATTCCCCGAGATCGAAGGCAAAGGCCGCCGCAGCGCCGGATTCGAGCATGTCCGGCACGATCCCGGCCGTCGCCGCCCCGCCCAGGTATCCCAAAACCGCCGCCGCCATGCCGACGATGACCGCCTCCAGGCAAAACAGCATGAACACGCCGGACCTGGAGAAGCCCAAGGCCCGCAGCACGCCGATCTCGTTTTTGCGCTCATTGACCGAGGAAAAGACCGCCAGCCCGATCATGGCGCAGGCCGTGAGCATGATCACGGCGCTTACGGACAAGGCCAGGCGCTTGACGAAGGCGATGGCGTCCATGCGCTGCCTGACCACCTGCTGCATGGCCGTGATGGAGGCGCCTGGCAGGACGGTCTGGAGTTGGGCAGTGATCTCGTCGATGGGGCATCCCGAGCACAGGGCCGCCACCTCCACGAAATGGGCCAGGTTCTCCTTGCCTGCCAGCTTCTGCACCGCGCCGATGTCGGCGAAGATCACGTTGTCGTCCTCGGACCCTGTTTTTGCCAGCACCCCGGCTACCTTGAAGGTCCGGCCCTCGATGACCACCGGGTCCCCCAGATCCAGGGCCAGGGCGGCGGCCGCCGCGGCGCCCGCCACAACCCCCTCGTCCGAGGCGGGATAGCCGCCGCGCGGCTGCCAGTGACGCTTGATCCCCCGCTCACTTGGGAAATCGACCCCCACCACGCCCACGGGCACGCCCGCAACCGTCGTCAGCAGGGCGAACTTGGGGGCCGCCACGCTGATGTTGTCCTTCATGGGGATGGAGCGCACGGCGGCCAGGGTCTCGGCCACGGGCAGGTAGCGCATGTCGAAGGACACGTCTCCCAGGGACAATCCGCCATAGCCCACGGCCAGCGTCTTGGTTCGCGGGGTGATGAGCACGTTGGCCCCGTAGGCGGTCATCTTGCGCTCCAGGCTGTCGCCCGCCACCCGGGAGAGGTGGCCCAGGGCCACCACGCTGGCGATGCCCAGGGCGAAGACCACGACTGAAAGCGCCGTGCGCGGCAGCTTGCGCCTGAGATTGCGCAGGGGAATGGTGGCCGGGTTCATTCCCGGTCCCCGGGGAAAAGCGGCAGCCCCGCCCGCAGGGCCGACTCGGCGATCACGATCCTGCCGTCCACGATTTCATGGGCCAGGGGGGAGGGGTTGCAGCCGCCCTTGACCTCGCCCACGAGCCCGCCCTGGAACCGCAGGCCGCAGTTCTTGCAGATCATGTCTGGACCGTCCTGCTCGTAGCCCTTTTTGGCGGCGAAACACACGTCGCAGGCGTCAAAGGCTGTCCGGGTCACGCCGTCTGGCGTGGTCAGGACGAAAAACGACACCGCGCCGTCGTCCAGGGCTACGGTGTAGAAACGGGCCGCGCCGTCTGTGACGGCGACCACGGGGATGCGCACCGCGCCGCTCTCAAGGACCACGGCCGTATGGTCGTCGCCCAGGCCGAAAAAGGCCAGAACCGGCGATGCGCCGCCGGTTGCGGCGGCCGCCAGGACGGCGGCGAGAAGGGTCAGGGACAAAAGGACTGTTTTCATGCGATGAGCCTTTTTCATGGAATTTTACTATAGAAATAAGCAAAGGGCGTGCCGTGGCCAGGGGAGGGGCCGAAATGGCGACAACTGGCCGGGATAACTTTCATGTTTCCTGCAACGTAAGGCGCAGATGTGAAAAAGGCGACGCCAGTCGGCCGCAAGTCGTCGCAAATGTTTACAGGTCGGCGCAGTGCCGTGTATAATTTATGGACATGCGTATGAAGAACGAACAGTCGCCCCGACGCCTCCTGTGGCGGTCGTTTCGAAAAAACAGCCCCTTCTGGCTCTATGCCTCACCCTGGGCGGTGCTTGGCGCGGCGGCGGTCCTGGCCGCTGTGGTGGTGGTCATGGCCGTGCTCAATTTCAACCGGGAGAAGGAGAACGTCACCCGCATCTTAAGCGAAAAGGGCGCGGCCATCATCCGGGCTCTCGAAGCCGGGACCCGCACCGGCATGACGGGCGGACTCGGGCGGGGTCCGGGCATCGGGCGGCTTTTGCGCGAGACCGTCGGAGAGGGCGACATCTTTTATATCGCCATCACCGACCGCACGGGAAAGATTCTGGCCCACGACGACGGTTCCCTGGTGGGGGGCTATTTTTTGCCCCCCCAGGAACTGGCCGCGCTGGCCCCGGAGGCGCAGGAGAAGTGGCGGGTGGTGCGTGAGGAGGAGACCGGGCGGCGATCCTTTCTGGTCTACCGGGAGTTTCTGCCCCGGGGCGGCGTGGCGAGAGGCCGCAGGCAGGGACGTGCTCCGTGGCCGGGAGAGCTGTTCCCCACCTCTCCGGATCTTTCCGGCCGCCCGATGCCGGGCTTACAAAGGGGCGGGCCGGACCGGAACGGCGCCGCGCCTCAGGCGTCGCCCCAATCCCCGCCCCAGGGCGATGCGGACTTTTTGTGCGCCGAGGACTGCGAGGGCCAGGGGCGGCCGCAGTCGTTGCGCGACCGGGAGCTGATCGTCTTTGTGGGCATGGACATCGGTCCCTACGAGCAGGCCCGGTCCCTGGATTTCCAGGGCACGCTGGCGACCTCGGCCACGCTTTTGACCTTGGGGTTCGCCGCCGTGGTGTCGCTTTTCTGGGCCCAGAGCCACCGCGTGTCCAAGCGGCTTTTGCGCGATACCCGGGCCTTCGCCTCGGAAGTGGTGGGCAACATGCCGGCCGGGCTGGCGGTGGTGGACCCGGAGGGGAAGGTGGCCATGGTCAACGCCTCCTTCGAGGCCCTTTTGGGCCGCACGGCCGCCCTGGTGGTGGGCCGTCCGGCCGCCGACGTGTTGCCGCCGGGGCTTGCGCAGATGGGCGAGGTGGCCATGGCCGCCCCGGCCGACGGGCCTGCCGGGCAGGCGCCCGAGGACGACGAGGACGGACCGGTCTTTGGTCGTGGAGGGGGGCAATCCAAGGCCCCCATGGAATGCGAGGGCGAATTCGATTTCGGCGGGGAGGCCCCGGTGCCCCTGGGGGTGAGCGTGACCCGCATCGTGGCCGAGGACGGCCGTCCGGTGGGCACCCTGTATCTTATGCGCGACCTGCGCGAGGTGCGGGCCTTGCAGGAGGAGGTGCGGCGGCGGGAGAAGCTGGCCGCCATGGGCAATCTGGCTGCGGGCGTGGCCCACGAGATCAGAAATCCCCTAAGCTCCATACGGGGCTACGCCTCCTATTTCGGCAGCAAATTCGCCCCGGACAGCGAAGACCGCAAGGCCGCCCAGGTCATGGTCCGGGAGGTGGACCGCCTAAACCGGGTCATCACCGAGCTTATCGACTATTCCCGGCCCTCGGAACTGGACAGGCGTCCGACGCCCCTGGGCGAGGCCGTGGAGCACTCCTTACGTTTGATCAAACCCGACGCCCAGGCGTCCGGGGTGCGTATCGAGACCGTGGGGCTGGCGGATGCGCCGACGGTGCTCCTGGACCCGGACCGCTTTTCCCAGGCCCTTTTAAATGTCCTTCTCAACGCCGTGCAGGCCATGCCCGACGGCGGGGCGCTGACAGTGTCCGCAGGCGTTTCCGATGACGGCCGGGGGTATGTGGCGGTGAGCGACGATGGCGTGGGCATCGATCCGGCGGACATGGGCAAGATTTTCAATCCGTATTATACCACCAAGGCCTCGGGCACGGGGCTTGGGCTGGCCATGGCGCTTAAGATCGTTGAGGCTCACGGCGGGGAGATGCGGGTCGCGCCCAGGCCCGGCGGCGGCGCCACGTTTTCGATTTTCATGCCGCTTGACCGCAAGCGGCAGGGAGCAGGGGCATGAATCCGGATATTTTGGTGGTGGACGACGATCCCGGACACCTGTCCATGTTGACCACGGTGTTGTCGGGATGGGGGTATCTGGTGGATGGGGCGGCTGGCGGTCGGGAGGCCCTGGCGGCCTTACGCCGCAAACCCCGGGACCTGGTTTTGACCGACGTGCGCATGGCGGGCATGGACGGGCTGGCGGTTCTGCGCGCGGTCAAGGAGTACAACCCGGCCGTGCCGGTTTTGATCATGACCGCCTATTCCTCGGTGGAGACAGCCGTGGAGGCCTTGAAAAACGGGGCCTACGATTATCTCATCAAACCCCTTGACCTGGACGTCCTGCGCCTGACCATGGAACGGGCCCTGGACCACCTGCGACTTCGCACCGAGAACCGGGCCCTCAAGGAGCGCCTCGCCGACGGGTTTTCAAGCGACGAGATCATCGGCCAAAGCTCCGCCATGCGCGAGCTTTTGGACATGGCGGCCATGGCCGCGCCCACCGAGGCCACGGTATTGGTCACCGGCGAGTCCGGAACGGGCAAGGAATTGGTGGCCCGGGCCATTCACTCCAACAGTCCGCGCAAAAACGGGCCGCTGATCACGGTCAACTGCGCCGCCCTGACCGAGACCCTGCTCGAATCCGAGCTTTTCGGCCATGAAAAGGGGGCCTTCACCGGGGCCGACCGGCGACGCGAGGGCCGGTTCATGGCCGCCGACAAGGGCACCATCTTTCTCGACGAGATCGGGGAGATCACCCCGGCCACCCAGGCCAAGCTTCTGCGGGTCATCCAGGAGCGGGAGATCGAGAGGGTGGGCGGGGACAGGCCCATCGGGGTCAACGTGCGCATCCTGGCCGCCACCAACCGGGACCTGAAAAAGGAGGTGGCGGCCGGGCGTTTCCGGGAAGACCTTTACTACCGCTTAAACGTGCTGGTCCTGTACGTGCCCCCGTTACGCGGCCGCCGGGAGGACATTCCCCTGCTGGCCCGACATTTTCTGGAGCGGTTCGCGAAAAAAAACCGCAAGACGGTCAAGGGGTTTTCCGCCGGGGCCATGGAGGCCATTGTCCGTTACGACTGGCCGGGCAACGTGCGCGAGCTGGAAAACGCCGTGGAGCGCGGGGTTATTTTGGCCATGAGCGACTACCTGACCGAGCGGGAGCTGCCGCCGGGGGTGGCGGCCGCCGTGCCCGAGGCCTTCGATGCGCCGCCGCGCGGGGTCCCGGCTGGGGCCGATCTGGCCGGACAGCCGTTGGAAGACATTGAGCAGCGGGCCATTTTGGCCACGCTTAGGGAGACCGGCGGCAACAAGAGCGAGGCCGCCAGGGTCTTGGGAATCACCCGGGCCACGCTGCACAAAAAGCTCAAGAAGTACGACGAAGAATAGCGTCCTCCGTTTTCCGCCGCAAAAAGGCCGGAAGGGACATGTCCCTCCCGGCCTTTTTATTTTGGGATTGCAATGGGGCAAGGCCCACCTTTGGCTGCCGGAGGCCTCTCCCCCGGGCATACGTGGGCTACACCCGCGACGCGATCTGATACACCAGCGCGGCCATGGCGAAGCCGAAGACCGTATTAAAGACCATGGCGAACCCGGCCCAGGCCCAGGACGCCTCCTTGGCCATGGCCACCACAGTGACGAAGCACGGGGCGTAGAGGATGGTGAACACGATAAGGCCAAGGGCCGAGGCCCGGGACATGGCCGGATCGGCGGCCAGCTTTTCGGACAGCGGGGCGGCCTCCTCCGGGTCCACCTCGCCCAGGGCGTAGGAGGTGCCAAGCGTGGACACGATGACCTCCTTGGCCGCGATGCCGCCGATGAGCGCGATGTTCACCCGCCAGTCGAACCCGGCCAGACGGCTGACGGACTCAAGCGCCGTGCCCAGGCGTCCGGCCAGGGAGCCCCGCAGGGCGGCCTCGGCCTCAAGATTGTCGATCTCGGCCAGCTTTTCCTCAAGCGGCGACAGGGCCTCTTCCGTCTCGACGACGGCCTTAGCCGCAGCCTTGGCGGCGGCCAACGGCATGGCCCCGGTTTCGCCTTTGGCCTCGGCCCCGGCGACGGCGGCCTGGGCGGCGGCCGCATCAGCCTCCATCCGGGCCGTGATCTCCTGGCGCATGGACTCGAACTGCGCGGCATTGTCCTCGGGAAGCTGCGGATAGGTCATGGCCGCCCACAGGATGATGGAGATGGCCAGGATGGTTGTCCCGGCCTTTTTGACGTACTGCCAGGCCCGCTCCCAGGTGTGCAGGAGCACGCCGCGCAGGGTGGGGATGCGGTAGGGCGGCAACTCCATGAGAAAGGGCGTAGCCTCGCCCCGGATGATGGTGGAGCGCAGCATCCGGGCCACCAGGAGCGCGGCGGCCCAGGAGGCCAGGGTGATCCAGAACATGGCCGTGCCCGCGCTCTGGGGGAAAAAGGCCCCGACCAAAAGCACGAACACCGGGATCTTGGCCCCGCAGGCCATAAACGGCGCCGTCAAAATGGTGGCCAGACGCTCCTTGGGGCTGCGCAGGGTGCGCGCGGCCATGACGCCTGGCACGGCGCAGCCGCCGGGAATGCCGCCGGAGATGATAAACGGCATGACCGAGCCGCCGTGCAGCCCGAAGATGCGAAACACCCGGTCCAGCATGTAGGCCATGCGGGCCATGTAGCCCAGGTCCTCCAGGTAGGACAAAAGAAAGAACATGATGACGATCAGCGGCACGAACCCGAGCACGCCGCCCACGCCGCCGATGACGCCATTCACCACCAGGGACTGGAGCTGCCCGGCGGGAATGATGTCGGCGGCCAGCCCGGAAAGCCAGGAGAAAAAATCCTCGGTCCAGCCCATGGGGTATTCGCCGATGAAAAAGACCGTTTCGAACATGGCGTAGAGCACCCCGAGCATCAAAAGCGGCCCCAGAAAACGGTCCGTAATCACCCGGTCCACCTTGTCCGAATAGACGATGCGCTCCCGGCTGGCGTCTTTTTTGATCACGCCCTGTTTCATGAGCGAGGCGATGAAGCCGTAGCGGTAGTCGGAGATCAGGGCCTCGGGATAGGAGTTCATGGTGGCCTGAAGATGGGCCGCGAGCCTGGCCACGATGGCCGCCAGCCGATCGAAGACGGCCCCGGCCTGGCGGCAGATGCCCTCCACCTCGTGGTCGCCTTCGAGGAGCTTGAGGGCCACCCATCTGGGCGGCAGACGGCCGTCCAGGAAGCGCTCGGATTCGATGATGCCGGTCAGCTCCGCCAGGGCCGCATCCACGTCAGGGCCGTAGGACAGGATCAGCGGCTCCCAGCCCCGACGGTTGGTCGCAGCGAAGTCGATGGCCGTATCCAAAAGGCGCTGCTTGCCCTCGCCGCTGCGGGCCACGGTCTCCACCACCGGCGAGTGCAAGAGTTTGCCCAAAAGACCGGTGTTGATGGTCATGCCCCGTTTGCGGACCTCGTCCATCATGTTCAGGGCCAGAACCACCGGCGCCCCGAGCTCCAGAAACTGGACCGTGAGGTACAGGCTGCGCTCCAAAGACCCGGCATCGAGGATGTTCACCACCAGTTCCGGCCGCTCGTCCACCAGGAAGTTGCGCGCGGCCAGCTCCTCGGCGGAATAGGCGGTCAGGGAATAGGTGCCGGGCAGATCCACCACCTGGACGGTGACGTCGTTGTGCCGCAGGCGTCCTTCCTTTTTTTGTACGGTGACGCCGGGATAGTTGCCCACATGCTGCCTGGCCCCGGTCAGGGCGTTGAACATGGTGGTCTTGCCGGAGTTGGGATTGCCCGCCAGGGCGATGGTCAGCGTTTTTCCGGTCATATTAATCCTGCCTGGTCACGAAAATATGGTCAGCCTCGCTGTTGCGCAAGGTCAGGGTGAAATCGCGCAGCCTCAGGGCCACCGGATCGTAGAGCGGCGCCCGGCCCAGCACCTGGACCGTGGTGCCGGGGACGATGCCCATATCCCGGATGCGGCGGCCGAGTTCCCCCATGGCGGCCACGGAGTAGATCACCGCCGGGGTGTTGACCGGGAGTTGGCGCAGACAGATCGGTTCGGACATAAATCCTCCTTCGAGTCGCGTACGCACGGACACGAAGCATATATGCAGGGGGTGCGTGTTTTTCAAGTTGCGGCCGAGATGGTCTCGCCTGTCAGGACGTGGCGTCCGGGATGCGTCATCGGGTTGCCCGTGGCGATATCTTATTGCGCGCCGGAAGGAAACTCTTGCCTGCGCCTCGGGAAATCGCGCCCCGGCGGTCTGTGGGATCGGCCGGGGCGCTTGCAGCTCGGGTTGACGCGGCACGCTACACGATAAGCCGGGCGGCGTGGTAGATCACGACCGAGACCACGAAGGCGAAGGCCATGGAGCCGCCTACGGAGAAAAGCGCCCACTTCCAGTTGGACTCCTTGGCGATGGCCACCACCGTGACCATGCACGGGGTGTAGAGCAGCATGAAGGCGAAGACGCTCAAAACCGCCGGGAGCGACCAGGCCGGGTCGGCGGCCAGACGGTCGCTTAAGGACGTGGCGTCCTCGGGATCGACCTCGCCCATGGAATAAGCCGTGGCCATGGTGGAGACGAAGACCTCCTTGGCGGCGAACGCCCCGATGAGCGCGATGTTGGCCTGCCAGGGGAATCCGGCCAGATCCGTGACAGGCTTGAGGAAGCCGCCCACCCGGCCGCCTGCGGAATACTGCAGGGCCGCCTCGTTTTGTTCGTCGGTGATGGGCGTCTGGGCGTCCGCCACCAGCGTGTCCAGCTCCTCCCCGGCGGCCTGGGGATTGTCGGCCTTCACCTGCTCCTCGGCCGTGGCCCGACGGGCGTCGTAAGTGGCCACGGCATCCTCCGGCAGCTCCGGAAAGGTCATGACCGCCCACATGACGATGGACACGGCCAGGATCACGGTTCCGGCCTTTTTCACGTACTGCCACACCCGCTCCAGGGTGTGCACGGCCACGCCGCGCAGGGTGGGCAGGCGGTAGGGCGGAATCTCCATGACAAAGGGCGTGCTTTCGCCTGTGACCACGGTGGAGCGCAAAAGTCGGGATACCAGGAGCACGAAGGCCCAGGCGGCGATGACCACGCAAAACATGGCCCCGGTCGGGCTATTGGGGAAAAACGCGGCAACAAGCATGAGGTAGGCCGTGGTCTTGGCCCCGCAGACCATAAACGGGGCGGTGAGGATGGTGGCCAGACGCTCCCGGGGGCTTCTGAGGGTGCGGGCGGCCATGACCCCGGGCACGGCGCAGCCGCCGGGGATGCCGCCGGACATGATCAGCGGCATGACCGACATGCCGTGCAGGCCGAATATGCGCATGACCTTGTCCATCATGTAGGCCACCCGGGCCATGTAGCCCAGGTCCTCCAAAAAGACGAGCATGGCGAACATGATGAGGATAAGCGGCGTGAATCCCATAACCGAGCCCACGCCGCCGATGATGCCGTTCACCACCAGGGACTGGACGTAGCCCTCGGGGATGAAAGTCGTACCGAGTTCCGCGAGCCAGGTGAAGCCGTCCTCGATCCAGCCCTGGGGATAGGCCCCCAGGGTGAAGGTGATGTAAAACATGGCCCACAGCGCACCGGCCATGATCAGGGGGCCAAGCAGTTTGTTGGTGACCACGCGGTCGATGGAATCCGAGGCGTTGCGCCGCAGTTCGTCGCCGCCTGAGACCACGCCTTGTTTGAGAAGGCCGCTTATGAAGCCGTAGCGCCAGTCGGCGATGATGGCGTCGGGGGTGGTGTTGCTGTTGTGCCGGGTTGTTTTTTCCGCCTCGCGGCACAGGGCTTCGAGTTCGGCCGACAGAGAACCTGCGGCCCGGCCGGCCGCGATGACCAGTTCGTCGCCCTCGAGGTATTTGATGGCCACCCACCGCGCGTCGTGGCGGCCGGTCATGAACTGCTCCTGCTCGATGCGGGCGGTCATCTTCTCCAGGAGGGGATCCAGGTCCGGCCCGTAGGACAGGCGGATGGGCCTCCAGCGGCCCTTGGCGTCGGCGGCCAGGCGGACCACCTCGGCCATGAGCTCCTGGCGGCCCTGGCCCACGCGGGCCGTGCAGGCCACCACCGGGACGTTTAGGAGCTGGGACAGCTTTTTGGTGTCGATGGTCACGCCGTTGCGCCTGACTTCATCCATCATGTTCAGGCCCAAAACCAGCGGCGCGCCGATCTCCATGAACTGAACGGCCAGAAAGAGGCTTCGCTCCAGGGCTGTGGCGTCCATCATGTTGATGACCACGTCAGGGTGTTCGTCCACGATGACGTTGCGGGCCACCACCTCCTCCATGGAATAGGAGGTCAGGGAATAGGTTCCGGGCAGGTCCACCAGTTTGATGACCTTCCCGTCCAGGCGGTAGGTTCCCTCCAGACGGTCCACGGTGATGCCGGGATAGTTGCCGACCCGGGCCGAACCGCCGGTGATGGCGTTGAACATGGTGGATTTGCCGCAATTGGGCTGGCCGGACATGGCCGCGCGAATGATGTCCTGGGACATGGGTTATCTGGCCTCCACTGAAATATAGTCGGCCTCGCTGTTGCGAAGCGACAGGGTGAACCCTTTCATGCGCACGGCCACCGGGTCCTGAAGCGGGGCCCGGCCCACGACCATCAGTTCCGTGCCCGGGACCAGCCCCATGTCGCGAATGCGGCGGCCCATTTCGCCGCTGGCGGTGACGGAGCGGATCTGGCCGCGCTGGTTGACGGACATCTTGCGCATGGACATGACCATGGTGAGCCTCCTTGCATGAAGCGGTTTCAGTGATGAACGAATATCGCCCCCAGGACCCTGACAGCGTGCGACGCGCGCCTGACGTGCGGCCAAGGCCGCTCGCGCCTCGTGCCGACGTGGGCAGTCCGGACGGAGACGGCGGGGGGTACATGGCGATATACGGTGTTTCACGGGGTGTCTGGCCGTTTGGGCTGATCGGGTATTTTGTTGGTTGTGATAATGAGAAGCATTTCCGTTCCGGGTATGTATAGAGACAATGATTATCATTGTCAACACTGGAAGCGGCAAATGTCTGGCTCGTCTTATTCCAGGCAGACCCTGTCGCCGCCGCAGCTTTTGACGGCGTAGACCGCCTTGTCGCTGCGGGTGATGAGCTCGCGCAGTTCCCCCTCCATGTCGGCGCAGGCGCCGGGGACGGGCCGGTAGCCTGCCGCGCCCACGCTCACGGTGCAGCCGTATTGCTGGATTGCGGCGAAACGGGTGCGGATGCGCTCCGCCACCGCCTTGGCGGCCTCGTCGTCGCGCGAGGGCAAAAGGACGCCGAATTCGTCTCCGCCCAGCCGGAAGCAGCTGTCCACCTGTTCGCGCACGGATTCCCGGATGATGGCCCCAAGCAGGGTCAGCACCGTATCGCCGGTCTGGTGGCCGTGGACGTCGTTGACCTGCTTGAACTTGTCGCAGTCGATGAGCATGAGATGAAAACCGCCCCCGCTTTGTCTGGCCCGGCAGGCCAGCTCCCTGATCCTGGCCTCGAACAGGCGGCGGTTGCCGAGTCCGGTCAGGGGATCGCGGTTGGACAGTTCCTCGAACATTTTCTTGGAGGTGTCGGTCTTTTCCAACTCCACCCGAAGCCTGGTCTCCCGTGAGCCTATCAGGTGGGTCATCCAATCCAGATTGCGCTTAAGGCGCAGGATGTCGTGTTCTTCCTCGTCCTCCACAGGCAGGTCGAAGCGCACGGCGTAGTTGCCGCGCTTGACCTCCATGCAGAAGATGTTGATCTCCCGGATGTCTTTTAGAACCAGAAACCGGCTGAGGAATCCGGCCAGGGGCCCCAGAAAGGCCAGGGAGGCGGCCAGATAGGCCGCCAGATACAGGGCCGTGTCCCGGGAGGCATGGGATTCCACCAGATACAGGATGGCGGCTGTGGGCAGGATGGCCACGAAAAACAGGACCAGGGCCATCTTGGCCTTAACGCTTATCTTCTCGACCACCCGGCCTGCGGCGTCGGACAGTTTCACGACAAAGCCGGGGAGAAACCGTCCCAGGCGAGTGGCGGCCAGGGTCCGGGTGCGGCCCATGGCGGCCGCAGCTGGGTCGTGGGCGGATTCCAGGGTGTTCATAGGCAGTGCTCCTTCCCGTGCGGATGGGGTCGTTTTGCCGCCTGAAGCGGCATCCGGCCGGGCATTTCTCCCGATATCGCGACTCATTCCCGGGCGTCCTTGAGGCGGGAGGCCGTATGGGAAACGTTGGCCCGGGGAAGACGGAAAAACGGTTCGATGCTCGTGGCGATGTCCGCGAAGGCGTCCACCACCTCAGGGTCGAACTGGACGCCGCGACACCGCAGTATCTCGCCTTGGGCCTGGGAAAAGGACAGGCCACGACGGTAGGGCCTTTTTTGCAGCATGGCCGACAGGCTGTCGGCCACGGCGATGATGCGCGCCCCAAGCGGAATGTCCTCGCCCGAAAGCCCGTCCGGATAGCCGCCGCCGCCATAGCGTTCGTGGTGATGCAGGATCATGCCCGTGACGCCGGTTTCGTTCATGCGGGCGATGGGCGACACGATGCGCGCCCCCACCACCGGGTGGGTGCGGATCATGCTCCATTCCTCGGGGGAAAGTTTTCCCGGCTTGGTCAGAACCCTGTCCGGGACCCCGATCTTTCCCATGTCGTGCAGGTGGCCGGCCACATGGACGACCTCGGCCATGTCCCGGGACAGGCCCATGGCCAGGGCCAGGCAGCGGGAGACGTGGGCCACGTCCTCGGAGTGGGAGCGGGTGCAAGGATCCTTGGCGTCGATGGCCCAGCCCAGGGATTCGGCCAGTTGGTGCACGATGTGGGGGAGGCAAAGGGCGGATTCCGAAACGCACGAGGCGAAGTCGCAGATCTTCGTTCGACGGTCGATGTCCGACCCGTCCGCAGTGTCCAGGTACATGAGCCCTCCCGGAGTACGTCGGGGGAAAATGGTTGTGCGTCGCCCTGTGGCGCGCCGCCGCGCCGCGTTGCACGGTTACGGGAAGCCTGTCGCCCCCGAGCCGCAGGACATGGGGACCGGTTTTGTCCGACCGCACGCCAGGGCCTTGCCCGGGATGCCCGGTTCGGGAGAGCCGGGTGGGGCAGGTCAGGAACCGGCTATGGCGACATGCTCATGGGACGGTTTGTCCGGCTTTGGCAGGGGGGCGGCGCATGAGGCGGGGGGCTGCCGGGTTTCCGTCGTGACGGGGGATGGACGGCGAAAGGCCCGCTCGATGAAGGGTCGCAGGGCGCCCAGGGACGAAATCGAGGTGGTGGACACCATGGGAGGCTGCCTCCTGGTTTTTCCCGGACGTGGTGGCCCGGAATGCCCGTCAGACGCGGACGGATTGGCGCAGGTCATGCAAATTGCCGACAACTGTGGAATGCAGGGGGCCGACGTCGCTGGCCCTTTTTTCGATGAGCGACAGGGCCAGTTTGAAATGGATTTCGGCCTGGGAGCAGTTGCCCAGGTCGCGAAACACCAGTCCGATGGTGTTGCGGATGCCCGCCTCCTCGATGGGCGAACCGGCCAGCCGGGCCCTGTCCGCCGCCATGCCCAGATAGTACAGGGCGTCCTCGTAGAGGCCTTTGCGGAAGGCCTCCTGTCCGCTGCGTCGCAATTGGGTGATGCGTTCCGCCATGCTCATGTTCGTCGTACTCCGCATGCTGTCGTTCGCCGCAAGGGGGGCGGCGGGGATGTCTCAACCGGCGCGCAGGCAGTCCCGCAGGGAGGACACGCCGCAGGAGTGCAGCATGCGCAGGGGGATGTTGCGAGACTTGGCGGCCTTGGCCGCTTCACGCCTGGCCTCGTGGGACACCTTGTTGGTGAACACGATGACCAGGTCGGATTCCCCGATCTGGGCCGCGATGCCTCGTTCCTTGCCCGTGAAACATTTGAGCGTCACCCCGCCTTCCTTGGCCGCATCGATGTAGTCGCGTTTGAGCCGGTCCATTCCGCCGATGAGCGATGCGCACATGGCCTCTCTCCCTTGTTTGTGATTTTGGTTTTCAACCTCTTCGTTGAGGAAATGGTTAATTGAAATCGATTATCAGTGTCAATAAGTTTTTGACAATTTTTGTTGTCCTGGCCAAAGGGCTGATGATGGTGATCAGGACGTATCAGGACGCAACCGGTTGGAGTCGGCAGAGCGCACGCCCTGAATTCCTGTGGCCGCGCACGTGGGCAGATGATCGCGGATGATATATTAACAACCTAAAATAACAGGAAATAATATATTTCTGTTGCCGACTCTTCGGTCGTCATTGTCGCTCCTTTGGGTTGGAGCACGCCTTGACAACCTGGGAGCATTGCGTGTAGTCAGCTCGCTAAATGAGTATGCTCATTAAATGATTAAGCTCATGAGGAGGCGTATGGCCACAATAACCACGCGAAGGGAGCAGTCCTGTGCTGAAACACGCAGGCTTATTTTGGCGGCCGCCAAGGATCTGTACCTGGAGAAAGGCTACAAGCTGGCGCCGACCCGGGAACTGGCCAGGCGGGCCGGGGTGGCTGAGGGCACGGTGTTCGCTCATTTCCCGGACAAGGCCACGCTGCTCGCCGCAGCATTGCATGAGGATCTTGAGTTGACCATCGGCCAGGCCGTAGCCAGCCTGCCGCCTCCGGACATCCCATGCCGGGAAAGGCTGTCGCATCTGGCCGGGGCCTTGTACGCCTATTACGCCAGAAAACCAGGACTCTCCCGCGCTTTGGTCAAGGAGTCGCTTTTCCTTGACGGTGATGGGGGGAAACAGGTCCGCGAAGCGGTCCTCCGCTTTATCGTCCTGGCGAGCGAGATCGTGGAAGAGGCCAAGGTCCGGGGGGAGTACGCCGCAGACGTGGATGCCGTCTTGGCCGGGAAGGCTTTTTTCGCCGCCTATTATCTGGAGCTTGTGGCCGGGCTGTCCGGACCCGATTTTGATCCGGTCCAGGTCCGAAATGATCTGGATGCCCAGGTTCGGCTGTGGGAGCGGGGTCTGCTGAAGGGCTGAATGACTGACGCAAGGGGGAAAACCGATGTTGTCGCTACGCATGATGTGGAGTTTCTTCAAAAGCGGCCAGTTGGGGCTGCTCAGGCGATTTGGGGGATCGTGCAGGGAATTGTACCGGGTGTGCTTTCTGGCCAGAGCCGGAGAACTCGGGCTTTTGAAGCGCCTTGGCGGGGATGGCGCTGTCCTGCCGGAGATAGCGGAATCCCTGGGAATCGGGCAGGGACGCCTGCCTGCTTTGGAGGCACTGCTCGATCTTGGCGTAGTCCTGGGGGAGCTCGGCTCACATAACGGCCGATACAGGCTCAAGGGCTGTCTGGCAAAGACCCTGGCGACAGCGGGCAACGACCCCTGGGTCGCCATGGCTGCAGAGGTGGCCGGGCTGCATGTCGCCTGTCTGGCGGCATCGCCCGGCGGGGAAGCCGAGGCCCGGAGACTGGCGGAGATGACAGCGGCGTTCTCCTCGGTCATCGCCAGATCGTCGCGAACTCTGGAGCCGGTGCTTACGGCCGTTACCAGGGAACTTGTGCCTCCGGCCGGTCCCTTCCGGTTTCTGGAGGTGGGCTGCGGGTCCGGCGTCTATGTGCGCGAGGCCTTGCGCCGCAATCCGGAGGCCCTGGCCACGGCCGTGGAGCGGGCGCCTGATGTGGCCGAGGCGGCGGCGGCGCGTATTCTCCAGGAAGGCTTCGAGGACAGATGCCGGATGGTGAACGACGATATACGGACGCTTTCTTTCGAACCAGAGTTCGATTTGATCACCCTGCACAACAATATTTATTATTTTTTGGAAAAAGAGAGGCCCGAACTGCTTTCACGGCTGCGGTCCTGGCTCAAGCCGGGGGGGCGGCTGGCAGTGACCACGGTATGCAGGGGTGAAGGGGGGCCATTTTCCCGTGTTCTGTTGTTGTGGTCCACGGTCACGGCCGGTGCAGGGATTTTGCCCGCCCCGGACGAATTCTCGGACATGCTTTCGCGGGTGGGATTCGCCGGGGTCAGGACGCACACGCTCTTTCCAGGCGAGGCCTATGTGCTATTCACCGGAGATAATCCGGCCTGAGGATGCATGGCGAACAAGTGCGGCGCAAAATTATTGGCGGGCGCGGCGGGAGGTGGCATGCTGCGCATGCGGGTGATGGCGCAATCGCTCTGGGGGGATGGACGCCAGGACGAGTGATGACAATGCCGACAGGATAGCGGGGCCATATGCGTACGGAAAAAGTCGGTTTTTGCGATCTTGGGTGCTGTCATGCCTCCTGGCCACGTCAGGACGGCATGGACGGTTCGGGAAGCTGTCGGACGTTCGTGGCGCTTTATTGCGCGCTCAAGGGACGCCCCGTGCACAAAAACATGCCCTGCCGGGACCGTAAGGAGCGCCCGGCGGAAACCACCCCGCCGCGAAACGACCCGTAATCGTCAGTAAGGAGCGCAGGCACGCCGTTTGACGGCTCGGCCACGGGCGCATCCGCCACGTTTCCTGCGCTCCTCGCTCCCGCCCCGGTATTCCCTCCCGCCGCCAGCGCAAAACGACTGGGGGGAGCGGTTCCTCCTCGGACGATGCGGCCGGGGCGGAAGAGTTTTTTCCGGATATCCGGCGGCGGCCCTAGCCCGTGGCTGCCTCGTCGGTCGTTCCGGCCTTCTTGAAGCTGATCAGCGGACAGTTCTTGCAGATGTCCGCCCCGGGGAAGGGATCGCCAACCCGGGTGATGGCCGCGCCGCCTTTCTCGTCGACCCGCGCTTTCAGGCGTTCCACGACCAGGGGGAGCTGCTCGCCGGGAATGGCCACATTGATCTCGCCCCGCTCGGTCTTTCCGGCGTTGTAGCTGCCGCTGCAGGCCATGAACACGTTCATGGACGCCGAGTTGTAGGCCTGGACGTTGCCGCCGCAGGCCGCCGAGTTCATGGTCATGGAGGGCTTGAGCGGGTGGACGTTCATGGCCGACATCCAGTCCACGGCCAGATGGTAGGCCTGCATGTTGTCGCAGTAAAAATGCACCACGTGGGGCGGGGCGAAGGCGTCGGCCAGGGGAGAGACCACGACAGCGACAAGCGTGCCTTCCGGCAGACGGGGCTTGGATCTGACGAAGGCCTCGGCCTGATCCGCGTCGCGCACGTATTTCATGTGGCTTTTGATCTCGGCCTCGTCCAGGCCCTTCCAGCCGAAGACGAACTTGGCGTTGGCGCAGCCGAGTTTTTCTTTCTCCACCAGCACCGTCATCCCTTCCATGCGGGCGCCGATCTCGGCCTGGCAAAAGGTCAGGGCCTTGCCCGGAACGTAATGGGGGACCTCCTTCTTGAAGCGGTCAAGCTCGTCCTGATCAAAAACGTATCTGATGGCGATAGGATAATGCATCAGCCGCAAATGGGTCATGAGAAAGTCCTGCATCTCACGGTACAGCTTGGTGCTCATGCGAAGTAACCTCCTGGTGATGGGTGTGGCCGCGGGGACCGTTGACGACATATGAAATGCTTTGGCTGCGAAGCGCCTGGGCGCGGGACGCCCGGACAGGGGCGTCCCTCCCGCAGGGGAACCGAATGCCAGGCGGATGGCGTCGGTGCGGTCACCCAGGTGATTTCGAGTGATTTCGTTATGCTATAAAAAGCATATCAATGGGCCGGGAGTGGGTCAAGGGGAGTTTGCGAAAGAGATCACGAACTCGGCATTCAGGCCGTTTGTTGTGATAAAATTCACATTGTGACCCGAAAGCGTGCCTGCGGGTGTGATGGGAGGAACCTGACGGTCTATTGCGCAAAAACTCCATAAAAAATCTTTTCCCTGCGTCGGGCCGGAGGGTGATGTGAAAAATAGCACGAGGCTGGCCGGGCGGCCGCACGCAGCTCCATGTCGGCGCGGGCGACCGGCGGGGACTAGAGAAAAACGCCCACCACGGCCCCGGTCATGAGCGTGGCCAGGGTGCCGGATACGATGGAGCGCATGCCCATGGCCACGATCTCGCCCCGGCGGGAAGGGGCCATGGCCCCCATGCCGCCCACCAGGATGCCCAGGCTGCCGAAGTTGGCGAAGCCGCACATGGCGTAGGTCATGATCAGACGGGACCGCTCCGAGAGCGCCCCCGGGGGGAGTTTCGACATCTCCAGATAGGCCAAAAGCTCGTTTAAGGCGGTCTTGGTCCCCATGAGCATCCCGGCCGTCTCCGATTCGGCCCAGGGCACGCCGATCATCCATACCACGGGCCGGAAGGCGAATCCGAACAGACGCGGCAGGGTCAGGGGGGCGCCCATGACGTCGGGAAAAAGTCCCAGGGCCTGATCCGCCAGGGAGACCATGGCCACCAGCACGATGAGCGTGCCGGTGACGCTGATCAAAAGCCCCATGCCATCCGCCGCCCCCCGGGTGATGGCGTCCATGGGGCCGCTGGCCAGATTGGGGGGCACGATGTCGCCGTCGGTCATCGTCCCGGTCTCGGGAACCATGACCTTGGCCACCAGGATGGCCGCCGGGGCGCTGATGATGGAGGCCACCAGGACGTGCCCCAGGGCGTCGGGGATCACGTTTTGCAGAAACGAGGCGTAGAGCACCATGACCGTCCCGGCCACGGTGGCCATGCCGGCGGTCATGACCGTAAAAAGCTCGCTTCTGGTCATGTCCGAAAGATACGGCCGGATGAAAAGCGGGGCCTCCACCATGCCGACGAAGATGTTGGCGGCCACGCTCACCCCAAGCGCCCCGCCGATGTCCATGGTCTTTTGCAGGACCTTGGACAGGGCTTTGACCACCACGGGCAGGACGCGCCAGTAAAAAAGCAGCGACGACAGGGCGCTGACCACCAGCATCAAGGGCAACGCCTTGCAGGCCATGACAAAGGTGCTGCCCGGGCCTGTGCTCGCAAAGGGCAGCGTCGCGCCGCCAAGAAAGCCGAAGACGAAGGACGTTCCGGCTGTGGTGGCCGTGTCCAGGGCCATGACCAGTTGGTTGAGCGCCAAAAAGGCGTTTTTGGCCGCCGGAATCTTGAGGAACAAAAAGGCCGCCGCCAGTTGTAAAACGATGCCCACCACAATGGTCGCCGGTTTCACCGCCCGGCGGTTTTCGCTCAGAAGCCAGGCCAGGGCCACCAGGGCAAGAAGTCCCATCGCGCTTTGCAGCATGGATGTTGTCCGGTCCTCCGGCAGGGTGGGCCAGACGACGGGCGGCCGGTGCGCCTGTCGTCCGGGGGGCCCCGGGCGGGGGGCGGCTAGGGGCCTTCGTCGCCGACAGGCAGCTCCAGGATCTGGCCCGGCCGCAGTTTTGCGGGGTTAAGGCCCTTGTTGGCCCGGCGCAGGGCCTCGGGGGACAGGCCGTGCTGGCGGGCGATGGAGGCCAGGGTCTCGCCGCGCCTGACCTCGTGCCTGCGCGGGAGCTGCTCATGCGGCGGCGGCGAGGCCGTGACCTGGGGCACGGGGGTCAGATCGGTCAGGGCGGCGAGCAGGGCGTCCCGGGTCGCGGAGGGCGGCACGGGCAGGGTTCCGGAGGTGGCCGAAACCACCCGGGCGGCCAGCCGCCTGGCCCCCATGTCGGTCAGGTGCACGCCGTCCGCCGTGCGCAGCGGGACCTGCGCCCCGGAAAGGTCCAGGGCGGTCGGGGTATAGCTGTCCTCGGCGTCGGAGAAAAACTCCCAGGTGTCGATGAACCGACAGGCGGGCGTGGCCGTGCAGGCATCGCGCAGGGCGGCGTTGACGGTGCGCAGGGCGGCGCTCAGGTTCTTGTCGGCCATGGGCGGCGCGCCGACCCAGAAGATGGCGGCCTTGGGATTTTTTTTCAGCACCATGGCCATGAGGCGCGTGGCCTCGGCAGTATAGGCCGACTTCCAGGGCGTGGAATCAAACAGCACCCGGGAGCCGTCGCGGGTGACCACGGGTCTGGCGTCGTTGGCCCCGATCATGAATATCGCCACGTCCGGGGTGACGCGTTGCAGCAGATCGGCCAGCTCCGCCGGAAAGTCCAGCAGTTCGAGGCGGGTTATGCCGCCGCCTACCTTGCCCAGTCGGACCAGGACCCCGTCTGGGCGGCGCATGGCCGTCTCCAGCTTGTCGGCCAGGCTGATGGACAGGGAGTCCCCGATCACCAGGATCACGGGAGCGGCCTTTTTCCTTTCCGGGGCGTCGAACAACCCCCGGGGCGTAAATTCGGCAGGTTCCTGTGGGTCGCGGCATCCGGACGGGAGGATCAGGCACAGTAGTGCGGTCAGACAGACCAGGGCGGGGGAAAGGCGCGTGGAAAAATGCAAGCGCCACGGGCCGGGACGGGGGCCGAAGCGCGCTCCGGATACAGGGTGAGGCTGCCTCACGGGGCGGCTTGCGCGGCGGGCGGGCCGCCTGCCGCCGCAGCGGCGGTCTTGTCGGTTTTTTCCCGGAAGACCACATCCCGGGAGGCCTGCTCGAAAAATGACTGGGCCAGGATGTCGCCGCCAGCCACGGTGAAATGGACCTTGTCGTTGGCCCGGACCTTGATCTTGACGCCTTTGTCGTTTTTGAGAAACGTGGCGTAGATGTCTTCTGGGTCGCACAGGAGATTCCAGGTGTCCAGGAAGCGGCAGTTGGGGTATTTGGCGCATTCCGCACGCACGATGTCGTTCATGGCCTGGGCCTGTTTGGCGTAGATCGGATCGCCCATGACCGGCAGACCGATCCAGAACACCGGCAGATCGCGCTTGGCCGGGATGTCCAAGAAGGCCTCCAGGCGCATGGCGAAGACCTCGCCCCAGGTTTTGTTGGGAGAGCCGGGCTCCCGGGGCTTTTCATTGAGGTTGATGTATTTGGCGTCGTTGGCCCCCATCATGACCACCACCATGGTCGGCGAATACTTCTCCACAAAGGTCTGCAAGGCTTTTTCCCAGTTGAAATACTTGGGATTGGCCAATCCGCTCGACACCTTGCCTTCCTCAATGAGCGTCACGCCCTGGTACTCGTTGACGGCCCGGCGCAGGGACAGCGACAGGCCGATGGCCAAAGAATCGCCCACCACCAGGACCGTGTGGGGCGGCTCGATCCTGCCCTGGGTCAGGGACGTGGCCTGACTGCGATCAGTGGCGGACCCCTGGGACGGCGGCGCCGCCTGGGAGGGCGTCGTAATCGGGATGGCGGCTGTGGGAACCGCCGGATCGGCGGGCATGTCCGCCTGGGAGGACGTCTCCTTATCCGGCGAAAGGTCCAGGGCGGCCAGGAGTTGGTCGCGGCCCAGGGGGCGTATGGTCTTTATGGTCGGGCGCCGCACGGCATCGTATGGGTCTTCGGCCTGGATCGTCGATGCGTCGTCGCCAGTCGCCACGACGGCCTCCCCGGAGACCGGGGTGGACTTGTAGGTGTCGTGGAAAAGCGGGGCCAGGGTCTGGTCCGTGGTGGCCAGCAGGGGGGCCAGGGGCGAGTGGCGATAGAACTCGCGCACGGTGCGAAGTCCCCGCAACAGGCGGGAGGAATGGGTCTCCTCGACGCGGTCCTCGGCCCACAGGGTGACTTTTTCGATGTTTATGAAGCCGACCACGACAAAGGCCGTCACGTAGACGCAAAAGGCGGGCAACCAGGTGCGAAGGCGGGGGCGGCGTGTCATGATATGGCGTGTCCGGTCACTTTTTCTGACTGAGTTCCAGGTTGGGGGTAAATCCGGCCAGGATACGGTCGCTTAAGAGCTTGTATCCGGTCATGGTGAAATGCACGCCGTCCTTGCCCCGAAGCTTCATGGTCTTGCCGCTTATGGTCTTTTCTTCGGCATAATCGCCCTTGTCGTCGGAAAAAAGATCCCAGGCCTCGATGAAACGACAGTTCGGACCGGACTGGCAGGCCGCGCGCATGGCCGTGTTGGCGGTCTTGACCCGGGCGTTTAGGCCCGAGTCGCGCATGGGCGGCAGGGACACCCAGTAGACAGGGACATTTTTCTTTGCGGCGACGCCAAGGAAATCCGCAGCCTTTTGCCGGTAGCTCTCGGCCCAGACCTCGGTGCCAGGACCGTTTTGGGCGTCGTTGCCGCCGATCATGATCACCAACGCGTCGGGCCGTGACGCGGCCAGAAGGCCTTCCAGGGTTTTGCCCCAGTTGTGGAACTTGGCGTTGTCCAGGCCGCTTGAGGTTTTGCCCTTCTGGTCCAGGCGGACATTGGCCGCCCCGCGCAGTGACTCGGCCATGGTCATGCCGATGCCCACGGCAAAGGAGTCCCCCACCACCAAAACCGAGCGGGGCGAGGACTGGGCGGCGGTCGGCGTGGCCGGGGCGGCGGATTCGGCCGTCGCGGTCCGGGACGCGGGCTTCGGTTCGACGGCCGGGGTCTGTGCGGCCGGGGCCGGGCCGATGGGTTCCCGTGGTTCGGTCCGGGCCGTGGATTTTTGTTCGGCCGCTCCTGCGGCGGTTGGTGCGGCGGCCGGTTTCGGGGCCTGCTCCTTCGGAGGCAGGACAAAGAGTCTGGCCGCCAGGGGCTCCGCCATATGGGCGAAGACCGACGTGTCCACGAAGGACGGGGCCGGTGGCAGGTCCTGCGGCATTGCAGGCGCATCCTGGACCGTGACGGCCTGCGGACCGCCCCCTGACGCAGGGGTGGTCGCGGCAGGGGCGTCTGGTTGTCCGGCGGTGCGGCCGGAGGTGTCCATGACCCGCATGCAGCCGATGACCAGAAGTACGGCGAGAGCGGCGGCGAGGCAGACGGCCAGGACGGTGATTCGGGAGGAACGTGGAAGCGCGCGCATCCCGTCACCTATAGGGCAACGCCGTTTGCCTTGTCCAGAACCGTGCGGCCTTCCCCCGGGCCGAAACGCAAAAATGCCGGTTGCCGGGGCCGGGGAAATGTGCTTGTCTCGCCCCGCCATGACGCTGCGGGAGTCGGCCGTGCCCGGCGTCTGGCGCAAACCGCGATTCGTCGCCGCAGTGTGGACATATGGAGAGAAAATCATGCGAAAGATGATGATAATGGGCGCTGGTGCGCTGCTGGGACTTTTGGCCCTGGTCGGACCGGCCCTGGCCCAGGACGCCGGGGCCGCCGCCCAGGCGAAAAAACCCGCCGTGGCCGCGACGGCTGCGCCAAAGGCCCCGGACGTCCCGGCCCCGGCGGCGGCCAATCCGGACGCCAAGGCGGCCACGGCCGCGCCGGACCAGACAGGCGGCCAGAAACCGGCGAAGGCCAACCATCCCGTGAAGGGCAGCCCGAACGTGGAGGCCGTGGAGCAGCGCTACCAGAACTATCTGGAGCGGGAAAAATCCGCCTCGGATGCGACTCTGGCCAAACAGCGCGGCAAGCTGGAAGACAAGTACAAGGGGTTTGTGCGCACGGTGAAACCCAAGGGCGGCGCCACGCCTGACGCCGCAAAAAGCGGCCAATAGTCCCGTCGCAACCGTCCCAGGGGGCCGGGACCAGGGGGGCCGGTCAGGACCTTGACCCGGCCAGAAGCCCGGCCACGGCCGGGGCCACGTCCGCCAGATCGGCGCAGACCGTGATCCCGGCCCGGGCAAGCGCCGTAAATTTCTCCGCCGCCCCGCCGGGCCGCTCCAAAATGGCCCCGGCATGCCCCAGCCTGCGCCCGGGCGGGGCGCTCACCCCGGCTACGTAGACCGCCACGGGCTTGGGATAGCGCGTGGCCCGGACATGCTCCGCCAGCCGTTCCTCGGCGTCGCCCCCGATCTCCCCTAAAATCAGCACCGCCTTGACCGCCGGGTCGTCACGCACGGCCTCGGCCAATTCCAGGAAGCCAAGCCCCGTAAACGGGTCGCCGCCCATGCCTACGGCTACGGCCTGCCCGATTCCGGCCGCCGTGAGCCGGGCAGCCGCCTCGTAGGTGAGCGTTCCGCTGCGGGAGAAAATCGCCACGGGGCCTGGAGAGAAGGGATCAACAGGCATGATCCCGGCCTTGAACCGCCCAGGGACGATGATCCCCGGGGTGTTGGGGCCGATGAGCAGCGTGGAGGTCCTGGCCAGGGCGTCCAGGGTCTCCAGCATGGCCAGTTGCGGGATGCCCTCGGTGATGCAGGCCGCCCGTGGGACCCCGGCCCAGGCGGCCTCCAAAATGGCGTCCGGGGCATGGGCGGCCGGGACGAAAATCACGCTTATGTCCACCTCGTGCGCCTCAAGGGCCTGGCGCACGCTGTCGTAGACCGCAATCCCGTCCACGCTTAGGCCGCCCTTAAAGGGGGTCACCCCGCAGACCACCTGCCCGGCGTACGCCGCGCCGTAGGCGGCCATGAGTCCGGCGTGCAGACGGGCGGTTTTGCCGGTTACGCCCTGGACCATGATGCGCATGGGCCGCGTCCCGTCCGCCACGTCCGGCGGCACGAGCGGCGGCAGGCCGCATGCGCCCGGAACGGCCAGGGGCCGCCCCACGGTCCCGGGGCGCATCGGCGTCAGGAACTGTTCCGATGCAGGGGCTGTCCGCTCCGGGCGGTCATGCCTGACCGGCCTGTCCGGGCGGTGGGCAGGCTCGCCCCGGGGGCATAGATCGGCCAGGGCGGCCAGGGCCGCGTCCATGTCCGGGACCACGGCCAGCCCGGAAAGATGGCGTCCGGCCAGGACGCCCAGGCCCTCGGCCGCGCCGTTTCCGGCCAACCGGGCCACGATGGGTTTTTTTGGCGGGCGGCCGTCAAGCACCCGGGCCAGGGCCAGGGCCACGCAGTGGCAGGACAGGATGCCGCCGTAGAGATTTATGAGGATGACCGTGACCGCCGGGTCGTCGAAGAGGATGGACAGGGCGGCGTCGAGGCCCGCTGCGTCGGCCGCGCCGCCCACGTCCAGGAAGTTGGCGGCCGGGAATCCGGAGAAGTTCAGGCGGTCCATGGTGGCCATGGCCAGGCCCGCGCCGTTGGCCAAAAGCCCCACGAACCCGGGCAGCTTGATCAGCGACACCCCGCGCTCCCGGGCCAGGGCCTCCACCGGGTCCAGGTCCTCAGGAATTGTCATGCGTCCGGCCTCGGGCAGAAGGGCGGCGGCGTTGTCGTCGATCTCCGCCTTTCCGTCAAGCGCCAAAAGCGTGCCTTCCGTGGTCAGCGCCAGGGGGTTGATCTCGGCCAGAAGCAGGCCCTGGCCGGTCACGGCGGCAACCAGGCCGCGCGTCAGGGACTGGAAGGCGGGCCAAGCGGCATGCGGCAGGCCCAGATGGAAAAACGCCGTGCGGACCTGGGAGGCGGCCGGGCCGCCGGGCAGGGGCGCGTCCTGGACGAGGATGCGGCCTTCCCCGGCCTCGCGCTCGACATCCATCCCGCCGCTACGTCCGGCGGTCAGGACCAGGGCGCGTCTCGTGCGGGACACGGCCAGGGACAGATAAGTCTCCCGGGCCACGGACGCGGCCGGCTCCAGGCGCAGAAAGGGCGGCTTTTTCCCGGCGATGGCAAGATCGAAGAGGAGGCTGGCCGCCGCGTCAAGCCCGTCCCGGTCCTCGACACGCACGATGCCCCCGGCCTTGCCCCGGCCCCCGGCCGTCACCTGGGACTTGAGATACCACGGCCCGGGGAAGGGAGGATCGATCGCCTCCCCCGGGGAGACCACGATTCCCGGCGGCACGGGGATGCCCGCCCGGGCGAAAATCAGCTTGCTTGCGTGCTCGCAAAGCCGCATGCCGCCTCCCGGATCAGTCTTCGACCATGATGTCGGTCAGGTTCATGTCGCCGCGCCTGGAGGCGGCCTCGTCCTCGCCGTTTTTGAGATCAATGGGTTTTTCCAGGAGCTTTCTGGCCTGATCAAAGCCCAGGGCGAAGGCCTTGAGGTTCACCTTGTGGAGCTTCTCCGGCATGTTCGCCAGAAGGCTTTTGCGCATGACGTCGCGTCGGCTAAACGGCATGAGAAACGTCACCGCGCCAAGCACCACCGTGTTCATGGCCTGGGGGACCTTGACCCGCTCCACGGCAAGCTCCGTGAACGGCAGGCCCAAAAAGACGTTGGTGGGGGTCTGTTTGACAAGGCCTGTATCCACCAAAAGCACGCCGGTTTTTTTGAGCAGGTGGTGGTAGCTGTTGCAGGCCTCCTGGCTTAAGGCCACCAAAAGGTCCAGGCGTTCGGTCTTGGGGTAGCTGATGGGGAAGGAACTGACCACCAGATCGGCCCGGCTGGACCCGCCCCGGGCCTCGGGGCCGTAGCTTTGGGTCTGGGTCACCTGATAGCCGTGGCCCAGGGCCAGGGCGTGGCCCAGAAGCTTGCCCAGGGTCAGGATGCCCTGGCCGCCCAGGCCCGAGAGGCGTATTTCGAAACGGTCAAGCGTCACCTGCTCCTTCATGATCCCGCCCCTCCCTTGGCCGCCAGGGCCTGTCGCATGGCGGCGTGGCGCTCTTCCAGGCCAGGTTCGTCGTTCTCTACGAAAACGCCCATGGGCAGCTTGCCGGTCTTGTCCTCAAGCTTGTCATAGACCTCGCGGGGAACCACGTTTTCCTTGAGCCACTTGAACATATCCACGGCGGAACGGAATTTGTTTCCCCGGCCGTACTGGGTGAAGCACGGGGTCAGGACCTCCACCAGATTGAACCCCGGGCGGCTCATGGCCCGTTGCAAAAGCCCGTCCAGGGCCTTGGCGTGGAAGACCGTGCCCCGGTAGACGCCGTTGGCCCCGGCGGCCTTGGCCATTTCCACCACGTCGAAGGATTTCTCCATCTGCCCGTGGGGGCTGGTGTGGGTGTAGGCGCCAAACGGCGTGGTGGGCGAGCACTGGCCGCCGGTCATGCCGTAGATGAAGTTGTTGATGACCAGGGCCGTGACCCCGATGTTGCGCCGTGCGGCGTGGATCAGATGGTTGCCGCCGATGGACAGGGCGTCGCCGTCGCCCATGACCGTGAGCACCCGCAGGTTCGGGTTGGCCATCTTGATGCCCGTGGAGAGCGTCAGCGCCCGGCCGTGGGTGGCGTGCACGGTGTTGAAGTCCACGTAGGCGGCGATGCGGCCCGAGCAGCCGATGCCGGCCACCACGGCCATGTCGTCCTTGGGGATGCCCAAGGCGTGGACGCTGCGCACCAGGGACCCGAGCACGATGCCGATGCCGCAGCCGGGACAGAAGACCAGGGGGAACTTCTTGTTGTGGCGCAGGTACTGGTGGATCAGTTGGGTGACTTCGGCCATGGCGTCACGCGATTTCCTTGAGTATTTGCGACGGGGTGATGATCTGGCCGTCGACGCGGTTTATGGTCCGGATGGTGGTGATGCCGCAGTTGACCCTTTTGACCTCGCGCGAGATCTGACCCATGTTCATCTCCGGCACCAGGACCAGCTTGCAGGTGCGAAGGAGCTTCTCCACCTGGGGCCTGGGGAAGGGGAAAAGGGTCTTTAGGGACAAGAGTCCGGCCTTGACCCCGGCCTCCCGGGCCTGCTGCACGGCCAGACGGGCCGAGCGGGCCACGGAGCCGTAGGCGATGACCAGGGTGTCGCAGTCCTCGGTCCGGTCGTGGTCCACGATCTGGATGTCGTGAAAAAACCGGTCGATTTTTCGAAACATCCGTTCGGTGACGGCCTTGACCTCGTCCGGGCGCGAGGTGGGAAAGCCCAGGGGGTCATGGGTCAGGCCCGTGACGTGGAAGCGGTAGCCGCTGCCTATGGGCGGCATGGGCGGTACGCCGCGCACGGTCTCCTCGTAGGGCTTGTACCATTCCGGCGGCATGGTGGGCCTCAGGCGGCTTAAGACCTCGAACTCGCCGGGCCGGGGTATCTCGATTTTCTCCCGGGTGTGGGCCGTGATCTCATCCAAAAGCAGGATGACCGGGGTGCGGTATTTTTCGGCGTAGTTGAAGGCGGTGATGGTCATTTCCAGGCATTCGCGCACGTCGGCGGCCGAGAAGACGATGATGGGGTGGTCGCCGTGGGCCCCCCAGCGGGCCTGCTGCACGTCGCCCTGGCCCGGGGAGGTGGGAAGTCCGGTGCTTGTGCCGCCGCGCATGACGTTGACGATGACCAGCGGGGTTTCGGTCATGCAGGCGTAGCCGATCTGCTCCTGCATGAGCGAAAATCCCGGGCCGGATGTGGCGGTCATGACCTTTCTTCCCGCCAGCGAGCCGCCGATGATGGCCCCGGCCGAAGCGATTTCGTCCTCCATCTGGAGAAACACCCCGTCCGGGATGCGGGGCAGGCGTCTGGCCATGACCTCCATGATCTCCGTGGAGGGGGTGATGGGATAGCCCGCAAAAAACGTGCATCCGGCTAAAAGGGCGCCTTCGGCCACGGCCTCGTTGCCGAGCAGGAAGGCCTCGGTGCGTTTTTTTCGCTGCATAGCGCTCATGATGACCTACGCTCTTTTTGGTTCGGGGGATTCGGCGGCCTGGGGGGGATGGGACGCCCCGCGGGGGGCGGTCGCGCCGGTCGCGTCGGTTGCATCGGCTGCGCCGGTTGCATCGGCTGCGGACCCGTCCGGCCCGGGTTCGGTCGCATCTGCGCCGTTTCTGGGCCGGACCACAATAGCGAAGTCCGGACAGTGCAATTCACAAAAACCGCAATTTATGCATTCGTTTTCGCGGTCTGCCCGGGCCTTGCCCTGATGGTCGATAGCCAGTACTTTTTTTGGACAAAATGCGGCGCAGATGCCGCAGCCCTTGCACCAGTCGGGATAGATGACAACTTTGTACTGCTGTTTGCGTTTCGCGGTCATGTGGCGATGCCTGGTTGGATGTTGCGGATAAATTCCGACAAATTTACCAGGGTTACAAGATCAAGGCAAGCGTGTCGCTGGAGAAATCGCGTATGTTCCGTGAACCCGGGACGCATCAGGACGACAGATCATGGCGGGCAGTCCTCGCTGGCTGTCGGCCATATGGCGCGACAGACCAAATATAGGTTTTTATCGTATTCGCTCTTGGCTTTTTGGCTTTTGATCATTATGAATTGCCCATGGTCAGGGTGGTAGTCAAACGGAAAGCGTACAAACAACTCGCCCGACTGCCGGAGCGCGACCAGACCGCCGTTTTTGCGGCGATCACGGGGCTCGAAAGCTGGCCAGACTGCCGTGCCGTCAAGGCGCTCACGGATCGCAGCGGCTACCGGTTGCGGGTCGGGCGCTACAGGGTGCTTTTCATGGTCGACGCCGATCAGAATCCTGTCGTCATCTCCGTCGAAGAGGTGAAAAAACGTGATGAACGAACCTACCAATAATCCGCAGATCATCCGAGGACCGGATGGGACGCCCCAATATGTGGTGATCCCCTATGACGAGTACATGGAGTCCCGGGAACGGCCTGACGACGAGGTCACGTTGCCTCTGGAAGTCGTCAGGCTCTCCTTGCTGGAAAAAAAGGGACTTGTCAGGGCCTGGCGGGAATACCTCGGGTTGACCCAGGACGAGGTCGCCCGGCGGATGGGGGTTTCCCAGCCGACCTATGCCGGGTTCGAGCAACCGGGCCGGTCCGTGCGCTATGCGACGCGCGCCCGCATCGCCCGGGCCTTCGGCATCGAACCCGAGCAGCTCAAGGACGCATAGGCCGGGACAGCGGACGCCCGCGCCGTCCGAAGGCGCCGACTCTCGACGAAGCGCTCCGAATGGGTTAGGGAAGCCTTTTTTCGGGAGGAATACCATGAATACGAAACGAAAAGGCCTTATGCGGCTGGTGCTGGGCGTTCTCGCAGCCTGGCTGGTCGTTGGCGCAACCCTGGGCTGGAGCGCGTCCGCCCGGGCCCAAGGGAGCAAACCCGTGGTCAGACTGGAAACGAGCAAGGGAAATATCGTCATCGAGCTGGACAAGGAAAAGGCCCCGGTGACCGCCGAGAACTTTCTGACCTATGTCAAGGAAGGCTTCTACGACGGCCTGATCTTTCACCGGGTCATAAACGGCTTCATGGTCCAGGGCGGCGGCATGGACGAGGCCATGAAAGAGAAAAAGACCCACGAGCCCATCAAGAACGAGGCTGACAACGGCCTCAAAAACGACAACTACACCGTGGCCATGGCCCGCACCATGGACCCGGATTCGGCCACGGCCCAGTTTTTCATCAACGTGGCGGACAACGCCTTCTTAAATCACAAGGGCAAGACCCCGCAGGGCTGGGGCTATGCCGTGTTCGGCAAGGTCATCGAGGGCCAGGACGTGGTGGACGCCATCAAGAAGATCCCCACCATGACCAAGGGCATGCACGAAAACGTGCCCGTCATGCCGGTCAAGATCGTCAAGGCCGTGGTGGTCAGCCAGTAGCCGCGCCCGCCGCAAGACCTCCAGACGCCCCGGGACGCCATGTCCCGGGGCGTTTTTTATGGCGAGTTCAGCCACGATGCCGCCCAGACGGCATGCCGTGACACGCCAGTGCATGGTTCGATCAGGGTTGCGTTTCTAAAATGAATTGTGCAATACATGTTCACTCATATTCCGAGGTGGAATCGGAACTTCATTGTGCGACAGCGTGCGTATTTTATTCGCATAGCAAACGGAATATGGAAAAACGTATGGGATGGTTTGACAGACTTTTCTCAACTCACTTCCAAAGAGGAGATTGATCATGAGCAAAAAGACCATGGCGGTCGCCCTTGCGGCGGTTTCTCTGCTCGCCCTGTATTTCATTCTGAAATACCAGGCGACAAACTCCGCGAATGTGAAGATACACGCAGCTCTGGAAACCCTGGCTCCGGCTGCCGATGTCAAATATAAGGATGTTTCTGTCGGTCTGCTGGGCGGGGACGTAACCCTTTCGGAGGTGACCGTCCGGCCAAAGAATATGCCGGACAGCATCGATATCGACGAGGTCATCATTCACAGTGTGGATGAGAAGTCCCGGATACCTTCACATCTCTCCATCTATTTCGGCGGCATAAATGTGGATATGAGTGCCGTAGCCTCGCAACAAAAATTATTAAAGGAGTTAGGATACAAGGATGATTTGAAATACAATCTTGCTATCGATTATAAATATGACATGGAAAAAAGTGATCTGGATGTGAAGGAGTTTTCCATGTCTCTCAAGGATGCAGGAAAAATATCTTTAAAAATGCATTTCGGGAATATTGCAATTGATGATAAATCCATGGAAAAATTTCTTTTTACATATCCGCAGATTCTTGTTTATAATATGGATATTACATATGAAGATGACTCCTTTGCTGAAAGATATATGGAGTATGGTGCAAAAAAAGAGAATAAAAGTGTTTCAGAGTTGAAGTCCAGTATGATTCGCGAAATAGACAAGGGCATGGAGATGCAAAAGGATGAACTTACAAAAAGCTCCATGCTGGCGATAAAGGATTTCATCAATAATCCCAGACAGTTTTCTATCAGCATTGCTCCGCAAAAAGCCGTTCGTATCGAACAGATCATGCGATCCATCATGAATCCCGCCGAACTGGCTCGTTTGTTGAATCTGCAGATTACATCGTGAGGGGAGTGTTCAGCGTGCCTTAGCCTGCTGTACAGAGAATACGATGTATTGCCCCGGGATTCGCGTCCTGGGGCTTTTTCTTTCAATGACGCGCAGTTCATGAATCGGCGGATTATCTTGCCTGACGGACGCGGGCGGTGCTAACGGATCGCATAGCCGTCGGCTGCATTGGCCAGTCGGCAAAGTGAAAACCTGAGGAGATGGCCGCATGGTCACCGTCACGCCGTCGCATGGTACGTCGCGCCTTTCGGCCCTGATCGGGCGCCTGCTCGTGCTTCTGGTCCTGCTCGGGCTGCCAGGGGCCTCGTCCGCCTATGTCATCACCCCGGAGTACCAGGCCGCCGTCGAAGACGCCCGGACCCTGACTCCGGCCAAAATCTCAAAGGATCTGGTGGCCGTAAGCCAGTACAACGATAACCTGAACCTGGTCTGGGAGGGCGTTCCCGGGAGTTCGCGGGTGCTCATGGTCTGTTGGACCAACGGCCAGTACTACCGGCCCTACATCGGCCAGAACTATACCCTGGACACGTTTCGCAACCTGTGGCTCACGGCCTCGCCGGAGCTGTCAAACTGGATATCCATCCACTCCGGCGAGGTCTCGGTCAGCCGTATCGAGGAGCTTATGGGGCTGCCCCAGGAGTACGGCCAGACGGATTTCGTGGAGATGTGGGTGAACCTTGCGGACCTGTTTCGGCCCAGCGCCGACCCGGAGATCACCGACCACGAGGCCGAGCTGGCGCTGCGCGACAACCCCTTCATCCCCTATGATCCGGCTGTGACCATCACCGAAAAGGTAAACGGCGTGCCCGTGACCTACACCTTTCCGAACTGGTACACGACACGCCGGGCCACCATCTACGACGCCACGCCGCCCTTTCCCTGGACGGCCCTGGGTTACACCTATGATTACGGCAACCCGGCCACCACGGTGGGGATGTCGGAATTCGTCATCCGGGGCGGCTCAACTGTGACCATCAAGTCCGTGACCGCCAACGCCGAATTCCTGTTCCCGGGCAGCAGCGGCACGGCGGCCAGGAGCCTTTTGCTCCAGGACGCCAACTGATCAGCCGCCAAAAAACGCAGACCAAATCGCTACGAGGACGCCATGAAAAACGCAGCCCTGGTCGTCATCGACCTCCAAAACGACTATTTTCCCGGCGGGGCCTTCGAACTGGCCGGTGCCGACGCCGCGGCCGCCAACGCCCGGCTGCTTCTGGACCATTTTCGGGCCAAGGGACTGCCTGTGATCCACATCCGGCACGAATCCATCCGCCCGGGCGCCACGTTTTTTCTGCCCGGCACGCCCGGCGCGGACATCCGCCCGCTGGTCGCGCCCGTGCCCGGCGAACCGGTGATCCTCAAATATTATCCCAATGCGTTTCGGGAGACCGGACTTCAGGCGGAACTCGACTCCCGTGGCGTGACCCGCCTGGTCGTGGTCGGGATGATGACGCTTATGTGCGTGGACGCCACGGTGCGCGCGGCCTTCGATCTGGGATACGCCGTGAGCGTGGCCCACGACGCCTGCGCCGCCCGCCCCTTGCGCTTCGGGGAGCTGGATATCCCGGCCGAGGCGGTGCACGGCGCGTTTCTGGCCGCGCTTGGCATGGTCTACGCCGAGGTAGCGGCGACTGCGGAGATCGTCGACAAGGTGTAATCGGGGCTGGCTGCCCCGCCTTGCGCCGGGGCTGGCTGCCCCGAACCCCGCCCGGGGGAAATCATTTCCCCCGGACCCCCTGATATCGTTGGCGTTCTCCGGGCAGCGAAGCTGCCCGGAGAACGCCAACGATATCAGGTTGGCCGGAGAACATGATGTCTCCCAAGCCCGGACGCGAAGCGTATTGAAGTTTTTTGGAGGGGGGTCCGGGGGGAACCTTT
>Ga0209800_10000238_pt1 | contig 102828 bp, 91 predicted proteins | sample Higcelweek8metaG_FD_187174 | JGI IMG/M metagenome (GOLD analysis project Ga0209800, IMG submission 187174) | Freshwater pond sediment microbial communities from the University of Edinburgh, under environmental carbon perturbations - High... | ecosystem: Environmental > Aquatic > Freshwater >... | reverse complement strand
TTGACCCGTCGTGGCTGGTCGCCAAGCCGGGGGGCAACTTAGCCGTCGACGGGAATTTTGATTTCTGGCTCGAAGGTATTTCGGGCACGTTATCCGGTGTGGGGCCGGATACCATGTGGGCTAACGGACATCTCGGATCAACGAAGGCCGTCTCGCGCCAGACGTTCGCTCCGGGCGACACGGACGGCTTTGACGATTCGGCCCGGTATTACTCGCGGACAGTGGTCACATCCGTGGCAGGGGCCGGGAATTACGCTTGCAAAGTCCTCCGCATTGAGGGCGTGCATCGGACCGCAGGTCGCCGTCTCGCGCTGTCCTTCCGGGGCCGGGTCGATTCGGCCCGGAATATCGCGGTTTCGTGTCGGCAGTATTTCGGGACCGGCGGCAGCGCAGAGGTTCTGGGGATCGGCTCACAGGTCGTTGCGCTGTCGGCAGCGTGGCAGAAACGCACGATCGTTGTGGATGTCCCGTCTGCAGCAGGAAAAACTATCGGATCTGGAGGAGACTATCTGGCCGTGTATTTCTGGTTTGACGCCGGGACGTCGTTTGCGACGGAGACCGCAAACCTCGGCCAGCAATCCGGGACGTTCGATCTCGCACAAGTCAAATTGGAAATTGGCGGGCAGGCCACGCCATTTCGCGCTCCACATCCGGCGGATGCAGCCGCGCGCGTGGCCCGGTATTTCCAGACGAGCTACCCGGCGGGAGTAATCCCGGGGACAGCGGCAACATGGGGCGGGACGCTCAAATTCGACATCAACACGTCGGAAGGCGGGTATGCCTATGCGCAGTCTGGGTTCCCCTTTAAAATGCGTGCGGCGCCTACTGTGTCCCTGTATCATCCGCAGACGGGATCGTTGTCAAAATGCGGAACCAGATACGCGCCGTCAACCGAGATTGCAGCGACTGCTTCTGATATAACGGACAACGGATTCAATCGTATTTCAGGCGGAAGCTACGCGCTAAGCAACGTCTATCAGGCCCACTATGTGGCCGACGCGAGGTTGTAGTATGCTCCAATATATCGACGATGGGGACAGCCTGACTCTGGACGGTATGTGTATCCCCAAGGACCCAGGAAACCGCCACTACGATGAGGCCCTGGCCGCCGTCGAGGCTGGCGAGGCGGAGATCCTCCCCGCGCCGGGGCCGACCCTGGATGAAGTGGCAGCGGGCAAGCGGGCGTCCATCCAGGCCGAGAAATGCCGGGTGCGCGACAACGGTTTTGTTGTGGGCGTGCTGTGGGACTCCGATCAGTCGGCCCGGACGTCCTATCTGGAATTGGCGTTGCGCTTCCAGGTCGAGCCTGGGTTCTCGACGCGGTGGAAGGCCTCGGCCGGGGTCTGGGTGGAGATGAATGCGGCGCTGTTTGCCCAGGTCCAGGCAGCGGGCACGGTTCACATGCAGGCCGCGTTCACATGGCAGGAAGCCCGGGATGCCGAGGTGTCGGCGATCCTGGCCGCCGTGGCCGCAGGCACGATGACCGATGCGGAGGCCAGGACGGCCGTGGAGGCTGTTTCGACGCAGTTTGAATAGAGGAGCAGGCGGGGCGGGTGGTCAATCCCAGCTATGGATATTCGACCAAACGGGGGCCGCGCCTGAATCTGCTGCGGATCGAGGAGGATCTGTCCGCCGCGCATCTCCGACTGACCCGGGTCTATGTGGAGCACCTGACCTATGCGGATGTCCTCAAGCGATATGATCGGTCACAGACCTTCTTTTACCTTGATCCGCCGTATTTCCGGTGCGAGGATTACTATGGCAAGGGACTGTTTCGACGCGAGGATTTTGCCTTGCTGCGCGACATCCTGGCAGGGATCAAGGGCAGGTTCCTCATGAGCCTGAACGACACGCCAGAAGTCCGCGAAATTTTTAAGGACTTCACGATTGACGAAGTGGCGACCAGGTATAGCTGCGGCAAGGCCGACCAGGTTCCGGCGAAGGAGGTGCTGATCCGCAATTATCAGCTCTGCGCGGTGCAGCAATGATTCTCAAACTAAGCTGAAGGTTTTCTCAAACTGGGTTGTGCGTTTTAGCGCGCATGCTGCCGATAAGCCAGAAGAGGGCGGGCTCTCCTGGCCGGTGGCGCGCCTACCGCGATCCCCCCGCCGGGACTCGGACACGCCGCCATGATGTATGATGCAGGTCGTTTCGATTTAGTTCGTCCTACAAAAACACCTTGTATCCGACGCCAAGCGCCGTTCCCAGCCGCTTGGCCATGGCCTTGCCTATGGGGCGCTTGCCGTTCTCCATTTCGGAGATGTGGCGGGCGGGGACGCCGGATATTTCCGAAAGCTGCTTCTGCGTCAGACCTTCCCTGGCCCTGGCCCCGCGCAGGCATACGCCCGGCAACGTGGCGTCGGTGATTTCCGGAAAGGCCGCCCGCCAGGGAATGGCGTCCGAGGACTTCGCCTCAAATCCCAGACCCCGCAAGCAGTCCATAGCCTCCTGGCGCTTGGCCGCAGGGCCGGTAAAGCATAGCTCAACCATGTCAGTAGGGGGCTTTCTCGTGGGTTCCAACATATGTCACCTCGATCAGGCGGAGTTCGTCCTTGCGGATTTCCCAAACCGCCACATACGTCGGGCGGCCTTTGCGTAAGTGGCAATGGTGTCTTTGAGCGCCGAGCTTGGAATAGTTCGGCCAGTCTCCCCGGGTCGGACCGTGCAACTCAAGATCGCGTTGGAGCAGGACAAAGATGTCTCGGACACTGGTCGGGAGTTTGCCCAACGCTTTTTTGACCTTCGCGGTCAATGTCACCGTCCATGCCATGGTGGAGATTACCATTTTCTAGTATGTCGTCAAGGTCGGCAGGATGGCCGCACGAGCTGTTGCCCCAAGGGGCAGATCTAGCTCCCGAAGATTTCAGTCACGTCCTTTTTGTCGAAAGCCCGAACTGATTGATCCAGCGTGATGTGCGGGAAGGGGCCGCGCTAGTCCGTGGCGACGAAACGGTAGCCGACGCCTGTTTCCGTGTGCAGGTGTCTGGGCCGGGCCGGGTCCTTCTCGATCTTCTGGCGCAGCTTGTGGACGTGGATGCGCACGTAATGCTCCTGTCCCGCGCTGTGCTTGCCCCAGACCTCCCGGAGAAGTTGGCCGTGGGTGACGACTTTGCCCGCATGCCGGACCAGGAAGGCCAGGAGTTTGAACTCCGTCGGCGTCAGGTGGACATCTTCGCCGTCCAGGCTGACCACATGCCCTTCCATGTCGATGCGCAGGCCGCCGCACTGTAAAACTGCGGGCTGGTCGGCCTCCGGCGACGCCTGGCGGCGCAAAAGCGCCCGTATCCTGGCCGCCAGTTCGGCCAGGGAGAAAGGCTTGGTAAGATAGTCGCTGGCGCCCTGGTCCAGGGCAAAGACCTTGTCCTGCTCCTGCCCGCGTGCGGAGAGCACGATCACCCCCCCCCGACGCCAGGGCGCAAGCCCCGCGAGCACCTCCGCGCCGTCCATATCCGGCAGGCCCAGGTCCAGCAATATCACCTCCGGATCGTGGGAGCTGGCCAGGGTCAGGGCCTCGCGGCCGGTGCGGGCCTCGAGAACGGCATAGCCCTGCGCCTCCAGAAAGGGGCGAAGGAATCTGAGGATGGCCGGTTCATCGTCAACGGCCAGGATCGTTGCGTGTGTCTCGCTCATGAATCGGCAGCGTCAGGGTAAAGCACGCTCCTCCGGTTTCTGTGTCGGAGGCGGTGATGGTCCCGCCATGGGCCTTGGCCACGGCCCGGCAGATGGCCAGCCCAAGGCCGTACCCGGCCCGGCCGGCCCGGTCGCCGCGTTGGAAACGCTCGAAAAGCGCCTCATGATCCCCCTCGGGAAGTCCCGGCCCGTCGTCGCTGACCACGATGACGGCATGGGCCGCGTCCACCCGTGCGGCGAGGGTGATCTTTGATCCTTCCTGCGTGAATTTCGCTGCATTTTCAAGAAGATTCAGGAAAACCTGCTCCATGAGCACGGCATCCATGGGGATGGGCGGCATATCTGGCGGGATGTCCACCGTGACGACATGCCGGGCCAAAACGCTGTCCAGGCGGGCCAGGGCGCTGCCCACGACCTCCTCCAGGGGCACGGGGGACCAGTCCGGGGCCACCGCGCCCGATTCCAGGGCCGCGATGCGTAGCAGGTTGTCCACCAGCCGCTCCAGGCGGGAGGCCTCGGCCGCGATGTTTTCCAGAAGGGTGGCGCGCACCCCGGGGTCGGCCTGTTCGCCAAGGGCCATAAGACTCTCGGCAGACCCGGAAATGGCCGCCAGCGGGGTGCGGAAGTCATGGGTCACCGTGGACAAAAGGGCTGCCCGCAGTTTCTCGCGCTCCGCGTCCACCATGGAGGTCCGGGACGCCTCTTCCAGCCTGTCCACGTCAAGGGCCAGGGCGGTTTGGTGGACGACGGAGTCCAGGAGGCGCTGCCTGTCCGGCAAAAGGAGGGCGTCGCGGGCGGCGGGGGTGCGGGGGTGGACGGCCAGGACGCCAAGCGCCCCCTGCGCCCCTTGAAGCGGCAGGAAAAGCCGTTCGGATTCCGCAAGCGTGCGGGTGGAGAAGCCTGCGGCGTGGCCGTTGTCGAAAACCCATTGGGCCACGCCCAGGTCTTTCTCCTGGAGGGGGGGCTGGTTGTCGGCTGGCAAGGATCCGGTGAGCCGCTTCCCCTGGCCCGGCAATAGCACCGTGGCCGCACTGTCGAACACGTCGGCAATGTGCTCCCTGGCCACGGCGACAAGCCCGGCGGTCCCCCTGGTGGAGGCCAGACGCCTGGACAGCCGGGCCAGTTCCGAGGCTTGGCGCTCCAGGAGTCCGGCGCTTTGGGCCTGGGCCTTGATGCGCCAGGCCATGCCGCCGATGACCAGGGCGGCCACGAACATGACGGCGAAGGTGACCAGATAGGTCATGTCGGCTACGGAGAAGCTGAAGCGGGGCGGCACGAAACAGAAGTCGAAGGCCAGAACGCTTAAGATCGCAGCCAGGACCGAGGCCCGGCGCGGCAGCCAGACGGCCACGGCCATGACCCCCAGCAAGTAGATCATGATCAGGTTGGCCGGGGCGAAATAGGGATACATGGCGAAGCAGGCGGCCGTGCAGGCCGCAACCGCCAGGGCGGCGGCGGCGTAGGGCCTCCAGGACAAGGTCTGAGGCTGCGATCGCCGGGCTGTCGGCGTCGGGCCGCCCGTATCCTGGCCCTTGATGACGTGCACGTCGATCTCCCCGGACAGGCGCACCAGTTCGTCCACCGGACTGCCGCGCAGCACGTCCGAAAGCCGCCTGCGGACGGGCTTGCCGACCACGATGCGGGTCACGTTGTGCTGCCGGGCGAAACCGACGATGAGCCTCGCCACGTCTCCCCCGGGCAGGACGTGGGTTTCGGCGCCGAGTTCGCTGGCCAGGGCGAGGTTGGCCAGGGCCCTGGCCGTCAGTTCCCCGTCCGGGCGCTGCTGGATGTAGAGCGCGTGCCAGGCGGCGTGCAGCCCGTCGGCCAGGCGTTTGGCGGCGCGCACCAGGGTGGCGGAGGAGGGCGAGGGGCCGACGCAGACCAGGATGCGTTCGGTGGTAGGCCAGGTGGTCTGGATGGCATGCCCCTGGCGGTACACGAGCACTTCGGCGTTCACCCGGTTGGCCGTGGAGCGCAGGGCCAACTCCCGCAGGGCGCTGAGGTTTCCGGTCCGGAAGAAGTTCTCGCTGGCCCAGTCGGCCTGCGCGGGCAGATATATCTTGCCCTCTGCGAGACGTTGGCGAAGATCCTCGGGGGGCAGATCCACCAGGATCACCGATTCGGCCTTCTCCATCATGGCGTCCGGTACGGTTTCGCGCACGCGGACCCCGGTGATCTGGGCCACGACGTCGTTTAGGCTCTCGATGTGCTGGACGTTGAGCGTGGTCCAGACGTCCAGGCCGTGCTCCAAAAGCTCGTCCACGTCCTGCCAGCGTTTGGGGTGGCGTGAGCCGGGGACGTTGGCGTGCGCCAGTTCGTCCACCAACAGAAGCGGCGGCCGCCTGGACAGGGCCGCGTCCAGGTCGAACTCCTCAAGCACGTGGCCCTTGTAGTCCACGCGCCTGCGCGGCAGCACGGACATCCCGTACATCAGGGCCTCGGTGTCTTCGCGGCCGTGGGTCTCCACCACGCCGGCCAGCAGGTCGAGGCCCTCGGACATCCTGAGCCTGGCCGCCTCAAGCATGGCGTAGGTTTTGCCGACGCCGGGGGCCATGCCCAGAAAGATCCTGAGCCTGCCCAGGCGTTTTTCCGTCTCCTGGCGTTGGATCATGGCCAAAAGGGCGTCCGGGTCGGGGCGTGAGGCATCGTCTCTCATGATCTGTCCTTACTCTTTCTTGCCCGGGGCATCCAGAGCCTCCAGGTCGAGATTAAGCTCAAGGACATTCACCCGGGGGTTCCCCCAGAATCCCACGAGGCGGCCCTCGCTATGCCTTTCGATCAGACGGGTCGCCGCCTCAAGGGACATCCCGCGCGCCTGGGCCACCCTCCCGGCCTGGCAGGCCGCCGCTTCAGGCGAGATGTGCGGATCCAGGCCGCTGCCCGAGGCCGTGACCAGATCCATGGGCACGGGGCCGCCCCCGTTTTCCCCGATGATTTGCGCGGCGCGCCCGGCCACGGCCTGCGCCAGGGCCGGGTTGGACGGGCCCAGGTTCGAACCTGCGGAGGCGGCGGCGTTGTATCCGCCGGGGGCGGTGGCCGAGGGGCGGCCATGGAAGAAGCGGTCCGAGGCGAACGGCTGGCCGATGAGGCTTGACCCGACCACGACTCCGTCGCGTGTAAGCAGGCTTCCGGCGGCCTTGGCCGGGAAAAGCGCCTGTCCCAGGGCGGTCATGGACAGGGGGTAGACCAAGCCGGTCAACAGGGTCAGCCACAAAAGCATCAGGGCGGCGGGTCTGAGCTGTTTGAGGAAAAGGGAGTGCATGTCCGGCTCCTTACGCCCATCCCAGGGCGGCGATGATCATGTCGATGAGCTTGATGCCTGCAAAGGGAACCAGCAGCCCCCCCAGCCCGTAAGCCAGGAGGTTTCGCCGCAAGGCTGCGGCGGCAGGCCGGGGAACGTAGGCCACGCCCCTGAGGGCCAGGGGGATCAGGAACACGATGACCAGCGCGTTGAAGGCCACGGCCGAGAGGATGGCCGACTGGGGCGTGGTCAAGCCCATGACGTCCAGGGCGCCCATTTGCGGGTAGATGCCCGCGAACACCGCCGGGATGATGGCGAAGTACTTGGCGATGTCGTTTGAGATGCTAAACGTGGTCAGCGAGCCTCGGGTCATGAGCAGTTGCTTGCCGATGGCCACCACCTCCAGGAGCTTGGTGGGGTTGGAGTCCAGATCCACCATGTTCCCGGCCTCCTTGGCGGCCTGGGCTCCGGAGTTCATGGCCACGCCCACGTCGGCCTGGGCCAGGGCCGGGGCGTCGTTGGCGCCGTCGCCGGTCATGGCCACCATCTTCCCTTCGGCCTGATAACGCCGGATGCGGGCCAGCTTGGCCTCTGGGGTGGCCTCGGCCAGAAAGTCGTCCACGCCGGCCTCGGCCGCGATGGCTGCGGCCGTCAGCGGGTTGTCGCCCGTGATCATGATGGTCGTGATGCCCATGGCCCGAAGCTCGGCGAAACGCTCCCGGATGCCGCCCTTGACGATGTCCTTGAGATGCACCACGCCAAGCGGCCTGCCGTTTTCGGCCACCAGAAGCGGCGTTCCGCCGGAGGCGGCCACCTCATGGATGAAGCGGTCGAGTTCCTCGGGGAGGTGATGGCCGGATTGCCTGGCCAGGGCTGTTATGGCGTCCGGCGCGCCCTTGCGCAGCGACCGCCCCGGCAGGTTCACGCCGGAAAGCCGCGTCTGGGCGGTAAACGGCACGAAGGTCGCCCCCAGGTCGTGCAGGTCACGTCCCCGGATGTCGAAACGCTGTTTGGCCAGGACCACGATGGAGCGCCCCTCGGGGGTCTCGTCCGCCAATGACGCCATCTGGGCCGTCTCTGCCAGCTCTCGTTCGGTCACGCCGGGCGCAGGCAGAAAGGCTGCGGCCTGCCGGTTGCCCAGGGTGATGGTGCCGGTCTTGTCCAAAAGCAGCACGTCCACGTCCCCGGCCGCTTCGACCGCCCGGCCGGAGGTGGCGATGACGCCCGCCTGGATCAGGCGGTCCATGCCCGCGATGCCGATGGCCGAAAGCAGGCCGCCGATGGTGGTGGGGGCCAGACACACGAATAGAGCCGTCAGGGCGGTGACGGTCACGGCCTGCCCCTGGCCGGAGAGCTCCACGGCAAAGGCCGACAGGGGGCGCAGGGTGACGCATGCCGCCAGGAAGATGAGCGTCAGCGAGGCCAAAAGGATGTTCAGGGCGATTTCGTTGGGGGTCTTGCGGCGTTTGGCCCCCTCCACCAAGGCGATCATGCGGTCCAGGAAGGTCTCGCCGGACTCGGCGGCCACCTGCACCACCAGCCAGTCGGACAAAAGGCGCGTCCCGCCGGTGACGGCGCTGCGGTCGCCCCCGGCCTCCCGGATGACCGGGGCGCTTTCGCCGGTGATGGCCGATTCGTCCACCGAGGCGATTCCCTCCAGGATATCGCCGTCGCAGGGGATGGTGTCCCCGGCCACGACCAGCACCACCTCGCCCCGGTGCAGGCTGTCGGCCGAAACGTTCGTCACCAGGGAGTCGCGGTTGGTCGTGGCCAGCTTTTTGGCCGTGACGTCGGTGCGCAGGCCGCGCAAGGCGGCGGCCTGCGCCTTGCCGCGTCCTTCGGCCATGGCCTCCGCAAAATTGGCGAAAAGGACTGTGGCCCACAGCCAGGCGGCGACGGAGGCCGTGAATCCGAAGGGCGCCTCGCCCGCGTCCGTCCAGGCCTGGACGGCGAGCAGGGTGGTCAGCATGCTGCCAATGTACACCGTGAACATGACAGGGTTTTTTGCCTGGCTGGCTGGAGTCAGCTTGCGGAAGCAGGCCATGGCGGCCTGCCGCAGGATAGTCGGATCGAACAGATGGAGCGTCTTTTTGTCTTTGGACATGGCAGTGACCTTTTTATTTGAACAGGGCCAGGTGCTCGGCTACAGGCCCAAGCGCCAGGGCGGGAACGAACGTGAGCGCGCCGACCACCAGAACCACAGCCATGAGCAGGGCCACGAAGAGCGGGCCATGGGTGGGCAAGGCGCCGGGTCCATCCTGCAGGCGTTTCTTGCCCGCCAGGGAACCGGCCAGGGCCAGCACAGGTACGATCAACCAGTAGCGGGAAACGAACATGGCCACGGCCCCGGCCCCGGTCCAGAAGGGGGAGGTTGCGGTCAGGCCCGCAAAGGCGCTGCCGTTATTGTTGCCCATGGACGAAAAGCCGTAGAGGATCTGGCTGAATCCATGCGGCCCGGGATTTGAGATGGCGTCCGGCGGACCGGCCACGCAGGCCAGGGCCGTACCCAGAAGGCACAGAAACGGCGGGATGAGGATGATAATCGCGGCCATCTTGGTTTCAAACGGCTCGATTTTCTTGCCCAGGTATTCCGGCGTGCGGCCGACCATGAGCCCGGCCACGAACACCGCCACCACGGCGAAGACCAGCATGCCGTAAAGACCCGAGCCCACGCCGCCGTAGACCACCTCGCCAAGCTGCATGAGCAGCATGGGCCACATGCCGCCAAGAGGCGAGAAACTGTCGTGCATGGCGTTCACCGACCCGTTGGAGGCGGCGGTGGTGGCTGCGGCCCACAGGGCGGAGCCCGCGACGCCAAAGCGCGTCTCCTTGCCCTCCAGGCTTGGGGCGGACTGCGCCCCGGTCCCGGCCAGAAGCGGATTTGGCGTGCCCTCGGCCTGGATGGTCAGGAAGGCGAACAGGGCGAACAGAATGGTCATGGCCGCCAGCACCGCAAAACCCTGCCGCCTGTCGCCCGCCATGACCCCGAAGGTGTGGCACAGGGCGGCCGGGATGAGCAGGATGGCCAACAGTTCGAGCAGGTTCGACAGGGGGGTGGGGTTCTCGAAGGGATGGGCGGAATTGACGTTGAAAAACCCGCCGCCGTTTGTGCCGAGCTGTTTGATGGCCGCCTGGGAGGCCACAGGTCCCCGGGCGATGACCTGTTCCCGGGGCGTGGCGTCCCCGGGACGTGCGGATGGAGCCGTGAGCGCCCCGGCGGCTGCCTCCGGCGTGGGGCGTGCGGCGTCCGCAGGCTCCACGAGTCTGGCGACGACCGGGCCGTCCAGGGTCTGGGGCACGCCCTGGCCGATCAGGGCCAGAGCCAGGACTACGGAGAGCGGGAGCAGCACGTATAGGATCGAGCGGGTGAGGTCACGCCAGAAATTGCCCAGGCGATCCGTCTCGCGCCGGGCCAGCCCCCGGATGAAGGCGGCCATCACGGCCATGCCCGTGGCGGCGGAGACGAAGTTTTGCACCGTCAGCGCCAGCATCTGGGTGAAAAAGCTCATGGTGGTCTCGCCGCCGTAGGCCTGCCAGTTGGTGTTGGTGGCGAAGCTTACGGCCGTGTTTATGGCGATGAACGGATCGACCCCGGGGAGTCCGGCGGGATTAAGCGGCAAAAGGCCCTGGAGCCTCTGGATGGCGTAGGTCGCCACAAGGCCCAGGGCGTTGAAAAGGACCACGGCGACGGCGTAGGTCTTCCAGTTCATCTCACCCTGCGGGTCAACGCCGCTTGCCCGATAGAGCAGGCGCTCGAAGGGGCCGAGGACCTTGTCCAGGCCGCAGGGTTTGTCCTGGTAGACCCTGGCCATGTAGAGGCCCAGAGGCCAGGAGGCCGCCAGCAGGACAACGAGGAAAAAGGCGAATTGCAGCATGTCGTTTGGCATCATTCGAACCACTCCGGTTTGCACAAGGCCGCCAGCAGATAGAAAAATAGACCCGTTACGACGGACACGACGAGCACGGTCATTTCGCGCCTCCCTTGAGACGGCCAAGCACTTCGATGAGTCCGAACAACCCGAGCACAAACACCACCGTGAGCGCGATGAAAAGGATATCCATCGAAACCTCCTGTTGTTGGCGTCGATGGAGGAGAAGTAATGCATGAGGCGTAAACGCGGCGTATAGATGTGGCCGGGAGGCGTAAATAATGTGTTAAGGACAGGGGAAAGGCGGCTGCCCGTGGCGCTGGAGCGGGCGCGCCTATGCGGCGCCAGGGCCAGGATCAGGGCCAGGGAGATTGAAGGCTGCCCGTCGTGCGCGGGCGCGCCTTTTATTAAGCAGCGGGGGGGAGTTCGCCGACGGGGCTGCCCGGCGCCTAGCCCTGACGCGCCAGGCGTCGGCCCATCGTCTTGCTCCCCGTCTGGGCGGACGGCCTTAGGCCGAAAATCCTCCGACCAGCCTGCGGCCCAGGTCCTGCGCCCTGGCGCAGTCCTGGGGAAAGACCTCCTCGCGGCGGGCGCGCTTTGCCCCCTCGTCCCAGACCGTGCACAGGTACTTGGAATAGTCCGGAAACTGGTAGGTGTCGTGGCACAAAAAAGTCTCGCAGGCCCCGAAGGTACGGGCCATGGGCTCGCGCAGGCGCTCCACGATCTGGTCGTAGCCGCGCTGGGCGAAGATCGTTTCCGGCACGTTCATGGAGTAGATGAGGGCCGTGGGGATCTTTTTCGGGAAAATCGAGGGATATCCCGGGGAGTAGGATAGATATGGAAAGAGCAGGCGCTCGATGAGGCAGCGCGTCATGCCGCTCTCCGCGCCGAAATAGATCGGCGTGCCCAGGATCAGGGCGTCGGCCTGGGCGGCCTCCTCCAGAAGCGGCGTCAGCCCGTCCTTGACAGCGCAGCGGCCATAGTTTTTGCCGCCAATTTTTTTACACTCGAAACAACTGATGCAGCCTGTGTAGTCCAGATCGTAGAGATGGACGAGCTTCGCGTTCGCGCCGCCCTGCCTGGCCCCGTCCAGGGCGTGTTCGAGCAGGGTGGCGGTGTTCCATTTCTTGCGCGGGCTGCCGTTTATGGCGAGTACGTTCATGTGGCCTCCTTTAAGGGCGCCCATTGCATACGACAGGGCATAACTTCCCGCAATCAGGCACAAAAAAGAAACTCAGGCACCGTGGCGAAACCACCTCACGGGGCGAAAAAAGGCTGCGGGGGCGTCGTCGTCCTGGCGGATTACGGGCGTCCAGTCCGGCCCAATCGTCTCGCCGGGCGCGCTCTGTCGCGAGGGCGCGCGGCCTTACGGGCACAACGGGTCCGCCGGACCCTCCATCTCCGTCATCTTCGCATAACAGCGCAACTGGATGGCCCGTTTGCGGGTCAGGTCCAGGATGTACGATCCGGCCGTCAGGGACCAGATGGTTCCGTCCTGTGCGGCGAGGTCGGCCCGGATAAAGGCGGCGTCTGCGTCGCGAAATCTGATCCACTCCCGCTGCGCGGCTGTAAGGGCCGTCCTGGCCTCGGGCGGCAGGGCGTCCATGAGGGCCTTGTAGGCCAGATTCAGCTCCTGGTCCCACTGCGTCAGGGCCTTTGCCGTACACTGGCTGATGCTCACGGTGTCCAGGGCCTTTTCGCGACAGGCCTCAAGGGCCGCGTCGACGGGGTGTTCGGCCCGGGCCGGTCCGACATGACCCGTCACCAGGAAAAACGCCGTCAGAATGCATAACCCCATCCGCCGCCGCAACGCGTCGTCAGGCATGGAGAGCCTCCCGAGCCGGTCCCGGGGCATGCCCCGGGAGGCTGTCTGATGTGTCGGCCAGGGGCCGCCGCCGGACAGGGGGCGGGCTCTGTCCTGAAACCGCCTATTCGTCAAGCCAGGACTCGTGGGAATGGAGGATGCGCCACTGGCCGCCCTCCTTGCCCCACAGCATGGTGAAGACGTGGCGGCCCGAAAACGACGCGCCATTGTCCAGTTCGAACGCGGTCTGCTCCTGGCTGGTCAATAGGGCCGACGAGGCGGAAAGCGGCGTGATGCGCACCTCTTCGGGTTGGACGCGCTGGCTGGTGCGGTCCGAGAAATAGGCGGCCACGGCCTCGACCCAGGCGGCCTTGGACCCGAAATAATCCGTCCCGGCGATGGCCGACACGAAGGCCGCCTCGCTGTAGTAGTCGGCCCAGGCGGCGGCGTCCCTGGCGTTTATGGCCCTGACGAGCCCGAGAAACCGGGCGTCCACCTCGGTCACGATGACGTCTGCGAGGTCGGGGTGCATGGTGTCCATGGGGCGTGCTCCTTTTTCAGTCTGGCGCTTCTGAAGGGGGGGGCGTCGGCCGCGTGAGGCCTCACCGCGCCGGTTCAATGTCGCCGGGCTTCCATGTTTTATCAAGGGCGGCCCGGGTTGGCCCGTACAGGCGCAGGACGGCGAAATAGTCCTTGCCGGGCACGGTGGCCAGCCAGTTGCGCCTTTCCCCGGTCGGGGCCGTGGGGCCAAGGTGCAGGGTAGTGCCGCCGTCGGCGTCAGGCCTGGGCGCATCATGGGCCCCAAGCGACGGAAACGGCTGCCCGTTGTCCAGACCCGAACCGTTGGCGGCGTCGTAAAGCGTCACCGACCAGAAATTGGCGGCCGGGATGTCCGCCGGAAGGCGCAGGCGGTAGCTGCGGCCGCCGGACAGGGTCGCGCCGTCGCTGTCGGTGAAACAGATCACGTATTTGGCCCCCTGGCCGGGAGTGCTGGAGGCCATGCCGGGGCTCGCCGAAAAATAGTTCGTGAAATACCAGATGCGGGCGTCGAGGTCGCGATACCCCTCGGCATGGCGCATCCAGCCCAGGTCGAACGGCCCCAGGGGATGCTCCGGGGTCGCGTCCGCCAGGGGATGAATCCAGCGCCGGTCGGGATACGCCCGCAAGGACCGGCCGCCGAGGCTCTCCTGAAAGCCGATGGCGCGGCTCATGGCGTAGGCGGTCTGGGCGGCCTCGTCGAGGATGCCCCGGGTGCGGTCGTCCGGTGTAAACGGCTGCCCCCGGACGATGCCGACGCCCGCCAGCATGCCCAGGAAGTCGGGGTCGGCCAGCCCTGTCCCCTCGCGGTCCGCAAGCTGTTTGAGGTCGTCGAAGGCGCCTGCATCGCTGCGGGGCAGCAGGTTGAGGGCCTCGTCGGAGGCGTCCGGGAAGACCATGGGCCGGGGGGCGTCCGCCCCGTTCAGGGGGCGGATTCTGACTTGCTCCAATAGCGAGACGGCCGGGGAGAGGTCGCGCGGATCCTGGTAAAAGGCGCGCAGGAAGATGAAGACGGTGTTGGTTGCGGAGCGGTACACGTAGTGGTCTGGCGGCGTGACGCCGACGTATCCTGGCGGCAGGATCAGGTATTTTCCCCCCTTTCCGGCGTCGGGACCGGGCAGCCCGATGTCGCCGTAAAATGCGCCGCCGTCCGCAGGGATCGGGTTTTGCCAGACATCGAGCAGGACGCCTTGCAGGCCCGGAGGCGCTTCGAACACCAGCGGCCCGTCTCTTTCCAGGTCCGCAAAGCCCATGGCGTAGAGGACGTCCGAGTTTGGCGTGGTGATCAGGGTCTTGGCGTCCAGGCGCTTCTTCCATATGGGCATGATGTCGTATCCGGCCCCGAAACGTTGCTCCAGGCCGGTTTTCATGCCCAGGGTGTTGAGAAGCGGCATGGCCCACAGATAGACCTGCGTCGCCCGCTGCAAGAGCAGTTGGTCGCGCAGGGCGTTTGCCGTGATGTCGGCGGGGCGCCGGGCGGAGTCCTGGCCGCGCTCGTCAGACGCGGCCAGGGCGGGGGGGCAGGCCAGGGCCAGCGCCAGCAGGGTCCATAGCAGCCATCGTTTCATAGCGGCGTCTCCTTGTGTTCACCCTGACCGGGGGCAATGGCGCCTCATCCTGCAGGCCTGCGCCTGATTTTTACGATCTCTGTGTCCCAGTCCTGGGTGACCGGGCGGCCCTGCCTGTAGCGGAAGTCGCAGCGGGGAAAGCCCATGGCCAGGGTCCCGCTGCGGACGAGCCCCGAATCCTCGGCCCGGCTGCGCGGGAAGTCCGTCAGGCACACGTAGGCGGCCAGTTCCGGCTCTCCCTGGGTCTTGAGATATTCAAAAAGTCCGCATCGCGTATAGTCGTAGCCGAAATCGAAGGTCGCGCCGTCGCCAGGAACGAATTCGGCCACCCAGTTGGCCGGATAGTCCCGCTGTTGCGTCCACTGCGCCCATTCCCGGGTCTTTTGCAGGGCCCCGGGGGTGAACATGGCCTGGCCGACGGCGGCGTATCGTCCGGCGTTTTGCTGGAAATCCGTCGTCTCCAGGTCGTAGATCATCCGGCCTGCGTCGCCCGGACCGAGGCCTAAGGGGCGCATGGCCCGGCAGTAGGCCAGATACCATCCGGAAATGGGGATGAACCGCGTGGCCCAGTTGGCCTCGCCCCCGGTTGGCGGCAGGCCGGGGAGCAGGGCGCGAAATTCCCCGGCGGCGCGTTCGGTCACGTCCCGGGCCAGGGCGGCGTCGTATTTATGGGTCAGGTACTGGAGCGCGCCGGAATTGGTCCGATCGAAATCGGCCAGGAACCGGTCCCGATTCGTCCGGTAATAGGGATCGGCGTAGGGCGCGGCGTCATCCCCCGGGGCGGCGGCGAACAACCGCCGGGCCACGGCGCAGCCGCAGGCGGCCGTTGCGAGTCCGAGAAACCGTCTGCGATGCATGCCGTTTCTCCTTCCCGTGGCGCACTGGCCCACACGGGCGCCTTGCCCCGTCGGCGGGCGGCGAGGCGGGCGTTGCCCCCGGTGCGCGCGGGGTCAGCCGTCGACGCCCAGGCGCAGCCTTTTGATGGAGTTGGTGCGGATGAGTATTTCCGTCTCCAGACGCAGTTTTTCCTGCTGGGCCTCGAAGATTTCCTTGGGGAAATAGATCTCGTTTTTGAAATCCTCCCGGGACCGCAGATCCCGGGCGCGCTTTTCCGCAGCCTGTTTTTCGACCGTGAAGGCCGCGATCTCCGCTTCGGCGGCCGCGATGGCCTGCTGGGTTTTCTCGTCCATGCGTTGCGTGTCCTTTATATAAAAGCCCGCCCGCCGTAGCTACGGGCATATGACGTCACGAACAGCCTGCGGCCATGGCGTCAGGTGAAAACCCGCAGGGTCTTTATGTTCACGAACTCCCGGATGCCGAATTCGGCCAGTTCGCGGCCGTAGCCGGAGTTTTTCACGCCGCCGAACGGCAGGCCCGGCTCCGACTTGGTCATGCCGTTTATGGTCACCGTCCCGGCCTCGATGCGTCTGGCCAGGGCCAGGGCCCTGTCCGCATCCGCCGACCAGATGCCCGCGCCCAGGCCATACGGCGTGTCGTTGGCCAGAAAAAGGGCGTGCTCGGCGTCGTCGGCCACGAGAAGCGCCGCCGCCGGGCCGAAAAGCTCCTCGGCGTAGGCGGGCATGCCTGGAGTCACGTCGGTTAAAAGCGTGGGCTCGAAATAATATCCCGGGCCGGGCACGGCATGGCCGCCCAGGAGCAGCCGGGCCCCCATGGACAGACATGTCTCGATCTGGGCTGCAAGCGACCGGCGCAGGTCCTCCCGGGCCATGGGGCCAAGGGTCGTGGCCGGGTCAAAAGGATCGCCGGGCGCATAGCGGGACATGGCCGCGAGGAGAAGCTCGGTGAACCGCGCCGCCACCGGCCGTTCCACGATAAAGCGCTTTGAGGCGATGCATACCTGGCCGCAGCCCTGAAGCCGGGCGGCGGCCCCGGTGCGGGCGGCGGCGGAAAGATCGGCGTCGGCCAGGATGAGGCACGGGTCGGAACCGCCGAGCTCCAAGACGCTTTTTTTGAGGTGCTTCCCGGCTAGGGCGGCCACGCTGCGCCCGGCCCGCACGCTGCCCGTCAGGCTCACCCCGCGCACCCCCGGGTGGGCGATGACCGCCTCGGTCATCTCCACCGGGATGAAAAGCGCCCGGAAGACGTTTTCCGGAAAGCCCGCCCGGCGAAAAAGGTCCTCCACGGCCAGGGCGCAGCCGCAGACGTTGGGGGCGTGTTTGAGGACCACGGCGTTTCCGGCCATGATGGCCGGGGCCGCGAAGCGGATGGCCTGCCAGAAGGGGAAGTTCCAGGGCATGACGCCAAGGATGGTCCCCAGGGGCTCGAAGATCACGCTGGAGGCGGCCACGGCCGTGGGCACGGGGGCGGGGGCCAGCATGGCCTGGGCGTTTTGGGCGTAATAGGCGCAGACCTGGGCGCACTTTTTGACCTCGGCCTCGGCCTCGCGCACAAGCTTGCCCATTTCCGTGGTGATGAGCCGGGCGTGCTTCGGGGCCTCGGCCACAAGCAGATCGGCCAGGACGTTCATGCACCGGGCGCGCTGGGCGAAGGTGGTCCGGGAAAAGTCCCTGGCGGCGCGCGTGACGTCGTCCAGGATGGCCGCACATTCGGCCGGACCGTGTTCAGGGTAGTCCCGGATGAGCTGCCCAGTGGCCGGATTGACGCTTTGCACCGTACATCCTCCCTCGAAAAGGCCGGGCGGCGGGGCCAACGGCCCCCTGTCGCCGCCGGGGGAAGGTCTTTTACCCCTTTCGGCCGCACATGGCGAGTCCGGGGATGGGGGGGCGGCCGGACGGCCAGGCCCGATGATTGACGCCGGGGCGCGCTTCCATTATGTGCCAGACCGACCTGTTACGCCACGCCAACAACGCGGTCTGGCCGCCACCCACCCCCGGAGTCAGATGGATACGTCGGTCATTCGCAATTTCAGCATCATCGCCCACATCGATCACGGCAAGTCCACCCTTGCCGACCGCATCCTTGAAGTCACAGGGCTTTTGACCTCCCGGGACATGCGCGATCAGTACCTGGACCGCATGGACCTGGAGCGGGAACGCGGCATCACCATCAAGGCCCAGACCGTACGCATCCCCTACAAGGCTGCCGACGGCGCAAACTACATCTTAAATCTCATCGACACCCCCGGCCACGTGGACTTCAGCTACGAGGTCTCGCGCAGCCTGTCGGCCTGCGAGGGCGCGCTTTTGGTGGTGGACGCCACCCAGGGCGTGGAGGCCCAGACCCTGGCCAACGTCTATCTGGCGCTGGATCACGACCTGGAGGTCGTTCCGGTCTTAAACAAGATCGACCTGCAAAGCGCCGACGTCGAGGGGGTCAAGGCCCAGATCGAAGAGGGCATCGGCCTGGACTGCCACGACGCCCTGGCCGTCAGCGCCAAGACCGGCATGGGCGTGCCCGAGGTGTTGGAACGCATCATCGCCCAGGTACCGCCGCCCAAGGGCGACGCCGACGCGCCGCTTCAGGCGCTGATCTTTGATTCCTGGTACGACTCCTACCAGGGCGTGGTAGTGCTTTTTAGGATCATGCACGGCGGCATCGCCCTGGGCCAGAAGATCCGCATCTTCTCCACGGACGCGGTCTACGAGGTGACCCGGCTGGGGGCGTTTTCCCCCGGGCCGGTGGACATCCCCTCCATGGGGCCGGGCGAGGTGGGCTATCTGTGCGCCAACATGAAGAACCTGCGCGACGCGCGCGTGGGCGACACCATAACCGGCGGGCAAAACCCGTCTCCCACTCCGCTGCCCGGGTTCAAGGACGTCAAGCCCATGGTCTTTTGCGGCCTCTATCCCGTGGAGGCGGCGGAATACGAAATTTTGAAGAGCGCCCTGGAAAAGCTCCAGTTAAACGACGCGGCCTTCAGCTATGAGCCCGAGACCTCCCAGGCCCTGGGCTTCGGCTTCCGGTGCGGGTTTTTGGGGCTTTTGCACATGGAGATCATCCAGGAGCGCCTGGAGCGGGAGTTCGGGGCCACGCTCATCGCCACGGCCCCCTCGGTCATCTACAAGGTGGACAAGACCGACGGCACGGAGCTCTACATCGACAACCCGAGCAAGCTGCCAAAGTCCCAGGAGATCGCCACCCTGTCCGAGCCCTACGTGCGCATGGAGATCCACACCCCCAACGAATACGTGGGCGGCGTGTTCAAGCTGTGCGAGGAAAAGCGCGGCATCCAGAAGGACATCAAGTACCTGACCTCCACCCGGGTGATCATCACCTACGAGATGCCCTTCGCCGAGATCGTCTACGACTTCTTCGACCGCTTAAAATCCGCCACCAAGGGCTACGCCTCGCTGGACTACGAGGTCACCGACCACCGGGCCTCGGATCTGGTGCGCCTGGACATCATGATCAACGGCGACCCCGTGGACGCCCTGGCCACCATCGTGCACCGGGAAAAGTCCTACCACTACGGCCGGTCGTTGGCCCTAAAGCTCAAACGGTCCATCCCCCGGCAGCTTTTTGAGGTCATCATCCAGGCCGCCATCGGCACCAAGATCATCGCCCGGGAGCGCAACTCGCCTTTGCGCAAAAACGTCATCGCCAAGTGCTACGGCGGCGACATCACTCGCAAACGCAAACTTCTGGAAAAGCAGAAGGAAGGCAAGCGCCGCATGAAGCGGATGGGCAACGTGGAGATTCCCCAGGAGGCCTTTTTGGCCGCACTCAAGGCCGGGGACGACACCTGATCCCGGTCACCGGGGAGACTGCCGCGCCTGCGCGGCGAGATACGGCCGCCCGCCCCGCGCCACGTCCGCGCGGCGACGCCCGGCGCAACCAAAAGGAAAACGCATGAACCCCAGATGGCACAAGACGTTGCTTGAATACATCGAAGCCCTGGCCGTGGCCCTCATCCTGGCCCTGGTCATCCGCACGTTCGTGGTCCAGGCCTTCAAGATTCCCTCCGGCTCCATGCTCGAGACCCTGCAGATCGGCGACCACCTGTTGGTCAACAAGTTCCTCTACGGCGTGAAGATGCCGTTCACCGGGTCCACGCTTATCAGCGTGGAGGAGCCCGCACACGGCGACATCATCGTGTTCGAGTTCCCCGAAGACCCGGACAAGGACTTCATCAAGCGCATCATCGGCGCCCCCGGCGACGTCATCGAGATCAAGGACAAGGACGTCTACCGCAACGGCGAGAAGCTCACCGAACCGTACATCCGCCACACCGACCCGCGCATCACCCCCCGGCGCGACAACTTCGGACCCGTCACCGTGCCCGAGAACAAGTATTTCTGCATGGGCGACAACCGCGACGAGTCCTACGACTCCCGCTTCTGGGGCTTCGTGGACCGGGACAAGATCAAGGGCAAGGCCTGGGTCATCTACTGGTCCTGGGACGGCATCCCCAATGTGCGCTTCGACCGGATCGGCATGTTGGTGAAGTGACGCCATGCCTGTCCGGGTCGCCACCGCCGCTTTACTGGGCATCGACGCTTTTCCGGTCGAGCTTGAGGTGGATCTGGCCCGGCAGGGGCTGCCGTCCTTCGCCATGGTCGGGCTGGCCGAGGGCGCGGTGCGCGAGAGCCGGGAGAGGGTGCTGGCGGCGCTGAAAAACTGCGGCTTCAAGCTTCCGGCCGCCCGCATCACCGTCAATCTGGCCCCGGCCGACATGCGCAAAGAGGGCAGCGCCTACGACCTGCCCCTGGCCGTGGCCCTCCTGGCCGCCGCCGGAATCCTGCCCGCCGAGGCCGCAGACGGCCTTTTTCTGGCCGGGGAGCTGTCGCTGTCCGGCGAATTAAAACCCGTGCCGGGCATCCTGTCCGTGGCCGCCCGGGCCAGGGAGCTGCACGCCCGGGGCATCCTGGTGCCCAAAGACAACGCCCGCGAGGCCGCTGTGGTCCGGGAGCTTCCGGTCTACGGCCTGTCCGGACTCGCCGAGGCCGTGGAGTTTTTAAGCGGCCAGACCACGCTCTCCCCCGAACCCCTGCCCGAACCCGAATCCGCTTTGCCGGACGCCGCGTCCGGCCTGGACTTCTCCGAGGTCAAGGGCCAGCAGCACGCCAAACGGGCGGTGGAGATCGCCGCCGCCGGGGGGCATAACCTCATTTTCGTGGGGCCGCCGGGCAGCGGCAAGACCATGCTGGCCAAGCGCGTGCCCACCGTGCTGCCGCCCTTGCGCTTCGACGAGGCCCTGGAGGTCACGAAGATATATAGCGTGGCCGGACAGTTGCCGCGCCGGGCGGCGCTGATCGAGACCCGTCCTTTTCGTTCGCCGCACCACACCATCTCCGACGCCGGCCTTATCGGCGGCGGCAGCCACCCCAGGCCGGGCGAGGTGTCCATGGCCCACAAGGGCGTGCTTTTTTTGGACGAGCTGCCGGAATTCAAGAAATCCGTGCTGGAGGTGCTGCGCCAGCCCCTGGAGGATGGCAAGGTGACCATCGCCCGGGCGGCCATGTCGCTGACGTATCCGGCGGATTTCATGCTGGTGGCGGCGCTCAACCCCTGCCCGTGCGGCTATCTGGGCGACCCGCGCCACGAATGCACCTGTTCGCCGCCGCAGATACAGCGCTACCAGTCGCGGCTTTCGGGGCCGCTTCTGGACCGCATCGATTTGCAGGTGGAGGTTCCGGCCGTGCCGTACAAGGAGCTTCGGCAGGAGGCGTCGCCGGTCGATTCGGCGTCCATGCGGCAGCGGGTGCTGACGGCCAGGGAGCGGCAGGCGGCGCGCTATGCGGATGCGCCCATCCATGTCAACGCCGAGCTTTCGGGCACGCGGCTTTCGGCCTGCTGCCGACTTTGCGACGAGGGGCACCGGTTTTTGGAGGGCGCGGTGCGGCGGCTGGGGCTTTCGGCCCGGTCGCATACCCGGATTTTGCGCATCGCCCGGACTGTCGCGGACCTGGACGGCGACGAGGCCATCAAGGTGGAGCACCTGGCCGAGGCGGTGAATTTAAGGGGACTTGACAGGCAAAGGGAGGCGTGACGGGGGCTGGCGTTTCGGGCGGTCAACGGCCGTAACGATATTATGTATTTTGTTGTTCTCTTCAAATTTGTCAAAAAGCGCCTTGTCGATATTGACAAGGCGCTTTTTTTTTGTTTTTTTGCCTGCGGCAAACTATGTACTAATTATCGGTTTCATCATTTGTGCTAATGCACATATCTCGTATGTGGGGAATCGAGCGTTATGATTGATATTATCTCCGATCCGGCGAAACTATCTTTGTTTTTGGATGAGATCATCGCTGATCCGGTAAGACTCGCTATGCTTGTCGTATTGCTGCTTCTAGCAGTAAGAGTACTATTTTCCTTTGGTGTAAGTGCATATAACTTTATAATGAGGTTGATAAGACGTAATATAAAGCAAGGAAAAGATTATTATAAAAGCGAAATTGACAAAATAATAAAGCCACAACTTGAATCTACATATACAGACGCTCCAATAGATGGGAAAAAATGGGTAATTAAGCTACCGTTTAGCAGATTTCTATATAAGATGTTGTCTTTGTTTGGTGCTATGAGAGGCGACTATGACCATGATGATATTACTATACGTGTGTATAGGAGGTTGTTGCTACGACATTCACTGCTAGATGCTGTAGAAAATATGTCATCTATACATGATGTAAATGACGATGCAACAATTAAGAGTGGAATACTGACAAAAAGTGCCCTCCAATCATATATTTCGCATCATTATGCTCAATCAAATTTTAATAATAGAGTTAATGCAGCAGAGTTTGATCGTTTGCTGTCAGGTACAAAGCCGCGAAAATTGAAGGTGTTAACGCAAAATACAACCCATGATGTTAATGCTTCTATTGATAATGATGGTTCAGGCGTTGCAGAAGAGTCGCAGCCATATATATTGCTTCCAGCTAAAATTCGAGCATATAACCTAGCCGTTACAGATCTGTTTGTTGAGAAAGCATTAGCATATTTAAATAGAAAGGCAAGGACATACAATAGGTGGGCAAAATCCTTCATAGCGATTGCCTTGCTTGCAATATTCATAGGGGCATTTGTTGCTTTTGTGAATACAGTTGATTGGAACGATAAAAGTAATCCAATGGTAGGAATTGCATCTTGGGCTGACAAAATTGTGTCTTCAACAGCTGAATATGATTGCACTCCTTTTTTTCTTAGCCTACCCTCTTTTTCGGGAAATCTAGGAGACAATACTGCATACATGCCGCACGTTTCTTTTTTGAAAGATCAAACGTCTATAAACAATGATACCAATAATTGGGAAAAGATTCGATCGAATATCAAGAAGATGGCGCAGGGCACGAAACAGAGTTTGTCAATGCTATCTGTGAGGAATGTGTCGACAATGACAGAAAATGATATCGATGTATATCGAATGGCCTTAGAAGATTTTGTCAAGACAAATCCAGAGGCTAATAAAAAGGAAATCGCTGCTTCATTGTTTAGCCTAATTGGCAGCGACCGCAATACGCAGCATTGGATAAAGCTCATTTCCTCTTTCGTAAAAGGTTTCACCTTCTACGGCCTCCTCGTGCTCCTGGCGGTATTTTGCTACCGCATGTCCAGAGCGCTTTTTGACCAGGCCGAACGCCTCAAGGACCGCCGCCACGCCATGCGCCAGGGCCGCCTCTTCGTGCACCTCAACGGCGGCAAGATGTCCGTGGACGAAATGGAGAAGGCCTTCAACTGGAACATGTCGTCCGACAACGCCTTCGCCAACATCAATACCGACGCCCAGGCCCCGTGGGGCTTGGTGGTCAAGGACATGCTCAAGACGCTGCGCGAGACGGCAAAGGCGGGCATCAAGGCCGCCGAGCGCAAATAGCCGGACAGACATACGTCACATGCGGCGCGGCGTCAGAAAATGATGCCGCGCCGCCTGCGTTTTGGGCGGTTCAAGGCCTTCGTGATCAGGCTTGGTCGTGGAGGGAGGCGAAAAGACGGGGCGTTGCGGCGTATTAACGCGACGACCCGGGCGGCGTCTTCAGGCGACGGCCTCGGCGATGGTCCCGACACCGGTGTGCACCAGACCGACAAACCCTACGGCCCTGGCCTCGTCCAGGTCCGACGGCGGCCCCGGCGGCGGAATATTCACCATGGCCCGCTTGAGCGCGAAATACCCGTCCGACAGCCTGTGTTGCAGGTCCGCCAGTTCGGACGTGTCGCCGCGCGCGTTTTGCGCGACTACGCTCCATTTGGTGTCTTCGCTCAGCATGCCTGACGCTCCGCTGCGGGCGCGACGACGTGGCCCATTACCCCCTCCATATGACAGGATGGCCTGCCCGGCAAGGGCCGCAAACCCCGCCGTACAGCAGTTTTCGTACTTGCGGAAGCAATTTTCGTGTTTTGCGCCGCGGCTGCGTACGGCTCCCATTCAGTCAGCGAACGGCCCCAAAGCGCGTCCCGCCCGGGGACCGGCCTGGCAAGCGCCCCGGCGGGCGGGCGGCCATCGGGCGGCCTGCGGAAGACGGTCCGGCGGGGGGCGCCATGGGGCTGGCACGCTCCTGGCAATCTCCTGTGCAACCGCGTGCACGCCGTGCAACCGGTTGTGCAATCAAAGGAGATTCCCATGAAGCGCGCAATCCTTCTCGCAGCATGCGTTGTGGCCCTGTGTGTCGCAGCAGGCGAGGCCCGGGCCATCCAGATCGCCGTCCCGGGACTGTGGGTGGATGTGCCCATCGTCATCGGCGGCCCGGGCTACCCGCCGCCGCCCCTGGTGCAGCCCGCCGGCTGGCCCTATGGCCCGCCGCCGCCACCTCCGCCCCCGCCCCCGGCCTGGGGGCCGTATCCTGGCGGCGGAGGCTCCGGGGGCTACGGCCCGCCTCCGGGATATTACGGCCCCAGGCATCGGCATGGCGGCTACTACGGCCCGCCGCCCCGCTGGGGGCGCGGCTACGGCTGCCAGCCGTCCCGGCCCTACGGCAGGGGCTGGTAATCTGACCGAGCAGGCCTGACGGCAGGCCAACCACGACATCCGGCGGTCCCGTCGCTGACAGGGCGGGACCGCCCGGCCATGCCGCCGCTTTCAGGGCGCCCCCCCGGATGCGGCGCGACGTTGACAACCCCCCTTCGCTTCTGCTTAATGCCATGGATCGATGAGGTTTTCTCCCCATCTCGCGCGGCGTTTGCGGCGCAGGCCTGCCGCCGTGAGGAGTGCGCGCGGGACCACGCCCGGCGTGGCGAGAAATATCCCGTACAAGGCCAAGCGAGGCGGACGCCATGAGCACCCCGGATTCTCCCCCTGCGTCTCCCGCCGCAGGCCCCACAAAACAGATCGGCCTGCTTTCGGCCGTCGCCATCGGCATCGGCGGCATGGTCGGCGGCGGGGTCTACGCCATCTTCGGCGCGGCGGCCGGGGTGGCGGGCACGGCCCTGTGGCTGTCTTTTCTCCTGGGCGGCTGCGTGGCCCTGGCCACCTCCTACAACTACGCCAAGCTCGGGGCGCGCTATCCCACCAAGGGCGGGGCCGTGGAGTTCCTCGTGCGGGGGCTGGGCGACGGCGTCGTTAGCGGCGGACTCAACATCTACATGTGGATCGGCTACATCATCGCCCTGGCCATGTATGCGGCGGGGTTTGCGGGCTATCTGATGACCTTTTTCCCCCAGGCCCAGGCCCCCTGGATGCATAAGGCCGCAGCGGCGGGCGCGGTGCTGCTTTTCGCCGGGGTCAATGTCCTGGGCGCGGCCTTTGTGGGCCGTTCGGAGATGGTCACCGTGGCCGTGAACCTGGGCGTGCTGACCATTTTCGCAGTCTGGGGGCTGGCCACGGCGGACTGGAGCCTCATTTCGAGCAAGGGATTCGCCCCGGCCACGGGCATCGCCTTTGGCGGCGGGATGCTTTTTATCGCCTACGAGGGCTTCGGCCTGGTGGCCAACGCTGCCGGGGACATGGCCAACCCGGCCAAGACCCTGCCCAGGGCGCTCTACCTCTCGGTCTGCGCCGTGTTCGCGGTCTATCTCGGCGTCTCCCTGGCCGTGCTCGGGCACCTGCCCCTGCCCGCCATCGACGCGGCCAGGGACTACGCCCTGTCCCAGGCCGCCAAGACCTTCATGGGCGGGGCCGGATTCACCTTCATCGCCGTGGGCGCGCTTTTCGCCACGGCCGCCGCCCTAAACGCCACGCTTTTTGGCGCGGCCAACGTCTGCTACATGATCGCCCGAGACGGCGAGCTGCCGGGGATTTTCGACCGCATGGCCTGGAAGCGCGCCCCGGAGGGGCTTTTTCTGACCACCGGGCTGGTGCTCGTCTTCGTCCTGTTTTTTGATCTCTCAAGCGTGGCCATGATGGGCAGCGGGGCGTTTCTTTTTATCTACGCCGCCGTGTCCGCCTCCCACCTGCGTCTTATGGCCGAGACCGGCGGCCGACCGCTCCTTATCTGGCTGTCCATCGTGTCGTGTCTGGCCCTTTTGGCCGTGCTCGGGGGCAACATGTTCGTCCATTCGCCTCCGGCCTTCTGGACCATGCTCGGCCTTCTGCCTGTGTGCTTCGGCCTGGAATGGGCCTATCGCCGGGGCGCCGGACGGACCATCAAAATGGGCGCCTAGGCTTGCCCGCGCCACGAGCCTGGGGTACGGGGCCTTTTGGGGGCGGCGGGCGACGTTGACAACTTCCTGTTGATTCTGCTTTATGACCTTTCCCGAATCGGATTTTGCCTTCATCGCACGGCGCCGGTCTTGCATGATCGGTCTTGCCTGAAATGACGTGCAGTGAACGCCGCAAGGAGGATCGTCCCGGGAGCCTTCCCGGGCGCACCCGACACACATGCCCATGCCGGTAGACCGCAGCCTTCTCCCCCAGGGCGCCCCGGGCCCCTCAGGACCATCATGGCGCGCCGCTCTCGTCGCGACGTGGCGGGCGGCGTTTGTATTGACGATGCTGGCGGCGCTGGGCTTCGGATGCGCGCCAAAAAACGGGGCGGATGCGCCGCTTGCGGCCCATGTCGTCACAAAGCGGCCCGGGGATAAGGGCGCCGGGACGGGCGACTGTTTCGATCTGGGCAGCATGGACGACCCCGACCAGCTTTTCAGGGCCGCCTGCCCGCCGCGCCGCACCCTGACGGTCAAGGCCAAGGCCTACGTCTCCCACGGCCGGTCGAAGAAATCGGGCTACCCGCGCGGGGCCTGGGGCGACACCCTGACCCCGGACATAAAGGCCATCGCCGTCTCGCCGGACCTTGTGGATGCGGGCCTGGGCTACAAGGCCAGGCTCACCATCGAGGGGCTGCCCGGCGAATATGAAGTGCTGGACCTCATGCACGGCCGCTGGCGGCAGACCATCGACGTCTACTTCGGCAATGACCGCAAGGCCGCCCGGCTTTGGGGCAACCGCACCATCACCATCTCCTTCGAGTAAGGCGGGGGCCGCCCCTGGCGTCTGACGTCCCGACGGCCTGGGCTGCCTGGGCGAAGGGATGCGCCGCGTCCGGCGCTGTGTCGTGATGCGGCGGACTTACTGCATGCGGCGTTTCTTGCCCCCGGCGTAGCTTACGGCCTTGCGGCGTCTGTCGGCGTCGCGCCGGGCCAGGACCGTGTCCGTCAGCTCCCGTCCCTTCTCGGCCAGATCGGGATGCTCCCGGCGGTAGGCCTCAAGGTCGGCGGCGATCTGTTTCTCCATCCGCTCGGATTCTAAGAACATCAGATAGGCCAGGGTCAGGGACGCCCCGTTCTCCGGCGATCCGTCGCACAGGTGCGCCACCTGCTCGGCCGGGACCGTCTCCACCAGACGCGCCGCGAACATGGCCGCCCAGGCGGCGTGCAGCTCCGGAATAAGCGGCGGCACGCCTTCGGCCATGGCCATGGCCGCCTGTTCGCCCAGGTCGGGCCGGGTGACCCGGAAGAACTCGTGCAGGGCCTCCTGGCGACGCTCAGGGGTGGTGGAGATGCGGGCCAGGACCGCCTTTTCGATGTGGTCCCGCCACAAATCCGGGGTCGGCGCAGCAGTGGGGGAAGCAGGGGAGGTCATGGTCGGGGCTCCTTTGCAGGGGAAGTGGCCGGGCCGGTTACCATGAAGCGCCAGGGCAGGCAAACGGCAGGCCGCCCACGGCCCGGCCAGGGAGTGATATTTTCGAAAACGAAAATTCGTAACATTCGAGGGCCGCGGCGGCTGCCCGGGATAATCTGTAACATTGGGGAGTTGCCGACTCCGGGACGGGGCCTGGTGGTGAATTCTTCAGGTGTTTGTCACACGTCCGTCGTGGTTTCCCGGTTGCCATATCCCCCACAGCCGGGTATTTTTTTTCGGTCGTGAAAAAACCGTCCGCACGGACAGAACCATCATGAAGTTCAAGGGGGTTTGGCATGAAACGGATCGTGGCGCTTATCGTCCTTTGTCTGTTCGCCCTGGTCGGCACGGCCCAGGCCGCAGGAACGTTCAAACTGCTCACCTGGAAGGGCTATGCCCCCAAGGAGCTGGTGGACAAATTTGAGAAGGAGACCGGCCTCAAGGTCGAGGTCACCTATTCCAATAACGAGGAAATGGTCGCCAAGCTGCGGGCCACCCGCGGCGCCGGCTTCGATCTGGCCCAGCCCAGCCAGGACCGCATCTCCTCCGTGCAGGAAGAGTTCAAAATCTATCAGCCCATGGACTACGCCAAGCTCGACGCAGCCCTGTTCATTCCGTCCCTGCTTGACGCGGTGAAAAAGAACACGGTGGTCGGCGGCAAGTCCCATGCCGCGCCGTTTTGCTGGGGCACCACCGGCTTGGTGGTGAACAGCGAAAAGGCCCCGGACGCCAAGAGCTGGAAGGCGCTTATCGACCCGGCCTACAAGGGCCGCATCAGCTACCGCTTAAAGCGCGCCCCGCTCATCGGCCTGGGCTACGCCCTGGGCTATAAGCCCTTCGAGCTCTACGGCGACCCCAAGGCCTACAAGGAGATGCTGGACAAGGTGGCCGAGGCCATGATCGCGGCCAAGCCCCTGGTCCAGAACTACTGGACCAATGGCGACGCCCTGCTTGAGGCCGTGCGCTCCGGCGAAGTCACCGTGGCCGAGGCCTGGGACAATGGCGCCTGGAAGCTGCACGCCGACAATCCCAAGATCGACTTCGTGGCCCCGACGGAAGGCTGCCTGGGCTGGATCGACACCTTCGCCATCCCGGCCAAGGCCGAGAACGTGGACGCCGCCTACAAGTGGATCAACTTCATGCTCAAGCCCGAGAACGCGGCCCTTTTCACCAACCAGGAAAAGACCCCCACGGCCTCCAAGGGCGCGGGACAGTTCGTGGACAAGGCCGTGCAGGCCGACTTCGACCGCTCCTTCCCGGCCGCCGTCATCGACAACATCAAGTGGTATCCGCCGGTTCCGGCCGCGCTTGAGGAGATGGAAGGCAAGATCCTGGACAAGATCAAGTCCGCCAACTAGCCGGACATGCTTGAAAACCTGAAACGGTTTTCAAGAAACGTAAAACAGGTCTGTCCCATGTCGTCCGCACGTCCCCTCCCGCAGGGGACGTGCGGGCAGGACCTGGATGCCTGCGGCGTATCCGCCGCGTTGCGTGTCGTACCGCCTCGGGAAGGCTGCGCCCCGGCCGTCCCGACCCTGTTCTCCCCTTTTTTTGCAAGTGTGTGGGACCATGGAAATCGACCTGAGCGTCACCAACTGCGTCAAGTCCTTCGGAACGTTTCTGGCCGTCGACAACGTCACCTTCGACGTCCCGCAAGGTTCGTTCTTCTCCATCCTGGGGCCCTCGGGCTGCGGCAAGACCACGCTTTTGCGCATGGTGGCCGGATTCGAGGAGCCCACCTCCGGGGCCATCATGATCCGGGGCAAGGACATGCGCGGGGTGTTGCCTAACCAGCGCCCGGCCAATCTGGTCTTCCAGCATCTGGCCCTTTTTCCCATGATGAGCGTGGCCGAGAACATCGCCTTCGGCCTTCGGCGCCGCAAGGTGGCCGCCCCGGAGATCATTCGCCGCACCGAGGACATTCTTGAGCGCGTGGGCCTGCCCGGCTACGGCGAAAAGCGCGTGGAGCAGCTTTCCGGCGGCCAAAAGCAGCGGGTGGCCATCGCCCGGTGTCTGGTCCTTGATCCGCTGGTCCTTTTGCTCGACGAGCCGCTGGGCGCCCTGGACCTCAAACTGCGCGAGCAGATGAAGGTGGAGCTCAAAAAGCTCCAGGCCAAGGTCGGCACCACCTTCGTCTACATCACCCACGACCAGTCCGAGGCCCTGGTCATGTCCGACGTGGTGGCGGTCATGAACAAGGGCCGTTTCGAGCAGATGGGCAGTCCCCAGGACCTCTACCGCGCGCCCGAAACCCCGTTCGTGGCCCGGTTCGTGGGCGAAAACAATGTCTGGGCGGGCGTGGTGGAGCGCTGCGATGCGTCCATGGTCGTCATCCGCACCGACGAGGGCTTCGTCTTTACGGCCAAAAGCCGCGGCGCCCTGGCGAAAGGCGCCCGGGCCGACCTGTTCCTTCGCCCCGAGGCCATGCGCATCGAACCCCGCGAATCCGACGGCCTAAATATCTTCACGGTCACCGTGCGGGCCATCCTCTTCGACGGGGCGAATAGCCGTCTGCTCACCGTCACCGAGCATGGTCACGAGCTCATGGTGGCCCTGCCCCAGAACCGCCGCTTCGACCACGTCGGCCCCGGACAGGCCATCGCCGTGGGCTGGCATCCCGAGTCCGGCATCTGTTTCCCGGCCGCAGGCGCCGACATGGCCACGGAGGTCTAGCCCGTGAAAAATTCCAGGCTGTCTCTGTGGATTTTTTTGAGCCCCGTGCTCATGTGGCTGACGCTTCTCATCGTGCTGCCCCATCTTGACCTGTTCATCATGAGTTTTCGGGGCAAGGACGAATATGGCCGGATGGGGTTCACCCTGCAAAACTACATCAATTTTTTCAACGAGCCCATCTACTGGCTGACCTTCGTGCGCACGGCGCTCTATTCCGTCATCACCACCTTTTTCACCTTCCTTCTGGCCATGCCCGTGGCCTTCTACATCGTCAAGGTGGTGCGCCCGAGATTCAAGGGCTTTCTCATGGTGCTTCTGCTTCTGCCGTTTTGGGTCAGCGAACTGGTGCGCATCTACGGCTGGATGATCCTCTTGCGCGAGTCCGGGGTCGTCAATTTCTTTCTTCGCAAGCTGGGCATCCTGGATGCGCCGGTGCAGATGCTTTACAACGACGCCACCATGATCATGGGACTGGTCTACACCTCCATGCTGTTTATGGTCGTACCCGTCATCTCGGCCATGGAGAGCCTGGACGACAGCCTCATCGAGGCCGCCAGCGACCTGGGCGGCTCCCGCCTGAGCATCTGGCGTGAGATCATCCTGCCCCACTGCAAGCCCGGCATCACCTCCGGGTCCATCGTGGTCTTTATGCTCTCGCTCGGGAACTACCTGACCCCCAACCTCATGGGCGGCAAAAACTCCCTGTGGTTCACCGAGCAGATCTACAACCAGTTCATCGCCAGCTTCAACTGGAACCAGGGCGCGGCCTTCGGCTTTCTGCTGCTGCTTCTAAGCTCCCTCATTATCTGGGCGGGCCTGAAAATAAGCCGCCAGAAGCTCGGGGAGGTGGCCTCATGATCCGTTCGCTGCCCAATTCCAAGGCCTATACCTGGTCCTTCCGCATCTTCGTGATGCTCTATTTCGTGTTCCTTTTCGCGCCGCTTCTGGTCACCTGCGTCCTGGCCTTCAACGACTCCAATTTCCCGTCCCTGCCCTGGAACGGCTTCACCGTGGACTGGTTCTTCTCCGCCGGACCCAAGCGCGTGGGCATCTTCCATGACGCGCAAAACCTGCGCTCCATCCTGGTCAGCTTCCAGACCGCGCTCATCGTCTCCGCCCTGTGCGTGGTCGTGGGCACCTGCGCCGCCTTCGCCTTCGAACAGGAGCGGTTCCCGTGTAAAAACCTGCTCTATTTCCTCATGCTCGCCCCCCTGGTCATCCCCGGCGTCATCCTGGGCATCTCCCAGCTCCTGGGGGCCACAACCGTCGGCATGTTCTTCGACGAGCGCTTCGGCCTGGACTTCGAAATCTTTAGGCCCAGCTTCTGGCTGGTGGTCCTTGGGCAGTTCTCGTTCATCACCACCTTCGTGGCCCTGGTGGTCTCGGCCCGTCTGCGCAAATTCGACCGCTCCCTGGAAGAGGCGGCGCTTAACCTCGGGGCCACCCGCTTCGAAGTCATCCGGCTCATCACCCTGCGCTTTCTCAAACCCTCCATCATCGGGGCCGGGGCCGTGGCCTTCCTCATGAGCTTCGAGAACTTCAACACCACGCTGTTTCTGGTCGGCTCGCAGCCCACCCTGCCCATCAATCTCTACCTCCAGGTCCGCGACGGCAGCACCCCGGTCATTAACGCCATCTCGTTTCTGCTCATCGTCGGCACCTCCTGCCTGGCCCTGGTCAACCTCTATTTCAGCCGAAAGGAAGCATGAGCCGTGTTCTTTGAACGTATTTCCGCCCCACGCGCCCTTGGCGCGCATCGTGGGCTGCGCTCCCTGGCCCCGGAAAACACCCTTCCGGCCTTTGAAATGGCCTTCGCCAGCCGCGCCGCATTTTTGGAGCTGGACGTGCGCCTGACCAGGGACGGCCATGTCGTCGTCTTCCATGACGACACCCCCGGCCGCACCACCGACATCGCCCGCTCGCCCCTGGCCGCACGCGCCTTGGCCCATGTGGACGAATTCACCCTGGCCGAGCTGCAAAGCCTCGACGCCGGGTCCTGGTTCGCCGCCGCCGATCCCTTCGGGACTATCGCCTCAGGCGAGGTCACGGCGAACGACGCCGCGACCTTTGCCGGGCTGCGCATCCCCACCCTGGAGGAGGTCCTGGTCCTGTGCCGGGAGCGCGATTTCCCCGTGAACGTGGAGATAAAAGACCACGCCGGGCGGCCCGGCCACGCCGCCGTCACCGCCGCCGTCCTGGACGTCATCGCCAAAACCGAGACCATGCATCTGACGCTTCTGTCCTCCTTCAATCACCAGTACCTGACCCAGGCCGCCGTGTTTTCCCCGGACATCCCCCGGGCTGCCCTGGTGGAGGACCGGCACCCCGAGAATCTGCTGGATTACCTCATGTTCCTTGATGTGGCCGCCTACCACCCCGACCACGCCATCACGCCTCCCGATCTGGCCGCCATGCTCCTCGACGACGGACTGCCCGTGAACCTGTGGACCATCAACGACCCCGCCGTCGCCGCAGCCTACCCCGCCCAGTGCGGCATCATCACGGATTTCCCGCAGCGGTTTTGATAGGGGCGACCGGGGCTGCCGCCCCGGACCCCGCCCGGGGGAAATCTTTTCCCCCGGAGCCCCCTGGTTCCGGTCTCCGGCTGCTTTGCAGCCGGAGACCGGAAAACCATGGAGCGACGGAGAGGGGGGACGGCTGTACGGGGCTAAAAAAGCGCCGCCCCCCGGCGGGAGGCGGCGCTTCATGGTCGGGAAGACGATGCGCGGGGCTATTCGCCAAGCAAAAGCAGGCCCGCCGCAGGGACGTCGCCTGTGCTGAGCTTTCCCGTTTGCTGGCACTGCGAACTCTGGCAGGCCGCCAGAGTCACCCCGGCCGCCAACTGGGCCGGCGTCACCGAGGCCGGGTCGAGCGGCTTGCAGTAGTTGAGATTGGCCAATGCGACATAGCTGGGATTGTCCGCATCAAGCTTCGAAACGGACTCCGTGGAGCAGCCGTACTTGCCGTTGGCCGCCATGCAGGAAATCTGCGTCGCGTAGGAACCGCCCGTGTCCACCACGCAGCGGTTGGTCGTGGAATTGTAGGACCACTTCTGGTTGGCCGTGTCGTAGGGCTTCTGTCCGGATTGGCCCGGGCACAGCGTCACCGTGACCGTGGAGCCCCACGTGTCGCACTGCAGCGTCCCCACTCCGTCATCGAACATCCAGGTGTACACCTCGTTGCCCGTGGCCTTGAGCATCTTCACGAAGTTCATGTACGGCACGCCCTTGCCCCGGGCCACCTGGGACATGCTGTAGGAACCCTCCGTGCCGTCGGGACCCACGGCGCACTGCGGACCGCCGCACCCCGGCGTCAGGCACTTCTGGGCGTAGGCGTCCCAGCCCGCGAACGGGATGAGCGAGCAGGCGTAATAGTCCGCGACGTTGGGCGTGGGACTGGCCGTGCCCGCCGGGGTGGTGGAGAGGGGGATGTTGCAGCCGGTATAGCCGGATTGCCATCCGTAAAGGGCCATCCATTTGTCGAAGGCGATGCAGGCCGTGGAATAACTTTCCCATCCCGTGTGCTGGTTGGTGAGCAGCAGGTTGAAGGCGTTGGTGCTCGGAGGGGTGCATACGCTTGTGTATTCGGTGGAGATGGTGGTCGTATCCTCCGAGGGGCAACTGGCCAGGTCCGCAACCAGGGTCCGGCCGGGATACGAGCAGTTGTAGGACTGCCAGTTCCCGATGGTGACGCCCATGGGGATGCTGAAGGCCGTCACCGCGCTGGTGTCGTAATAGTCCACGCCCTCGAGGCGTTGCGCGGGCGCGGAGGGGTTGTAGGTGCATTCGTTTTGGCGGCCCGTGCCCCAGTATTCGCAGCCGGGGCTGTATTCGAAAAGGGTGTCCATGCCGTTATTGGGCGTGCCGGGGTCGGAGCCGATCAGGCAGTTGTTGGGCAGGCCGGTGTTGCCGGAGTCGAAGCCGGTGCAGCCGAACACGAATTTCAGACTGCCGCTGCCCGCGCCGGCGTCCGGTAGGCAGAACTGTTCCGTGCCCCCGGAGGCGATGGTGTAGGCCGTGGGCACGCCCGCGACCAGGTTGGCCACCAGGACGAAGGTGTTGGCGTCGGTCAGGCTGGCCATGAACTGCTTGGTGTCGCCGACGCCCGAGGTCGAGTAGGAGTTGGAGAGCAGCGCCCGGGACAGGGGATCGTTGGAGGTGGTCAGGAGCACCTGGGCCGAGTCGGCGCAGTTGTTGATGACGTTGACGCGCTGTGTGTAGCTGAAGGTCTGGTTGGGATTGATGCCCCATTGGGCGTCGCCGTTGGTGGTGAAGGTCTGGCACTGCTGCGCGAACGAGGCTGCGGGGACGGCGAGGACCGCAACGACGACCGCCAGGATGCGCACGCAAAACGTCTGGGCGAAATTCATGTCTGCCTCCAGGCTGCGGAACGTTACCACGAAGACTGCACAATGACATGAAAGCACGCATTCGTTGGGGGTCGGCATGCCGCCGTGCACACGCATGGCGCTGCAGGAGGGCCGCGTGGCGGCGGGCGTCCCGGGCGCAACACTTCACGGTGTATGGTGAACTGACCACATCATCCCGGTCATGTCAATGGGCTGATGGGGAATTCCTGTGATTCCGGCGGGATGACGCCAAAGGTGGAGGGTCTGGTCAGGCCCCCGGCTGCGTCAGGGCCATGGCCGCAGCCTGGGCCGAGGCGAAGGCCCAGTGCAGGTTGAATCCCCCCAGGCGGCCGGTGACGTCGAGCGTCTCGCCGATGAAGAAAAGGCCGGGGACGGCCAGGGCCTGCATGGTTTTGGAGGAGATGTGGGCGGTGTCCACGCCGCCGATGGTCACCTCGGCCTTGGCGTAGCCCCCTGTGCCGGACGGGGTGAAGGGAAAGGCGTGCAGGCCGTCCAGAAAGGCCAGGAGGCGCTTGCGGGGAAGCGCGGCCGCTGGGCCGGACAGGGCCTGCGAGGCGCACAGGCTGGCCGCCAGCCGGGAGGGCAGGACCCGGGCCAGGGCGTTTTTGATGTCCTGGCGCGGGGCCTCGTCCGGAAGGGCGGCCAGGTCGCGCCCGGGGGCGAGGTCGATGGAAAGCGTCTGTCCGGGCAGCCAAAACAGGGATGCGTCGAGCACGGCCGGGCCGGAGAGGCCCTGGTGGGTGAACAGCAGATCGCCGTGAACCTCCTGGCCTGACGGGCAGGCGATGGCCACAGGCAGGGCGGTCCCGGACAGGCTGCGGCAGAAAGGGCCACGTTCCGGCGGGGCCAGAAGCGGCGCCAGCCCAGGACGCGGCGCGACCACGGGAATGCCGAAGCGCCGGGCGAGACGGTGTCCCGCATCCGACGCGCCCAGGCGCGGCCAGGACAGCCCCCCCGTGGCCACGACCAGCCGGGGCGCGGCATGCGGCCCGGACGACGCATCGACAATGAAGTGTCCGGCGGCCGTGTCGTGGCGGACATCCAGGATGGTGGTCCCGGTCAGGATCGTCGCCCCGGAGGATCGGGCGTTTTCCGCCAGAAATCCGGCCACGGCGTCGGCCCCCTGGCGGCAAAATATCTTGCCGTGGTCCTCCTCGACCGTGGACAGCCCCCCGGCCCGGACCGTGGCGAGCAGGTCCTCAGGGGGGAACCGGGCTAGGGCGGATTTGACGAAATGCGGGTTTTGCCCCACGTAGTCGGCAGGGGAGACCCGGGCGTTGGTCAGGTTGCAGCGCCCGCCGCCGCTGATGCGGACCTTGGAGGCCGGTTTTGCGGCATGATCCAGGACGAGCGCGGCCAGCCCGCGGGCGGCGCACAGCGCGGCGCACCATAAGCCAGAGGCCCCGGCGCCGAGGATGATCACGTCATAGCGTCGCATGACCGGGGTTGTGCCGGTTTCGGGCGCCGTGCGCAACCATGGCCTCCGGTGGGGCCGACAATGGAAGCAGGAGGGACTATGCGATTCGCCTTTTCCGGACCGGGACGCATCGTGTTCGGTCCGGGGACCGTGTCGGAGTTGCCGGGGATCGTGGCCGGTTTCGGGGCGCGGGCGCTGTGCGTGACCGGCGGGCATCCCGAGCGTGTGCAGGGCGTCGTGGACGGGCTTGGGAAGGCGGGGATCGATGTGACGCCGTTTGCCGTGACCGGCGAACCCACGGTGGCCATGGCCCAGGCCGGGGCGAGACTGGCCCGGTCTATGGGCTGCCAGGCCGTGGTGTCGGTGGGGGGCGGCAGCGTCATGGACGCGGGCAAGGCCGTGGCCGCCCTGGCCGCCAATCCCGGCGACCCCTATGATTTTCTTGAGGTGGTGGGCCGGGGGCTGCCGCTTGCCCATACGCCTCTGCCGCATGTGGCCGTGCCCACCACGGCCGGGACCGGGGCCGAGGCCACGGCCAACGCCGTATTGCTGTCTCCCGGACATCAGGTGAAGGTCAGCCTGCGCTCGCCCGCCATGCTGGCCCGGGCGGTCCTGGTGGATCCGGAGTTGACCCACGGCCTGCCCCCGGCCGTCACGGCGGCCACGGGCTTGGACGCCCTGACCCAGCTCATCGAGGCCTTCGTGTCGAACCAGAAAAATCCCATGACCGACGCCCTGTGCCGCGAGGGCCTCGCCCGCGCCGCCCGGTCCCTCCTGCGGGCCTTTCAGGACGGGGCTGATGCGGCGGCCCGGGAGGATATGGCCCTGGCCGCGCTTTTAAGCGGCCTGGCCCTGGCCAACGCCAGGCTCGGGGCGGTGCACGGGCTGGCCGCGCCCCTGGGCGGGGAATATCCCGCGCCCCATGGGTTCGTGTGCGCCAGACTTCTGCCCGTGGTCATGGAGGCCAACGTTAAGGCGCTTTTTGGGCGCGAACCGGCGGGGGCGGCCCTGGCGGCCTTTGCCGAGGTCGGGCGCATCCTGGCCGGACCGTGCGATATGCCGGGCGAGGCGGCCGCCTGGGCCGGGGTGCAGTGGGTGAAGGCTTTGTGCGACAGGCTTGGCGCGCCGTCGCTGTCGGATTTCGGCATGGACGAGGCCGCCGTGCCGGGGATTGCGGCCAAGGGGCTTGCGGCCAGCAGCATGCGCGGCAATCCCGTGCAGCTTTCGCAGGCGGAGTTGGAGGGGATATTGCTGGCGGCGCTCTAAGGGGCGCCGCGCCGCCCCAGGCGTTGCCTTTTGCCGCCATCCGATTCACAGTGGGCGCGGCCGTTTGCATTCGCCCGCCCCAGGGGCCGACCGGACGACACAGAGGATGCGTTTATGGGCCTGCCCACGTTTTACGAGCTTTCCACCATGCTGTTCGATCCGCTGCACGCCTTCTGGGAGCGGACCGCAACCAAACGCACCGTGGCCCTGATCCAGGTGGTCGTCTTTTTGGCCGGGGTGGCGGGCATCGAGCTCAACCGGCGGGGCCTTCTGCCCCCGGGGATTTCCCGCATCACCCCCTTAAGCCATTATTACGCCATCAGCCTGGCGTTCACCCTGGTGCTTATCCAGGAGGTCATCGACCTCATCTTCATCCTGCCCTGTTCCGTGACCAAGTCCGTGGGCAAGCAGTTCGAGATTTTGTGCCTGATCCTTATCCGCAACGCCTTCAAGGAGCTGGTGCACTTTAGCGAGCCCATCTCCCTGTCAGGGGGGTATGGGCCGGTATTGCCGCTTCTGGCCGACGGCGTGGGGGCGCTTGGCATCTATTTCGGCCTGGGCTGGTATTACCGGCTGCACGCCGTGCGGCCTGCGGGAAGCAAGGGCACGGATCTCTATGCCTTTGTGGCCGCCAAAAAGTTTTTGTCCCTGGTGCTTCTGGTCGTCTTCGCCGCATTGGGCGCGGAGGTGGGCCTGGCGAGCCTGGCCGCCGGGCCGCCGCAGGTATTTTTCGAGGTGTTCTACACCGTGCTCATTTTCAGCGACATCCTCATCGTGCTGGTCTCCCATGCCTATCAGCCGGGATTTCATGCCGTGTTTCGCAACTCGGGATTTGCCCTGGTGACGCTTCTCATCCGGCTGGCCCTGGCCTCGCCGCCCTATGTGGGGCCTGGGCTTGGGATCACGGCCATGGCCGTGGCCGTGGGACTCACGGCGGCCTACGTGGCCTTTGCCCCGTCCATCCGGGATCAGGTGCCGACGTCGAAATAGGGGGCGTTTGGCGGACGCGCGGCGGATATGGGGGAAGACCGGATCAGACGCAGGCGGCGGCGGCCCCCGGGAACAGGCGTTCCAGGGCCTCGGCCAGATCGGTTATGTCCACGGGCTTGCTCAGGTAGTCGGTGAAGCCGTGGGCCATGAGGGATTTGCGCACCCCGGGCATGGCGTGGGCGGTGACGGCCACAATGGGGATGTTGGGATCAAAGGCCCCGGAACGGTCGCTCCGGATGGCCTGGGTGGTCTCCATGCCGTCCATGCCGGGCATGCGGATGTCCATAAGGACCACGTCGAACGGTGCGCTGATCAAGGTCTCAAGCACCTCCGACCCCCTGGCCACGCCCACGGGTTCATGTCCCAGACGGCGCAGGATGCGCAGGGCCACCAGACGGTTGATGGTGTTGTCCTCCACCACCAAAAGCCGCAGCCGCACGGTCTCCGGGCCTGTCGCCGCCGCCCGGAATGGGGCGGAGAGCACGCGGGGAGCGCTTTCAGGGACGTGGAAAGGCATCCCCAGATAGACGGTCGTGCCCCGGCCGTATTCGCTGTCCAGAGCCGCCGATCCCCCCATGCATTCCACGATCCGCCGCACCACGGCCAAGCCCAGGCCAAGCCCCTGATACCGGCGCGACGCGGAACCGTCGGCCTGGATAAACGGCACGAACACCCCGGCCAGCTTGTCGTCGGGGATGCCGATCCCCGTGTCCGAGACCATAAAAAGCAGGGTCATCCGGGACTCGGCGCGACCGCCGGGCAGGGCGCAGACATCCAGGCCCACCTCTCCCTTGTCGGTGAACTTGACCGCGTTGCCCATGAGGTGGAACAGAACCTGCCTGAGCCTGGCCCCGTCGCCGACAAGGCGCTCGGGAATGGCGTCGTCGATGCGGCAGGTCAGGTGGAGCCCCTTGTGGGTGGCCCGATGGCGAAAGGCCTGGAGTACGGAATGGGCCATGTCGCGGGGGGAGAAGGGCTTTTGCACGAACTCGAAGCCCGCGCACCGGACCCGGGTGAATTCGAGGATGTCGTTTAGGACCCAAAGCAGGGTGCGGCTGGAATCCAGGGCCGTTTCCACGCAGTCGCGCTGCTCGGAGTCGAGTTCCGTGGTGGCCAGGATCTGGAGCATGCCCTGGATTCCGTTTAGGGGCGTGCGCAGCTCGTGGCTGATATTGGCCAGAAATTCGCCCCGGGCGACTTCCAGGGGCTGGGCCGGGTCGTCGATGCACTCTCGCAGGCGAATCTTCAGCTCGGCGTTTTCCCGCAGCAGCGCGTCGATGCGATCCGCCGCCGCCGTACGGGCAGGCATGGGTCCAGACTTCATACAGGCTCCTCCTCATCCGATACCTTGGGCAGGTAGAACATGCAAGATTATATATGTGACAGGTCGAGATATACAAGCGGGACACAAAATTCTCAGACCGGGTGATAGGTTCAGGACCCCGAAGGACCGCCAGGGGAGGGCGGCCAGGCCCGATACGGCGGAGAATAGAATACAGAGGGCCAACCAAACCGCGCCCGTGGGGGCAATTGATCGACACCGCTTTTTGGAATAGGGTGCGCCACCACATTTCAAACCCCGGGAGTCACGGACATGAAGGATACCGCATTTGCCGAATTGACCCTTTTCATCACCGGTCCCACCTTTGTCCGGCCGCAGGTCCGCCAGGCCGGGCTTCTGCCGGAATTCGGGCATCGCGACACGGAAAACAACCTGCGTTTTGGGCCCATCATGGCCAACCTCAAAAAGCTGGCCGGGGTGGGCGACGACCATCAGGTCATCATCTTCAACGGCAGCGGCTCCACGGCCATGGAGGCCTCCATCCGCTCCCTGGTCGCCGACGACGAGACCGTGCTCAACGTGTCCGTGGGGGCCTTTGGCGACCTGTACCACAAAATGGCTGTGGTCAACGGCAAAAAGGCCGTGCAGCTCAAGTTCGAGCCCGGCCGGGCCATGGATATGACGGCCCTTGAGGCGGCCATCAACGAGCATAAGCCCGCCGTGGCGACCATCACCCACAACGAGACCTCGACCGGCGTCACCAACGATATCGTAGCCGCCTGCAAGGTCATCCGCAAAAGCGGCGCCCTGGCCCTGGTGGACGGGGTGAGCATCTTCGGCGGCGCGGCCTGCCCCATCGCGGAGTGCGGCTGCGCCATGTACAGCACCTCCACCCAGAAGTCCCTGGGCCTTCCGGCCGGGTTCGGCATCGCCTTCGTCACGGCCGAGGCCGTGGACAAGGCCGGCAAGGTGCAAAACCGGGGGCATTCCTCGGACATCCTGGGCCAGCTCGGCCGGGCCGGGAAATCCCAGACCCTGACCACCCCCAACTGCACCCTGGCCAACCAGATGTTCGTGCAGCTCGACTATATCGTCAATGAGGAGGGCATCGCCAACCGCTTCGCCCGCCACGAGAAGATGCGGGGCATGGTGGCGGATTTCGTGTCGGGGCTTCCCGGCTACGAGCTTTTCGCCCAGAAAGGGCATGGCTCGGCCACCCTGACCACGGTGCGCGTGCCCAAGGGAATCTCGGTCAAGGACTTGAAGGCCGTAAAGGAAGTCATGCGGGCCAAGGGCTACCTGTACGATCCGGGCTACGGCAAGCTTAACGAGCAGCTTGAGAAGGACGGCAGGCAGCCGATCTTCCGCATCGGGCATATGGGCGACATCACGCCGCAGATGCTCGAAACGTATCTGAAGGACCTGGGACCGGCCCTGCCCAAGGCATAGAGGGGATTATGAGACGGGCGTCACCGGAAGGCGGCGCCCGTTTTTTCGAGGCGTCCGGACCGCCATGTCCCGGGGGAGGGGCCCGGCGGGCGGCTTGGACGCGGATCGCCGCGAAGACGTTCGAAGAGGGGGGACCGGGTGCGGGCATCCCGCCCGGGTTGCGCAGGCACTTTCAACCGACGACAGGAGCATTCATGAAGATATTGGCCAACGACGGACTGGTGGAGGAAGGCATCCAGTACCTGCATAAAGAGGGCTTCGAGGTGGACACGGTCAAGCGCGACCTTGACGACCTCATTGGCGACATCAAGGATTTCGACGCCCTTTTGGTGCGCAGCGCCACCAAGGTCACCCGGGAGGTCCTCGAGGCCGGGACGAAAAACGGCGGCAAACTGAAAATCATCGGCCGGGGCGGCGTGGGCACGGACAACATCGATCTGGTGGCCGCCCGGGAAAACGGGGTCATCGTCAAGTTCGCCCCCAACGGCAACACCAACGCCACCGCCGAACACGCCCTGGGGCTGATGCTCGGCGTGGCCCGCAAGGTTCCCTTCGCCCACGCCACGCTTAAGGCCGGGGTGTGGCACAAAAAGCGTTTCCAGGGCGTGGAGCTTATGGGCAAGACCCTGGGCGTCATCGGCTGCGGCCGCATCGGCCAGGCCCTGGCGGCCAAGGCCAAGGCTCTGGGCATGAAGGTGGTGGGCTACGACGTCTACCGCAAGATGGATTCCGATGTGGAATACCTGGATACGGTGGACGATGTGCTTAAGGCCTCGGACTTTTTGTCCCTGCACACCGGCGGCCGGGAGACGGTCATCGGCCCCCGTGAGCTGACGCTCATGAAGGACACCGCGTTTCTCATCAACGCCTCGCGCGGCATAAACGTGGACGAGGACGCCCTGTACGACGCCTTAAAAAGCGGCAAGATCGCCGGGGCGGCCCTGGACACCTACCGCAAGGAGCCCAAGCGCGAGGGCGAGCCGTTCGTGAACAAGCTCCAGGAGCTGGACACCGTGGTCTTTAGCGCCCACCTGGGGGCCTCCACCCGCAACGCCATGCGCCGCACGGGCCTTGAGATTTCCGAGGTGGTGTCCAAGTACCTGCGCCTGGGCGACTTCACCCAGTCGGTGAACGCCGGGCAGACGGTGGAGGAAGAGGGACAGCAGATCTACACCATCTTCATCACCCACGAGGACAAGCCGGGCATGTTCGGCAAGTTCGGCACGGCCTTTGGCGAGATGGGGGTGAACATCCGCGAGAACAATTCCAGAAAGCTCAACGACCACGTGCAGACCGTCTACGTGGTGCACCAAAAGCCCACCCCCGAGGTCTGTGAGCGTATCGGGGCCATCTCGGGCGTCAAAAGGGTCGTGTACTAGCGTCTTTGCAATCTCGTCCGGGAGGGGCCGCGTGGCCTCTCCCGGACGTGATGACGGCTTCCCTGCGTAGCGGGAGTGCTCCCTGCCGTGTCGCGCCGCACACGCGGACGAGGCCGTCCTAGCGAGAGTGGCCGGGGCATGAAGAGAAACGCCAACCACAGGCATGGTCATTTCATGAGAACAATGACACTATTCAGAGGGATTTTTCTTTGTCTGGCCTGTGCGGTGGCGATGCAGGATTATAATGTAATGCGTGTTTGGGCCGCGTCTCAAGACGTAACTGATGCATCTGAAGCGATAAGGCGACAGTTTTCCCCTCTTCTCTCGGAGTATTCGCGCCTATTTATGGGAGGCGGCGAGGCGGATTGCATCGATTTCGCGGTGAAACAGAATATGGTGTCGCCGGGACTTAAGGAGTTGCTTTTGAAGGAGGCCCGTTTCCGGGAAAAAAGCCAGGAAGTCGGGCATCTCGATTTCGATTTTTTCTTCAATGCCCAGGACAGCGACGGCAAACCCCTCTCCATCGTCAGCATAACCAAAGCTGGAGACACCTATCTCATGAAGGTCAGCAATGGATTTCCGGGAGAGAAGCCCTATGATTTTCTTCTTGTGAATGATTCAGGGCGTTGGGTTATTGATGATGTCCGCTATTTCGTTCAAGGCGCAGAGCCGACGACGCTCAGGAAAATATTGACGGAAGATTGACGGTCCGTCGCGGCCAAACCGCATCTGTCCCGTGGCCGGAGGCTCAATGCACGCCCTCGGGCATCCCGCCCCCTTTCGGCGGCCGCCGCATGATCCACATCAGCACGCAAAGCGCCAGAAACATCATGGCCTGGGCGTGGAACACGTCGTAAAATCCCATGGCCGCCGCCTCGCGCAGCATGTAGCGGTGGATCACCCCGGCAGCGTAGGCGGTTGCATCGGCAAACTCCCCGACCCGCATGGTTATGGCCTGCTTGAGCCGCTCAAGCGTCATGGAGTAGACCGGATCAAACGGTGAGAGGTTCTCCACCAGGCGGTGCTGATGGAACTGGGTGCGCCTTGCCAGAAGCGTGGTCACGAAGGCCACCCCGAAGGAGCCGCCCAGGTTTCTGAGCAGGTTGAAGATGGCCGAGGCGTTATTCATCTTCTCGCGCGGGATATAGGCCATGGTCAGAAACGACAGCGGCACGAAGAAAAAGGCGATGCCCACGGCCTGGACGTTGCGGGCGAAAATCGCCGTCCCCAGATCGATGCCCAGCGTGAATCCGGACATGTACTCAAGCGAACCGGCGCTGATGAGAAGCCCCACGAAAAGCAGGAACCGGGCGTCCACCTTCTGGGTCAGCTTGCCCACCATGGGCAGAAAAAGCAGCATGATCAGCCCCCCCGGCCCCAGCACCACCCCGGCCAGAAAGGACGTATAGCCCATGAGGTTTTGCAGATACATGGGCAAAAGGACGATGGAGCCGAAAAAGGCGAAAAATCCAAAAAACATGACGATGTTGCCCGTGGCGAAGCTGCGGTCGGCAAAGGCCCGCAGGTCCACAACCGGATTTTTTTGGCGCAGCTCCCAGAAGACGAACCCCACCAGACATGCCCCGGCCACGATGGCCAGAATGAGGATGTGGTTCGCCGCGAACCAGTCGTCCTGCTGGCCCTTGTCCAGCACCACCTGAAGCGCGGCCAGCCCCACGATCAGAAGCGACAGGCCCACCACGTCGATGCCCTCGCCCTTTTCCCGGCGCTCCAGGTAGGGCGGGTCCGCGATGTAGAGCCAGTTCATGAAAAGCGCCAGGATGCCGATGGGTACGTTGATGTAGAATATCCAGCGCCAGGAATAGTCGTCGGTGATGTAGCCGCCCAGAAGCGGCCCCAGGATGGGGCCCATGACCGCGCCCATGGCGAAGATGGCCATGGCCATGCCGCGCTGGTTGGGCGGGAAGGTCTCGAGCAGGATGGCCTGGGACATGGGTTGCAGCCCGCCGCCGCCCACCCCCTGCACGATGCGGAAAAGGATCAGCGCCTCAAGGCTGGTGGCCATGCCGCACAGCATGGACGACAGGGTGAAAAGGGCGATTGAGGCCAGAAGGAAGTTGCGGCGGCCCATGAGCCGCGACAGCCAGCCGCTGATGGGAATGACCACGGCGTTGGAGACCAGGTATGAGGTCAACACCCAGGTCACCTCGTCCTGTCCGGCGGACAGGCTGCCCTGGATGTGCCCCAGGGCCACGTTGGCGATGCTGGTGTCTAAAATCTCGATCAGCGTGGGGATCATCACGCAAAGCGTAATGAGCCATTTCCCGGCCGGGCGCGTCTGCACAGGGCTACCGGACCAGGATGGCCGGGGCCACGCTCATGCCCAGGCGCAGGACCGGCGCGTCAGCGGCAAGGTCGACGGGCACGATCTTGACCGGGATACGCTGCACCACCTTCACGTAGTTGCCCGAGGCGTTCTCCGGCGGAAAAAGAGAGAACACCGCCCCGGTCCCGGCCATGATGGAGTCCACCCGGCCCCGGAATTCCCGGCCCGGATAGGCGTCCACGGTGAAGACTACCTCCTGGCCCGGCTGCACGTGGGTGAGCTGGGTTTCCTTGTAGTTGGCCGTGATCCAGGTTTCCTGCGGATCAAGCGGCACCACGGCCAGAAGCGGCTGCCCGGCTGCCGCAAGCCGCCCTTGCTCCACGGCCTTTTTCGTCACGCGCCCGGCCACAGGCGAGGTGATTTTGGTATAGCCGAGGTTCAAGTCCGCCTGCCGGACCTTCTCCCGGGCCAGATCCGCCCTGGCCCGCTGGGCGGCGGCCTCCTTGTCCTTGATGCGGGCCGTGCCCGTGCCGGTTTGGGCCAGGGTGATCTCGGCGGCCAGTCGGTCCAGGTCGGACTCGACGGACAGGCGGCGACGGACGGCGGCCTCGGCCCGGGCCGCAGCCGCCCGGGTCTGGGCCTGGGCCGTATGCACGGCGGTGGTCGCCTTGTCCATGTCAGACTGGGACACCACCTCCCGGTCGTGCAGGGTTTGATACCGGGCCACATCGAGCTTGGTCTGGTCGAACTTGGCCTGGGCCTCGGCCGTGTCCTGCAGGGCGGCTTCCTCTTCCTTACGGACCTGCTCCAGGCTTTTGGTCAGGGCCTCGCGCTGGGCCGTGGCCCCGATCACCCGCGAGGATGTCTGGTCCAACTCCAGCGGGGCCTCAAGCTCCATGGCTGCAAGCTGGCTCTCGACCGCAGCCAGATCGGCCCTGGCCTGGGCCAGGGCCACCTGAAAGTCCGTGGGATCAAGTTCGACCAACACGTCGCCGGCCGCGACCAGTTGGTTGTCCGTCACCGCCACGTTGGCCACATAGCCGGGCACGCGCGGGGTCACGTAGTGGATGCGGCCGTCCACAAAGGCGTCGTCGGTGGTGATGCGGCCTGTGGAGTACAGGGAGTAGCCGATCCCGGAGACGGCCAACGCCAGCATGATGACGATGGCGATCCGTTTTTTCTTTGTGGCGGCGGCTTGCTCCGCCTGGGCCTTGGGGGCGTCGGCCTTGCGGCGCAGGCCGGAAAGTTTCTTGATCATGGGGCGACCACATCCGGTTCAAGCTCGTCGAGCCTGGCGTTGATTTTGGCCATGATGACCTGGAGGGCGGCGAATTCCGTTTCGAGGAGGTCCGCATAGATTTTTTCCGCATAGCCTCTGACCAGGGGAAAGAGCACCTCCCGTGACCGCTTCCCGGCCTCGGTCAGGTGGATGCGGAAGGTGCGCCGGTCGCTGGCGTCTTTACGCCGCTCGGCCAGCCCCTTTTTTTCCAGAAGATCCAGGATGCGGGTGATGGTGGTGCGATCCTTGACGGTGCGGTCCGCCAGTTCGCTCTGGGTCAGGCCCTCCTCCCGCCACAGGCACAACAGGACGCCCCACTGCTCCGGGGTCACGTCCATGTCGTTTTCCGCAAACACCCGGCGAAGCCCCAGCCGTAGGCGCATGGCCGTGCGGCTGATGAGAAACCCCGGGGCCTTGTCCGGATCGTAAAAGAAGCTGTCGTCAATGCCCGGCCGGTCTTCGGCCATGGGTCACCTCTCATGGGCGCTGGAGACGCCGGACGGCGCATCCCCACGGAAATTGTAGGCACAGCAACAATAGGCTTTGCAATTGTTCGGGTCAAGCCTGTCTGGCCCCGGCTGTCATGCGCCGCACCCGGCACACGCCGCAAACCTCCCCTGAAGACGGAAAGCCGCACTCGGTGCAGGCCTGCAGTTCGCCGTAACCGGATTTGGCCGTGGCCGCAAAGGCCGGGCGGCCGTTTTTCAGGAAATTTTCGTAAAAGGCTGTTTTCGTGCCGGGGCTTGTGTGTTCGAGGTCGGCCAGCAGGCGCTTGTGGCTGGTGAAGCTGGCCCCGCCGCTGTAGGGGCAGGGGGCGTGCCAGTGAGTGATGCCGGAAAAAAAGCAGTAGGCGGCGGTCTCGAATTCCGTCAGGCGGCACAGCGGCTTGACCTTGCGCACGAACAGGCCCTCGCCGGGGAGCGTCGGTCCCTGGCCGCCCAGATAGGCCCCGTCCCAGCGCAGGGTGTTGGCGAAAAGCCGGGCCGCCTCGTCGTCCAGATTGTGGCCGGTGGCCATGGCGGCGAAACCGTGCTCGAAGGCGAAGCGGTTGAACCAGTGGCGCTTGATCTTGCCGCACACGGAGCAGATGGGGCGGCGCACGGCGCGTTTGACGTCCGGGATGGCCAGACCGTCTTTGGCCGTCTCCACCACGTGCAGCACCTGCCCCCGGGCGCGGCAGAACTCCTCAACAAAGGCCCGCACCGGGGCTGAGGAGTCCGGGATGCCCAGGTCGATGTGCACGGCCTCCACTTGGTAGCCGAGTTCGCCAAGCACGTGCAAAAGGGCCAGGGAGTCCTTGCCGCCGGACACGGCCACCAGAACCCGCTCGTCGGGGCCGAACATGCGGTGGCGGCGGATGGCGCGGGCCACTTGGGCACGGAAAAAGTCCAGAAAACACGTGGGGCAAAAACCCGTATGGTGACTCGGCAGGGCCACCTGGGCCACCTCGCCGCAGCGGCGGCATTTCATGGGCGTGCTCCTTGGGGCGGGGCGCCATATTGCGCGCCCCGGGAATCGGTTCCCGGGAGATGCCCCGGGCGGGGCCGCGTCAACCCCTGTCTGCAACGCAGCAGGGCCGACTTCCGGCCGCGACCCCGATTCGTACGATGACGATGATGACCGCCCTGTCGCCGGGGCGTCACCCGCGCGACATGACCAAACGGACAGTGATGATATCGCCGTAGTGCAGGCGGCGGTCCGGGGTGAGCAATTCGTCGCCCCGGATGACCAGGGCGTCGTTGGTCCGCAACCCCAGCTTGGAGAGCAGCTGGAGTACGGTATTGAGGCGGGGAAATTCCACAACGTCGCCCTTGGGTTCCATGCGTACGGTGACCATGGCCGGGTGGTAGCGCCCGGGGCCTGGGAAGCGCAAGGGGAAAACGGTGTTGACCGGTGGATTTTTTTCCCGCATAACATGAACTTGAGTTATGTGTGACCAAAACCGCAAGGAGTCTGCCATGGGCGGTAAGATATTGGTTGTGGACGACGAGAAGCACATCCGGATGCTGTACCAGGAAGAGCTTGAGGGCGAGGGCTACCAGGTGGTGACCTCGGACGGCGAGGAGGACATCCTGAATCTTCTGGCCCGGGTCAAACCCGAGGTGGTGGTTTTGGACATCAAGCTCGGACCCAACCGTTCGGGGCTTGATCTTTTGCAGGAGATACGCGGCCAGGATCAGGCCCTGCCCGTGATCCTGAGCACCGCCTACGACAGCTTCCAGCATGACCTCAAATCCATCGCGGCGGACTACTACGTGGTAAAGTCCGTGGATCTGGGGGAACTCAAGGGCAAGGTGGCGCTGGCCTTGGAAAAGGCCCGGGCCTGACGTCTGACGCTTTCATGCCGATCGTTGCGGCGCGTTCGGGGCCTTTTGCCCTGGCGCGCCGCGTTTTTGCGCCGGGTTTTGCTTGCCCGCCCGGGTGGTTCGTGCTAGCCGCCTAGCCCATGTCCTTTGATATCGCCTCCTATGTGCGCGAGATCGCGCTTCTGGCCGTGCCGCTTCTGGTGGCCGTCACCTTTCACGAGGCAGCCCACGGCTATGTGGCCTACCTTTTGGGCGACCCCACGGCCAAGGCTGCGGGCCGGTTGACGCTCAATCCCATAAAACACCTGGACCCCCTGGGCGTTTTGGCCTTCCTTCTCACCCGGATGATCGGCTGGGCCAAGCCGGTGCCGGTCGACGCCCGCTATTTCAAGGATCCGGCCCGAGGCATGATCCTGGTTTCGGCCGCCGGACCGGCCATGAATTTTATTCTGGCGGTCCTTTTTTCCGTGCTGTTTCGGGTGGTGGGGGGCGTGGCGGTTGCGGCCGAGACCGGGAGCGTGGCGGCCATGGTCTTCGAGCCCCTGGCCTACATGTGTCTGGCCGGGGTGACGGTGAATCTGGCCATCGGGCTTTTCAATCTTTTGCCCATCCCGCCCCTGGACGGCAGCCGCATGGTGGCCGGGCTTTTATCGCCCCGGGCCGCCAACGCCTACCTGCGCTACGAACGCTACGGATTTTTCGTGGTCATCCTTCTGGCTGTGACCGGGCTTCTGGGCAAGCTCCTGATCCCGGCCATCCTTTTTCTGCGCGGCCTGATCCTTTAGGGCGGCGCGGCACGTACAACCTTCGGACGGAGAGCATGGGCGTTACGACCAACACACGCATCGTTTCCGGCATGCGGCCCACCGGGCCGCTCCATCTGGGGCACTATTTCGGGGTCCTGGCCAATTGGGTGGCCCTTGAGCGGGACCACGACTGTTTCTTTTTCGTGGCCGACTGGCACGCCCTGACCACGGAATACGCCGATCCGTCGCGCATCAAGGGCTTCGTGCCGGAACTGGTCAAGGACTGGGTGGCCGGGGGGCTCGATCCGGAAAAGTGCGTGCTCTTCCAGCAGTCGCAGGTGCCCGAGCACGTAGAGCTGCACCTGTACCTGTCCATGATTACGCCGGTGTCCTGGCTTGAGCGCTGTCCCACCTACAAGGACATGGTCAAGGAGCTTTCGGCCAAGGATTTAAGCACCTACGGCTTCCTCGGCTATCCGGTGCTCATGGCCTCGGACATCCTTTTATATCGCCCCGGGGCGGTGCCTGTGGGGCAGGACCAGTTGCCGCATCTGGAGCTGACCCGGGAGATCGCCCGACGCTTCAACTACCTCTACGGCGAGTTTTTCCCGGAACCGGCGGCGGTTTTGACCCCGTCGCCCAAGCTGCCGGGCCTGGACGGCCGCAAGATGAGCAAGAGCTACGGCAACGCCATCGCCCTGGGCGATAGTCCGGCGGACATGAAAAAGAAGGTCATGAGCATGCTGACCTGCGCCAAGCGGGCGCGCCTCAAGGACCCGGGCGACCCCAAGGAGTGCAACCTCTATCCGTACCATGAGCTTTTGACGGACAAGGCCAGGTTGCCGGAGATCGCGGACGGTTGCGTCAACGCCACCTGGGGCTGCGGGGACTGCAAGAAGCTTCTGGTCGAGAACCTGACGGCGTTTCTTGAGCCGATCCACGCCAAGCGGGTTGAGCTGGACAAAAACCCCGACATGGTGCGCGACATCCTGGCCTCGGGCAACGCCCGGGCCAAGGCGGCGGCCGTGCGCAATCTGGCGGAGCTCAAGGAGCGGCTGAACTTCAACTTCTAGGGCGCCGCGCTGCCTGCACTGACTGACGCCCGGTCCGGACATCTCCGGATCGGGCGTTTCGTATGGTCTTGTTTGGCATGCGGAACTTGGGTATGGCTTGCGGCAGGCAGCCTTCAGGCCGCCGGGAGGAGCGCATGAGCGTGCAATACATGACGGATGAGGCTGGAAACAAGGTGGCCGTGGTCATCTCCCTCGACCAATGGGAGGCCATCCAGTCCGAACTATGCGGCGAGGCCGTCCTGTCGCCCGGGGATGAGGCGGACCGGCGCGAGGCGTACGCGGAGCTGGCCGCTGGCGAGGCCCTGGACCTCGGCCGGGCCATGGCCGACTGGTAGGACGTATGGCCCGCGATTTGGCGATTTCCAGAAAGGCGCAGGCGTTTATCGTGGACTTGCCCGAGGCGGCGCGGAAAAAGATCAAGGAGGCCGTGACCCGGATTGTCGCCGGGGATATGGCGGGGCTGGACATCAGGCGCCTGAAGCCCCATCCGCATGATTACCGTCTTCGCGTGGGCAGGGTGCGGATCCTTTTCAACTGCGACCCGGATCGGCTTTTCATCTACAAGGCCGGATACCGGGGGGATGTGTATAAATAGCGGCAGCGAAACCACGGCGTCGTACGCCCGGTCCGGACATCTCCGGATCGGGCGTTTTTTGTCGCGCGCGGCGTGCTGTCGCGCCCCTTTCGGCCTCATGCCGCCCACTGGCCGTAAAAGATCAAAATGACGCTGGCGCGCCGTGGCAGGCGGCCTTGCCCATGGAAGCGAAAAGGCCCTCGGGCGGCAGGATCACGGCCCGCGGCGCGTCCTGCGCCGTAACGGCCCAGGCGATTTCCGGCTCGTCCGGGGCGCGCCGCAGGGTCAGGCCCTGGGGGCCAAACGTCAGGCGCATGGGCACAGGCTCCGTGTCGGCGTTGCCGCACAGGCTTTCGCGAAACGTCGGCCTGATCTCAAGCCGCTCTCCCTGGTGATCGGTCCAACCAAGCATGGTGCGCACCACGGACACCCTGGACAGGCTCCCCGTGGGGGCGAACCCCAGGGAGTTGACGTCACCCGTGATTCCCGTCGCGTCGGGGTCAAAGGCCAGAACCCGGCCCACGGGCGTCTCAACCGGCGTCGGCCGCCCGGGTTCGACCGAGCGCAGCGAACCGTCTGGATAAAAGGCCGCTCCGATGCGCACCGGCATACGCCCCGTCGGGGTGGCGAGGTCCAGCATCTCTCCGGGCCACAGGGTCAGGCTGCGCATGCGGCCCGAGACGTCAAAGGCCAGGGACATGAATTTGGCCGTGATGTCGCCGAACGGGGTGGCGGCGCAAAAGGGCTCCATGAGGCGGATCTCGTCCTCGGCGGCCCAGTAGGCCGAGGTGCGGCCGCACAGGGGAAAGACCCGGGAAAGAGAGCCATCCGGGTGGAAGATGAGCTGCTCGGCCAACACCTCCCCGGCCGGGGTGGCGACGAGGGCGCGTTTTTCCAGGATGATGGAGCGCAGCGCCCCGTCAGGGTGAAATTCCAGGGACGCCCCGGTCTTTGTGCGCTCGTCGCTGGAATCGTGGCGCGGGGCGAACGCGCCAAGCGGCGTGGCCGTCACGGTCCCGGCGCAGGGGATCAGGGCCCGGACCGATCCGTCCGGGTAAAGCTCCAAACCGCTTTGCACGCCAATGCGGCCATACCGGGTCGTGATGCTGTTCATGGGGTCCTCCACATTGAGCAAGTAATGATTTTGCAAATTTCATGCTTGAAAATTTCATCAAGTATTCTAGCGGGAGTGTTTTCGGGACAGACAAAAGTGGAGACTTTCCCGACAAAAGTGTCGGGCGCGGCAGGGGATTTCTGTCTGCTGCCTGCCCGGGGGCGACTGTCCAGCACATGACTGATCAGACGCAATGCGGCCAGGTATTGCCGCATCAAATAGATTGTATAAGAAATAATAAGCGTGCAAACTGATATTAATGCAAATCTCTTGCGTTAGGATTATTATTTCACCAGTCGACCAATCGCAAAAGAGAAAACATCCATTGACAGAAACAGGTGACAATGAGAAATGTCGTGAATTGAAATCCCGTCCGCCATTCAAGGAGGCGTTTGACATGAAACTTTCGACAAAGCTCATTGGCTCCTTCGGCCTGCTCATTGCAATCCTCCTCGTGAGCGGCCTGCTGTCCATCAGACTAGCCGCAGACATCTTCGAGGACACCGAGGACCTGGCCAAGAACTGGCTGCCGAGCATCAAGACCCTGGGCGTCATGCAGAACAAGTTCCAGGCGGTGCGCCGCAATGAGCTCATCCACATCGTCAGTACGGATGCGGCTGAGATGCGGGAATACGAACAAACGATGGAGAAAGAGGCCGCTGATCTGAAATCCGCCCAGCAGAGCTATGAGAAGCTCATCTCCTCACCTGAGGAGCGGGCCGAATACGGGATCTTCAAGACAAATCTGGACGCCTATCTGGTCATACATCCCAAGTTTCTGGAACTGTCGCGGAAAAACGAGACCGAGGCCGCCAAGAAGATGATCCTGGGGGATTCACGCACCGCCTTCCGGGCCGCCTACGCCTCCCTGGACAAGCTCATCGAGATCAACAACAAGGGCGCGGACGAATCCGTGCATAAGGCGGACACGGAATATCATTCCGGCATCACCACCACCGTGGCCATTTTGGTCGTAGCCGTCCTGATCGGCTGCGCCGCCGCCTTCCTGCTCATTCGCGGGGTGATGCGCCAGCTTGGCGAGGACCCCGGCTATCTGTACGACATCGCCGGAAAGATCGCCGCCGGTGATTTGAACGTGGCCTTTAGGCACCAGAAGACCGAGGGCGGCGTGTACCATGTGCTCAAGCAGATGGTGGCCACGCTCAAGGCCAAGATCGCCGAGGCCGACGGCAAGGCCGAAATGGCCGCCCAGAAGGAAAAAGAGGCCATGACGGCCATGCAGGAGGCCGAGGAGGCCAAGGCCATGGCCGAAAAGGCCAAGCGGGACGGCATGCTCCAGGCCGCCGCCCGACTTGAGGGCGTTGTGGCCACCGTGTCTTCGGCCTCGGAGGAGCTTTCGGCCCAGATCGAGCAGTCCAGCCGCGGTTCGGAAAACCAGGCCCAGCGTGTGGGCGAGACGGCCACGGCCATGGAGGAGATGAACGCCACGGTGCTTGAGGTGGCCAAAAACGCCTCCCAGGCGGCGGAGACCTCCGACACGGCCAAGAAAAAGGCCCAGGAAGGTTCGGGCGTGGTGGAGCAGGCCATGCGCGAAATCGCCAACGTGCACGAACAGGCCCTGGCCCTGAAAACCGACATGGACACCCTGGGCAAGCAGGCCGAGGGCATCGGGCAGATCATGAACGTCATTTCCGACATCGCCGACCAGACCAACCTCCTGGCCTTAAACGCGGCCATCGAGGCCGCCCGGGCGGGCGAGGCCGGACGCGGGTTCGCGGTGGTGGCCGACGAGGTCAGAAAGCTGGCCGAGAAGACCATGACCGCCACCAAGGAGGTCGGCGACGCCATCCACGGCATCCAGCAGGGCACCAAGCGCAACATCGAAAACGTGGAACGCTCCGCCCGCTCCGTGGAAGAAGCCACGACCCTGGCCAGGAAATCCGGCGAATCCCTGGGCGAGATCGTCCGGCTGGTGGATATGGCCTCGGATCAGGTGCGCTCCATCGCCACGGCCTCTGAGCAGCAGTCCTCGGCCAGCGAGGAGATCAACCGCTCCATCGAAGAGATCAGCACCATCTCCGCCGAGACCAGCCAGGCCATGGGCCAGGCCGCCCAGGCCGTGTCCGAGTTGGCCAGACAGGCCCAGGAGCTGCAAAGCCTCATCGAGGACATGCAGTCGGAAAACGGCGGTCCTTCCGGCGCCCGGGCCATAGCGGGCGCGCCGCGCAAACTGGCCGCAGGCGGCAGGCCCCTGCGGGCTTTGGCCTAGCGGCTTCCAGACGCGCCGTACGGACTCTTCAGGGCCGCATTCCGGATCATCCGGGGTGCGGCCCTTTCGCGTGCGCCGTGCATATGGGCGCTTACGCCAGATCGTCGATGTGCAGCTCGCGGCCGCAACACGGGCAGACCTCGCGCCGTTTGCCGAAGAGCCGACGTCCCAGGGAAAACACCGTGCTCCAGTTTCGTCCGGAAAAGCGGTATTCCACCAACACAGGGGTTCCGCAGGAACAATAGCGACGTTGCATGGCCTTCCTCCAGTTTATAAACAGTCGTTCATAAAAATAAACACGAGGGGCAAAAAAAATATCCATCTCCATACCCGGCCTCCCGGCTCACAGCTCCCGACCCACCCACACCACCCGGCCGATCACCCGCAATCCGTCGATCTCCTGGCCGCGCAGTTCGATGGGCGCATAGTCCCGGTTGTCGCTTAAAAGCACCACCATCCCGGGCCGCTTCTCCACCCGCTTGACCAAAACCGTGTCCTCCACCCCGAAGGCGTACACCGCATGGGCGAAGATGCGCGACTGGGACTGGTCGATGAGCACCATGTCCCCATGCCGTATCTCGGGCTCCATGCTCACCCCCACCACGTCCATGAGCACCATGCGCTCGGGCTGGCCCTTGCGCCGCAGCCATTCGGAGCGAAAGGCGAAATAGCCCGACACCCCGGCCTCGGTCTCCAGCGAGCCGCCTCCGGCGCTTACCCGCGCCCGGACCTTGGGCACCAGCATAAAACCTTCGGGCGCGGCGTCGGCCCCGGTTTCCGGCGCGGCGGCCGAAGCGCCCTTGGCGCCTTTGCCGGTCAGAAGCCACTGGGGGTCCACGCCGAAAAGCCGCGACAAGGTCAACGCCCAGGCCTTGGGCACGCTGTCTTTGTGCTTGGCCTGGGTCACTGCGGAGCGGTGCAGCCCGAGAAGCCCGGCCAACTCGGACTGGCTCCTAACTCCGCAGCCGCTTTGGGCGCGGTGAAAAAAGGCGTCGAATTCTCCGGTCACGGCAGCTCCCTTTGTCCAGCGCATGTGTTGCGATAAATAAACATACGTGCAACACGAGTCAACAAAAAAATGTGGTCCCGGAGAAGATTACGGAGCGGCCGCCCCAGGGATCTCTGCCGCGGCCTGCCCGGATGCATCCGGGTCAGGACAGGGGGGCAGGGTGACGATGAGGTGGGTGCCTTCGGCAGGGCTTGTGGCGTAGCGCACGCTCCCGCCGTGGGTCTCGGCGATGAGCCGGGCCACGTAGGTCCCAAGGCCCGTGCCGCCCTCCTTGTCCGCCGTATTGTAGCGCTCGAAAAACCGTGCCCGGGCCGACTCGGGAATGGTTCCCTGGTTGTGCACGTCCACCTCGCAGGCCGACGCGTCCTGGCGGATGGACACGGTGACTACGCTTTCCTCGGGGGCGGCCTCCACGGCGTTTTTGATCAGGTTGGCGAACAGGTTCTCCAGGTGGTCCTGTTCGCCATAAAACATGATGGGCGTGGACAGGGAGATATCCCGGCCGTCTTGTGCGAAGCTTATGAGCACGGATTTGTTCACGGCCAGGGGCAGGAGGTCGTCATGAATGCGCCGCAGCACCACGGCCATGTCCACGGGCTGTGGGTGCGGCACGTAGGCGCGCTGCTCCATCTTGAAATAGTCCAGCGATTTCTTGATGAAGTCCATCATCTGGCGGCCGCTGTTTTGGATGTAGGCCAGGTATTCGCGCTGCTTGTCCGTGAGATTGCAGCTTTTTTGCATGAGCTGGGCAAATCCCACGATGCCGATCAGCGGCGTTCTCATGTCGTGGCGGGTGATGCGCTCCACATCCTCGCGCAGGCGCTCCAGGCGGCGGCGCTCGGTGATGTCCTGGGCGAAGACGGCCACCTTGTCCACGCCGCCCGCATCGTCGAAGACCGGCGAGACCAGGACGTCGTGGATGAAACTGGTCCGCTCGTCCTCAAAGCGCACCGGGCGGCGCTCGCAGTAGGCCTCCCACACCCGCTCCATGCCCCGCTCGAAATACTCCCAGGGTTGGAACTCGTGGAAGTTGCGCCCGGTGATGGTCTGCGGCGTGCCCCCCAGGCGTCTGGCCCCAATGTCGTTGATGGCCAGGATGGTTCCGTCCACGTCCACCAAAAAGGCCGATTCCGTGGTGGCGTTTAAAAGCGTCCGGGAAACGCGCTCGCTGCGTCGCAGCTCCTCCTCCATGCGCCGTCGCTCGGTGATGTCGTCCATAAGCCCGATGAGCGCCGTGAGCCGCCCGGCCTCGTCGCGCACGGCCGAGACGTGCAGCCTGCCGGTGAAACGGCCGCCGTCGCGGCGGCGAAACAGGGCCTCATAGGTGACGCTGCCCTGGGCGTGGGCAAGCGTCTTAAGGAGCCGCTCCCGGCTCTGCGGGTCGTCGTAGATCTGCCGCCCGATGTCCGTGACCTCGTCCATGGCCTGGGCGACGCTGGAAAAACCCAGCATGCGGGCCATGACCTGGTTGATCTCCTCGAAGCGGCCGCTGGCCGTGGTCCGGAATATCCCCAGGGGGGCGTTTTCGAAAATGGCCCGGTATTTTTCCTCGGCCCGGTGGGCGGCGTCCTCCCGGTCCTGGACCGAGCGCAGGATGTCCGCCTCCATGAAGCGGCCGCGCAGGGAGCGCAACTCCTGGGCAAGCTGGGCATTGTCCTTTTTTTTGGGCACGCCGTTGTCCTTTTGGCGAAGTGGCGTCATGGAAGGGACCGCCCGGAAAAACCGGCTACCTTTTTTCCCGCCAGGGGTAAAGCGGCCCTTTTGGGCTTTGTGCAATAAAACGGCTGCACATCTAAAGTGCCGGGCATTCGCTGCCGATAAGGAGTAAAACCCACGAACCGGACTGCTCGTGGGACAACACGCAATCAGGATAAGATTGTGAACAAGCGCGCCTCCCTTGCCGCTCCCATTTCCGTGCTCTCCGAGGAAGAAATCCTTGCCCGTTCGCGCAAGGTCGCGGAACTGAAGCGAAAGGTCCAGTCAGGGACCTACCTCATTCGCCAGTACGACATCATTGAGGGCTTGCTCGATTCCTGGGCCAAGAACCAGGACTGAGCCTTCCCCCGAACCGGTCCATTGCGGCGGACATACGGCCGTAAAACCCGGAAAAATGATGCGGGCATGGTGCAGATACAGGCGTCCTTCGTCGTTTTCTGTTTTTTCGTAAATCGTATCCCCCAGGATCGGATAGCCGTAGGCGGCCAGATGGGCCCGTATCTGGTGTCTGGCCCCCTTGGCGATATCCGCCCGCACCAGGGTCAGCTCGGTTCCGGGGTCGCTGCCAAGGGGCGTGACCGCCGTGTGGCGCAGGGGGTCGTCCGACTCCGGGGCGAGCACCCGGGTTTTTTTGCGCCTGGCCATGTCCAGGGCGGCCCTGGCCACAAACGGCGCGGGGACGATGCCCTGCACCACGGCAAGGTAGGTTTTTTTGGCCTGTCCCTTGTCCTCTGCCTGGTGGAACCGGTTCGCCGCCTCAGGGGAAAAGGCCACGGCCACGAGCCCTGAGGTGGCCGTATCCAGCCGCCCCAGCAACAGGGCGGTCCTGCCTGGAAAAAGTTCCGGCAGATGGTCCTCCAGGCTTTCCTGCCCGCCCGGGCCGATGGACGCCGAGGCCAGCCCCCCGGGTTTGGCTACGGCCCCGTAGTCCGGCCCCGCAGCGATGACCCGAAGCCCTTCAGGCAGCCCGGCCTGCCTTTGCCGCCCCGCCCCGGGCAACGGCGCAAGGCGCACCACGGCCCCGGCCCGGACCCGGTAGGCCTCTCCCCTGGACACGCCGTTCACCAACACGGCGTATTGGGCGAACACCCGGCGCAGACGCCTCAGGCCAAAGTCCGGGAAAAACAGCTCAAGCACCCGGTCCAGGCGGCGTCCGCCGTAGGCGGCCGGGACCATCTGTTCCGGAAGGCCGTCGCCCCCGACAAGGGGTTCTGCGGCGTCAGGCGGGGGCATGTCAGGATCGGGGGTCATGTGGATCGCTCGTTTGGCGCGTGGATGCGGGCGGCGGGACCGTCGCGCCTTGCCGGTCCCGGTCGACCGGTCTATACTGCCAGAACGTAACGCCGGTGGAAACCGGACAATCCCGCACGCGTCGAAGGGGACCGGCATGATCGAACGGGTCAAGGCGTCCGCCGGTTCCGGCAAGACCCACCGCCTCACCGAACGCTTCGTGGCGCTGCTTCTGGCCGCCTCGGACGCCGCGCCGCCTCCCTCCTGCGGCCGGGCCGAAGCGCCTGCCGCAGGTCCCGCGCCTTACGGCGCGGGCGACATCCTGGCCATCACCTTCACCAACAAGGCCGCCACGGAAATGAAGGCCCGGGTGATCGGGGCGCTTAAGACCCTGGCGCTTAATGACGACCCGGACCCGGGCGCCGTCCGGCGCTCACGCAAGGCCGCCCTGGAGCTTACGCTTTTGCTGCGTCATGCCGGGCGTCTGAACATCCGCACCATCGACAGCCTGTTATCCCTTTTGCTGCGCCTTTTCTCCCTGGACATGGGTCTTGCCCCGGACTTCGAAACCGTGTTCGACAACGCCAGTCTTTTCGACCCCCTCTATGACCGGCTGGTGGACCGGCTGGCCGCCGGGGACGCCGAACTGGCCGGACTTTTCGCCAGGGCCGCCGCCGCCGTGACCCGGGGGCCGAAGACCGGTTTCCTCATCCGTACGGCGGTTCTTGAACGCCTGCGCCTGGTCTTCGACCATCTGGCCGCCCGGGACGACCCCCTGCCCGACGCCGACGAGGCGCTGCTTCGCCAATCCGCCGCCCGCCTGACGGCCGCTCTGCGCAGCGCCGCAAAGACCCTTCTGGACCAACTGGACGCCTGGGGCCTTGAGCCCGTGAGCCGCTACGCCGCCTTTCTGGAAAACGCCGCCGGTCTGGCCGACCTGGCCCTGCCGCCGGAGTCGGCCTACGCGGGTAAGGCGAACCTGGCCGACTGCCTGAAAAAGGCCTCAAAGGACAAGGTCACGCCCGAACTGGACGCCCTGCACGCCGCCGTTCTCGACCTGCGGGCCAGGGTCTGCCAGGACGCGGCCCTGTACGTCGCCGCCCTGGACTGGCTGCCGTTTACGCTTTTGGCCGGGCGGCTTCTTGCGGGCCTGCCGGAGATGATCCGGGAGGAGGGCGTGTTGCCCGCCGCCTTGTGGCCTGTCCGGGCGCAACGGGCCCTCTCCGGCGAGGGCGGCGTTCCCGACGCCTGGTGCCGTATGGGCACGCGGCTGGCGCATCTGCTCATCGACGAGTTCCAGGATACGAGCCTTAGCCAGTGGGGCGTGCTCGACCTCCTGGCCACCGAATGCCTGGCCCGGGGCGGCGGGCTTTTCTACGTGGGCGACGTCAAGCAGGCCATCTACGGCTGGCGCGGGGGCGCGGCGCGGCTTTTCGACACGGCCGTGACCGATTCGGGTCTGGACCGGCTGGGCGAGGTCATTGACGAAACCCTGCCCTGCAACTGGCGCAGCTCCCAGGCCGTGGTGGACTTCAACAACCGCTTTTTCGGGATGCTCGGCGACCCGCGCACGGCGGGCGTCGCCGCCCAAAACCTCCTGCACCGGGCCTCCCCTGCGGATCAGGAGGAACTGGCCCGGCGTCTGGTCGCCGCCTATGCCGACTGCAGCCAGGCCCTCCCCCCGGACCGGGAGACGTCCGTGGGCCGGGTGAGCCTGCGCCGCCTGCCCGGCGATTCCTCCGCCGCCTATGCCGAGGCCGCCCGGGAGGCCTGCCTGGAGCTTTTGGAACGCGATCTTTTGCCCCGGCTGGGGCCGTCCGGGGTGGCCGTTTTGGCTCGGACCAACGCCCAGGCCGAGATAGTCAGCCGCTGGCTGGTGTCGGCGGGCATCCCGGTGATCACGGAAAACAGCCTGCGTCTGGCCGACCATCCGCTCATCCGGGCCATGGCCGCCTTTTTGGCCTTTGTGGACTATCCCGGCGACAATCTGGCCTTTTTCGCCTTCGTAAGCTCCCCGGAGCTGTTTTCCCCGGCGTCAGGGCTTTCCCCGGCGGGGGTCCACGACTGGGCGGCCGGACGGCGAGGAAGCCTCGCCGCCGCCTTTTCCCGCGACTTTCCGGAGGTATGGGAGCGGCTGGTGCGGCCCTTCGCCCGACAGGCCGGGATCACCGGGGCCTACGATCTGGTGCGGGAGTTGGTGGCGGCCTATGGGGTGCTGGCCCGTCGGCCGGGGGATGAACCCTTCGTGCGCCGTTTTCTGGAGGTGCTCTACGTGGCCGAGGAGCGCGGCGCTGGCTCGGTCTCGTCGTTTCTGGACTGGTGGAGCGCCAGCGGCTTCGAGGAAAAGGCCCCCCAGCCGGAGCACCTGGAGGCCGTGCGGGTGGTGACCATGCACAAGGCCAAGGGCCTGGAGTTTCCGGCGGTCATCGTACCCTTCCACCATTTCAGGGCCGATCCGGCGGCGGATTTCGGCCGCATCGCCATGGACGGCCGCGAGGCCCTGGCCCCCATGAGCGACGCCATGGGACCGGCTCAGCTTGAGCGGCGCATGGAGGCCTGCCTGGAGCAGATGAACCTGCTCTATGTGGCCTGGACCCGGGCCGCCCTGGAGATGCACCTTTTTTTGCCCGCCTTTCCCCTGGCCGGAAAAAACCCCGTGGCCCGGGCGGCGGACGCCCTTTTGGCCGAGATGGGCCTGACGAACGAGACGGCCTGGTTCGGCGAGGCGCCATGTGTTTCCGACGCTTCGGACACTTCGGGCGGGGCCGTCCCTCCCGCGGCCGCAGCGGTTCCCGGGGCGTCCCAGGCGCAGGCCGATCCGGCCGGTTGTCCGGCCACGGCCGCGCCGCCGCCCCTGTCCTGGATCATGCGTCTTAAGGTCTACCGCAACTCCGTGCGCGACGTGCGCGACAGCCTGGGGTTCACCGAGAAAAAACGGGGGCTGGCCGCCCATGCCGCCGTGGAGGCCCTGCGCCGCCTGGATATGGCCGACCCGGGCGCCCCCCTGGCCGCCGCCCGGCAGGCCCTGTCCGACCGCGACTGCGCCCCGCCCGACCCCCGACAGGCCGAGGACGTGGCCCGGGAGATCGCCAACGGCCTAACCTGGCTGCTCACGCTCCCGGACATGGCCGGACATCTGGCCGCAGGCCTTTCCGAGCGCGACATCCTGGACGAGGCCGGGGGGAAGCACCGGCCGGACCTCATGGTCTTCGCCGCAGACCATACCCTGGTGGTCGAGTTCAAGACCGGATGGCCCGCGCCGGAGCACGCGGCCCAGGTGCGCCGCTACCTGCGCCTTGCGGCCCGGCTCCCCGAACACGCGGCCCGCTTCGGCGCAGGCGACGCGAAACGCACGAGCCGCCTGCGCGGCCTTTTGATCTACCTGGACCGCCGCGAAACGCAGGCCGTGAGCCTGGATTAGCCATGCCCAATAAAGCCGCCCCCATCCTTTTGGTCCCCTGGGACCGGGACTTCATCGACGCCGTGGCCGACCGGCTCGTCGCCGCCACAGGAGGCGATTTCGTGCGGGTCACGGCGCTTTTCCCCTTGCGCCGGGCCGGGCGGTTTTTGGCGGACCGGCTGGCGGCGCACCCGGGTCTGGCCAAGCCGTGCCTTTTGCCGGAGATCGCCGCCGTGGACCAGTGGCTGGCCGGGCTTGGCCGGTCCGTGCACGGCCGCCCCCTGCGCCTGCTCGACCCCCTGGGGCGGGTGGGGCTTTTGCACGCCGTGGTGCAGGACCTGCAAAAGGGCCTGGGAGACGCGCCCTGGATCGGGGCGCGGGCGTTTCCGCAGGAGTTGCACCGCTTTTTCCCCTGGGGCCTGCGTCTTGCCGATCTGTGCGAGGAGCTTTTCCGCCACGGCGTGGCCGCCAAAAACATCGTCCACGCCGCCGCCGAGGTCCTGCCCCAGGCCGCCGCCATCCTGGAGAACCTGAAGGCCATCCACGAGACCTACCGGATACGGCTTCTGGATTCGGGCGCGGCCACCCCGGGACTGTGCCAGGCCCTGGCCGCAGAGAATCCGGCGGAAACGGCGGCCCTGATCGGGGACCGGCGGCTTTTCGCCTGCGGCTTCTCCACCCCCTCCGGCGACGAGGAGACCATGTTTCGCTTCCTGCACGCCGCCGGGCGGCTGGAGCTGATGTGGCACGGCGATCCGCTTTTGGCCACTGACCCGGACCGGGCCCATTTCAGTTGCCGGGAGCTTGCGGCCTTCGCCCGCCGCCTGGGCGCGCCCGTGGTCGTGCATGGCCAGGACATGCCGTCCCGGCCGACGGCCGGCCGCCGCAGGCGCGCCGAGACCCCGGCCCAGCACTCCCTTTTCCCCACGTCCGCCCCCCGGACCGCCGCCGAACTTTTGGCCGACAAGACCATCCGCTTCCACGAGGGCTACGACCTGCATTCCCAGCTCGTGGCCCTGGGGCGGGAGCTGGATGCGGCCCCGGATCTGGCCGACGCCGCCGTGGTGTTGCCGGACACCGGGCTTCTCATGCCCGTGCTGCACCAGCTTCCCCGGCGCGACGTGAACATATCCATGGGCTATCCCCTGGCCCGCTCGTCCGTGAGCCGCCTGATCGAGACCATCCTGCGCCTGCAGGAGACGCGCAATGGCCCCGGCCGCTACGCCTGGCGCGAGATGGTGGCCTTTTTGCGCCACCCGTACCTCAAGATGCTCAAACTTGGCGACGCCGAACCCCTGCGGCCCGTTTTCGCGGCCTGGGAGAAACAGGTGCGCCAGGGCGGCACGCATCTTGACCCCTTCGAGCTGGAAATCCCCCCGGACGACGCGCAGGACGCGCACGACGAGCACGGCGGCGTCCCGCAGCCCGCCGCCACGCGGGCCGCCGTGGCCGGTCTGGCCGGGCGGGTGCTTGAGACGTGCCTGCGGGCCTTCGAGGACGTCAAAACCCCGCGCGGCCTTGGCGACGCGCTGGCTGGACTGGCGGGCCTATTGCTCGACGAGGCCCACGCCGGGGACATCTGGGAGCGGTTTCTCATCGACGCCGAATGCCTGTTCCGGGTCACAAGCGGAGTGATCCCGGCCCTTCGCGGCGGCGATCTGGCCGACGAGCCCTTCCCGGCCCGCACCCTGTTCACCATCCTGCGCGGGCTGCTCGCCGCCGAGCGGGCGGCCTTCGAGGCCGAACCGCTGTCAGGGCTTCAGATCATGGGCATGCTGGAGACGCGGCTTTTGTCGTTTTCGCGCATCTACATCCTGGACGCCGTGGAGGACCGGCTGCCCGGCGTGGCCCCGCACGATCCGCTTCTGCCCGACGCCCTGCGCCATCTTTTGGGTCTGGCCGACAGCCGCCAGCGCGACGCCGTGGCCGCCTACACCTTCTACCGGCTGATCATGGGGGCTGCGGAGGTGGTGATTTTTTACCGGGCGGGGGTGCAGGGCGGGGGGCTTTTCGACGACAAGCCCATGCGCAGCCGCTTCGTGGACCAGCTTTTGTGGGAGATGGAAAAGCGGCGCGGGAAGATCATAAGGCCCGGCGAACCGCCGCTATACATGGTCTCGCTGCCGCTTCGGCCCATCCCGGCCCGCGACGCCTCGGTGGAAAAAACCCCGGCCGTGCGCGCCGCCCTGGACACAGTCCTTGGCAAACCCCTGTCGGCCAGCCTCCTCGACGCCTATCTGACCTGCCCGCTGCGGTTTTATTACGGCCGGGTCATGCGGCTGGCCCCGCTGGACGAGGTCGCCGAGGAGGGGGACGCGGCAGAGCTTGGCAAGCTGGTGCACGAGGTGCTGCACGACACCCTGGCCCCGTTTCTCGGCCGGGAGATCGAGGGCGGAAACATCGACACCCAGGCGCTTTTTTCCCGCTTCGAGGCCGCCCTTTTGGCCGCACCCTTTTTTCACGCCCTGCCGCCGGACGGCCGCCTTTTTCTGGCGGGCACGGGCCGGGAGCGGCTGCGCCGTTTTGTGGCGCACATGCCGCGCACCACGCCGCTCTCCCTTGAGACCAAGCTCTCCGTGAACCTGCCCGGGGCCGGGCGGGAGTGGCTTTTTACGGGAGTTGCGGACCGGGCGGACCGCCGCGAGGCCGGGGTGGTCATCCTGGACTACAAGACCGGCAAGCCACGCAAGCCCGGGGCCGGACTGTGGGAGGACGGGACGTTCTGGGGCCGGGTGGCGGATGCGGCGGCTGTGGACGACGACGGGCTTTTTTCCGAGGTGCGCCAGCGGGTGCAAAGCGTGCAGTTGCCGCTTTACGGGCTGCTCTACGCCGCAAGCATGGGGGAGACGCCGCATGAGGCGGCCTGCGTGGAGTTGCGGCGAAGCGGCGAGGAGTGCGGGCTTTTCGGGGAGCGCACGCCGGTCGAGGTGCGCCGGGCGGCCATCCTGGAGCGCACGCCGGTTCTGGTCGATTATCTGTTGCGCCATCTGACGGGCGCGCCGCGCTTTGCGCCGCAGCCGTCGCGGGTGTGCGACTGGTGCGAGTTTTCGGCACTTTGCGGCGGGGCCAGCGGCGAGGCGGACTAAGGCCCTGCGGTCCGGGCCGGGCCTACCCGGCCAGCCGGAGCAACCGCTCCGCAATGACGGCCGGGGCGATGGCCTCGCGCAGCCTCGGGCGCAGTTCCAGTTCGCCGCGAAGGCTTAAGGGTTCGCTGCCGTGGGCGGCGGACAATTCAGCCTCGAAGGCGGCCCGAAGCGCCGCAAACGACTCCTCCACCTCTGGATAGCGGTTGTCCGGCCGCCAGGGCAGGCGCAGTTCGGCCCCGCCTGCGCCGCGTTTGTGGGTGGGCGTCATAAGGAGATAAAACCCTGCGGGCGGCGCCCCGGCCCGCTCCAGCTGGTTCGGATAGCAGAAGGCCTGCCAGGACGACGGCGGCTCCGGAATGGTGGAGGCGACGCGCACCATGGGCAGGGCCAGATGCTGTTCGCTGCGTTCCAGGGTGACGGCGTAGCGCAGCACAGGCCGCAGGTTGCCGCGTTTTTTTTCGATGCTCCATTCGATGCGCATGGCGATCTCCATGTGTTCGCGGCGGTTCGCGCCGGACAAAGAACCAACATTCCCCCGAGGCCACGTGTTGATTCCCCGTTCGGGGATTTCCAAGGGGGCCGCGCCCCCTTGGGCCGCCGGAGGCATTCTCTCCATCCCTCCATCCCTCCATCCCCCCCATATCCCCGCTTCTTCGCGCGTCAGTCCGTAATCCGCACCACCTCGCCGAACGGCGGCGCGTCCGCCGCGTCCGCCCCGTCTGGGCCGTAGGCCGCCCACAGGACCGGATAGTCCGGCGCGGCCGGGAACCGGTCGCACTCCATATCCGTCAGGTAGATCAGGCAGGCCGGGCGCAGGCCCAGTTCTTCGACCCTGGCGAAGGCCGGGCGGAAATCCGTGCCGCCGCCGCCTTCGGGTTCGAGGCGAAGCGGCAGGTCGAAGCGGCTGAAGGTGAACGTCTGGCGCACCTGGGCGTCGGAAAAAAGGGCGGTGATGCGGGTGTCGAAATCGGCCAGGATGGCGGAGACTTCGCCGCAAAAGAGCGCCAGCGCCCGGGCCGATACCGATCCCGAGCTGTCGATGGCCAGGACGATCTCCGGCAGTTCCTGGTTTTTGAGCGACGGCAGGATGAGTCCCATGTGGGCGTAGCGTCTGTTGGGAGGCAGCCAGGAATAGTCGCTGACCGCGTTTTGCTCGATGAACCGGCGCAGGAGCTGGCGCCAGTCAAGCCGGGGCCGGATGACGTCCTCCACCAGCCGCACGAGCCCGGCGGGCAGATCGCCCATGCCCCCGGCCTGTCCGGCCTGATGCACGGCCTGGGCCAGACTGACGCGCAGATCGCGGGAGAGGCTGTCCTCACGACTTTTTGACGGCTCGCCGTGGGCTTGCGGGTGGTCGCGAATCTCCCCGAGGTAGCCGGGGTCCGGGGCGGCGTCTCCCGGGGGGGAGTCCTTGTCGCCGGAGGCCGGAACGATTTTTTTGCCCCAGGGGTCGGGGGGCGAGTCCGGCGGTGCAGCCTCCGGTTTTTTTGCCGTGGCGTCCGGATTTCGCACGGGCTGTCCGGCGGCGTCGCTTTGGCCGCCTGCGCCGGGCGCGGCCTCGGCTGCGGCCTCTTCGCGGCCGTCGTCGCCCAGACCGCCGCTGCGGCGTTTTTCTTCTTCGATGCGGGCAAGCAGCGCAAAGATGTCGTCCACGCTTTTGGCGGCGTATTTCGGGTCGAAGAGGGCGTTTGCGGGCAGGGTGAATCCGGCCTCGAACAAGATGGCGTTGACGGCGAAGTCGCAGGCCCGGTTCCAGAGGGTCTCGTCGCGGCCCAGGCGGCGCAGGTGATGGGCGCACACGATGTGCAACACCTCATGGGCCACAAGCCCGACGGCGGCGTCCACGGGCAGGGCGTCGATCAGGGCCGGGCGGTAGCCCAGGGTCTTGCCGTCGGTCCAAAGCCCCTGGCAGGACGGGTCCGGGGTCAGGCGCAGTTTCAGGGCCAGGGTCCCGAAAAAGGGATGGTCCATGATCAGTTCGGCCCTGGCCCTGGCCATTTTGTCGTGCGGGGTCACGGCTGTCTCAGACCAGCACGTGGGCGTTGTCTCTGGCCCAGTTTGCGAAGGCGTCGGTGGCGGCAACGCTGCGGTCCCGACGCAGGGCGTCGCGCATGAGCAGCACGCCGAACTCCACCGGCAGCCGGGAGGCGTATCCGGCCAGGGCGGGCATGGTGTCCCGGGCGGCCTTGCGGGCCAGGGCCTCGCAGATGGCGTAGACTGCGGCTGGGTCCGACGGCACCGGGGCCGCATGCGGCGCGGCCAGGACCGCATCCGTATCCGGCAGTTCGCGCCACACCCGCAAAAAGCCCGTGAATTCGGCGGCGGCGCCCTCGCCCACCGTGCCGCGCAGCAGGTCGTATTCGATGTCTGCTGGGGCCTTGGCGCCAAGGATGTCCGAGACGAACTGCCAGGTGCGCGGCGAGGGGAAGGCCCGTTCGGCCCGGGCCGGGTCGAAGTCGTGCAAAAGGGAGGGACGGAAGCGCAAAAAGGCCGTGATCTCGGGTCGGATGTCGGCCCGCTTGGCCCACAGCAGCCAGTCGTCGAGGCAGGTCTCGAAATCCAGATGCACCATGCGGTTGGCCAGGGCCGAGGGCATGCGGTGGGTCACGGCCCGGTCCTGTTCGCGGTTTCCGGCGGCCACAACGGAAAAGCCGTCCGGCAGGCAGTATTCGCCCAGGCGGCGATCCAGGATGAGCTGGTAGCAGGCGGCCTGGACCAGGGGCGGCGCGGCGTTTAATTCGTCGAGAAAAAGCACGCCCGATCCAGCGGCGGGCAAAAAGGCGGGCGGCCGCCAATGGCAGCGGCCGTCGTCGCCTATGGCGGGCAGGCCGCGCAGGTCCACGGGGTCGAGCAAAACGGCCCGGATGTCGATCAGGGCAACGCCCAGGGCGGCGGCGGCCTGGGCCACCACCTGGCTTTTGCCCACCCCGGGGGGGCCCCACAAAAAGACGGGACGGCGGATGGGAATGAGGGCGGAAAGGGCTTGTGCGATCTGGGAAGGGGTCACGTGGTCTCCTTGCCGGGTGTATAACTCGGGGGGGCGTCGGTCAGACGCGGCGTTTTCGGGCGAGGCGGGGGAGAGCCGCGCCGGGGGCGGGGTGGGGTCGGTGTCCCCGCCCGGCGACGCGTTCCGGTCCGTCGCCACCATGGCGAGCGTCCCGTGTCCGGCAAAAAAGCCCGGCGGGATCGGCACAGATGGCCGCCTGCAAGGGCGCGGATCGGCCGATCCGCCGAACTACCCCGTGCCGGGCGATCTTCTGATATTGAAAATGAAAATTATTGTCAAGATAGTCGAATGAGGGCAGGGAGCGGGTCGGACGGGACAGGGCATGAGGTTTGCATTAGGTCTTGCGCTTCGATCGCGCATCAACGACCCGAGGGAGCCCGTTCGTGAGAGACATTCAGATACAGACCACCTCGCACTGCTCCGGCAAGTGCATCATCTGTCCGTACCTGGACAGCTGGCACAAAAAGCGCCCCGGGCGCATGAGCGACGCGGTCTTCGAGCGCGTCCTGTCCCAACTGGCCCCCCACGCCCTGGGAAAGATCTGCCCCTACCTGGAGAACGAACCCCTGCTCGATCCGGCCATCTTCGAGCGCATCGCCGAGATAAAAAAACGCCTGCGATTTACGTCCCTGGAGCTGTCCACCAACGCCCTGGCCCTGGACGCGGCCGCCGCGAACCGGCTGGCTGAACTCTTCGCGGACGTGCCCCACGAGATATGGGTCAGTTTCCATGGCATCGACAAGCGCACCCACCAGGGGGTCATGGGCATCGACTACGAGCGTTGCCTGGACAACGTGGTCCGGCTGCTCAAGCTCTCCGACGAGGTCCCCTTGCGGGTGATCATCCGGGGGGCGGGGCAGGGATTTACGTCCGCGCTGCGTCATGATTTTGAATTCGGCGAGGACGACTACCGCCGTTTCTGGGAAGGCCAGCTCGCCGCGCACGGCATCCGCACCCGGCCGGGGATCAACTGGATCCGCTACCACGACCGGGCCGGGACCATCCGCCGCAACGACGTGCGCCTCAAGACCCCGGTGCGCCCGGACCTGACCGGCTTCTCCTGCCCCAGGCTGGACCGCTGGCTGCACATCCTGTACACCGGTGAACTGATTCTGTGCTGCATGGACTACCATCGCGAGACGGTCTTCGGAAGCATCGTCGAGCGGAATCTGGACGACATCCTGGCCGGACCGGCCTATGCCGACCTCTCCGGCAAGGTCACGGGCCAAATCGCCAGCCCGGACGACTTCATCTGCAAACGCTGCATAAGCCCGGGAGGATGACGATGCCGGTGGTGAGCGACTTCAAGGACATCCACAGCGGGCGTCGGTGCTTCATCGTCGGCAACGGACCGAGCCTTTGCGCCATGGATCTCGCGCCGTTGCGGGAAGAAGTCACCTTCGGCATGAACTGCATTTTTCTGGGGTTCGAGTCCCTGGGCTTTCGGCCCACGTACTACACGGTGGAGGACGTGTTCGTGGCCGAGGACAACAGCCGGGAGATCAACGCCCTGACGGGCATGGTCAAGTTTATTCCCACGGATCTCGCCCACTGCCTGACGGACGGCCCGGACGTCTGCTGGGTGAATTTCCCCCGTCTGTACAAGCCCTACCCTCAATTTTCCGGGGATGCCGCCGATAAGGTCTACTGGGGGTCCACGGTGACCTATCTGGCCATCCAACTGGCCTATTACATGGGCTGCGACCCCATCTGCCTCATTGGCGTGGACTTCGACTACACGGTGCCGGACTATGCCACAGGCCAGGAGGAGATCACCTCCCGGGAGCAGGACGTGAACCATTTCCATCCCGCCTATTTCGGGCCCGGCAAGCGCTGGCACAACCCCCGCCTGGACAGGGTGCTGCCCTCCTACGAACTGGCGAACGCCTTCATCTCCGGCCGGGGACGGCGCATCCTCAACGCCACGGCAGGCGGCAAGCTGGAGGCCTTTCCCCGGGCGGACTACGCCGCCCTGACCGCAACCCGGCAGGCATCCCGATGACCACCATCCGCTGCTCCATCATCATCCGCTGCTACAACGAGGCCGCGCACCTGCCGCGTCTTCTGTACGGCATCTCGCAGCAGTCCATGCGGGATTTCGAGGTCATCGCGGTGGATTCGGGGTCCACGGACGGGACCCGGGACATCCTGGCCGCCCATGGCGTCAAGACCTTGACTCTGACCCCGGAGGCCTTTTCTTTCGGACGGTCCTGCAACCTGGGAGCCGAGGCCGCACAGGGGGAGCATCTGGTTTTTGTGAGCGCCCACGCCTATCCGGTCTACCGCACCTGGCTCGACGCCCTGCTGGCCCCCCTCGCCGACCCGGCCGTGGCCGTGGTCTACGGCAAGCAGCGGGGAAATCACCGCAGCAGCTACAGCGAGCGCCAGATTTTTCGGGCCTGGTATCCCGACCAGGACCAGGCCGATCAGGATCATCCCTTCTGCAACAACGCCAATAGCGCCATCCGCCGCGCCACGTGGCGGGCGCTGGGCTTCGACGAGTCCCTGACCGGCCTGGAGGATCTGGATTTCGCCCGGCGCGCCGCCGCACACGGCGGCCGCGTCGCCTACGCCGCCGCCGCCGAGATCATCCACATCCACGAGGAGCTCCCAGCCATGGTGCGCAACCGCTACCGCCGCGAGGCCATCGCCTATCGCCGCATGTACCCCGAGTCCCGGCTTACCCTGTGGGACTTTTGCCGCCTCTACGTCGGCAACGTGGCCAGCGACTGCCGCGCCGCCTGGCGGGAAGGGGCGCTCACCCGCCACGCCCGGGACATCCTGGTCTTTCGGCTCATGCAGTTCTGGGGGGCCTACCAGGGAAACCGCCAGACGGCGCCGGTCTCGGCCCTGCTCAGAAAGCGGTTCTACTATCCCGCCGCCCCTGCGCCCCGTCCCGCGAAACAGGCCGCCCATAAGACCGACGGCCGCGTCCTGTACCCGGATCGTTTCGATGAAAAATGCACCTGTGACGCCCTGAAGGGCCCGGGGGCGTGCTGATGGCCCGCGCCGGACTGGACATCGTGGCCCTGGCGCCCATGCGCCACCAAAGCGAACGAGCGCCCGGGAAAAACTACCGCGACTTCGGCGGGCTTCCCCTGTACCACCACATCGTGCGCGCCCTGCTGGAGTGCGGCCGGGTCCGGCAGATCGTCATCGACACCGACAGCCCGCTTATCCGCCAGGACGCGGCCAGACACTTCCCGGAGGTGACATGCATCGAACGCCCTCGCGAGCTGTGCGGCGGCGAGGTGCCCATGAACCGCATCCTTTTGCACGACGTGGAGCTTTTCCCGGCGGACTACTATCTCCAGACCCACAGCACCAATCCGCTGCTTCGCCCGCAGACCATCGCCCGGGCCGTGGACGCCTTCGCCGCCGCCCTGCCGGAGCACGACTCCCTTTTTTCCGTGACGGCCATGCACACGAGGCTGTGGGACGCCGCAGGCAGGCCGATCAACCATGATCCCCAGGTGCTCCTGCGCACCCAGGACCTGCCGCCGGTTTTCGAGGAAAACTCCAACCTGTACCTTTTCTCCGCCGCCTCCCTGAAGCGCCATGGCAACCGCATCGGCGAGCGGCCCCTGCTTTTCCCGGTCCCGCCCCAGGAGGCCATGGACATCGACGAGGAATTCGACTTCCAACTCGCGGAGCTCGTCTACCGCGCAACCAGGCTGCAAAAGGACGCATCATGAAATGGAAAGTGCTGGTCACCGCGCCGTATCTGCAACCCGTCATCGAACGCTTCCGGCCCGAGCTTGAGGCCAGGGGCGTTGAGCTTGTGATTCCCCAGGTGCGGGAGCGCCTGGAGCAGGAGGACCTCCTGCCGCTTATGGCGGACATCGACGGCGTGATGTGCGGCGACGATCGTTTCACCCGCCGGGTCATCGAGGCCTCGCCGCGCCTGAAGGTCCTGTCCAAGTGGGGCACCGGGGTGGACTCCCTGGACGCCGAGGCCTGCGCCGAGCGCGGGGTGGCCATCCGGCGCACCCCGGACGCCTTCAGCGTGCCCGTGGCCGAGACCGTGCTCGGGTTTGTTCTGGCCTTCACCCGGCGCATCGTGGACAGCAACGCGCTCATGCACGCCGGGGTCTGGAAAAAGCTGCCGGGCCGAGTGCTCTCGGAATGCGTGCTCGGGGTCATCGGCGTGGGCGACACGGGCAAGGCCACGGTGCGCACCCTGCGCGCCCTGGGCATGAAGGTGCTCGGACACGACATCAAGGAGATCGACGCCGCCTTTGTGGCCGCCACGGGACTTGAGGTCACGGGCAAGGACGATCTGTTGGCCCGCAGCGATTTCGTGTCCCTGCACACGGACCTGAACCACACCAGCTTTCACCTCATGAGCGACCCCCAGTTCGCCCTCATGAAACCCGGGGCAGTGCTCATTAACGCCAGCCGGGGACCGGTGGTTGACGAGGCGGCCCTGGTCCGGGCTTTGCAATCCGGCAGGCTGGCGGGCGCGGCCCTGGACGTCTTCGAGCAGGAGCCCCTGCCCGCAGACAGCCCGCTTCTGGCCATGCAAAACGTGCTCATGGCCCCGCATAACGCCAATTCCAGCGCCCTGTACTGGGAAAAAATCCACCGCAGCACCATCGACAACCTGCTGGCGGTGCTTGAGGGGCGGGGATGAACGGCGCGGCCCTGATCACGGGCGCGGCCCGGGGGATCGGACTGGCCTGCGCCCGGGCCCTGGCTAAGGAGGGGCTTCGGGTCTATGGCGCGGACCTGGACCGGCCAAAGCAGGCCCAGGACGCCGCCCTGTTCGCCGGATTTTTCATCGCCGACCTGTCCCGCGAGGACCAGACCGCCGCCGTGGCGGCACAGGTGCGCCAGCACGAGGACAGCCTGGCCTGCCTGGTCAACAACGCCGCCCTCCAGGTCACCAAGCCCCTGGCCGAGACCGGCGTGGCGGAGTTTCGCGCCGTCCTGGACACGAATCTCGTCGCGCCGTTCGTCCTGGCCGTGGAACTCCTGGAACATCTCAAACGGGCGGGCGGGGCGGTGGTGAACATCGCCTCGGTGCACGCCGTGGCCACCTCCCCGGCCATCGGGGCCTACGCCGCCAGCAAGGGCGGGCTTGTAGCTCTGACCAGGACCATGGCCCTGGAATTCGCCCCCCTGGTGCGGGCCAACGCGGTCTTGCCCGGGGCCGTGGACACGGACATGTTGCGCCGGGGCCTGACCCGCGACCTCTACGGCGACGACGCCGGGGATCCCTGCGCCCAGCTTGCCAGCCGCCATCCCCTGGGGCGCATCGGCCGACCGGAAGACATCGCCCAGACCGTGGTCTTTCTGGCCGACCCGGAAAAGTCCGCCTTCATCACCGGGCAGGGCTTCGCCGTCGACGGAGGCTGCCTGTGCAAGCTCTCCACGGAATGAAGGGCGGCAGATGACGCGCGACCCCCAGGTCTCGATCATCGTCCCGGCCTACAACTACGCGGCGTTTCTGCCAAAGGCCCTGCAAAGCGCCCTGGCCCAGCCCCGGGAGCTGTGCGAGGTCATCGTGGTGGACGACGGGTCCACGGACGACACCCCCCGGGTTCTTGACCGCTTCGCCTCCCGAATCCGGGTTCTGACCCAGGCCAACCAGGGCCTGTCCGCCGCCCGAAACGCGGGGATCGAGGCCGCCCGGGGGCGCTGGCTCCTTTTTCTCGACGCCGACGACCTGCTTTTTCCCGGCGCCGTGCGCTCCCAGCTGGACATCCTTGAGGGGACGGACGAGACGGGCGAGACGGCCCTGGCCGTGTGCCGCAGCCTTTTTTTTGAGGCCTGCGACCCTCACGGCGTCCCGATTCCCTGCGGCGAGTGGCGGCTTTTCCGGCAGGACCTGGACGCCCACCTGTGCCATTTCAACATCGCCCCGCCCCACGGCTTCCTTGTCCGGCGCGAGGCCGTGGTCCGGGCCGGGGGCTTCGACACGGGCCTTTGCGCCTGCGAGGATCACGACCTGTGGTTCAGGCTGGCGGCGGCGGGCGCACGGCTGGTGCCCAATCCCGCCGTCCTGGCGGCCTATCGCCGCCATCCCGGCAGCATGTCCCGGGACCTGGGCCGTCAATACGCCCATGACGCCATGCTGCACCACCGTGTGGCCGAGGCCCTGCTCGATGCGGATTTTCCGCCCGGCGGGCGCCTGGAGGGACTCCTGGGCTGCCTGGCCGGGTGCCTTTTGACGACCAACCGGCTGGAAGGGCTCCGGCCGGGATCGTCGGGACGGCTTTTCGACGTGGCCAGGGACCTTGCGAAGCGCCTGGACGATGCGGCCCTGTCCCGCCGCCCCACGGAAACGGCGGCGTATTTCGCCGCCCGGACCGCCGCCTCCCTGCCCGGAACGGAGCGCCTGGACCGGGATTTGGCCATGAATATTTGCCGGTTGCTGGAGCGGATATTGCATGATGAAGGGGCGGACATTGCGGCTATGGACGCGCGGGCGCTTGACCATGCCCTGGAGCGGATGACGGCCCGTCTTACGCTGACGGACGCGGGATGATGCGGCCGCCCCGACACCATGTAAAAGGCCAGGAAGGACGCTTGTGACGCAACAGATGGCGAAGGCGGCCCCGGAAACGACCGCCCCCGAGATAACGGCGGTCATTTGCACGACCGGCGCGCGGGATTGTCTGGCGGCGGCGACGGCCAGTCTGGCGGAGCAGACCCTGGAGAGGGACCTGTACGAGGTGGTGGTGGTCTTGAATCATCCCGCCCCCGGGGCCTTTGCGGCCTTCCAGGATTCCCTCGAGGTGTTCCGGTCCCCTGACGCCCCGTGCCAGATCGTTTTGCTGCAGGAGCCTGTTCCAGGCCTGTCCCAGGCCCGCAACACGGGACTTCGCGCAGCCAGGGGACGTTACGTGGCTTACCTCGACGACGACGCCGTGGCCGATCCGAAATGGCTCGAGCTGATCGTCGCCGCCTTCCGGCGGGACCCGGAGGTGGCCAGCGTCGGAGGCGACATCCACCCCCTGTGGGAGGCGGACAAGCCCCGCTGGATCACCAGGCCCATGTACGCCTATTTTTCCTGCGTGAAGTATGGGCAGGCCGAGAAATACATGCCGACGGGAAGCTATTTTTTCGGCGCCAACATGGCCTTCACCAAAGAGGTGCTCGACGCCTGCGGCGGCTTTCCGACAAACCTCGGGCGCAAGAAAAACAACCTGCTGTCCAACGAGGAATGGCCGGTTTTCGAATTCATCGACGCCCGGGGATTGAAAAAATGGTATTCTCCGGCCATCTCGGTCAAACACCTGGTGCACCGCAGCCGGATGACGGCGGTTTTTTTCGCCCGCCGGCTCTGGTGGCAGGGGATCTCGAACACCGTGCATTCCCTGGAGTGCAAGGGTACGCCCCCCGGCGAGGTCGCCGCCCAGTCCTGGCGCTCGTTTCGCGACTACTACCGCCGGGCGCCGGCCATGCTCAAACACGGCCACACCAGCGTCCCCCTGCTCTTTTTCAATCTGTTCCGCTGGGCCGGGATCTATTTTCACCTGACGAAACACTGGCTCGGCCATGCGCGCCGCCAGCGTGGTTGAAGGAGCGCCGCCATGCCCCAAACGACCTCGGTCGTGATGTCCAATTACAATTATGCCCGGTTTCTGCCCCAGGCCCTGGATTCGATCCTGGCCCAGACCATCCCGGCGGATGAGATCATCGTCGTGGACGACGGCTCCACGGACGAATCCCGGCGCATCCTGGCCGAATACGCCGCCCGCCATCCTTCCATCCGGCCGATTTTCCAGGAGAATGCCGGGCAGGCCAGGGCCATGAACACCGGCGTGGCCGCAAGCGCGGGGGATGTGGTCCTTTTCATGGACAGCGACGACACCTGGGCGCCCGGCAAGATCGAAACCGTGCTGCCGTTTCTGGAGCGGCACGGTTTCGTCCAGCACAACCTCATGTGCGGCGACAAGCTGTACCGTTCCTTCCTGGTTCCGGACGACCACCGCAGCTATATGTTCGCCTTCGGCCTGGTGGATTTTTTCGTCCCCACCTCCGGGCTGTGCCTGCGGCGGGACGTCGTGGCCAAGGTCTTCCCCCTGCCGGAGGCGGAGTTGCTGCGCATTTGCGCCGACGCATACCTCACGCGGCTGTCCCTGGCCTATTCCACGCTTTACACCATCCCCCAGGCCCTGGGCATGTATCGCGTCCACGGGTGCAACAACTGGAGCAACTCCCCCACGCGGCGGCAGGACATCGCCCAGCACATCGTGCGTCTCGTGAGCGAGACGCTTACGGACCGCGGCGAGCCGAGAATCCCCCTGGAGCGCAACTGGCTGATCCACGGCGAGAACGCCGTGGACAAAGAGGCCTCCCTGGCGGCCCTGGCCCGGATGAAGGACAGGCCGGGACACCTCCTGCCGGTCACGGCCCTTGAGGGCTATCTGCTTCTGGCCTTGCGCCGCTATGACGAGGCGATCGCGGATTTCAAGCATGTGGCCGACAACTGGACCGGTCTGGACCACGAGTATTGCATGGTCAAGGATATCCATACCACCATCGATATCTGCAAGGGGAGGGATGTCCGGCACCAGGGCGTCGGCGGGGCGGCGGCAACGGCGGCGACATGCGATGCGTCCTCGGCCAGGGAGGTTGCCCAGGCCTATTACCACATGGCCGTGTGCCATGTCCGGCTGCGCCAGTTCGAACAGGCCCTGGAGGCCTTCGCCGGGGTTCTGGCCAACGATCCGGAGCGGGCGGAGATCCATCTCAACCGCAGCGACAGCCTGCGCTATCTGGGGCGCTATGACGAGGCCCTGGCCGAGGTGGATCTGGCGGAGCGCACAAATCCCGGGCTGCCCAACCTCCACGAAACGCGGGTCAAGGTCTGGCGGGCGATGCTGGAGGAGGGGGAGGCCGGGGAGTTGTCGCATCTGGTGGAGAGCCTGGGCGGGTACAACGTCCAGATCCAGACGACATCCATCTGCAACGGCAAATGCATCATGTGCCCCTATCTGGACAGCTGGCACAAGGAAAACCCGGGGCGGATGAGCGACGCCGTGTTCGAGCGCGTATTGAGCCAGCTGGCCGGAAAAAAGCTGAAGAAGGTCTGCGTCTATCTGGAGAACGAGCCCCTCGTCGATCCCAAGATCTTCGACCGTATCGCCGAGATAAAAAAGCGTCTGGACTTCCAGTCCCTGGAGATCTCAACCAACGCCTTCGGACTCGACGCCGCAGCCGTTTCACGCCTGGCGGAGCTCATGTCCGACGTGGAGCACGAAATCTGGATCAGTTTCCACGGCATGGACAAGCGTACCCATGAGGGCATCATGGGTTTGGACTTTGAGCGCTGCCTGGGCAACGTCATGACCCTGTTGCGCATGGCCGAGGAGTTGCCCCTGAAGGTGCTCATTCGCGGCGCCGGGCAGGGGGTGACCAAGGAGTTGCGCCACGATTTCGAATTCACCCGCGAGCAATACCTGGCCTTCTGGGAAGGGCAGTTCAAAAAGCATGGCCTGCGGCGCAGGCCCGACGTCACATGGTTCCGGTATCATGACCGGGCCGGGACCATCCGCCGCAACGCCATCCGCCTGAAGCGCCCTGTGCGTTCCGAACTCAGGGGACCGGCCTGCCCCCGGGTGGATCAATGGCTGCACTTCCTGTACACTGGAGAGATGATCCTGTGCTGCATGGATTACCACAAGGAAACGGTCTTCGGAAACATCATGGATGAGGATCTGGACGCCATCCTGTCCGGACCGCGATGGAAGGCCATGCGCAAGATGGCCCTGGGGCAGTCGCCGTCGCCGGAGGATTTCATCTGCAAACGTTGCATCAGTCCCGGAGGCTGATCATGCCGGACATCAGAGACTTCAAGGATATTCATGCCGGACGGCGTTGTTTTATCGTCGGCAACGGACCGAGCCTGAACCTGATGGAGCTTTCCTTTCTTTCCAGGGAGATCTCTTTCGGGATGAACTGCATATACCTCGGATTCGACAAATTCGGTTTTAGACCGACGTATTATACCGTCGAGGACGTGTTCGTCGCCGAGGACAACAACAAGGAAATCGACGCCCTCTCCGGGATGGTCAAATTTTTGCCTCAGGATCTGTCCTACTGCCTGGCGGATGGTCCCGATGTCTGCTGGGTGAATTTCCTGCGCAGGTACGAGCCCTATCCGCAGTTCTCCGCAGATGCGTCGGAGAGGATTTATTGGGGATCGACGGTCACCTACCTTTCCATGCAGCTTGCCTATTACATGGGCTGCGACCCGGTCTACCTGATCGGCGTGGACTTCAACTACGTTCTCCCCGATTACGCCGACGGCAAGGCGAACATCACCTCCCGGGAGGACGACGTGAACCATTTTCATCCGGCGTATTTCGGCAAGGGGAAGCGTTGGCACGATCCCCGGCTGGACAAGGTGGAGCCTTCCTATCGCGAGGCGCGGCGGTTTTTCGAGGCGCATGGGCGCACCGTGCAAAACGCCACGGTCGGCGGGAAGCTGGAGGTTTTTCCCCGCGCGGACTACACCCGGCTCATCGGCGGCTAGCGCCGGGGCCTTGCGATCCTTTTTTCGGGGCGCGGCGCGAGACGCCGCGCCCCGGTTTTTTTACGGCGCGGGCGGCAGCGTTCTGGCCACGCCCACAGGCTGATACTGCGGGTCCCACACCCCCCAGGGCATGCCGTTGTCCCCGGAGGTGAAGTAAAACGGGGCCAGTCGTTCCTTGAGCCCGTCCCCCTGGCGCAACAGGGCGAAGATGCGGTCGAAGTCCGTGAAGTTGCTGTGCGGCGCACGCAGCCCGAAAAGCTCCGTGAGGGATTTTTCCGAGAAACACCAGCCTTTTGACGGGCCGTGGAACCAGTCTTCGTCCCTGGCGGCGCTGACCGTGATCCACATGGACGCCCCGGGCTTCATGGTGCGTTCCAACTCGGCCACGGCCCGGCGCACCCCGGCGTGGTCGTTGTGCTCCAGGGCGGAGATGGACACCACCGCGTCCAGGCAGCGGTCCGGCATCTGGGGCATGTGCCCGATGTCCGCCGTATAATAGATGATTTCCGCCCCTTCTTCGTCGAAAAGCCGGGTGATGTCGGTCGGGGCGGGCCTGACCGGAGGGGGAGTCTGTCGGGGATAGGCGGCCTGCAGGTGGCGCACGTAGTCGTGGTCGATCTCGTCGCCGCAGTGGGCGGTCACGATGGAGCAATGCCCGGCGTAGACCGGCCGGGGAACCCGGGTCGAGAAATCGGCGGAGATGACCCTGTGCCCCATGCGGGCCAGCATGACCTGGAGCATGCCCTGTCCTGCCCCGGCGTCCAGGATCAGGCTTCCCCGGGGCAGGGTTCTGGCCCGGTCCAGGATCCAGATGTAGTCCAGGAGGTAGTGCCAGCCGAAGGGGTGGTCGTATTTTTCCTGGGCTTCCAGCACCAGGGCGGTCAGTTCGGGCTTGTCCCGTATCAGTTCCGGGGAAAGCAGTTCGATGGCGTCCATGGGATCATCCCTCCTTCCGGGGTATGGGGGCGTGGCCCCTCTCCGGGGCATGGTCAACAGTGCGGTCATATCCGGCGCTCATGGCGCCGCTGTGCTCGTCTGTCCGGCTGCGGGCCGGTCCGGAAGCCCCGGCCCGCCCGGGGCGGCGTCGCGTATCTGCTCCCGCTTGCGCACAAGCTCGGGGTGGCCGGGGTCGGCCCGCTCCAGGTCGTCCAGGACGAGTGCGGCCTCATCCAGGCGTCCGGCGTAGCGCAGGGCGTCGCAGATGTTCACCAGGACGTCTAGGCGATGGGGGGCTAGCCCCAGGATGTCCCGGAACTGGGCCACGGCCTCGTCGGTCCTGCCCGTCCGGGCCAGGATGCCCCCGCGAAGCTGCATGGCGCCCAGCACCACGTGGTGGGTGCGCCAGAAATCGCCGCCGTCCGGCGGATAGACGGCCAGGATGTCCAGAAGGGGCGGCATGGCCTCCGGGTCCCGTCCGCCGCGCACGGCCTCGATGGCCTGGCCCAGGCGTCTGGCGGCGTAGTCCCTGGCGGCGGCGTGGCCGGGAAAGAGCACCTGCAGGCGGGCGAAGGCGTCCCGGGCCTCGGCGTCCTTTCCGGATTCCAGGCACAGCGCGGCGTACCCGGCGTGGGCCGATTCCCAGAAAGGTTCCCGTTTGAGGGCCTTGCGGTACAGGCCCAGGGCCGTGTCCGAGCATCCCAGGCGGCGGGCGGCCCGGGCCGCGAAAAAGGCGGGCCACGGCGAGGGGCGTTTGCCGCCGGAGGGGATGGGCTGCCTGTCCGCCGCCAGGCTGGGGCTTGGCCGGGCCAGGGGGCCGTGGCGGGCGGCCATGTCCGCCGCAAGCTCCAGGAGCCTGTCCGAGGACCGGCCGTCCAGGGGCTCCAGATAGCGGCGGCGCACCCGCGTAAGGGCCTGCGGGTCCGGGCCGCGCCCGGCCAGGGCCTCGGTCACGCCCTGGTTCAGTTCGGCGTAGGACCGCACCAGACGCACGGCGCCGGTGTCCACGAGTCCCTTGAGGTGATCCCACTGGTAGCGCACGGCCACGCCGTCGCTTGCGGGCGGGCGCCTGTCGCCGTCGAAGGCCAGGCAGACGACAGGCTTTTCGTAGACCAGGGCGTCCAGGGAGACGGTGCTGCCGGTGTTCACCACTACGTCGGCGTGCCGCAGCAGATTGATGTAGTCGCGGCTGTCCGCGGAGGAGCGCCCGGTGTCCCGGCCGAAGTGCCCGAAGGTGTTGCCCCGGGTGACCACCACATGGGGCGGGTCGTGCAGGGCGGCCAGTTCGTGATAGAGCAGGTCATGGGGATGCAGCCGTAAAAAGAGCGTGGCCGGAGCGCCCCAGGCGTCTTCCCGGACCATCCGGGCCAACTCGCGGAGGATGCCTGGTTCGTGGGCCTTGATGGTGTTGGTGTTGGTGAAGAAGGCGATGAGCCGGTTATTGGCCGGGATTCCCCGGGCGGCGAGAAAGGCGGCGCGGTCCTGGTGCATGGCCGGGTTGTGAAAGTCGTCGTAGTAGGGCGAGCCCAGGTGATGGATGCGTGCTTCGGGCACGGCGTGATGCCGGACCAGTTCGTCGCGAAGGGCCTTGCAGCCTGTCACCAGGGCGTCGCAGGTGCGGGGCAGCGGCCCCTTGGTGGTGGCGTGGTCCCAGCTGTTGACCAGCCCGATGACCGGGATGCGCCGTTTTCTGGCCTCCACGAGATAGGGCCGGTTTTCGGCGGCCTGGGCGAATCCCAGGACCACCACGTCCGGGCGGTGGTGGTCGAAGAGGACTCTGGTCCAGGCGTCCGAGACCGGAAGAAGCGGGCTGGTGCGCGCCCGGTGCAGCAGGGAGAAGACGAGCGGGTTGTCCACGGCGGGTTGCCCCAGGCAGGGCGGAAAATAATTGCTGAAGCGCATTTCCTTGAGCTGCTGTTCCGGGGTCATGTCCAGGCGCAGCCTCAGGTTGGCGAACCCGTTCAGATAATTGAAACGGTACAGCAGGGTGCGCCACAGATAGGCCTTGTCGAAGCGGCCGAAGGCCTGCTCCAGGCGATGCCGCAGGGGCGCGTCCGCGACGCGCCGGGCGTATTCCTGGAAGAGCGGATTTTCCGGCCTGGGCGCGGCGTCCTCGTGAACCGCAAACGGCGAGCCGGCCCGGGTCACGTGGGCGGCGTTGCCCGGCTGGGGGGTGACGAACACCCCGCGCAACCGTCCGTCCCCGGCCAGGAGGTCGTAGAACCTAGTGTAGACCAGGTTTCTGAGCACAAACAGGTTGTGCACGAAGATCAGTGCAGTGGACACGCGGCCTCTCTTTCGTGGGATACGGGCCGTTTGGCCCGGGCCCCGGCGTCTTGCGCCGTACGTCTTGCGGTCCGCGCCGCCGAAATCCCGGCGCCCAGGCGTCAACCCGCCGACATCTCCGGCCTTTTTTCCGGGCTGGGCCGGGTCGTTCTTCCGGGGCGCGACTCCCGCCCGGCGAACCAAGCAAGAATCCTGCCGGAATCGCCCCGCCGGTCCCGCCGACCGTCACTGCGGCGGGTCGATCTCCACACGGCGGATGCCGCGCCGGGTCTTGTCGCACAGGTACAGCACACGACGGCCAGCATCCCTGACCAGGAGCATGTGGGTCAGGGTGGCCTTGCCTTCCGGGCTCATGGCCGCCAGGGGCGCGGCATAGACGTGCCCCCGGGCGTCGCGTTTGATCAGGTTCTCCTCGCCCGCCAGAAAAATCTCCTCCCCGTCCACGGCCATGGCCCGCAGGCTGGGCCGGGCGCAGACCACCCGGCGAAGGACCGGCCGGTCCCCGGGGCCGGGCAGGTCGTACAGGCACAAAAGCCCGGGGCGGAAGTTGAGCGCCCACAGCCGATTCCCGTCCGGGATCAGATCCACGGGAAAGGAGCATTGGGGCAGCTCGATGCGTCGCGGGGCCTGGCGGCCGTCCCAGTCCCCGAGGGGCAGGGCCAGAATGTGGAACCGGTTGTCGCGGCTGCAAAGGGCCTGCACGTAGAGGGTTTCGGCGTCGGCGAAGGGCCGGTAGGGCGTCCAGTCCTGCCCGGACAGGCCGTCGAAATGGGCGAAGTCCAGGCGGCGCACGGGCGAGAGATTCCGGTCCAGGAAGAGGCAGGCGCGCCGGGCCGGGTCGGACAGGATCAGGGCGCCGTCGGAGGTGCAGGTAAGCCCCGCCGTCCTGTCCAGGGGCAGGGTGGTCTCTCCCAGCAGGCGGCCCGAGGCGTCGAAGCGGTAAAGCGCCGGACGCTCGGCGTCCAGGGCCGCGAATCCCCCGTCCGGAAGGGGGGCCAGTTGATGGCAGCGGGCGTTTCGGGGGGCGGGGAGCAGGCCGGTGTGGCGCAGGGCGAAGCGGCTGCGTACGTCCGCCCGCGTTTCCGGGGCGAGGCCCAGGTCGGTCGATCCTTCCAGGACAGCCAGGGCCCGGGCGTTGTCCGGGGCCACAGCCAGCACGGCCTCCACAGCCGCGATGACCCCTGCGGGATCGCCCGTGCCCAGGGCCGCATCCATGTCCGCCAGCCGCATCCCCAGGAGGTCCGTGTCGCGCAGGGCGTCCGGAAGCAGGTCGGCGGCCAGGAGGGTCTCGCCCATGCGCAGCGGGTCGCAGCCCGCAAAAAGGGGTGCGGACTTGAGGCGCAGGGTGCGCAGGAGTTCGCCGCGCACGGGGTCGTTCATGGCCGCGCCCCCTTTTCGCTCCGGGCGCGGACCAGGCAGCGGAAAAATCCCAGTTCGTCGTCGCAGGCCAGGGTGTACGGGGTCGCCAGGGGAAAACCGGCCATGAGGCCGCCTTCGCGCAGCCCGGCCAGGTCTTCGCCCCGGCCAAGGACCATGGCCGGACACAGCTCGTAGATATCCGGAAAGAGCTGGCGGCCGACGATGGGCGCCCCGCTATTCCGGTCCACGCAGATGCGGCGGGCCGGGTCGTAGCCCCACAGGCAGGTCTCGGGGAAGGCCGGCTCGGTGTGGGTGGTCTCGGCGCCGAAGGACGGCGTCTGGAGGGTGATCATCGCCCCGTCGGCCTCCTTCGGGATGACGGCCCCGGTCAGGAGATATTCCCGGCCCAGCCGCACGCGGCCCTCGGCCCCGGCGGCAGGGCCGAGCCACAGGCTCGCGGCGGCCTCGGGCATGGGGCGCAGCCCGGCGAAGGGCGCGATCTTGAGCAGGCCGCCCTCGCGCCACAGACCCTCGCGCAACGCTAGGCGCGTGTCGCCGCCCACGTCCTCCCCCAGGCAGTCCGGGACCGCGCCGCCGAGAAACGACAGGGCGGCCGGGGCCTCCCGAGGGGGGAAAAAGAGGAGGCGGCGGGCGGAGGCGGCGGTGGGTTCGACGAATCCGGCGACGATTTCGCAGGGGATGTCGGTGGATTCGGGAACCTCGGACAGGGGCACGATGGCGCTCCAGGGGCGCCCCGTCTCCCCGCGCACAAGGACGTAGGGACCGCCCGAGGCCGGGGCGCCGATGCCGTGCCTGCCCCAATCCACGGCCATGGGCCGGGTCACGTAGGCCTCGGGGCGGGGGGCGTTTTCCGGGAGCATGCGCCGGGCCAGCCGGTCCAGGTCCGGCCGGTCCGGCAGACCGGGCCGGTCCGGGTCCAGGCGCACCACGGCGTCGGCGAAGCGCAGCAGGTAATGGGCCTGAAGCTGCACAGGATGGTCCTCGGGAACCCGCACGCCGACAAGCGGCCGTCGCCCGTCCCAGGCAGCCCCGGCCCGGTCGGCTAACTCCCCGTCCAGGAAGGGGTGGCGGCAGTCGCATACGAGCAGGGGCTCCCGCGGGTCTGCGTCCCGGGGCGCAAGCGCCGCGAGGCAATCCCGGGTCCCTGGCGGCAGGGGAAAGTCGTCGTCCCTAGCCCTGGCTTCGGGCAGAAAAACCACGGGCAGCACCGGCCCGGCCAGCTCCGCCACATCCCGGTCGCCGGTGGCCAGCACGGCTGACAGCCCGGGATGCCTAGCCAGGGCCCGCACGGCGCGCAGAAAAAACGCCTCGCTGTCGAAGGGGGCCAGGAGCCGGGCCCGGTCGGCCGGACCTGTGGGAAAGACGGGCAGCAGGCATTTCATGCCGCGTCCCCCGGGAAAAGGCCGTGGGCCAGGATGGTCTCCGCCAGGAGCAGGTCCTCGGGTTCGTCGATGTCCACCAGTCCCCAGGGCTCCAGGATGTGGTGCGCGTAGCAGCCCCGGCAGACCGGGCCGCGCAGGCGGTGGGCCGAAAACAAGCCGTAGTTGCGGAAAAGGAGCCCGCCGGGCCCGGCCAGGGCCTCGGGCGGGCGGCACACCGGGGTCAGGGTCCCGTCCGGGGCCAGGGCTTGGTAGCGGGCGGTGCGCATCGGCACGGGCCGCACGGTGATCACCCGGCGATAGCCGGTGAACAGGATGTCCAGGAGGCCATCGATCAGTTGCGGGGTCCGGAAGGGATGGGTGGGAAAAAGCAGGGCATAGGCGTCCGGCGACCACTGCGGGGCCAGCCTGGACAGCATTTCGGCCACGGCGTCGCCCACCACGGCCTTGTCCCCGCCGAAGTCCCGGGAGCGCAGAAACGGGACCTCGGCCCCCCACTGCCGGGCCACGTCCGCGATCTCCTCGTCGTCGGTGGAGACCATGACCCGGGTCACCCGCCTGGCCTGCAGGGCGGCCTCGATGGCGTGCGCGACCAGCGGCCTGCCAGCCAGAAGCGCCAGATTCTTGCGCGGGATGCCCTTGGAGCCCCCCCGGGCGGGGATGATGGCCAGGACCGATTCGTCGCTCATGCCCGAACCTCCCGCGCCTGGGCCGCAAAGAAGTCCCGCAGGCGTCCGGCGATGAACAGTTCGGTTTTCTCCATGGACTCCCAGGTGGCCCCGCCGATGTGCGGGGTGACGAGCAGGTTGTCCCTGCGTCTGGCGGCGCGCAGAAGGGGCGTGTCCGGGGCGGCGTGGCCGGTTGGCTCGCCATGGATCACGTCCAGGGCGGCCCCGGCCAGACGGCCGGAGTCTAGGGCGGCGATCAGGGCCTCCTCGTCCACAAGCTCCCCCCGGGCGGTGTTGACCAGCACGGCCCCGCCCGGCAAAAGCCCCAGTTCGCGGGTCCCGATCAGTCCCACGGTCTCCGGGACGAGGGGGGCGTGGACGCTCAGCACGTCGCTTCGCGGCAAAAGTTCGTCCAGCCCGGCGACCATCTTCACCCCGGGCGGCGGTGCGGGATGGGCCGGATCGCAGGCCATAACGCACATGCCAAGGGCCAGGCAGTAGCCCGCCATCTTGGTCCCCACCCGGCCAAGTCCGACAAGGCCCAGGGTCTTGCCGCACAGGTCGTGGCCGCGCAGGGCGTCGCGGTTCCAGGTCCCGGCGTTGACCCGGCTTACGGCCAGGGGGATGCGCCGGGTGAGGGACAAAAGCAGAGCCAGGGTGTGTTCAGCCGAGGCCGGGACCGTGTCCAGGAAGGCCCGCTCCCCGCGCAGGCTAAGGACCGTCACCCCGCGCTCCCGGGCCGCCTCCAGGTCCATGTGGTCCAGGCCCGTGGCGGCGCAGGCGATGGCCCGCAGCCGGGGGGCGGCGTCGAAGACCTCGCGGTCGATGCGAAAGGCGAAGCGCACGATGAGGGCGTCGTAATCGGGCAACGCGGCCAAAAGCCCGGCCCGGTCCAGGGCCATGCAGTCCACCCGGGCGAAGGAGGCAAGCCGCGCCAGGGCCTTTTCGCTGTAGTCCCGGGGCTCGGCGTTGAGGATGCGCGGCGGATCAGTCACGGTTCATCCTCCGTGTGACGAGGAATTCGGCCAGGAGCAGGTCGTCCTCGCTGTCGATGTTCACCGACCGCTCCCACGGCATGACGTGGGCCTGCAGGCGCTGGCCGTAAAAGGTCCCGGCGGCCCGGAAGACCTCGGTGCGGCAGGCGTAGACCGCGCCGTTTCGCTGGTAGGCCGGGGGGAAGTCCTGCCTGCGGGTGAAGTTTCGGGCCTCTGGGCAAAACGGCCGGGGGACGCCGTCCTCGATGCGGTACTGGTAATAGGGGTGGCAGGACTCGGAAGCGCACACGGTGATGCACGAGTCGGCCCGGCCGGCCATGACCGGGGCCAGGGCGGCGTCGATGTCTTCGGCCAGGCGCAGGGGGGCAGTGGGCTGGAGCAGGCAGACGATGTCTGGGACCACGCCCTGTGCGGTCAGATGGTCCAGGACGTGGAAAACGGCCTGGGACACGGGGGAGGCGTCCCCGGCGATGTCCGTGGGCCGCAAAAACGGCGTGTCCAGGCCCAGGGCGCGCCCCAGGTCGGCGATGGCCGGGTCGTCCGTGGTCAGGATGATCCGGTCCAGACGCGTCGCGGCCAGGGCGGCCTCGGCCGTGTAGTGCAGCAGGGGCTTGCCCGCCAGGGGGCGCAGGTTCTTGCCGGGCACGCCTTTTGAGCCGCCCCGGGCGGGGATGACGGCCAGGATCATGACGCGCCTCCCCGGCGGCCCCAGACCAGAAAGGCCAGCCCGAAGGACGGCGAGCACAGCCAGGGTTCGGGCCTGGCCAGACTGCGCAGGGCCAGGATGCCCCGCCACAGCCCGATGAGGCCCTGCTCCAGGGGCCGGGCCATGGGCGAGAAGGGAAAGGCCGGGGAATGGGAGACCATGGGCAGCGGATACATGCCCGCCACCCGCGCATCGGGCATGTCCAGTTCGGCCAGGGCGGCCAGGTAGCGCTGCGGCGGGTAATCGTTGCGGTACAGGGGCGTTTTGGCCGTGGCCGCTTCCTGGCGCGGCGACGGATGCAGCAGGGCGCGCCCCAGGCGCAAAAGCGCGTTCACGGGCCGGGCCAGGGCCTGGACCGTGCGGCTGTCCTCGGGGACCACATAGGCCAGAAGCGTGCCGCCGGGCCGCAACACGCGCACCTGTTCACGCAACAGTCCGGTGATGTCGTCGAAGTGTTCGAGCAGGCCGATGCTGACCACGGCGTCGAAGGTTCGGTCGGCGTAGGGAAGGGCGAAGGCGTCGGCCTGCACCGGATGCCCGGCCAGGCCGTGCCGTGCGAAATGCCTCCGGGCCAGGAGCAGGGCGTCCCGGGAGAAGTCCAGCAGGTGGACCTCCTGGCCCTTTGCCGCGAAATAGGCCCCCATGCTGCCCCGTCCGCATCCCACCTCCAGAACCCTGCCCCCGGGGGGGAGCGGCGCCAGGCGGGAGAACACCCGGAAATGGTTTTGGAAGGCGAACTGGACCTGAGTGGCCGGTCTCCCGGGGGCGTAATGGAACCGCGCGTCCTCGCCCAGGCGTCGCCAGTTCCGGTCGAAGGTGTCCATGGTGGAGCGGGGAGGGGTGTCCATGGCCGTGTCAGTAGGGGAGTTTCTTTTCAATGACAAGGGGTTGTGAGGCCAGAAGCCCGGCCATGCGGACTCCGGCCGTGCCGTCGCCGTACAGGGTGCTCGGGGCGGGCCGGGGCGAGTCCAGGATGCGGCGCATGGCCGAGGCGATCCCTTCCCGGGCGTAGTCCGTGTCGAGCACGTTGCCGCCGCGTTCCCGTCCGGCCTGGCGTGAGCCCACGTTGACCACAGGTACGCCCAGAAAGGAGCATTCCCGGATGCCCACGCTGGAATTGCCCACCAGCATGCGGCAGTTGCATAGAAGCCGCAGGAAATCCTCCGGGGCCATGTTCTTGAAAAAACGGATGTTTTGCGGTCGGTGCACCTCGCGAAAGGCCCGGATGCCCTTGGATGTGCCGTCGGAGCCCGCGTCCACGTTGGGCCAGAACCACAGGGCGGGCATGTCCAGCCCGGCCACGGCGTGCAGGGTCTCGGTCACGTTGCGGCGGCAAATGTCGTATTCCGTGGTCACGGGATGCTGCAGGACCACGGCGTAGCCCTTGGCGAGGTCCAGGGGCGCGCCCACGCCGCCGTATTTGGCCATGGGGTCGAAGTCCAGGGCCGGGGTCCGGGCCACCAGGGCCGCCAGGTCTATGGACGGGCAGCCGGTAACGTGAACCCGGGCCGGGTCCTCGCCCAGGCGCACCACCCGTTCGGCGGCCCTGGCCGTGGCCGTGAAATGCAGGTCGGCCAGCTTGGTCACGGCGTGCCGGACCTTCTCGTCGATGCTGCCGGTGACCTCGCCGCCCTGGACGTGGACCAGGGGGATGTTCATGTAGGCGGCGGACACGGCCGTAGCCAGGGTCTCGTAGCGGTCGGCCACGGTGATGACCGCGTCCGGGGCCATGCGGTCGAGGAGCGTGCCCATCTCGATGAGCCCCAGGCCCGTGGACTTGACCGAGGCCACCAGGTTTTCGCCCTCGACGATGAAGTTGGTCCAGGCCGCGACCTCAAAACCGTCGGAGTGCATCTGGCCCCGGATGTCGCCGTAGCGCTCCAGCACCGCCGAACCGGCAGCCACGATGCGCAGCGTCAGGTCCGGATGGTCCCGGATGGCGGCCAGGGCGGTTTTAATCCGGGCGTAGCTGGCCCGGGCGGTGATGACCGCGCAGATGGTGCGTTTCATGGGGCGTCTCCCAGATCGTCGGGGTGGATGAGGACTCCGGCGGCCACGGTCCGCAGAAGCCGCCTGCCGGGGAGGGTGCGGAAAAGCCGGGCCGGGATGCCGGTTCCGGGTTTGCGCAGGGCCAGATCGTCCGGGGTCAGCATGGTCCCGGCCGGAAGGTCCCGGGCCGCCGCGACGCTTTTGCAGAAGATGTCCCGCAGGGGCTGCATCTCCCGGGCCTGGGCATCCTTGTCCACGGGGCGGGCCAGCATGGCCGAGATGTCCCGGACGCCGGAAACCAGGACGGCCAGTTCAGAGGTGGTCACCGAGGCGGGCACGTCCGGCCCGAACATCTCCCTGGACAGGGCCACGTGGACCTCGATGACCCGCGCCCCCAGGGCGGCGGCGGCCAGCCCCGGGAAGACGGTCCCGGAATGGTCGGAAAGCCCCACGGGGCAGCCGTAGCGGTCGCGCAGCTCGGCCAGGAGGTTCAGGCCGATTTTTTCGGGCGGGCAGGGGTAGCTGGTGGTGCATTGGAGCACGGCCAGGGGGGCGCGATGGCGTTTCACCAGGGCCACGGCCTCGTCCAACTCCGCAAAGGGGCTCATGCCGCTTGAGAGCAGGACCGGCAGGCCGGTTGCGGCCATCCGGTCCAGCAACAGGGGGTTGCCCACCTCGCCGGAAGGAACCTTCCAGGCGTCCACCCCGACCCGGCTCAGCAGGTCGGCGGCCTCATCGGAAAAAGGCGAACTCAGGAAGGCCAGTCCCGCCCGGCGGGCGTGTTCGGCCAGTCCCAGCCACTGCGCTTCGCTAAATTCCATCCGCTTCCAATATTCGTATCGGCTGGCGTCCTGGGGGCTGAAACGGACCCGCCAGGGTTCGCCCGGCGAGCTTTCGGCGGCGGCGATGTGGGTCTGGAACTTGATCGCGTCGGCCCCGGCCCGGGCCACGGCGTCGATGAAGGCGTGGGCCAGCCCCAGGCTGCCGTCGTGGCTCTGGGCCACCTCGGCCATCACCAGACACGGTTTGGCGTCGAGCAGGTTCATGATCCGGCCTCATGTGATGCGTCCGCCCGGGCCGCCGGAGCATCCGCGCAGGACATCTCCGGTTGGGCCGAGGGGACGCGCAGGGCGACGAATTTGGGATTGGTGTGGACCACCGGCATGGTGGGCCAACGCATACCCCGGAAATGCTCGCTTTCCACGATCACGTACTCCACGGCGCGCCGTGGGGCAAAACGCAGGAAATCGGCTTCGCCGAGACGGCGGTAGGCCTCGATGAGGTCCGGGTTCAGACGCATGGGCGCGACCCGGTCCGGGTCCACGCCCATATCCATGGCGCGGCGGCGAAGTTCTCCGGTCAGGGACGGCATGTACAGGGCGTACATGAAAAGTGACGAATCCATGTAGCAGGCCATGCCCGACAGGGTTTCGAAGCCGCTGTAAGCCGGGGGGACCACGAACAGGCTGCCCGGAGCGGCGTGCCGTGCGGCCCAGACCTGCATGTCCTCCCAGTGCGGGGCCAATTCGGCCCTGTGCGTCCAGGTGCGAGCCACGTAGCGCAAGCCCAGGAGCACGGCGCAGGTAAGGACCGGAAGTCTCCAATCTCCGGCGAAAATGCGGCTGCCGGTAGCCTGATGAAAAAGACCCAGCCAGCAGGCCGCGCCCAGGCAACCCAACTGCACATGGTCGCGGGCGCTAAGGCGCGCAAACCACAGGGTTTTCAAAATGGGGAGGCGCCATGATCCCGGGGTGGCCGGGGCGTTGGATCTCGTGGCGGCGAAACCGGCCGTACCCAGAACGGCGGCGGCGACTCCCAGGAAATACGTCGGCCATGTGGGCGACGGCAGGCAGAGAAGGGGCGGGATGAAAGAGAAAAATGTCATCCAACTGTTGTCGCGAAGGTACGTCTGCCCCAGGCTGGCCACGGCCAGGGTCACGGCTGCCGCCCGAACCAGGTCGCCGTCGGCCAGGGCGGTCTGGGCCGCAGCCGCCCACACGGCGGTGAAGAAAAAAGGGCCGTAAGACGTCGCCCGGGACAGGCACAGGGAGGCCAAAACCCGGATGCGCAACAGATCCGAGACGACAAGCTGGGCGGCGAATCCGGCCAATCCGCAGACAAAGACGGCGGCGGCGGCCCGCAGGAGCGCATCCTCGCCGCCCAGGCCCAAGCCCGAAAGTTGCGCCCCGGCGAACAGGGTCATGGCCCCAAGCGCGAAAACCAGCATGGGGGGGCTGGTCAGGGTCTTCATCCCGCCGCCGCCGCTGCGGGCGTCGAGACCGGCCAGGGCGAACATGTTGCGGGTGCGTCCGGCCATCCAGCGCCACCACAGGGCATCGTCCATGGCCGGGGCGTTTGGGTCCGCGCCGTTCTTGCGCAGTCGGGCCAGGAACACGGCCAGGGGCGTGGCGCACAGGACGAACAGGACCGCCCCCCACAGGGCCTGCGGGAGCCCTGCCGCAGTGGCCCCCGAAGAGATGACCGCCAGGAGCATGCCCGCCGTGAGTACGCCGTGCACCGGATGCATCACGGCCAGGAGTCCGGCGGCGGCGAAAGCCAGGGGCGATCCGTCCGAGAGGAGAAAAATCGTCAGGATGAGCGCCCCCAGGATCAGGCCCAAAAGGCCGGTGGTGACGGTGCTGGTGAAGTTGGCGCGCATGTACCAGCCGGTCTCGGCGAAGTTGCCGCCAAGCAGCAGGGGGATGGCCAGAAGACCGCCCAGGGCGGTCCCCGAGGCCAGACGGCCGAGCAGGAAAACCGTCAGCGCGGCCAGGATCACCTGGAGGACGAAACGGTATGTCTCGAAGCCTACGGCCGAGGCCCCCAGGCGCGTGGCCAGGGCGTGGGCCAGGATGATGGCGGGCGGCCTGACCGTGCGGGCGAACGAGGCGTACAGCGAGCGGGACGCGGCCTTCGCGTGGGACAGGGGGGCGAGAAAGATGCTCAGGTCGGCGTAGCCGAAAAGGAGCATGCTCCGGAAACGGCGCAGGCTGGCCAGGGCGAAGAGCAGGCCCAAAAGGATGGCCCAGATCATGGCGTCCTCCGGCAATCGGCCTCGGAACCGGTCTCGGAACCGGCCCCGCTGGTCCGGCCGTTTCCGTCCGGCCCCGGGCGCTGGAACAGCCCGGCGGTGTTGGAGCAAAAAAGAAAGGGCAGGCCCGGCAGGGGCACGTTGGCCTTGGCCACCCGGCGCAGGCCCATGGTCCGGGCCAGTCGGCCCGGGGTGAAGACCGTCTTGTGGGCGGGCGACCTGCAGGGCCTCTTGCCGAGCACGAACCGGCCCAGGGTGGTCACGAGCTCGTTGGGCACGGTCAGGCACAGGTGGCCCCCCGGGCGCACGATGCGGCATAGCGCGCGGGCCAGCAGGCCGGGATCGTCCACATGCTCCATAACCTCGGAGCAGATGATCAGGTCGAAGCTGTCCGGGGAAAACGGCAGGGCGGCAGCGTCGGCCTGGACGAAGCGGGCCGTGGGGTTGCGGCGAGCGGCCTCGGGCAGGGCGGCGTCGTTGATCTCTACGCCCGTCAGTTCCAGTCCCGGCGGCAACATGCCGAGCACTTCCCCGTAGCCGCAGCCCAGATCCAGTATCCGCCGGGTCGGCGTGCGTCGCATGGCCAGTCGCGTCAGGGACAGGATCGCGGCCGCGCGACATCTGGAGAGCCACCCCACGACGCCGCCCGCATCCATGAGGCGCCCTTCGGTGAAGCGTCGCGGATCGTAGGCTTGTGCGGCCTGTCCAACGGACATGGTCATTCTCTCCCGGCCATGGGGCGCCCGGTGCAGCCAAGCCGCGACTGCACGCGCCACAGTTCGCGGGTGATGGCCCGGTTCTGCTGTCCCAGGGCCCCCAGGCCGAAGACGATGATCCCGAAGATGCCCAGAAGCAGGCCGGTGAGCAGCACGTTGATGGACGGGTCCGGGGTGAAGAAGTTGACCACGGCCCAGGCCAGGAAGAAGCCGCCGAGAAGCAGCATGGCGATGGCCACCGGGAAGAGGTAGCGGAAGGGGCAGACCTCGGTGCTGAACAGCAGGTGGGTGCGGATCAGCCGGGGGATGTTGGAGGAGGACTTGCGCGTGGGCGCCCCGGGCTTTTTGACGGACTGGCCCCAGTCGATGACCGCCGGGACCTCGATGATGGTGAAACCCATGGCCAGGGCCTTGTTGACCACCTCCAGGTGAAACTCCTTGCCGTTTTCGTGCAGCGGCAGCTCCAGGAAGCGGTCCCGGCGGTAGCCCCGGGTCATGCCGGTGTTCATGGTCACCGAATAGGTGAGCCCGGAGCGGATGATCCAGTTGCCCACCACGCTCAAAAGCACGCGTTTGGCGGGTACGTTCTTGTAGCCGCCGCCGCTTAAGTGCGGCGAGGCGATGACCATGTCCGCCTTGGGATTGGCGCGCAGGGCCTCGACCATGCGGGCCAGCACGCCTTCGTCCCAGGTGGAGTCGATCTCGGCGGTGAGCACGATCTCGCCCGTGGCCACGGCCAGCCCCTGGCGCAGGGCGTGCCCGCGGCCCTTGTTCGGGGAGTAGCTGACCACGCGGAGCCGGTCGTAGCGTCCCTTCAAGGCCTCGGCCACATCCTTCGAGCCATCGGTCGAGCCGTCGTTGACGATGATCACCTCGTAATCGTCGCTGATGTGGGCCATCTGCTCGCACAGTCTGCCCACCGACTGCTCAAGGATCGCCGCCTCGTTGTAGAAGGGGCTGACCAGGGAGATTTTCATGACGCCTCCTCGCCCGTTCCGGCCGGATGATCCAGGGGGAGGACCTGGCCGGTGCGCAGGCTTTCTTCGATCAGGAAGGTGACCCGGGTGGTGTCGGCCATGGACGGGAAGGGGATGGGGTCGCGGCCGCCCTCGGCCAGGCAGGCCACGAAGGCGTCAATCTCCTCGGTCCAGCCCTTGCGTTGGGACAGGCCGCGCCAGGAGGTCCGCTTGCCGCGCAGGCTGACGAACCCCTGCCGGAAGTTGTCGATCAGGCCGAAGCATCCCTCCCAGTGCATCTCGATGCGCTCCTGGGGCAGGGAGGCGTCGCTGTTGGCGGTGTAGGCCAGGTTGGCGATGGAGCCGTCGGCGTAGCCCAGGGTGACGAGCAGGTTGTCGTAGTTGGGGATGGCGTCGGCGTCGGCGTCGACGCTTAAGGCGTAGACCGTGCGCGGCCGGGCCCCGATCAAAAAGGAGGCCGTGTCCACCATGTGGCAGACCTCGCCGATGATGCGGTTGCCGCCCTGCTCGGGGTCGTGCACCCACTGGGACTCGTTGCCCTTGAGCAGGCGCGGGGTCAGGAAGCGGTGGGTCATGACCAGGGGCTGGCGGCGGTTGGCCAACCGGGCCGCGAATTTTTGGCAAAGCGGCGAGAAGCGGCGGTTGAAGCCCACCAGCAGGCGGCCGCCTGCCGCGGCCCGGGCCGCCTCCACCAGGGCCAGCTCCCCGGGCGAGGTGGCCAGGGGCTTTTCCACGAAGACGTTTTTCCCGGCGGCCAGGGCGTCGGCCACGATGCGGGCGTGCAGGGTGTGCCGGGTGGCCACCAGGACCGAGCCTATCTCGGGTCGGGCCAGCAGTTCGGCATAGTCCGAGGTGCACATGTCGGCCTTGTATTTTTCGGCCACGTGGCGGGCGGACATGCCCCCGGCCGAGGCCACGGCCGCGATGCGCGCCTGACGGTGGGCGCACAGGGCCGGGAGCAGCACGGCCTGGGCGAAGCGGCCCGGACCGATGACCCCGAAGGTGAAGGCCGACGGCCCGCCCCCGGTCGGCCGTTCGGCAAGGCGTACGGTTGGGGCGATTTCGGTCTTTCGCGGATAGGTGAAAACCACCCCCAGGGAGGGCTCCGAGCCCGAAAGCACCATGTCGTAGGCCGCCTTGGCCTGCTCCAGCGGAAAACGGTGGCTGATCAGCGGCCCGACCCTGACCGCCCCGCTGCCCAGAAGCCCCAGGAAGGCCTCCAGGTTGCGGCCCTCGGTCCAGCGCACGTAGGGCAGGGGATAGTCGCGGCCTTTTTTCTCGTAGGCCTCGTCGTAGGCCCCGGCCCCGTAAGCCCGCGAGACCTCCAGACGCAGCTCCTTCTGGAAAAAGGCCCGCCGCGGCACGTCCAGTTTGACCAGACCCACGGCCACGATGCAGCCCTTCTCCCTGGCCAGGTCGCAGGCCGTCACCAGGGGCTGGTTGGATTTGGCGTGGGCGCAGATGAGGACCGCGTCCGCCCCGTGGCCGCCGGTTGCGGCCGCCACCAGGGCCTCGGGGTCGTCTTTGCCCATGATCCCGCCGGTCTCCATGCCCAGGGACCGGGCCAGCTCCACCTTGGAGGCCGAGAGGTCGAAGCCCGCCACGCGGCAGCCCATGGCCCGCAGGATCTGCACGGTCAACTGGCCGATGAGTCCGAGTCCGAGCACCACGGCCGTGCCGCCCAGGGTCAGGCCGGACAGGCGCACCCCGTGCAGGGCGATGGCCCCCAGGGTGCCGAAGGCGGCCTCCTCGTCGGAGACGTTGTCCGGAATCTTGGCGGCCATGGTCGGCGGCACGCAGACCTGCTCGGCGTGGTTGGCCATGCCCAGGCCGGCGCAGGCCACCCGGTCGCCGGGCCGGAAGCGGTCCGCCAGCCGACCGGCCCGCAGCACCTCCCCGGCGCAGGAATAGCCCAGGGGCATGGGCGCGGTGATGAGGTTGCGCACCACCTTGGCCGTGCTGACAAGGCCCTCCAGGCGCGCCTTGGTCACCACCTGCCAAAACAGGTCCGGCCGCTCCAGGGCCTTGCCCAGGGGACCCTTGCGGGCCATGCCGATGATCGTCCCCTCGGTTCCGGAGCTGAGCAGGGAATGGGTGTTGGCCACCAGGATGGCGTTTTCGCTAACGACCGGGGTGGGGATGTCCAGGACCTCAATGGACCCGTCGTTGAAATGCAGGGCCACGGTTTTCATGCATGTTCACCTTTGAAGAGAAATTGCCGCAGCAGGGAGACGCCCATGCGGGCCTTGCGCAGAAACTGGGCCGGGGAGACGCAGGACAGGGCCTCGCGGGCGAGAACCCGGGGCCGGAAGTAGAACTTGCGCAGGGCCTGGGCGCTCAGGTCCTGAAGCTGCCGGGCGCTCAGGCGCTCCTCGTAGAAATGGGGGATCACGAAGTCCGGACTCGGCGAGGTCGCGTAGTCCAGCCAGAAGTCGCGCGGGATGACGCCGTTGGCTAAGCCGTCGCGGTACATGGCCGTTCCAGGATAGGGGATGCACACGTTGAATTCGGCGTAGTCGGAGTCCAGCTCCAGGGCCAGTTCCAGGGTGCTGCGGGCCTCGTCCGGTCCCTCGCCGGGCAGCCCGAACATGAAATAGGTGAGCACCCGGAAGCCTTCCTCCTTGGCCAGGGCCACGGCCTGGCGGGCCTGTTCCAGGGTGATGCGCTTGCGCACCGCCTCAAGCACCTTCGGGCTGCCGGATTCGATGCCCAGGTGGATACGGTCGCAGCCCGCCCGGCGCATGAGCCGCAGGCTCTCCCGGGAGACGTTGTTGACCCGGTCGCGCACCGACCAGGACAGGGGCAGCCGCCGCGCGGCCAGTTCCTCGCAGATGGCCCGCAGGCGTTCGGCGGACATGGTGAAGGTGTCGTCGTAGATCTCAAGCTCCCGGACGCCCAGGGCGGACACGGCGGCCATCTCCTCCACCACCCGGGGCGCGCCGTGATACACGGTTTTCTGGAAATTGAGCTTGCAGTAGGTGCAGTGGAACGGGCAGCCCCGGCTGGTGATCATGGTGCTCACCGAGGAGCCTTTTGCCAGCACGGAACTGTAGTCGCCAAGGGGCAAAAGGGTGCGGTCGGGGATGGGCAGCCGGTCCAGGTCCTTTTCCACGTAAAAGGCGAATTCGGATGGGTCATCCCGGCGCAGGTACAGCCCGGGTCCCGGCGGCGCGCCGGATTCCAGGTGATCCAGCAGGGAGAGCGTCGGCTGTTCGCCGTCGCCGAGCACAATGGAATCGACGCCTGGGGTGGCCAGGGTTTGGGCCGGGTAGATGCCCACATGGGGGCCTCCCAGGACCACATGCACCCCGGGAAGCGTCTCCTTGATCAACCCCATCAGCCTGACCACGGGATACCACAGCTCGGTCCAGGCCGTGACGCCCACCACGTCCGGGGCCATCCGCCGCAATAGGTCGCGCAGTTGCGCGTCGGACAAAGGGCGGGCGTCCAGGTCCAGAACCTCGGCCTGGCGCCCGCTGTGGGCGCGCACGTGGGAGGCGATGTACAAAAGCCCCAGGGGAGGTTTTTTCCCGATGCCCGGACCCTGCACCTGATGGAAAGGGGAGCGCACCGAGCCGACGCAGGAGGGAAAGATCAGGAGCAGGCGCATGGGGCAGCCCGGGTCGGTTGCGGGGCGTCGATGAAGGTCCGGAACCACAGCTCCACGGCGCTGGCCGAATAGAGCGCGTTGGCCCGGGCGTAATCCATGAGCCCGTCGCCCGAGCCCTTGTCCAGGGCGTCCAGAAGGCCCTGCAGATGCTCCGGGTTGACGATGCCGCGCTGCCTGGCCTGTGGGGAGAAAAGGAGATCCCGGAGGAAGGAACGCAGGGGCTCCCGGCGGTACCAGCGGGCGAACGGCGTGGGAAAGCCGCGTTTGGGCAGCGAGAAAAGCGTGTCGGGCAGGCGGCGGCGCATGGCCGCGCGGGGGACGGCCTTGAGGACCCCGCCGTTGAGCTTGAGGCCAAGCGGCAGGCTCAGGGCCAGATCCAGCAGGGTGTTGTCGCAAAGGGGCATGCGGGCCTCCAGGGAATGGGCCATGCCCACCTTGTCCTCCTGGATGAAAAGCGTCGGCAGGTAGGTGGTCAGGTACAGCCGCAGCATGCGCTGGCCCGGGGTGAGCTCCGCGCCGCCCAGGGCCTGGGCGATGCGCTGGGTGGGCTCGAAATGGCGCATGCCGGACAGAAAGTCCGGGGTGAAGAAGCCGGTCCGGCGGGCGCGCGGGGTCATGATGAAAAGCCCGGACCCGACCTCGGGGTAGCGCAACGGATAGAGCAGGAAATACAGCACCCGGGTCATCTCGTCTGGCCTGACGCGCAAAAGGGCCGCGAGCTTGCCGAAAATTCCCGGCGTCTCGCGAATGAGCGCGGTCTTGAACACCTGGTACCCGGCGAAGGTCTCGTCCCCGCCGTGGCCCGTGAGCACCACCTTGACCGAGCGGGCGGTCAGCTCCGAGACCATGAACTGGGGCAGGGCCCCGGTGCCCAGGGTGGGCTCGTCCAGGTGGTAGATCACCCGGCCGATGTTTTTGAGATAATCTTCAGGGGAGATCTCCACCTCGTGGCGCACGGCCCCAATCGCCCCGGCCACGGCCCGGGAGCCCTGGCGCTCGTCGTAATACGGCGCGTCGGTGAAGGCCCCGGTGAAGGTGTGCAGGGGGCCGTTGCACCGCCCGGCGGCCAGGGTGGCCACGCTTGCGGAGTCGATGCCGCCGGAGAGATATGATCCCAGGGGCACGTCGGCGATCATGTGTCGGGCCACGGCGGCGTCCAGGAGATGGTCGTACTGTTCCACGGCCTCGCCGAAATCGCCGGAAAAGGGCTCGGGAAAGGAAAATGTCCAGAACCGGCCCCGGGTCACGCCCTCCGTGGTCCATTCCAGATAGCCGCCCTGGGGCAGCTTGCGCACGTGGCGGAAAAAGGTCCGGTCGCAAAGGACGTTTTGGAAAGTGAAAAATTCGTAGATGGTCTCGAGGTCCGGCTCCCGCTTAGGCAGATGCGGCAGCATGGCCTTGATCTCCGAGGCGAAAAGCAGCCCGCCGCCGTGCTCGCAGACGTACAGGGGCTTCATGCCCAGGCGGTCCCGGGCCAGAAGCAGCCGCTTCCAGCGGGAATCCCAGCAGGCCAGGGCGAACATGCCGTTTAAGCGGGCCAGGCCCTCGGTCCAGGATGTGGCCAGAAGATGCAGCAGGACCTCGGTGTCGGAGCCGGTGCGCAGGCGGACCCCCGTGGCTTCGAGCTCGCGGCGCAGTTCCCGGAAATTGTAGATCTCGCCGTTGAAGCACAGGGTATGGCGGCCGTCCGGGGTGGTCATGGGCTGGGCCCCGCCGACCGGGTCGATGATGGCGAGCCTCGTGTGGGCCAGACCTGCCGGGCCGTCCAGGTGGATGCCCTCTCCGTCCGGTCCGCGATGGGCCAGCACCCGGTTCATGGCCTCAAGATCGGCCCGCCCCAGGTTTAGTCCCGCAAATCCGCTAATGCCGCACATGGCGTTCCTCACGGTCGGCGGGTCGCGCCCGGTCGTGCCCGGCGGGCGTCGCCGAGACCGTCAGGATGTCGGCGATGCGTTCCCCGGTCCGGCCGTCCCACAGGGGCGGCACGCCGCCCGCCTTGCCCTGGCTGCCCAGGATGCGCGCCGCCGCCCGGCGCAGCCTGTCCGGGTCCTGCCCCACCAACTGGTTGCTGCCCAGGGTGATGGTCACGGGGCGTTCGGTGTTGGGGCGCACCGTGAGGCAGGGGACGCCCAGGAAGGTGGTCTCCTCCTGGATGCCGCCGGAGTCGGTGACCACCAAGGCGGCGTGTTTTTGCAGGGCTAAAATTTCCAGGTAGCCCAGGGGGGCGATGATGCGCGGCCCATGCGGCGGCAGGGGGCCCAGGGCGGCCAGACGGGCCCTGGTGCGGGGGTGGGCCGGAAAGATGAGCGTCAGGTCCCGGGACAGGTCGCACAGGGCGGCCATGAGCGGGCCGAACGCCTCCGGGTGGTCCACGTTGGCCGGGCGGTGCAGGGTGACCAGGCCGAAGGGGCGGTCCGCAAGGTCCAGGGTCCGCTCGATGCCCGGCCAGGCGGTCTCGGCCGTGGGCAGGAGCCGCACCAGGGAGTCGATCATGACGTTGCCCACCAGGCGGATGCGTTCCGGGTCCGTGCCCTCGGCCAGCAGGTTCTCGTCGGCGTCGGCCGAGGGGGTGAAAAGCAGGTCGGCCAGCCGGTCCACCAGCAGACGGTTCAGTTCCTCGGGCATGGAGCGGTCCCGGGAGCGCAGTCCGGCCTCCACGTGGGCCACGGGGATGTGCAGCTTGGCGGCGGCCAGGGCGGCGGCCAGGGTGGAGTTCACGTCGCCGTAGACCAGGACCATGTCCGGCCGGACGTCCTGCATGGCCGACTCCAGGCGGGTCAGGGCGGCGGCGGTCTGGGCGGCGTGGGAGCCGGAGCCCACGCCCAGGTTGCGGTCGGGCCGGGGCATGGCCAACTGGCGGAAAATCAGATCCGAGAGCAGGTCGTCATAGTGCTGGCCGGTGTGGACCACGATTTGCTCCACCCCGGAGCGTGCGGCCAGGGCGGCATGCACCGGCGAAAGCTTGATGAAGTTGGGGCGGGCGCCCACCACATGCATGATCTTCATGGCCGCTTCCGGCCGATCCCGGCCCGGGTGTCCGTGCCTGGAGGTGATGGGGCGATGCGCATGGTCTGGCCTTCCTGTGCCCGGCGAACGGGGGATCGTTCGCCTCGCGAATGATGCGAAAAAAGCAAGCAATCCTCGTGCCAAAAGACTCGCCGGGTGCGCCGGGCGGCGGGGTCAGGCCGGGGAAACGGGCTTGCGCAGCCGGAAATAGACCAGTGTGCCGAATAAATGGTCAAGGAGGCGGTGGAGCCGGTCCGGCATGGGCAGCCAGGCCGGAAAAAAACGCACGGGAACGAAATGCCGCTCCACGCCTTCCACCGTAAAGCCGACCCCTTCCAAAAGACGCCGCCACTGGGCGTCGCGCAGGCCGGTGCCCACCGGGTTGTCCGCGCCGTCGTACTGGCGGATGAAGTCGTCGGGGCTGGTGGCTGTGCGGGCCAGGTCCGCGCCCGGATGCTTCACCCCGAGCAGGCGCAGGACCCAGGTGGCCAGCCGCCAGGGCAGGGGATGGTGCAGGATGCCCTTGCGGTACAGGGTGATTTTGGCCTCGCCGCCCGGGGCCAGCACCCGAAAGCATTCCCGGAAGGCCTGCTCGTGGTCCGGGGTGTGGTGCAGAACCCCGGAGGAGGCCACCAGATCGAAGAATCCGTCAGGATGGGGGATGGCCTCGGCGTCGCCCACCTGGACCCGGGCCGGGACCTCGCGCAGGCGCAGGTATTTCTCGGCGATGGCCGCCGCCGCCGGGGTGAGGTCGATGGCGTAGGTCTGTGCCCCTCCCAAGGCGTAGCGCACGGTGTACCAGCCGGGCCCGCAGCCCACGTCCAGCACCCGCTTCCCGGCGAAACCCGTGAAATCCCAGTAGGCGGCGGTGAAGCGTTCGGCGTCGCGCCGCTTGGCCTCTTCCAGGCAGGCGAAATAGTGCGGCGTGCCGGGCTCTCCGCCCTCGAAGCTGAACAGGGGGTGGTCGTTCCAATAGCGGCGTACGTCGTCGATGGTGGGCATGTCGGCGTCCTCGTGCTGGAAGGCCCGAGCTTCGGGCGTGGCGGCTCACCGGTCGCCAAAATTTTGACGAGGCGTGGCCGCATTGGATGAAAATGTAAGCAAAATGCGGGCCGAGGACAAGCCGGGAACGTTCGCGGGCCGAACAAAGGGCGGGGCATGTTTCCAAAGGGCGCGGCCCGTGGCCGGAGGACGCACGGACGGCGCACGGACGGCGCACAGAGGGCGCACGGACGGCGGGCGGGCAGGGCGAACGCACGGCGGACGCCGCGCAGCGCCATAATACGGCGCAACATCGGGGGGGGGCGGCGCCCCGAAGGGATCATCCGGGCGGCGGTCCCGGACTTCGCGGCCATGGCCCGGTTGTATCGCTTGGCCCTCGAAGGCGCGACGCGGGGGGGGGCGGCGCCGTTTAGCCGCCCAGGCCAAGCATCTTTCTGACATCCCGGGTCATGCGGACCTTGTAGTCCACGGCGGAGATGATCACGCTGTCCACAGGGTTGATGATTTTTGCGGTGACGTAGACGTTGTCCACGCCGATGGAGTACGTCCCGACCAACACCGCGTTGACGCTGTGGCTCAAGAGGATGTTCTTGATATTGCGGGAGAGCATGAATTCCCCGGCGTCCTGCCGGACGAGCAGGTTGTCGCGCAGCTTGATCTCGGAGACCTTGAATCCTTGCGAGACGAGATACGTCGTGTAGTTGTCGGCGACGGCCCGGCCGAAGGTCGAGGATTCCTCAAGCCGGTCCACGTTGACGAAGCTGGCGACGAGAATATCCTTGGTCTTGTCCAGCGGGGCCATGGCCCGTTGCAGCAAAAGCTCGCATCCCCTGTAGCTGTAATCGAACAGGCTGGCCTCTTCGGGCTGGGCGGGCGGAGTCGGGGCCGGGCGCGGCACGCACGAACATGACAGGACCGCTGCGAGAAAGAGAAGCAAAAGCTTTGACATAGAAAAACCTGCCTCTTATTTTGCGTGGGCTTTGTTCTGATCTTCCCCGACGACCCGGAGGACCTTCCCGGACATGACCGTGTCGCTGGTATGATGGGTCCTGTTGATCTGGGCCATGTATTGGTAGGCGTCTTCGCCGTTGATATAGTAGACATCGAGATACATATCGTACGTTTTTCCTGCGCAGGATATCTCGGCGGAGAACATGTATTCGGTGTTCGTGACATTCGTATACTGGCTGGCGATGGCCATTTCAATCAGGCCTGCGGCCCCAAAGGCCAGGGCCGCGTTGGTCAGAGTGGCCTGGCTGGCGGCGAAAGAGGAATAATTTATGGCCCGGGCCACGGCCACCATGCCCAATGCCGCGCCGGTTCCAAGAAGCGCCGTGCCAGGGGCCATGCCCCGCGAAGAGAGGGCATCGCCGGACGTCCTGTCCGCATTGTGGTGCAGGACCTTGGTCGTATACCGCAACTGGATGGAGTTGCTGTTGACGTCGGAAAGCAGCACGCCTTTCCTGAACAAGTCGACCTTCAGCATCTCCTTGAAGGACTGGCCGAAAGGCGAGCTGTCATCTGTCTCAAGGTAGACGGATTTGCCGGCGAGTTCGGGATTTGTGTCGATGGCCGCCTTGATCTTGGCCGCGACGTCGTCGGCAAGGATGTCCCAGTGCTTGGCGGCCTGCATTTTTTGTTGCGGTTTTGTCTTCATCATGGTGGCCTGCGGTACGGAAGAGCACCCCTGGAGCACCACCAGAAGCATCGCCATGAGCATGCAGCAGGTACGCATCGTCGCCCCCTGTTTGGGAAGTCGGCATGTCATCTCCGAAAGCGGACACGCGAATGATACACCACTACGCTAATCGTAAGGATTGGCAATGCCTGCCTGCATGGCGCCCCGGGCGAACCGGCGAGGCCCTGCCGCCGACAGGCGCGTTGCGCCCACGCCCCGGGAACGCGTCGGAGAGGCCGACGACCCCGTGCCTGGCCGTGTCGCCCGCCTTTGTGACTTGAAAGACGACGGGCGCGGTGTCAAGCCTGGACGCGGCGCGAAGGGGATATTTTCCTGATTTTGCGGCCCGATGGCCGCAACAGCACCGGCCCTGGGAAAGGGCGTTGGAGGGTGTATGCCGGATATCGCCAGACTGATGGGCGACCTGTGTCGGGAGGAGGGGCCTACCCGCACCATGCTGCCCGGGGTGCGCCTGTACCGGGCCACGCAAAACATCCCCCGCACCCCGCTGCTCTACCAGCAGGGGATCGTCATCGTGG
>Ga0209800_10000237_pt1 | contig 103071 bp, 81 predicted proteins | sample Higcelweek8metaG_FD_187174 | JGI IMG/M metagenome (GOLD analysis project Ga0209800, IMG submission 187174) | Freshwater pond sediment microbial communities from the University of Edinburgh, under environmental carbon perturbations - High... | ecosystem: Environmental > Aquatic > Freshwater >... | reverse complement strand
AGATTTTTTCATCATCAATTTACAAATTTTCATTTATGTATATACTAGAATTCATAGAACTTATTTCACATTTTATATGACTAAGAAAATTGATGCACGCAAAATAAATGTACTGAAGATTATCGTAGAGGAATATATTAAGACTTGAGATTTCACAGGGTCAAAATCCCTTCTCAAGAAGTATGATATTGGAGTTAGTAGTGCTACAATACGCGGAGATATGGCTTTTCTAGAGAAAATGTGACTCATATATCAGCCTTATAATAGTGCTGGAAGATTACCAACTACAAGATGAATTAGGGTTTTTGTGGATTATCTTATGGAGCATATGCCAAAGACTTTTCTTGAGTGAGAAGAGAATTATCAAGATAGAGCTGATAGAGAGAAGATTGATGATATGTTGTACTTACTTGTGTCAAAACTTACAAAATCTACTTGAGAAATTACATTTGCATCAGTTCCTGCTGTGAATAAGAATTATTATCTATGATTATCGAATTTTTTAGAAAAAAATTCTACACTTCTTGGTAGTGAAGTTTATAATGTGATCAAAGTTCTTGAAAATAAATATAATTTCATAGATCTACTTAATAATCTGGATGTAGGTAATAAAGTATCTGTATTTATCTGAGAAGAGAATATTATCCCAGATCTTGAGAGTTATGCGATGATTGTGAAGAAGATTAATATAGAATGAAATGAATGATATCTATGAATTCTTGGATCTCTTAAGATGGATTATGCCTTCAATATAGCCGCGCTTAGGAATGTATTGAATTAAATTTATTATGTTATTACTTATTTATTCAAGTAACATTCAAAAATAACTTAGTATAAATTATGTATAAAAATAAATTAGTAACTGACCAAAATTCAATTACGACTAAACGTACAGTTAAATGTCACGTATAGTTAGTTTTTATGAAGCTATCAAACATATATAATATAGTTAGTGTAAATATTATAAATAATAATACTGCACTTATTTCTATTCAAACAATTTTCCATTTTATTCAAAATACCTGTTTATTACTTTCCTTTAATGATTGAATAATCTTATGTCAATTAATTAGTTTATTCTGAATTGAGAAGGAGTATTTTGAAAGGAAGATAGATGTAATAATAAATAATATAAGTCAAATAAAAATAGCAATGAATCAAACTAGAGCATAAGTTCAAATTAGTTCACTTGTTGGAGATCCAGAGAATAAATATGCCGCAGCAATGATATATAAAAATCAAATAAACATTGGAATAATAAATATCATCATCATAAGAGATGTTATTAGATTGATTATGAATGATCACAAAATTTTTTTATGTATTTGTTTAATAGATTGAATGAACGAGATATTTTTATTAATAGTTTTTTTATGAATAAAATTAATTATTACAGCAGAAAATATAGTAAAATAAACTAATAATAATAGCCAAGTTCAATCAAAAAAAGTAGTATTAAGATTTGCTAATGAATTGTAAATTAATCATGTAATTCATGCAGAAATTATAGTAAACAAAATTAAAGCCAAAAAATTTTTTTTCAAAAAATCCATAGAATCTTTTAAATAATTTCATGGAGAGTAGACATTAGTAGTTGTGTTGAGATCAATAATCGCATTCTCTTCCATAAAGACTTCTCAACATGTACATTTCATTTTTTTTCATTTTAATTCTTCGTTTAATTCAAAACTTTTTCAACATTTGGGGCAATTTATAAAAATCATAATTGGTTACATAAAAAATAAAATTCAAAACTAATTCTTAAAATAGTTTGATTTAAGTTGATTTTATACTAATTTGATTTTTTTGCAAAACAATTGAATAACTTCTTTTTTAAATGATAGTTTGACAAATTAATTTATTTTCTTATAAAACTTATATATAAAATTATAAAATTATGAATAAACCTTTTTTAAATAAGGAAAATAATGCTAATATTTTTGAATCAATAAAATCTAATAAAATCAATAAAATTTTATTCTGAATTACAATTGTTATCTGATTAATTTTGGCATGAAACCACAAGTCTAATATTACTAATTGAACTTCAAATTATTTATTTTGATTACATGAAGCTAATGCTAAAATGTTATCTAATCTAGACCCTTGGAAAAAACAGATTCTGAATAATCTAATTAGGGAATGAACTCTTTATAATTCAGTTGTTTGAAGAGTCACAGATGTTATTAGTCTTGATAATTGAATTTTTGCTATTGTAGAATGAAATAATATAATTTGTTATGTTCTGGAGAATGGGGAAATGTTTCTCAATCTTTATGAATCTAGAACCCAAGATGGAATTAGAGATGGCTCAATTCAGAGAGTTGCCTGATACAGGGAAATTCTAATTTCTACAACAAATTCTTCAAAAATTGATATCAATAAGAAAATATTCGGTTATTGCTGACATATCTGTAAAACGCCATATGTTTTATGTCTTGATGCTTCGAAGATAAGATTCTCACTAATAGAAAATTTGACTAATAAGGAAATAACACAGGATAATAAATTAGAATATTTTATAGCTCAGTGTAATATTTCTAGAACCTATGCGATGAGTCAATTATCTAGAATTATGTCTAAACAAAAATGAGATAAAGGTTTTCGGATTAATATTCCCGAATTGGTATCGGCAACTTTTCATTTTAAGATTATGAGACCAAAACATCTCAAAGAGTTAGTAGACAAACAAAGAATAGATGATATTACTTATAAAAGATTAATTACTAAATATTTTGCTAAAGATTGATTGTTCCATGAAATGTTGAATGATCCATTCTACAAAAAAATTTCAACTCATTTCTGAGATCCGATTACTTCTGATGAAGTTAATCAATATATTAATTATTGATGGTTAGATAAGAAAACTTGAGAGAAATTGAAGGGGAAGAATAAATTATAATTTAATTATAGAGAGCAAGCTATCATTTTAACTTTTCAATTTTGAGTTTATTAAATTATATTAATACATTCGTCATTCTGAACTTGATTCAGAATGACGAATGTATTTTATTTACTTAAAGCTATCTAGAGTCTTAGTTATTACTCTAGAAGTTTCTCATCTACTTATTGGATCATTTGGTCTGAATATTAATTCTCAATTAATAGTTTGTCATGAGATGATTCATAACTCACGTGCTTTTTCGACGTATTTCACCATCCATAAGGCATTAGATGGAATATCAGTGAATTCTGATATCTGAATATCGTCAACTGGGATTTTGCTAATACTGAATAACATTGCCATAGCCTCGGCTCTACTTATTGGATCATTTGGTCTGAAATATTTTTTACTATTTTTTATCTGTCAATTAATACCAAATTCACGTGCCTTTTCTACGTATTTCACCATCCAAGATCATCATTTAGGTATATCAACATAGCTTGTAGTTGTGATTGAGCTATTAACTTCTACATTAAGTGCCTTCATAATTATTCATAAATATTCGGCTCTAGTAACAGAATTATTTGGCTTGAATAAGTTGTTTTCATATCATTTGATTACTCATTTGAGAGCTAGATAAACGATATCTTTGCTTGCAAAATATCATTCAATATCCGTAAACCATATTTTTTCTTTTTGAGATTCTGCCTCTACGACTTTGATTCATTCTAATAATTGTTTGTAAAGATTAGCTATCATTGACTTATTATTAGTAGATGTATCTCATGAATAGTATTTGTCCATCTGTACGACAAATAGTACATAAGTATTTACTATTCTATTATATTCTTTAACAAAATCCTTATCATATGTTATAAAATATTCTATTCATTCAAATGTTAATTTTCCTTTGAATGCATCAGCTAATTTGTCAGCTCTTTGATTTTTTGACACAGATTTGATATATGAATTTGATTCTTCTAGATTTTTGAAGAATACAGAATCTATGTTATCAATCTTTAATTCTGCAACATCAGAAATAGGTTTGTAATCAATATTAGTTGTTACTCATGAATTAGTTATGTCAGTTCATGGAATTGTTGTTCAAGTAGATACTGTGGTTCATGTACCAGTACTTGGTGCAGTTCAACATTTATTATCGTAGAAACTACCTGAAAAATCTCAATTAGGACAGTTGTCTCTTGGTGTGTAGGTTCAACCTCATCATCACCCACCTGTTCAGCCATTTTGCACGTAACAAGCGTTTCAAGACGCATAGTATCAAGTGCTACATGATGGAGAATTTGTACTTTCAGTTCATGATAATGCTACTGTTCATAGGGTACAAGAGAATTGAGCATTATAAGTTATGGTTCAATTGGTGATACCTATTGCAAATGATGTAACTATCGAACTTATAGCTCAGTTAGCTATAGCTGGTACACTATAAGTATGTCAACTTATGACTTGAGTAGAAGCAGCACAAGAATTAGCAACACAACTTCATCCAACTTTCGTATATCAAGAATTACATGTGAAGTTACAAGAAGGATAGGTTCAAGTCACAGTTCAGTTCGCTATAGGAGTACAAGTAGGAATTGGATTGATTACTTGCATACTATTATTTACAGCATTATCTGAATCATATCTTAATAAGATAGTATTAGTCGCTCAAGCTGTAATATTAAAGGTTTGTGACCAAGTTTTCGAAGCAGAACATGTAATATTAATCACTGGAGTTCAGTTTACTAGTGCATTAATAGTAGTATCAATAACAGTTCAATTAGAACTAATATAATTACATCCTCAAGATAGAGTTATGCTTGTTGCATCTGTATATACTGAATTGCTTGAATTAAAGCTGATATAATTAGTTGTATTATTATAAGTGATATTTTCTGAGTATATGGGACTAACATTTCAAGCTCAATCTCTGAATTTCACATATACAGTCTTAATCCCAGCTCAACTAGTTAATTGCCAGTTATTTTTTGATGTAGAATAATTTTCCCAACTATTTCAAGTAAATAGTGAATTATTAGATATCATCATTTCGTTTACTCATACATTGTCAGAGGCTAGTAGATTCAATTGAACAGAGTTATTATTGGTATAAATTGAACCTAGATTAATCATTACTCAGGTTCAGTCTCATATAGGATTTCATACTGGCACAGAAGTATCTGCAACTATTAGTGATGGTAATAGGACAGGCTGTATTATTGAATTATTATTATTCCAGTCCTTAGCATCTATACTGGCACTAAGTGAGTATGTTCAAGCCGTAAGTGAACTTGTAGGAGTGAAAATAAGCTTATCTAATCAAGAATTGTATGCATAAGTTCAGACTATTATTCATCCTTTGTTAAGCGTGAAAGCTCAGGTACTATTAGGAGACATTTTTTCTGAAAATTCTAGCGTTAGATTACCTGTTCCAATATTAATATTCTGTCATGATCATACTAAACTCAGAGTTGTATTATTCAATCTTAGAATCTGTGGTGATGCTGAGTCTTCCTCGCTTATTGTGTCATTGTTAATGATTCATACACTAGTGAATATTCATCAATCCGTATCTATTATTTGTGGCAGATCTCAACTTGTATATACTCAGTCAGTGAATTTTAGATATGCAATATTTCCGCTTATTGCTCAACTAAGTGTTGGAGTTAGCGTTCATACTTTCAAATTAGTATTATTATATGTTCATGATATATTACTAGCAAAAGTTAGCTTATATCAGTCAATATATCAGTTACTATTATAATCTTGAGTTTGTGCTCTTATGATTGCATTATTTCAGCTTACAGATAAATTAATAGTTTTGACTACTTGGCTTGTTACTAGATCAAGTAAGTTTATTGTATAATTTCCTCAAGCAGTTGGTTTATATGTGAATATTACTTCTGATGTACAAGGTAGTGCTCATCAAGAAAAACTATATCTAAAATTACTATCTATATTATTTTTGATACTTGTATTAGAACAGTCGTTGGAACTTCAGATAGAACTTGATACATATTGAAATCAGGCAGGTAAGGAAATGGAATACTCAAAATTATCTGAGGCGTTATTGTCAGCAACAGAAACTATCTGGAATTGAATATTAGAATTAGCACTTATGCTACTAAGATTGGTCGAATATGTATCATCTCAAGCGGTAGATAGCTTGGCTACAAAATCTGGTCAAGCTACTATTTCTGCACTAGATATTCAAAAATAAAGGTTATTGAATATAATAGCAAGAACGAGTGTATAAATTAGAAATTTTTTCATAATCAATTAATTAGTAATATTAAATGTGTTATCTTTTAATTCATATATCCTATCGGTATCCATTATATTAAAATAATATAATCATGCAGTAAGTCATTTAGGAATTTTTATCGCTGCCACATTATCATTTATAACATTAAATGAAGTGCCTTTGAGTATCATATTATTATTTAATTGAACAGAAATTATTTTTTTGAATCAGTTTCATTGAATAACTATGAATCTATCTTCAGTATTATTGATAGATGTTGGCGTTAGATTAGCAATATTAATTTTTTGTTGACTATGTACGAAAGTTATTTTGTTCTCTGTTGGCATAATTTCTCAATTTTTTAATTGAAAAAATAAAAAATATTCTCAAGAAGCAAAAATATTCTTGTCAAGACTCACAAGTAGTACTCAAGTATCAGATTGTGGTTTAATACTAAATCATCATATATTAACATAATCAATAGTATCCAAATTATTTCATTTTATCTGTAATAGGTTGTTTATATTAGAGCTAAAATTACTATTTATTAAAGAAATATTGTTTGGCACTTTTACTTTTGTGATAATCTTATCAGTTTCATTATCTTCTTCTGTATTTTTTGTTTCAGATTCTTTTACAACATTAATCTTAATTAAGTTATCTTGTTTGATTTTCCCATCTAAATTATTGATTTTTGCTTTTCAGACAATCTTAATTATTGTCATTCATTTAAGATTAAGATTATTAAGATCTCATTCTTCTTTTTTTATGTCATTTATATATATTGAATCAATATCTAGATTGTTTTTTATTCAAGACAAATCTAGTCATATTTGCGTATTGTCTCAAAAATTAATAAACGAAATATAATCTAGAAGATCTCATTTTTTGAAGTATGCGTTTTTTTGGTAAGCCGATTCAGTTGTTGTATTTTTGATAAAAGAATCAATATTTAATCAGTCGTTTTCTTTGATAGTATTTGACTTATACAAAAGAACAAAAAGCATAACTATTATTATGCTAGAAATGATTATTATTTTTTTTAATAAATATTTATCCATTTTTTATTCTAATAGATATATAAGTTGATATCCTTTGATACAAGATTTGGTCAATCATTAATAGTTAGGGTAACTTTTGTAGGGTTTGGAGTTGGTTTAATATTTGGTGCAAGATATTTAAAATTGATGTATGCTCAACTAGCACTGTCATAACTTGATGAAGAAATCTCTCAGCTTATAGGATCAGTATATCAATCTTGTGGAGTAAGAGTATAATAAATAGTATCTTTCTCTGCATCATTAAAATAAATTATGTAATTCTGTGTTTTGTTTCTGGCAATAAGTTTTGGGTCACTATTTGGATTGATGCTTAATATTGTAGGAGCCTTATTAATGCTTCATACCACTGCAGAAACCATTACTTGTTCTGCATTTACTACTCATAATGTAATTACTAGTAGTAAAGACATTGAAAATATATATTTTAAATATTTATTCATATTTTTTCAATTTAGTATATTAAATTTTGTTGAATTGGCACAGAAAATAAGTGCACTAATATTTTGAGGAATTGAAGTGATTTTTATTTTTTTATTTTTGTTAAATTTGATTATAACAAAAAAATATAATTTGACAAGTTTTATTTATTTTTTAATTCTTCAAGTAATTTTGCCTTTAATTTTGCTTGAGATTTTGGTTTCATAACAATAAAATAGTAACCCATAAAAATTATCAACACAATAACTCATCATAACATATAATAATTAATTCCTACATATTGTTCTACAAATTCAATATTCATAGTTTTAGAATCTTTGAATTCTTTTTTTTCTTTATTTTTTCATTCATAACTCAAATCAAGAGTTGCAGTAATTTTTTTTGTAACTTTTCTACTATTTATTGATTCATAAAATTTGAGGTATGTTTTTTTCTCAGCACTTTTATCAGCATAATAATCAGTGAGATTTTTGAATTTTACAACTTTGGTACCATCTTCCTTTAATTCTTGGTATCAAAATCATTCCCAACTAGATTCGAATTTACGGGTACTTTTCGGTAGAACATTACCGATAGAATCATTTACTGGAATATAATCTACAAGTTTTTCTCAGATATAAGCTCAAGCCGGACTTAATATTGCTTCTTTTCAAATGCTAGTAAACGTTTTACCATCTTCATCTACAAGGGTAATCTTACCAGTTGGTTTAATATGAACATTCCCATCATTTTCGAATTTTGTCTCAAAAACAATTGGAAAATTCTTAAAACTAGTTCAAGTTATGAATTTTGAGTCTTTCTTTTCTCATGTTTGGAATGTTTTGAGACTTCAGTCAATTTTCACATCTCAAGATACATTTATAAGTATTAGTACTCAGAGTCTCTGTACAACAGCTACTTGAGCTCATGATGGTGCACCAGGAGAGAAGAATATCGCTCAATAATGTCATCCTGGCTCTCAGTCATTCGGAACTTTCACAGAAAATTTTACTTCTCTTGTTTCTCATTTTGCTAGAGTGATAGTTCAATTCTCAATATTAATCCAATTAGAAAGACTAAAATCATCACTAGTTTTATTTTTTGCTGACACAAAAGTTGGAGTTCAAGATTCATCTCAGGCTATAAAGTCTTCTTTTGATGAGTATAACGTAATTGGTGATTCTGAATTATTAGTAACTTTTATTATTTCTGATTTTGTTTCTCATGGATTAACATTGAATTCGTGTTTGAGTGGTGATATTGATAGATTGGCCATTGAAACAGGAATAAATGAGATGAATACAAGTATTCAAGTAATAATTTTGGAAATTTTCATAGAAAAATGTCTTAAATAATATTAATTTAATACATTAAATATATTGATTTTTTCAAAAATACAAGAATATTTTAATTTATTATATTAAACTTGATTTTTTATTGTCTTTCACTTATATTTGTTATATGTTTTTTACAATTGATTTTAAAATACAAAAATTTTACTTTTTACTTATTAATATATATGTTTGACAATATAGTAAATGAGCTTGTTTCTAGAGTTTCTACAGATAATCTTTGACTTAAAGATATTCTAAAAATACTTTTTGCAAATGAGGAATTAAAGACCAAATTCATAAATGAGATTAGAAGAAGTACAATAATCTGACAGATAACGAATGAAGCTCTGCTCAAATCAGGCATAAAGGAAAAATGTAAGATTCTTGCGATTTGAGATATTAAGTATTTCTGAGATTTGGAAAATAAATGGAATAAGCTAATAAAAAATGCCCTTGGTAATATAAATACTGAAAATTTAACCTGATATGATCTTACATCACAATGAAGCTCTGAATTAAGAGTTAGACTCAAAGAATATATGTGAATGTACTATAATTTACAATTAATTAATCAAAATATTACTTCTAACATTGTTCTATCTTATTGATGAACAGATGCTTTTGTGACTGTTCTTGATTCTATTAAATCTTTTTTCCCTAAAAATAAAATCAACTTCATATTTCCGGAAGCTAGTTTTATGGCAAATGTAAAAATCGCCGAAAATATCTTATGAGAATCTAGTTTACTAAAAATTAATAAGCCAATTTGAAATAATTTCTTTTTTACTAAAAATCAATTTAAAGAGAATACTTTATGAATTGATGATATAAATATTTATTATATAACCACAGTATGAAATCCGACATGACAGAAATTAGATAATCTAAATTTGATTGAAATTCTAGAATATATTAGTTCGCAGCACAATTCAATTATTATTCTTGACAATGTTTATGTAGGGCTTCTTAGAAATGAGATATCTTCACTTATGTTTGATAAAATTTTCTCCAATCCTAATATTATGAAGCATATTATTTTTATTGAAAGTTTATCAAAAACACTTGGTGCAACTGGCATAAGAATATGATGGAGTTGGTCAGTAAATGATTGATATATTGGAGAAATTAAAAAAACTACAATCTTAAAAAAGGCTTGATTTTCAAAATTATTAAATGAGTTAGGTATTAATCTATTGTCTGATCTATGAAAAATTGAGGAATTCCAGAATTTAGTATATGATTATTGGTCTTCTCAGAGGTTAAAATTTATTAATTTTATAAAGAATAATTTTCAATGCTATTTTGATTTTAATAATAGTCCAGAGGTTCAAGATAGGGAAGGAATATATGTTTTTTTGAAAGTTAAAGATTGATATAAAATAGAAGATATTTTCGCTGAAACTTGAATAATTGGTGTATGAATTAATCTTAGTGATTGATTATATATTCGCTATGCATTCGGTAACGTTAATTACTATTAGTTATCATAAATTTATAGTGAATTAATTATTGACATTAGCCATGTTCTTATATTTTTTGTATTTGTTTTTTGGTAATAATTGAGAATTAATTTCTGTAGTTTTTGATTATAAAAAATATAGCTTATAATCATAAAAAAAGCCCAATTGGGCTTTTTTTATGAGATTATTTCTCAATTTTTTCTACGTAACTACTATTTATCCATCCATGTCATCAATCCCATCTTATTTCATACCATCAACTAACCTTAGTTGAATCAAGAATGATTACTTTGTTACCATTTTGTAGAGTAGTTTTTACTGCATCATCTACACTAGGTCATCTTCTTACATTTACAGAATGTTCAACTTTGATTTGTCTAAGGTCAATATCAGCCTGAAGCGTTACATCATAGAATGCCATTGCTGATATTCTTCTTCCCTTGTCTTCTCTATTCTCATCTCTAAGGAATTTTGTACGGATATATGATATAGTTCATCAGTTGTATCTTATTTTTGACCATAGAACTCCATACTCTAGTACTTCAACTTTGAAGTTTCTTGGTAAGTAATTCATTATTTCTCATCTGTATGATGGTGCATTTCTTACTACTATAGAATTTTCTACATCTATGAATTTGAATATTGCAATATTTCAACTTGAGTCTGTTTTTGTTTCTGTAGAAGGAATATATTTGGTTTCTGATGGAGTTTCAGATACAGTTTTTTTATCTTCTTCAGATATTGTAATTAATTTATCAAGATTAGATTTTACTTTGGTTTTTATTATATTTAATAATTCAGATTTGTTTGCACCTAGATCTCATTTAGCAATTTCGGTATCAATTTTTGTTAATAATTTTTTCCATAAATCAATTTTTTGTTCTACAGTTGTAGTTATTGAATAATTATCACTCTTGATTTTTAGAATATATTTATTAGCTAATTGAATAATATTTTTATCAGTAATAGTAACGTTTGCAATATCATCAGTTATTGTGTTTGTTGTAGTTGTTCAAGAATTAGTAGTATTAACATTTGTAGTTCCACAACTTCAATCATAGTAACTTGGAGAGTTGTCTCATGATGGACAGTAGTCTCTAGAAAATGAGCTTCCACCTCATCAACTAGTGTGAGTTGCTATTGCAACAGCTGTTCATATAGGTTTTACAAAAGTAAAATATGTGAAGTGATTAGAATTGAATGTACAAGTATTGGCAGAGGTAACTATACATTGATCATCAGGTACATTAGAAGTCCAATTTATTCAATCTTGTGATCTATATATCCTTAATGTTTGTCAGATTTGCGAAGAGTTCAAAGCTACACTTATTGAGAAATTTCATCAGCTAGCTGTCAATCATACATTTCATCAAGCACTTATAGTCTGTATTATACTTGGCGTATATGTCATACTTGAAGTATTTAATTGAGATATGAGAGAAGATAGCTCATTATTATTCGCAGCAAGTGGTGATCAATTATCAATTAAGCTAGGAGCACTAATTATAAAATTCCATCCAGATCAATATATGATATCTACTATTCCTGGTATTGTAATACTTCCACTTCATAATCAACTTCAATTTTCACTCATTAATGCAAGTGTAGTTCAACTCATATCAAGTGTTCATCAACTTCAACTATTAATATATACAGATCATGTTTCTGTCATATTTGATCAACTTAGAATTAGATTGGTTGCAGTAGTAAAAGATCAAGTTGCACTAGATGTGTTTCAGAAATCATCGATTAGATTGATAGTATAATTATAGTCTGTATTAGAAGTAAGATTATCAAACGATACACTTCAGTTGTTAATTGAATTAGAATATGTTAAATTTGGTATTACGGTTTGAATATTTATTCAGTCAGTAACGTCAATAGTTCATCTTGCAAGAGTTCCAGAATTGAAGTGTACATCAGAGTAACTAAAGCCTATTGTAACTCAAGTAATCGTAATATTATTAACATTTTTTGATACTATTGTTGGTCAAGTATTATCAATGAAATTAACAGTTGAGATTGTACTCTGAGACGAGTTTCCTGCAGAATCAATTGATTGTACAAAATAGTAATAAGTAGTATTTGGAGTGAATCATGGAATTACTCTAGAATGGTCAGTTCAAGTTGTAGTTCAACTCATTATTAGACTTGATAATACATTAGAATTAGAACCAATATAGAATGTTGAAGAAGAATTTTCACTTGTTTGGAATATATAATTAATATTCATACTTGATCCGATTATGGTTGAGCTAACTGATAATCAAGATATAACAGGGGCGGTATTATCATGAGTTATAGTGAATCAAGTTGAAGATGAAGTGTTTCAAGCAAGATCAGTTGCAGTTCAATTGATTGTATTTAAGGCATTTTGATTAAGAGGAAGCATTATAGAAAATATGCCAGATGAACTTGCTGTATTAGAATAATCTAATCATCCATTATTTATAGAAACTAATGCTCAGATGTCAGCTAATCAAGTAACAACTAGATTATTTTGATTAGTAATACTTCATAATATATCAAATTGTAATATAGGAGTTATGTCGTCATGTATTACTTCAAATGAAACATTAGCTGTATTAGTTGTATTATCTGTTGCAACTAGATTAATTATATTTGATACATTGAGATTTAAGTCAACAGTTCAATTAAATACTCAGCTTCAATCTGCTGTAATAGTAAGTGTTCAACTTCATCCATTTACTGTAACTCGTGAATTTGGCTTAGTTGTACCACTAAAACTAAAAGTTGAATTATTAGTGTAACTTATAGCAGGAGAATTGTGATTAATAAATACTACAATTGGATCATGAGTAATATCAATTGCTCCTGTTCATATGTTTCAAGCCTGATCTGTACTTGTTACAACAATATTATTTATTGATCAAGTATTAAGTATTACTGGAATGTTATAAACTCAGCTTCAATCAGATATTCACATAGTATTTTGTGCTCATCAATCAATAGATATTATAGAATTTGCCTCTGTAGTTCAGAAAATATTTATTAATAAACTATTCGTAGGATGAGTTGGCATATCTATTGTTACTGTAGGGTTAATGCTATCTTGAGTAATATCAATATTTCATGTTACAGTATTGCCAAAATTATCTGTAGAAGTCACTATTAGTGAGTTCAAAGAATTAGTATTAAGATCTACATTTCAAGAAAATAATCCATTATTATCAGCATTAATTGTTACAAGATTTAATCATCCACTAATAGTTATAGTTGCATTTGATCTAGTACTTCCACTTATGGTTAATGTAGATTGATTAGTATATTGTGTAGGCGTAAAAATCATTAAGTTATTTGCAATACTGTCTTCAATAATACTTACTACTCAAGTTCATGTATTTCAAGCCTGATCAATTGCTGTTATATCGATATTATTAATTGTTTGAGTTCAAATATTTGCGAATAATCCAATATTAATATCAAATATTCATGATGAATCTGAAGTTCAATATACAAGTGTTCCAGAATTATTTAATGTTATATTACTTAATGGTTCTGTAGTTCCAGAAATATTAATACTTCAAGTATGAACAGAATTTGGTAGTGGATTTATGATAATGCTTGGATTAAGACTGTCTTGTATGATTGATATAAGTGAAGAATTTTCATTTCATCAAGCGTCCGTCGCTACTACATTAAAATCATTTACTATGTCAGCTGTTAATGATAGATTAAAGTTAATTTCTCAACTTCAATTTGTTGTACCAGTTTGGATAAGATTTCATGATTCATAAATACTTACTAATATTGAAGATTCGGTAGTTATTGAAATATTAGAATTTAATGAATTAGTAATTGGACTTGCAATATTTATAGTAAATGGTGTTGGAATAAGATTATCATGAATTATTGTGACACTTCCAGATCAAATGTTTCAAGCTAAGTCAGTAACGTTTATGACAATATTGTTTTCAATATTTTCGTTTAGCATTATGGTTCCGCTAAATACTCATGCTCAATCAGAAAATGTGTTAATTATTCCGCTTCATCAGCTGATTGTAACAGGAAGATTTGCCTCCGTATTACCACTAATTACGATTTCTGAAGAATTAGTTGTGATTGTTTGATTAGCAATATTTATAATAGGAGCCTGATTATCTATAGTTAACCATCCAGGAATTGTTTGTGAAACATTTGTATAATCATCAACCGCGACAAAATTATAAACTCAATCTTGTATTCAACTTGGAATAGTTACTGTATATTGACTATAAGATAACGCATTATCTTTTCAAACAAAAGCAATATTATTCGCTACGGCGCTAGTTAGATCAAGAACGTTATTTATTGTAGTTCAACTGAGTACTAGATATATTTTGCCATCTTCATTAATTGATACATTTGAAGTTGATGTGTCTCAAGTTTTGAGCGTCTGAGAAGTACTAATTGGCATTGTAATTATTGGAGCAGTAATATCTAGAACTTGCGAATTATATGTGAATGCAATTCAAGGAATAGAAGATGTAATTTCTAGATATTCTCATCAAATATCGCTTCCACTTGATACTAGAATTCAAGTGTTAGTTACAATTGTATTTAGTGAATTAATTATGTTACTTATAGAATCTGATGGAGAAGTAAGGTAATCATAGTCAGTTCAGTTGATAGTTACTCTGTAAGTTAATCATTCTCTTAGAATTCAACTTGGATACATATTTACGATTTGTGCCATTGGGCTAACATTTGCTATGAATTCTATATCTGGAGTAGTATTTATTATCGATATTTGACTAAGGGTGAATGAAATTCAAGCGGTATTACTTTCTATACTAATTATTCAAGAATTACTTTGATAACTTCAATTTACGCTTCATAATGCATTAATTTTGTTAATTATTGAATTAATTGTAGTTGTATTATCTGTATCAAAGTCTTGAGTTATTCAAGATCCATTGATAGTGAATGAAATATTGTCTCAGACTACAAATAAAGGAATTTCGAATTCACTAACTTGTTTGACAGCAGTAACATTATTTGTTGTAGTTGAGCCTAAACTATTATTTTCTACTAAGAAAGAATTGCTAGTAAATGTAACTCAAGCGGTTGCTGCAGTTAGTGTAATTGTGTTTGAAGTATTACTTGCTACTACTCAACTCTGTGTATTATTTATTGTTGTAATAAAATCTGCAAGAGTAGAATCATTACTTCCACTAAAAACTACAGGTCAGATGTTTGTTCAATTGATATTTATTGACAGACTATCTCAAATAATAAGAGTTCTTGCCAGATTTATGTTATCAACCTGTGCCACCGCTGCAACATTTGCAACTTGGTTAATACTTGGAATAACTGAATATATATTTAATACTCAAGAAGTAAATGGAATTCAAGCATCTGCTGCAGTAATTGTTAATGTCTCATTTCAATCAAAGATTGAATCAACTTCAGATAGATTATTGATTTGAGTATTCAATAAACTAAGTGTAGTTGCTTTATCATTTGTATAATTCTCTGTAATTGATTGTCATGCAATATTTAGATTAAGAATATCTCATGGAATTAGATTTCTATTTACAGTTAATGTATCAACCTGTGCTCAAGAGTTGATATTTGTTTGTATTCATGATGAAGTTATCGTAGCTCCAAGTGCTGATAATCAAGCAGTAAATGGAATTCAAGCATCTGCCGCAGTGATAGTGAAGGTGTTATTTCCATCAAATGAAGAATTTACACTTATCAGATTATCAATTTTAGTATTCAATAATGAAAGTTTAGTTACTGGGTCATTTGATCAGGTTTCACTTACTATAGTTCAGTTAATATTTATACTAATTTCATCATTATTTACTGGAATAAAAGGAATAATTATCTGTTCAACTTGTGCAACTCAAGGAATATTGTTCGCAATTGAATTGGGATTTGTAGTATTATCTACGGTGATACTGTCAATTACAAAAGGAACTCATGCATTTTTTGCTTCTAGAATAATTCATAAAGTTCAGGTTAGAGTTGCTGATACATTTGTCGAGCTTGTTATTGAAGAGATTAGATTATTAATAGTTGTATTACTATCAGTTGCGAAGTTTTGAGTTACTTCTGTTCCATCAATTTTTACTTTTATTATATCTCAGTTCACAAATGAAGTAGGGAAGCTAAATTCTCATTTTTGAGCTACGGCTTCAACATTAGAAATCGAAGTAGTGGAGTTTGTGTTATTCTCAAATTGAATACTAGTTATATTAAATCAAGTTCAAGCTGTATCAGCTGTTACAATAATATCACTTGAGCCAGAGGCAGTTGCAGATATATCAGGCAAATTATTAATTTGTGTTACAAGATTATTGAATGAAATTGCTGAACTTGATAAGAAGTTTTGAGTTACGGTAATTCAATTAATTACAACTTTTAGAGAATCTCAAGATACAATATTTCTAGGAAGACTAATTGTATCAATTTGTCCTTGTGCAATTACTCATGCGTTTATTGAATTTGTATTAAAATTCGCAGGAGTAGTAAGATTATTTATATAATTGATAGCCTGAGTAGAAATTTCGCTATTTTCAGTACTAAATATTATCTGATTACCACTAGAAGTTCATGTAATATTTCTTGTTCCTTCGGGAATTGTGTTTGTGATATTTGCTATTGAAGATATTACTGAAGCCAAAGATTCATTATCTAGTCAATTAATATTTATATTAGCTGTATTATTACCACAATTAAGATCCCAAACTCAAGTTGAAAATCAAATTGTACAGTTCCCAATTACTATATTATCTCAATCAGAAGGAATTCAATTAATATTTAAATCAACGTTAGCTTTTAGCTCTGGAATATTAGTTGTATTATTATTACTCATGAATGAAGTTCAAGTAGTTTTGAAATTACTTACACTAATTGATTGTCAAGCTATTTTTGATTCTATTATTAGATCTTTACCATTTACACTTGCACTAAAATCGGCTAGAGAATTGATTTGATTTTTAAGCAAATCAAGAGTATTACCTTCACTCGTATCAAAAGTCTGAGTCACAGTAGTATTAATTGTACTTCAACTAAGATTAAGAGATATTGTATCTCAAGAGATAATATCATTTGGAATCATGATAGTCTCCTTTTGTTTTACAGGAGTGATATTTGCTACCAATACAGTTGGTATTAGACTGTTATTTATAGCTAATGGTTGTGCAGTAAATCAAACTCAACTTGTAATAGCTTCAAGATGAATTCATAGTGCTCAGGTAGAACTAGCAATTATAACTCCTGACATACTATTATTGATTTCTCAAATAAAAGAGTTGATAGTATCTGCTGATGTTCAACTAAAGCTTACACTTAATGGACTTCAGTTAATTATTGCAGAAACTGTATCTCATGAGGTCAGATTTCTATTTAGTATATATTCTCAGATTTGTTTTTGAGCTACAATATTGATAGTAATATTATTACTTGTGATATTAGATGTAAGATTTAATATTGGATTAGCAAAGGCTGTTCAAGCAATTTTTGATTTAATGGTTAAAGTCCTAAGAACTGGAGCATATGCACTAACATACACGTTTGGAAGTGCATTAATTTGGTTGATTAATTGAGAAATAGTAAAATCAGAACTTGCAGTGAATCATTGAGAAATACTTGCTCATCAAACATTTAAGTTTACAGTATCTCATATATATAAATCTCTAGGAATATTTATCATATCTTCTTGAGCTATTGCGATTTGATTAGGTACAATATTTATTCAATTAATTGTTCAGTTAGAAATATTAATGTCAGATATTGTAAATGGAATTCATGCATTGGCTGCAGTAATAGTTATTATTCAACCTACTATTGAGCTATTCACACTATCAAGATTGTTTATTTTGTCATTAAAATCAGTTAAAGTTTGAGTAGAAGATATATTATATGGTTGGCTAACTCAAGTTCAATCTATTGTTACAGATATTGTTTCATCACTATATAGTATTCTTGGAATTGTAATTTGTTCAACTTGTGCAATTGGAACGATGTTTGGAATAATGTTGTTAATATTGATTCAATTAGAACTAATTATTAGATTAGACATACTGAAACTAGATCAAGCAATTTTTGCAGTCATTACAACTTTATTATTTGCCGAATCATAACTACCACTTGCAGAAGTAAGATTAGTTATTTTATCAGCAAATGCGACTAGTGTTGTATCTTTATCGATTGCAAAATTCTCAACTATACTTATTCAATCAAGTGTGAAGTTAAGAGTATCTCAAGATGCTAAATTTTGTGGAATAGAAACTTCTCAAACCTGAGCTACAGCAACTACATTAGGAGTAGGGGTAGTTGGAGCGATAGAAGTTCTGGTAATTTGAAGATTTCATATATTAAAACTAATTCAAGGATTAGCAGAAGTGATTGTAAAAGTCTTAATTGAATCATCGTATGATGAGGTTACTTCGGGTAGAGAATCAATTTTAAAATTAAGAAAATTCGCAGTAGTTAGAGAATCAGTATCAAATATCTGTGATATTGTAGTTCAGCTGATAGTTAATTCCAATAAATCACCAGCAACAATAACGCGAGGTAAAACTATTTTGTTCACTTGTGCTACAGCTAGAACATTTGGTTGTGCTAGTGTACTAGCAAAATCCGGTAGTGCAGCGTATGTTAATCATGGGGCAATTATATTTACTAGAAGTGTTACTAAAGCAACTTTTGCAGTCATTTTTTTAGCATTCCAAGATTTGATTTTTAGATTCGTGTAAATCCAATTTTTCATATTCAGTGTTTATTAGGTTATAAATGAGAACCAAAAAAACGGATTTCTTCAATAAATGGCCAAATTTATTGCTATCCGTATTTGTTTTTGTTTTTTATTTTCTCGAACTATAGTTATATATTATAATTTGTCAAATATAATTTTGACATTTTGTAAATATTAACTTTGATTTATATTTTTGTTATTTATTCATGCTGAGCGTGATAGCTCATTGTATCATTTATATTGATTATTCAAATTATTTTGATCCGAAACTGTACTAATATTTTGAACTTACAATGTCAATAACTTATAATATTTTTTGTTGTTATTTTACCTGTGCCGTATTTTTTTGTATTATTAACATTGACAAAGTATAAAAAACATATATAAATTAAGTACAATTATCAAAAAAATAATATGAAATCAAAGAATTTAGAAAATATATTAAATGATGATTCTTTAATTGAAGAAGATCTTCGTAGAGCTAGATGGAGAGTTAATTATTCAACAAGAAACAAATTATCAGAAGAAATAATCTTAAAACATAAATGTAAGGTGAGAGAACTTGCAGAAACCATTCTAACACTAAATTCCGTAAGGCATTCTTGAGTATGAAAAGATGTGGATTTTCTTAATAATCTAGAACTTGATTATCTTATGAAATGACACAAAGGTAATTATAACCTTGCACAGAATATAACTATCAATGAAGAATATATATCAGTTGCCTGAATGCAAATAAGAAGATTTGATGAGCAAGATGAATTAAATAAAGAAGCATGAATATTTAAGTCTATTGACTGAAAGCAGACTTTCTATAAGCTTAAAACAATAAAAAGAAAGGCAACTTCATTATGACTTAACATACTTAGTTTAAATCAATTACAACAAATTGTTAGTTTAATGCCTTGATCCACAAAAGAGGAACAGGCTTATAATTTTGTGAATATTTTTAATATAGAACTTGCTTGACATTTTTTATATTATTGTGACTCTGTGCGTGGCAGTTGAGAATTTAGTTCTTATTGGATTATTGCAACTACAGGAAGTAGACTGTTTTCATTGTGAATTACGAAAGATAAAATATGACCAGCCAAAAAAACTTTAATGAATGATGCACTATCTCTACGTTGTGTTAGAAAGTAAGTGTAATTTATAACTTATTTTCTCATAATGATAAATAATTATTCTTTCTTATCTCTAATTCATCAATTATTTTTTGTAATCTTATTTTCCAATCATTTGGATACTCTTTGAGTATTTTTGAAATTAGTATGTCAATTTGATATTTAATTCAGTTTGTTTCAATATTTTTGTCTAAACCATATTTTAACAATGATTCATAACTTCTTTTTATTATTGTAATATTATTCGAATCAATTATTGAATATTCCTCATTAATTCAAAATTTCATCTTTTTGTCTTCAAAAGTTATTGCAATGTTATTTACATCCCAAGAGAATGTATATTCTCATAATTTATTGTTAATATTTATAATTTCCTCCTTAAAACTAATTCGATTATAGATATAATCTTCTATACCTTTTTGTTTTCCTACTATCATAATTTGTTTTTGTTAATGCTTAATAAATTTAAGCTAAATATTATTATATCATTTTTTTGAATTTTGCAAGTTTTATTATATCTTTATCTCTAATTAAAGCCATTCTTACAAACTTCTGAGCAGTTTTATTTGACAAATTTTCTATTTGGATATCATATAAGCATAAATTAATTCAATTTTATGAATATTGAAGTAAACATATTAACGATAAAAATTTGTTGTAAAAAGCTTGGATATTTATTTCTAGCTTGCTGTTGTTAAATTTATTATAATTCAACTCAACTCTTTTCTAGAAATAAATCTATAAAAGAGTTTTTTTATTTACCTAAATGTTAAAATATGAACTTAGATTTTGAAAAATTATTAAAAACTGTGCCTCTGCTTAGGATTAATTCAATTACTGATAATGAAGTATATGGGTTAATGGAAAAATACAATGTAAGTTGATCAATCAAAGTAAAAGCTGTTTATCGGATGTTAAAACAGGCTTTTGAAAACTGAGAACTTGATTCTAGCAAGACTATTATTGAATCATCAAGCTGAAATACTTGAGTTGCCCTTGCTTATTTATCTAACCTTTTCTGATACAAATTACAGATAATTCTACCTACAACTACAGCGGACAGTAAGAAAAGATTAATTAAAGAATATTGATGAGAAATAATTGAAGTTGTTAGTATTAATCCTGATTCATGCATCAAGAAGAGAAATGAAATTTTCTCAACTAATCCTGATAAATACTATATGCTTGACCAGTATTCCAATTATGCAAATATGATGGCTCATTATGAACTTACTTGACCATATATTCATGAGAAATTATGAAAAATTGATTTTCTCGTTGTCTGACTTGGTACAACTTGAACTATTATTGGTACAGCCAAATATCTCAAAGAAGTCAATCCGAATATCAAGATTATTGCAATTAATTCATCTACAAGAATTGAATGACTCAGAAATCATAGAATGTCAAAAATCACGATTCCATTCTATGAAGAATACAAGCATTTGATAGATTATACTTATGAATTTGGTAATGAAGATTGAACATTAATATGAGTAAAAAAACTTGCAGAAGAGGGAATATACGGTTGATATTCTACTTGAGCGAATTATTTCTGAACTATGAAGTTTCTGCAGTGAAAGAAATGATTAAGATGAGTTTTTATCGCGCCAGATTGACTAGAAAATTATCTTGATACATTATGAACTGAGCTTTTTCAACAAAAAAACTGAGATTAATCTCAGTTTTTTGAATTTAAAAAAGCTTTTGCTCTGTTTATTTTGTATTCTATTCAAGAATTCAAATCTCATTTTACCATATCTTCTTTATAATCTTCGATAGAAAATAGAAATATTCAACCTCAAATTATCTCTTTTCATTTATAAATTGTAATTCTATATTTTCAAATAGTTGTTCATCACGGTAATTTCATATTTTCTATTCAATATATTTCTACGCTTCAATGTTTTTCTGACTTCATTAGGCTTTTTGTGAGAGACCAGTTTTCTAGTCAAACAAATTTTGCAACTTTAAATAATACTTTTTTTTCTTCAATTATATATGAACCAAGTTGATTAATCGCTTCAATCAAATGAACTCATTCTACTATCGGCATTTCTGGATCTTCATAGAGTGATCATTTGGCAAACTTATTTGGGATTAAAATACTTCTCCATAGCTCTTTTTCTGGATGTTTGAATGGAATTCCAATAATTACAAATTCATCTTCAGTTTTGTGTGCAAGTCATTTTGGACAAACTTCATATTTTGTTCTAGAATAATGATCAAAAAATAATTTGTTCCGTTTTTCTAATTCTATTTCTGATAGTAGATAATGTTTTCTACTATTTAAGAGTATTTGAACAAGTCTTCTTCTTTCAGAAATTACACTATCTTTTCATTTTATTAATTGTGTTTTAGTTTCTGGATTTCAGCATGTTTCTTTTAGTTTTTTCATTTATTGTTTATTATGATAATTATTAAATTTTTTAAAATAATCTTTTTTATTTTTTCCTAAAATCAAATGTCTTACCTTTAAATTCTGCAATCTCATTTTTAAATATAATTCAGCTATTCATGTGAATATAAATTATTTCCAAAGTTAATTCTCAACATAAAAAAAGTTCCTCTTGAATTAATTGAATGTCATTAATTTTATCAAATTCACATCAGATAGTTGTTTTAGTTTTTGTACTAACTAATATTTCTTTTCAATTCCTTTTAATGAAATAGAAACTTAATTCACTATCTTCTTGTCATATGTGACTTAAAGATTCAATAACACCAAAATGCGAATAGCCATTAATTGGATTTACATAATTTAGCTTATCAGAATTTTCTAACATTGGAATTGCAATACCTCAATCCTCAAAATGTACTTCTATTGCATTTTTATCATATCAATAATATTGTCACACAACTTTTCAATCATGAATTATAAAAGCAGCTTGTCACATATTTTTTTCCAAGATAATAGTATGAATTGTACTTCTTGAATGATTTTTTGTATTTGCTTGTAAATTAGTTTGTTCATCAATAAGAAGGACTCTTTTGTAATATTTCAAAAATCTTATAAATCAATATAGTTCTTCTTCTGTCATATTATTAACTGATTTTAAACTATTTTTTAGGACTACTTTATGAAAAGATTTCAATAATTCTTCAATGTTTTGAGATCTATTTATTTCAAGGTAAAATCACCTTGTTCTATTTATAATTCAAAATATTTTTGCTTTGTTTTCTGAACAAACTTCACTACAAACAAAGCAATCTTTTCTAAGTAGCTCAAATTGCTGTATTCAAACAGATTCTCTTAACATCGTAATTAGCATTGATGGAATTGAGTTGAATAATTTATTTTTTTCTGCCGAAGTAAATCTGAATCTTTTTTGTTCTATTAGTTTACTTATTGATTCTATTAGGAATAATACATCTCTTGATTCGTTATATTTAAGTAGTTTTTTTTCTCAGTCTTTGCCGGCGATTTCGAAGTTATCATAGAGTTTTTTTAGTGTCGTTTGATAGCTGTGAATATTTTCTTCTCTATAAGCTCTTCAAGAGTTTTTGAGAATGAATTCTAATCAATTATCAAAAAAATCCTCAAGCTCAGTTTTTGATAAAAATTCATTATAAAGCAATCCATCATTAGGAATTGGTGGAATATATAATCATCAACATCAATCTTCGTGACTTTTCATATTAATTAATTTTTAAATAAATATTATTATTCTTCTGGAATTAGTACTCACATCATTATACCAAGTAGATCTCATTTGGTCAGATGAATAATTCATCTACTAGAATATTTTATTTCTATCTCATTTGGAGCAATATATCTTGATAATTTAATTTGCTGAGTATTTCATGTTATGGCATCAACGTGATTACGAGTTCTAGAAATATTTCTTCAAGCTTCTCTAGTAGCTAAAACCGATCTTGTTATCTCTCAATTCAAGATATTTCTTGATATAGTTATCGTAGATTTTCTCATATTATTTTTTACTTTTATATTGTATTGCCGACTTATGTCATTGTGAATATAGATTTTTTAAGATTAGTTCCTTTGCATCACTTATAATTAACATTGTTGTAATTTTTACGAAGTCTTTTATATATCTAAACATTTTTTGTACATCATCTTCTACATAGAGATGTTTTTCTGTTATATTTGCTGCTTTTTTCATATATATTAATTTAATTTATAAAATAATTATTTTCCTCTTTTGTAGAATTGTTTTCTTTGTCTAAACCTTGCCTCCATTTGTACTTGTTTTTGATTTGTGTATTTTCGGATTAATTTTCTTTCACCTCAGTCTGAATAATCTCTCTTAAAACTAATATCTCATAAACTCAAATTATCTCTTGGTTCAAAGTCTTTTACCTCAAATGATTTTTCCAGGTCTCAAATATATAAGCATAAATCATTAAGTGGTTTTCAAGAAAATTCTACAACACGCATATTTTTACTTCTTAAAATTATTTCAGCCTTAACTAAATCAAGAATATTTCGTGTTTGCATTTCTTTAGTTAATTTAGCATTATTTTCTTCAAATATTTCCATTACTTCATTACGAATTTTGCGTAGTACAATTCCTGATAAACAAACGCTTTTTTCTCCAGAATCAATTTGTTTTATTGATAATATACAGTCTCTAATTGTTGTTTCTTCTGGAAATAATTGTATTATTGAAGTTACTGTCCTACTCTTGCTTCTTGTTAATTCTACGACCTCATGTAGACACATGGATCATTCATTATTAGTCAGCGCATATATTATTCAAGGTTTTCTTTCTTCTTGAATTTTAGGTGCTTTGATTTCTGTTTTTTCTCATTTCACATAAATATTCTCGGTTAATGCACTACATAAATTTGGTTTTGATTCAATAGTAAATGTTTGCCTAACTCATTTTCAATTATTACTTATCATAAGTACATCAATAATGTATTAAGTCTTCTTTTTAGCTCGAATTGTGTTAATTCTAGTAGATTAACTTCTTCTCAGGTTCTAAGGTTTTTTTTGACTGCTTTTAGACTTAATTCCATATATACTCAGCCAATATTAGTAGTTATTATATTATATTCAAAATATTTTTCACCAAAAGGCATATTTCTGATATCAGAAACCAAGAAATATCATGGATAAGGTGTAATAGTTTTTCACTTTCTCATGCTGATATAATTTTCATTTTTTTGTTCAAACACTACCTTAAACACTTTATCTCAATCAACTCAATCTTGTAGTATTCATACTCACTCAAATTCTCATCAAATAGATTTTCAAGTTTTGAGGCTTATATACATTTCTTTTCAATCCCTAGTCGACTTAAACACTTTATCTCAATCAACTCAATCTTCTAACTTTGATACATCATCGAACCATCATCAAATGGTTTCTCAATCATTTAAATATATATTTGCATATCTATTTTTATGCATTATTCTAACTATCTTTCTGCCATAGTGTTCATTAATATTTTCTTTATCATACCATTTGAATTCTGCAATTATTTTTCAGTTTTTAACTAAATAATTCATTCTATAATGTTTTTCTCAAATTGAATATATTTCAACTCATTCATAAATTCTAGTTGTTTCTATGTTTAATTGAGATTTAAGAGAGTATTTAGTATTTGCCCCATCTTTTTTTAATATTTCGCTTATTTCATACATTAATCATCATTTTTCTCAGTTTATAATTTTTTCATTTTGTTTTTTACATAACTCGTTTACTCTTATTTTGAATATCTTAGGCAGGATATAATTCAAAAATCAATTATTGATTCATTTTTTAAAGATTTTAGCAATTTCTTCAATACTCATTATATCTCATGTTTTTTCATGTCCAAAAACATCTATATCAAGTTCATTTATAAATTCTATGAATATTCATAATTCTTCAAGAGTTATTTTGGTATTTTCATTGTAGGTAGTTATTCTGTGATACAGATTTCTATAATAAGAATTTTTATTTGATGTTTTATTTGAACAAATAAAAAATAAATGTTTAAAGTATTTGTCAAGACGTTTTTCGTACTCATCTTTTGGTCATACAAGGTCTTTGTTTGGATTGCTTTCAATAGTTTCATCTTCATAATTCAATATTATACTTATTGTTTTTGATCTAATTAATTGCATATTTTTTAATACTTCTACATTTGGATCAAATAAATTTTGATGTGTTCAATTTTCTTGTCTTATTGAGAACATTCTATCGATAGTGCCAATTATTCATATAATTCTCTCTTTTTCTGCAGAGTCCTTTTTTGAGGTATCATCAAAATCTTTTAATTTTAAACTACTAAGTGTATTTACGATATAACAAAAATCTTGAAATTCACTGTATTTCATAGGATTATTGATTTCTTTTATCTTTTTTCATTTCAATAATTCTCATTCTTCTTGATTCAAGAATTTATTAATTATACTCATATAATATTCAATATTCTGTTCTCAAATAGCCCTTCATCATTTCTTCAGGATAATCTCAAGATATTTTTCAAAAAATACCTTGATTACATTTTTTGATAGAATTCTTGAGGTGAAATGGTAATCTTTATTTGAAAAAGAGTTATAATGAAAATATTGCATCAAATTTAGTGTGCCTTCTTTATCGCTCTCCTTGATATTACTTATTTCTTTTTCGTAAGTATCAAAATCTTTTTTATAATTTGAAGACATATATAAATAATTATACATTAAATTATCTTATTTATAATAAAATTTCCAAAAAGTCAAACTTTTTGGAAATTTTAGTTATAATTATTCTTTATTAAATTATATTATTGGTTGTTTTGGTCATACGAATTGTTCACGTGGAATTTCAATTTTACCTTCACTAGTTTTTGTTAGACTTGAATATGTATTTTGCATTATTTCATCAAATACCCCTCTAAAATAATCTTTATATCATTCAAAATCAGATTTTTCAACCACACTTCTCTCCTCTTCATTAACTATTTCATGCCATCACCTATTCTCAAATCTTAGATTATATATTCTAAGGATAGAATTAACAAGAGAAATTAGGCTTATTCTTTCTTCTTTTGAGACAGAATTTCCTAAGAGTTCTTCTATTTCTGACAACTTCAAATTTACAAGAGTTTTTACAAGGAATTGAAAATTAAGGAATTCTGCATGATTTAATGGTTTTGGGTCAAGTTTTAGCTTAATATCTATTTTTCTTGGTTCAACTCCCCAATACATTGCATTCATAATTTCATTGAACTCCAAATTAAATTTTAGGCTACAATCCGTTATACTCATACTTGTTTCTAAACCCTCATAATCTTCATTGCTAATTGATTCTCTATCTAATTGATCTAGGCTATTTAATTCTTTATTTCAGATTAGTTCTCATTCTTCTTGATTAATAAATTTCTTGATTAGTGTTGGATAATATTTAAGATTTCATTCCCGAGTTCATCTTCACCCTTTTTTTAACAATAAAGGTAATAATTTATTAAGCTTTTCCTCAATAGATTTTTTTCATAAAATAGGTCACTCACATAGATTTGCTAGCTCTCACATTGTATAATTTCCGTAATATTCCATTGGTTTTTCGTTCATTTCTTTGTGAGTGTACTTTTTAGTTAACACTTTTGCCGGTCAGCCTCCACCTATTCAGAATCACATTTTGACATAGTTTATAAAATAATATCCTTATTTATAATAAAATATCCAAAAAGTCAAATTAATTATTACAAAACAAAATATAAAAACCCAATTTGCAAAAATCGGATTTATTTATAAACTTTCAACCATTACAATTAAACAAATAAATATGTCTGATAAAAATGTTAAATGTCCTAAGTGTGGTACGATAATTAATCTTGATGAAATAGCACAGAATCAATATAACGAACAACTCAAATTAAACGAAGAAAAACTAAAAGCTGATTTTGCAAAAAAAGAAGAAGAAATCAAAAAAGAAATGTGGGCAAAGGCTGTAAAAGCTGCAAATGAGAAGCAAGAAGAGGAAATGAAGAAAAAAGAATTAGAAACAAAAGATCTTCTAGCTCAAGTTGAGGAAATGAAGAAAAAAAGCGAAGAAGCAATGAAACAAGAGTTAGAACTTCGTAAGAAGACAAGAGAATTAGAAGAGAAGTCAAAACTCGCAGAAATAGAAAATGCCCGTAAACTTGATGAAGAGAGAAAAAAAATGGAAGAGAACTTCAAACTTCAACAAGACAAGGCCTTAGAGGATAGAATGTTATTAATTGCAGAAGATTATAAGAAAAGGGAACAGGAACAACTCAAGCAAATGGATATTCTCAAGAAATCCCTAGAAGAAGCTAATCGTAAGGCTAATCAATGATCTCAACAAATACAATGAGAAATCCAAGAAAATGAACTTAAAGAAATCCTACAGAGGAATTTTCCAGTTGATATAATTGATGATGTGCCAACTTGAATTAAGTGAGCGGATCTTATTCATACTGTAATGGATAAATTCTGACAAAAAGCCTGAGTGATTCTCTGGGAATCAAAGAATACCAAGACTTGGTCGGATGATTGGATTAAGAAGCTTAGAGATGATAGAGTACTAGCGAAGGCTGATATCTGTATGCTTGTAACTACTACGATGCCTGAGAATATCAAGTACTTCACGATAATCAACGAGGTTATTGTTTGTGAATTCAATTATTTCCTCAATCTTACCAATCTGACTCGTGATAAGCTTATCACGATGAATAATCTATCTAAGTCACTTGTTGGTAAAGATGAGAAGATGGAACAACTATATTCTTATCTTGCGAGCCCAGAATTCAAATCAAAAATTGAGAACATTATTGATGCGTTCAAATGAATGAAAGAAGATTTAGAAACTGAGAAAAGATCAATGCAACGTATTTGGTCCAAGAGAGAAAAAGAACTAGAGAGAATAATAGGGAATACAAGTATGCTGTACGGAGATATGCAATGAATTATGGGAAATAGCCTATGAAAAATTAGTTACCTAGAGCTCTGAGCAGGCTCAGAAGACGAAGAAATTGAGGATGATAGTATTTAAACACTAACCCCAAACCCTCTCCACGCGTGGAGAGGAGGAATATTTTATATAATTTTAGAATGTAATTGTAGGAACGAATATTTTCGTTCCAAGTGACTCTTCTTTTATGAAAAAAAAGTTGGTAAAAATTTGCAAAATAACTACCTATAGACACTATTTTAGTTAAGAAATAAACCACCAGTAAATTCTACTGATGGCTTATGAAATTATATATCAAGATTAGTTACATACTTAGCTCTAGACTGGATAAATCTCTTACGTGGTGGTACTTCTTCTCACATTAGGATTTTAAATACTTCATCAGCTCTTTCGGCATCTTCTATCTTAACACGACTCATTTTACGTGCTGATGGATCCATAGTTGTTTCCCACAATTGTTCTGGATTCATTTCTCAGAGACCTTTATAACGTTGAATTCATTCAGATGTTACTCAGAATTCATCTATTACTTTTTGTTTTTCCTCATCACTATACACATACCAAGTTTGTTTTCATTTTGCAAGTTTGTATAGTGGAGGCATTGCTATGAAAATATTTCAGTTATTAATCAGGTCTTTAAGATATCTATAGAAGAATGTCAGAAGAAGTGTACGAATGTGTGCTCCATCGACATCAGCATCCGTCATGAATATTATTCTGTGGTACCTAAGGCGAGATATATCAAATGTATCTCAGATAGAAGTACCAATAGCAACTATTAAGTTTTTGATTTCTTGATTACCGAAGATTCTATCAAGACGAGCTTGTTCTGTATTAAGGATTTTACCCCTAAGTGGCAAGATTGCTTGATATTCTCTATCTCTTCATTGTTTAGCACTTCATCCCGCAGAATCTCCCTCTACAATATATAGTTCAGATTTTTTAGGATCTCTCGAAGAACAATCAGCAAGTTTACCTGGAAGAGTCATTCATTCTAGGGCTCATTTACGGATTATTGTATCTCTAGCATTACGAGCAGCCATTCTGGCCCTACTTGCAAGAAGAGATTTTTCTATTACTAATTTGGCTGATTTTGGGTTTTCCTCGAAGAATTCGTATAATTTCTCTCAGACGATTTTGTCAACTATTCATCTAACCTCACTATTACCAAGTTTTGATTTTGTTTGTCATTCGAATTGTGGTTCTGGAACTTTTACACTTATTACAGCAGTAATTCATTCTACAACATCTTCATTAGTTAGATTAGTATCTTTTTCTTTGAGAATATCATTAGCTCTAGCATATTTATTGATTGTCCTAGTAAGCGCAGTACGGAATCCGACCATATGAGTTCATCACTCTGGAGTGTTAATGTTGTTTACGAATGAAACAATTTTCTCAGAATAATCATCTTTTTTGTATTGAACCGCTATCTCTACATTAACTGTATCTATATTTTTTTCTACATAGAAAATATCTCCAAGTTCTTCATAACGTCTATTCATGTAATGGACATATGATTTAACTCCTCATTCAAAGTAGAATCTGTATCTATCCTTAGATGATCTTTCATCAGTAAGAGTCATTTGGATACCTTTAGTAAGATATGCTTGTTGTCTTAATCTTGATAATACTGTTTTGTAATCAAACTCTAGAACTGTGAACATTTCTGAATCTGGCCAGAATTTGATAGTAGTTCCTGTTCTGTCTGTTTTTCAGATTGCTTTAATAGGTTCTGTTGGTACTCATCTAACATATTCTTGGAAATAAATTTTTCAATCTCTGTGAACATATGCTTCTAACTTAGAAGATAGTGCATTAACAACAGATGCTCAAACTCAGTGTAATCATCCTGATACTTTATATCAGCTTTCTTCTCATCAGAATTTTCAACCTGCATGAAGTACGGTAAGAACTGTTTCAAGTGTAGATTTACCCGTCTTGGGGTGTACATCAACCGGAATTCATCTTCATTCATCAGTAACTGTCATTGATCAATCTGTGCCGATAACAAGGTCAATATTAGTACCAAATCAAGCCATTGCTTCGTCTATTGAATTATCAACAATTTCCCAAATTAGGTGATGTAATCATCTCTCATCTGTTGATCATATATACATTCAAGGTCTCTTGCGCACTGGTTCTAGTCATTCTAATATTTGTATATTCGATGAATCATATGAATCTTGTTTCTTAGCAGCTGCCATAGTCAAATGTTGTTAATAATTATTTCTTTTACAAATTTAAAATCTACCTGACTTAACCAAGGTAAATTTTTAATAATTTTGGTATATTTAAAAACCTAAATATAGCTTTAATATAATTATTTTTGACTAAAAGTAAAATGTTTTTTCATATTTTTCTTAGCAATTATTTAAAAATTAATATTATAGAATTATTATTTTTAATTAGATTAATCATATAAATTATATTCTTATGGAATTAGATCTTAGTTCAATGGCAGATTTTTCTTATAATAATAACAAAATTACACCAGAAATAATGGATTTTTGTAAGTCAGTTAATATTTTTGAATGATTGGAAAATAGTATATTTAACGAAATAATGAAGAATTCTTATATAGTAAATTTTCACTCTTGAACTAAAATTATCAACGAATGAGATATATCAAATGGTAAAGCTTATTTAATTCTTGATTGAGAAGTTACTGTTATAGTTCAAAATAATGTGATCGCAATTCTTGAAGCTTGAAGTTTATTTTGAGAATATGCAATAATTTGTGAAGAAGATAGATCAGCTACAGTTCAAGCTAGAACAGATTTGAAATGTCTTGTAATTGATAAAAATAATCTTCTACTTCTTGCAAATGAAGATTTCAAAATTAACAACATTCTTGCTTCAAGAGTAGAAAAAAACTATGAAGCCAATGTTTGAGGTAGGTTTAAGGATTAAGTTTTTTTACATCCCTTTAGCTGGTGTAATGTTTTTGTATATTCAATTACTAGAATTATTTTTATAAGCCATATTAATAATTGTTGATGATATTATTATAATGGATCATATTAATAAAGGAAGTATCAAAAATGATGCTAATATTTTTTTATTTGTAGTTTTCTTAAATATTGATAGAGTTATTAAAATCATAATTAGTAAAGGAACTCAATTTATTGCAAATAGAAATAATATTGTTACAATTGAGAGTGATTCTCAGCTATCTAAAGACATTCCTGAAATAACCATTAAAAAGAAAGCACAATAAAGATATATTCACCACAGAATTAATAAAATAATTCCTTGTTTAATTGTATTAGATTTATTTCTTTCAATTGAAAAATTTTCTTGCATATTGTTTTTTATTAAATATATTTTTTGATTATAAAAATATTACAATATTGTCAATTGGATTATTGAATTAAAATATAATTTTGCATTTGGATTAGTTTTCTATATATTCTTACCAATTTAATTTATAACTACTTTTTATGCAAACTGATTTACCTAAAAAATGAGATAAAATTGCCGTAATGGATACTGCACTTTGAATTATTAAGATAAGATTCTTCAAGGATTTGACACCTAAGACTTATGAGAATTTCATATGATTGAGTGAGAAATGATATTATAATGGAACTGTGTTTCATAGGGTTATTAATAACTTCATGATACAATGATGAGATCCTACAGCTACAGGTATGTGATGAGAAAGTATCTTCGGACAAGAATTTGAAGATGAATTCTCAGAGCTTAGACATATTAAATGAGCTCTCTCTATGGCAAATGCTTGACGCAATACTAATTGAAGCCAATTCTTCATAGTTCATGCTAAGACAACTCCTCATCTTGACTGACACCATGCTGTTTTTTGACAAGTTATTGAGTGAATTGAGATTGTTGATAAAATTGCAAATAGCAAAGTTGATAGGGAAGACAGACCTGTTCACGATGTGATAATTAATTCTATAGAAATTACTGAATATTAAAATAAAGCCTCGTGAGGGGCTTTATTTTAATATAATCAAAGTGAAGGACGAATTCAGTATGGATCAATAAATACTCAAGCACCATAATTTAGATCAAGTGAAAAAATTGATCAAAGCGTTCAGGTGTTTGGGAATTGATTAGCAAGTCATTCGGTACAATCTCATACAGCTACTCATTTGATATTTCATTTCTTATTTTTGTATGGTGCTAATGATTTGATGGCTACTGATGTTTCATTTTTTTCAGAATTAGTATAAATTGTTAATTCAGGATCATTAATTCATAAAAATTCACAAATATTTTCAATCTTCTTTCTCACATTTTCATATCATATTTCATCTGAATCTCAGGCTCTTCAGGGATAATTTATATAATCTATTCAGAACCTATTTTTTATTATTTCTACTAAAATTATTGATTCAATTATTGGATTTGATACAAATCATTTAATTGCAAGCTCTTTTAACATTGAGAAATCGCTAGATATAAGAGGTTTATTTATTATTGTTTTTTCATTGGAATCTTTTAAATGATTAGTTCATATAATTATAAAATGTGGAGTAACTTCTCAAATTGTAATTTCTTTGAGATCATAATAAGGTAAACAATCAAGGTTATCTATTTTTTCTAATTGTTTTCATACATATGTTTGAGATAGTTTCATTTGTTTCATTCAATTTGGAATGCTTATTAGTGAGAATTTTATTCATTTAATTGTCATAGGAAAAAAATATATATTGTCTTCTTTTCAATTTATAGTAATTTTTTCTATTCTTATTTCTCAAATTACAATATTTTCATCAAGATATGGTCTAATTTGCTTTTGTTCCTCTTCATCTATGTTTAATTCTATTCATCACATATCAAAAGTGTTTATAGATCTTTTTTGCTTTAAATTTAGCAGATTGGTATTTAGTCTATCCAAAATTACTCTTTTCATTAATAATCTTTCTTCGATTATCTCTCAGACATTAGCTGAAATATTTCTACATGCAGTATCTCTAAGTATTTTTGCACTGAGTAGTCAATTATTAGAAATTGAAACTTCTCTTTGTAATGAATTTTTATTTGTCATTGTAATTTGGTTACTAATTTCTCATATTTATATATAATTATTTATAATTGTCAAACACATATTTATATATAATCTTGAACTTTTTATGAAAAATGGTATCTTAACTCAAATATTTGTTTAATTGAAGTATGAATATATTCTCATCACAGTTTACTCCGCTACAAGCTTTAATTATTATTTCTTGAGTTGTATTTTTTTTATTTGCCATTGATGCACTTCAGCGCAGGAGATTTAATTGACTACATTTTTTAGTTTTTTTCTGATGAATTAGTATTATTATTCTTTTTGCTCTTAATATTTGATTACTTAATAAACTTGGGTCATTTTTCTGAGTTAATAGATGAGCAGATCTATTAGTATATGTTTCTATAATACTTCTTGCCTATTTTTATTTTGAGATTCTTAATAAAGTTACAAGACAATCTTTTTTGACAACTAGAATTATTTCAGAACAAGCAATTACTAATTATATTTCCAATCAAGATATAAATAATTTTGAGTTAAAAAAAGATAAGTATTCAAATTATTTATTTCTTATAAGAGCTTACAATGAATGAACCACACTTCCTTGAGTTATTGATGAAATAGTAGAAAAGGGGTTTTCGAAAATTCTTGTAGTTAATGATTGATCGATAGATAATTCCTCTTGTGTTGTTCAAGATAAACAAAAACAACACAAAAAATCTCTAATTATTCTTCTTAATCATCTTATTAATAGATGATGATGAGCAGCTAATAAAACAGGCTTCGAATTTCTTAAAAAATATTGAGATGTTCTTAATATTAAGTGGATAGTTACTTATGATGCTGATTGACAGATGAATATTGCTGATATTAGTAATTTCATTAAGTTCATAGATTCTGACAAGAGTATTGATATCCTCTTATGAACAAGGTTCATAGAATGATGAAAGGCACTTAATATTCCAAAATTAAGAAGATTAGTTCTTGCATGATCTAAGATTGTAACCTATGTCTTTAATTGATTGTGGGTAACTGATCCGCATAATTGATATAGAGTGATTTCACTTGATTCTATAAGAAAAATGAAAATTGTTTCTGATTGAATGATTTATGCTTCAGAATTGTTAGAAGAGGTTTATAGATTATCACTTAATTATAAAGAAGTTCCTGTTAATATTATCTATACCGAATATAGCCTAAATAAATGACAAAAAAATTGAAATGCAATCAAAATATTTCTCTGATTGATATATAATAAGTTTTTTTATAAATAATATTAGATGATGAAAAAATTATTTTTAGGTTTTTTTTCTGTAGCTTTGTTTGTATATGCTAGTAGTGTTTTTGCAGAATTTCAGACACAGTGATTCAAAAATATTAAAACGCAAGATAATTGAATTGAATTCCAATGTGAGAGTCAATGTTTCATTTTGCTAGAAGATTTATCTACTAATGATTATATCAGTATTGATTGAACTTTCACTGGTAATTGATGAGTTGGTTATTGATTCATTAATTGAGATAAAATAGTTCCTTGAGATTGAGTTGAAGTTAAATGACCCAAAACTATTAACGAAAAATATAATCTAACTCAACTTAGTTTTTTCTCACAATTACCAAAAACAATTAAAGCTGTCTTTTTTGTTCAATGAAATGTTTCTGGTAAAAATCTAAAAATTCAATTATGAACCTCTAGTTTATGAGAAAGTATTGTAAGCTGATTCAACGAAGCTTTGACTTATAGGCCATATAATCCAAGAACTATTAATTTCTTAGAATGGCCAACTTGGAACGGTAGATATATTAATGAAGTATTTTTTTGGTGGATTATAATTTTAACTCTTCTTTCATTTGGAATATATTTTCTTCTTTGAAAAAAAATTAAATTTCCACTCTATTTCTGAATTTGAATTCTGGTATTCTTTTGGATTTTCTTTGATTTTTTCTCTACAGCAAATGAAGTTTGAATGTATAAAGATGTTATGTCTGCTACTAATATTATGCAGAATGGTAGAGTAGGGAAGACTGGTGATTTTTATCAATTCCTAGATTTTGCTAAACAAAATATTCCAAATCGTTCAGAATGATTCTTCATTGCACCTTATCCTTTTGATTTTGAATGAAAGTACCATATCTATCCTGATGTTAAGTTTAATTCTATTGATAAAGTTAAATATATATTGTTCTATAATCCATATTGAACAAATAGTCCATTTGATTTTAAGAACCCTGATTATTCTTCTTGAACACTTTCTTGGTGAAAATATAAATTACCAGTTGGAAAAGTAATAGAATTCACAGACACTGCCAAAATTTTTATTATTAAAAAGTAAAAAATGATAATTCTAAATATTTTATTGGTATTTTTAACCTGATTAGGTTTACTTTGGATATTTGATCAACACAAATATCTTAATATTTTCGAACAATTAGCATTTGGATTCTGAGTAGCTTTATCGCTATTTGTTTTTGAATTGTTTATACAGTGAATTGTATTTAACCATCTTTCACTAATTCTTCCGATTATTACATTCATTGCCGTTATCTGAACACTTATTTATAAAAATTCTAAAAATAAAACGCTATTTAGTGAGATTTGATTATCAATCAAAGACAACTTCATACAGATTAAAGACAACTTCGTTTCTTCTAAACAATGGCAAAAGTGAGTAATTGTTTTGGCTTTAATATATTGTCTATTCAAGGTATTTATGGTGTTTTCAATAAATACAAATATGCCAACTTTTGATGAAGATGCGGTTACTGGCTGGGATTTACAAACAAAAGTATTACTAGAAAATAGTAGTCTTAATCTAGACAAAAATAGTCCAGAATATATGTGAACAAATTTTGATTCTTGAAGATCTTTATTTTCGGCATTATCGGATTATCTGTTATTATCTTCAAACAATGTAGTAATAACTAATTCAACTAATCTCACAAATATTATTTCACCAATAATCTATATACTAATTTGAATATTAATCTTTGGTTCTATAATTCATTTATCTAATTTGTTTTATTGAATCTTATCACTATATTTTTACTTATCTGCTAACTTCTTATTTATACATTGATTCGCAAGTTATACTAATTTAATACACTGATTTTATTTTTTATCTTCATTTTATGTAATATATTTATGATTTAAAATAAAATCACTTAACCTATTTTGGTTGTTTTCTTATCTATTAGTTCCACTTGTTTGGGTAAGAAAAGAATGAATTATATTTTATTTCTTCTTTTCTTTGTTTTTTATAATTTATGCAGCATTTATTGATAAAAATTATAAATTTAAAAATCTTGTTAAATTTATAGTGCCTTGATTAATTAGTTATATTTGATTTTATCTATTTTATAGAATATATGCCATCAACCCATTAACACAAGTCACAAAGGCTCCAATCAAAGTCTGAACCATTCAGATTGCCGGTTTTGATTTGAATATTTCTAATTTTTCTTTTGAGTCTATTTCTCTTATTATCCATCAATTATTTCAAAGACCCGAGTTTTCATTAATACCTATTTCGTTATTATTGTTAACAATATTTTCAGTCATAAAAAAACAAAAAATTAATATATTTTTTTGATTATTTTTATTTTGAATTATCTTAGCTTTCATAATTTTTCTTACTGTTTGGTGATGAGTTGAATGAAATATGTGATTTGTTTGAATAGCTAGGTATTGAATTGTTTTGATTCCTTCTTTTGTATTATTAATGACTATAATGTTTTATGATTTGTTCAATCAAAAACCTTGAAAATAAATTTAATTTATACGAAAAACTAAGATTTATTATTGCCTGATGAATTCAATCTTGACTTGATATGTTTCTTGTCTTTATTTTTGTTGATTTTCTACATTTTCCAGTAATAAATTCTTCTTTAATTTCTTGAATTATAGTATTTATTTCATTTATTCTACAAAAATTTTTTGTTTTTAAAAGTAATTGAAATTTAAAAAAAGAAATTCTTAGATTTACAATATATTTTATAGTTTTCACAATTTTATGATTGTCATTTTTATATTTATTGAATACTATTTTATGAATATATTATCTATTCGCTATTCTTATAATTAAAATAGTTTTTTTTGTAACTACTTATTTTATTTCTAAATATTTTATATTCAAAAAATATGTCTAAAAATTCTTTATGAAATAATTGGTGAAAACTAATATGAAAAGGTTGAATATATTTTAAATATTCTTCGTTAATTAATTATCTTTTATATAACAAAACAAAGCAATCATTTGATAAATATTTAAAAAGTGGTGATTCATTACTGGACCTATGAGCTGGTAAATTAACATACAGAAATCTAGTGTTTAATTATACCAAAAATTACAAGAGTATTGATTTTGACAAAACGCATCCAGAACTTGATTATATATGAACAACTTCTTCTACATGACTACCAGATAATTCGTTTGATTGTGTTTTCTGTTCTCAAGTACTTGAGCATGTTCCAGATCCAAAAGAATCTTTTCAAGAAATTTATAGATTATTGAAACAATGATGAATCGCAATTATTAATACGCCTTTTCTATGGTGAATTCATCTTGCTCCGTATGATTATTATAGATATACAAGATTTTCACTCTATAAACTTTCACAAGATGCAGGATTTAAAATAATTGAACTTGAAGAAGTTTGATGATTATTTGCATTTTTAATTTCTAATTTTAATTTTATTACTAATTCATTATTTTATAATATTCCAATAATTTGAAAGTTAGTATTTTTTTTGAATTGCATTTTAATAAAAATCTTTTATTATATTGACTGATTCATTTGAATGGAAAAGACTTTGCCAAACACTTATTTTTTGGTAATAAGAAAATAAATTTTAATTTGTATATATTTGATATGAAAATAATAAATACTAACTCATTTAATAAGTATGTTTTTAAAAGAAATTTTGTTCTTTACAGAAATAGTTTTATTTTGTCTTATTGTAAGTGAAAAAAAATTCTTCATATTTGAATGTGTGATGCACCATTTACTAAAAATAAATTTATCAATGGTGAATTATTACATTCTGAACTTTTAAAGATTTCTGATAATGTTTATTGAATTGATATTGATGAAAATAGTATTATTTATTTACAGAGCAAAGGAATTAATAATTTATATTGTATTGACTTTACTGATACCAAGAATGTTGATTTTCTTAAAGAATTTAACTTCGATATAATTATTCTTTGAGAAACTATGGAGCATCTTGAGAATCCATGATTTTTTCTTGATTGATTAAAAAAAATTATGAATAATAAAACTGAATTATTAATTTCTGTGCCAAATAATTTTTCATTAATCAATAACCTGTATTGAATAATATCTCAAGAACATATCCATTCTGATCATAAAATTTGATTCAGTATGTGATTACTGTATCAAATTCTTTCTTCAAAATGATTCAATATTAATTATTATTATTTTACTTTTCTTAAAAAACCAAATTTTATTATTAATATTTGATCAATTTTTTTTAGAATCTTTCCTGTTTTCTCTAACAATTTAATGGTAATTTGTCAAAAAAGTGAAAAATAAAATTTGAATTCTCACTCTTTCAAGAACCTATCTACCCGATATTGGAGGTATTGAAACTCATATACAAAATCTTGTTAATATAGTTAAAAATAGACCAGAAAAATATAATTTTCATATTCTTTGTTTCGCTCCAATTTTTTATAATATCCAATTAGATTATTTAAAATATGAACAAGATTGAAATATATCTATCAGAAGGTTATGATTATGAAGTTTGTTAATCAAACTTTTAAATATTACTAACAATATATATTTGTGGTGAATTATTACATTTCCAACTTTTTTCTTTGGGCTACTTTTTTATTTAATAAAACATAGAAAAAAAATAGATATAATTCATATTCAATGAGCTTTCCCTCTTATTCAATGAGTAATATTATGAAAATTATTTTGAAAAAAAATTATATTCTCTACACATTTAATGTATAGATTTGATGAGAATCCTTTTATAAGGCATATTTTTAAATTTTGTATTAATATATGTGATAAAATTATTTGCGTTTCAGACTTATCATTGCAAGAAATGAAAAATTTGTGAATTAATAATGACAAATTATCTAGGTTTGTTTCTTGGGTAAATGAAGATGAATATATTGATAAACAAAAATCAAGTTTATTACTAAATAATTTATGAATAAACAAAGATGATTTTATTGTTCTATTTGCTTGAAGATTAGAAGAAAATAAATGAATATGATTAACACTAAAGGCTTTTGAATTATTAAAACAATATCCTCATATCAAATTATTAATAACATGAGATTGAAGCTATAAAGATGATATAATCAAATTTTGAAAAAATAATAAAAATATTTATTATTTATGAACTCTGCAATGACAAGATAATATTAATAAATATTATTTTTCAGATGTTTTTTTGTTCCCAACGCTTTATAAATGAGAAGCATCACCTTTAGTTATAGTAGAGTCATTAATGTCTGAACTACCTGTAATATCTTCTGATATAGAAATAATTCGTAAAAATTTTAACAGTGATTTTCTCTATCTCATAGAACCGACTATTGATAATATAGTTAACTCTATTCTTTATTTTTATAAAAATCCTGTTATACTTGCTAAAATGAAATCATGAATGAAGAATTATGCAATATCAAATTTTGGTTCAAGTAAAGCAAATTTAATTCTTGATACTTATAATTTACTTTATAAATTAAGATAAAAAACAATGAGAAATTTTTCTTTTGAACAAAAACAAAGTACTTTTATGGATAAATTCATTGCAAAATTAAGATATTCATATATTTTAAATAATTTAAATAAGAATTATATTAATTTGAATTCTAAAAATATTTGTGATGTATGATGCTGATTTAATGCTAATTTTTTAAAACATCTTGCTAACTTATATTCTTGAAGTAAATATTATTGAGTTGATTTAGAAATTAATCCAAATTTAGATTTTTTTCAGTTTGTTAAAGCTAATTTAGAATTAGAAAAATTCAACATTGAAGACAATAGTATGGATATTGTTTTTTCCTTGGCTGTTATAGAACACTTAAATAATCCTAACTTATATCTATCAGAGATAAAAAGAATTCTTAAGCCTTGATGAAGTTTGATAATGACAACACCTTCAATATATTGAAGACCAGTATTAGAATTTTTAGCTTATACTTGAATTTGAACTAAAGAGGAAATACTTGATCATAAAATTTATTATTCTAAGGCTACAATTGGTTCACTTATTTGAAAATATTTTACTAATCATAAAATCAATTATTTCCAATTTTGAATGAATATTTTTTTACTAGCTAATAAATAATTTAAAATTATGACAGACAAATTTATAACAGTAGTAATTCCAGCATTGAACGAATGAAAAGTAATTAAATATGCTATATCTAGAGTATTTGAAGCTTTCGAAAAATATTCTCTTAAATGAGAATGTCTTATTATGGATAGCTCTACAGATGGCTGAATTACAAAAACTACTGCTGAGAGTTTATGAGCTAGAGTAATTAGTATTCCTAGAGAGTGACTCGGTAAGGCTTATATCGATAGTATTGCCAACATTAAATGAGATTATGTGATTATGTGAGATGCTGACTGAACTTATGATTTCATGGAAATGAATAATTTCATAATAAAACTTGATGAATGATATGACTTCGTAATGTGATCAAGACTTAGATGAAATATACACAAATGAGCAATGCCATGGAAGAATAGATATATCTGAACACCTATTTTAACATTTTTTATTAATTTTTTCTTCAAGGCTTGAATTAGCGACTGTAATAGTTGATTAAGAGCTTTAACTCTTGAGGCATTTAAGAAAATAGAGTTAGAATCATATTGATGGGAATATGCATCAGAAATGGTTGTAAAAGCTAAATTATGTAATCTAAATATGTGTGAAATTCCTGTAAGCCTATTAGCAGATAGAGACTGAAGAACGCCACATTTGCCAGCGTACAAAGCATGATGGGATAATTTAAAATATATTTTCTTACTTGCTTCAGAATTCATATTCTTAAAGTTTTGATTTTTTATATTAGCTTTATGATTGATTATTTTAATTTCTCAAATTTTCTGACCATTCAAAATTTATTGAATTAATTTTTGAACCTATTATATTTTCCTTTGAATTCTATTTTGGAGTGTTTGATTTTCTATATTCCAAATGTGAGTATTAACACAGAACTTCTCTTATCTTAATAAATTCAGAACAACTAAAATTTCAAATATGATTAAAAACATTTTCACATTTGAAAGATGAATCGTCTTTTGATTACTTTTCTGACTTACTTGACTTATTCTTGACTTATTTGTTTTAGTTAATTGGTTTAATACTTGAATTATAGATATTATCTCTGTTAAAGTTTGACTTTATGCTTTATTTTTTATAATTACTTGAATACAGGTTATATATTTTAGTTTTATATTTTATTTATTTAATAAGCACAAAAAATAATGAAAATCTTAATTACTTGAGTTGCTTGATTTGTTGGTAGTAATCTCCTTACTAGACTAATTGAAGAATGAAATGAAGTTGCATGAATAGATAATTTTGTATTATGACAAAAGAAATTTATTGAAAAACATCTAAACAATACCAAATTTAGCTTTTATGAACTAGACTTGCTAGATTTAGAATGAATTAAAGATAAATTCGTATGAATAGAACTTGTAGTGCATTTGGCTGCAAATAGTGATATTTCAAAATGAGCAATACAGACTGATATTGATCTTCAGATTTGAACAATTGCAACTTACAATGTTCTTGAATCTATGAGATTAAATAATGTTAAACAAATTATTTTTTCCTCATCTAGTGCTGTATATTGAATAGCAAAAGTAAAACCAACTACCGAAGATAGTTGACCACTTCTGCCAATCTCACTATATTGAGCGAGTAAGTTGGCTTGTGAATGACTAATATCTGCATTTTCTCATAATTATTGAATTCAAGCATGGATTTATAGATTTGGAAATGTAATATGAAGGAATTCATCACATTGAGCTGCATACGACTTCGTTAATAAGCTAATCAAAGATAATTCAAATCTGTTAATCTTGGGTAATTGAAAACAGAGTAAACCATATATTTATGTAGATGATTTGATAGATTGAATGCTTCATTGATATAATAATTCTTCAGAAGAATTGAATTATTTCAACCTCTCTACAACTTGAAACTCTAATGTTGATAACATTGCAAATTCGATTATCAAACATTGTAAGCTAGACAATGTAAATATCACTTACAGTTGATGAGAACAATGATGGAGATGAGATGTTACATTGGTAGAGCTTGATACTAGTAAAATAACTAGTATTTGATGGGTTCCAAAATACAATAGTAATGAGGCAGTAACACAATGAACACTAGATATAGTAAATCAAATATATTTTAATCAAGTTTAGTATGCAAATTGTTATTTTAGCTTGATGATTAGGTACTAGATTGAGACCAATTACAGAATCAATCCCAAAACCTATGGTAGAAATTAATTCTAAACCGTTTTTATATTATCAATTAGAAATGATAAAAAAATACTGATTTAAAGATGTACTTATTCTTGTTTGATACTTATGAAATATGATTGAAGAGTATTTCTGAAATTGATCTCAATTCTGATTGAATATATCATATAATTATGAAAAAACGCCTCTTGGAACTTGATGATGATTAAAACTCGCACAAGATAAATTAGATGATGAATTTATACTTCTTTATGGAGATTCATTTCTTGATTATGATTATAATAAATTAATTGAATTATGACATAATTCAATTTACGATATAGTAGTGACAGCATATGATAATATAAGTTCTACAGATGTAATTAATAATCTAGAAGTTATAGATTCAAAAGTCATTAGATATATGAAATGAGTTCAAGATAATAAACTTAATTATGTAGAATCTTGAGTTAATTATATGAAAAAAGTAGTATTAAATCAAATGCAATCAAATAAGGTAATTTCTCTTGAAGAAGAAATTTTCCCAAGTTTGATTAAACAATGAAAAATGTGAGCATATATTGTAAATAATAGGTTCTATGATATTTGAACCTTTTCTAGACTTGATTTTTTTAAAAATTTTATTTAATTATTATGATTATTTCTAAAGCACCCCTAAGAATTAGCTTCGCATGATGATGAAGTGATATGGCAAGTTTTTACCAAAAATTCGGATGAGCTGTTGTCAGTACTACCATTGATAAATATGTGTATATTACAGTTAACAAAAAATTTGATAATAAAATAAGGCTTAGTTATTCAAAAACCGAGTTGGTTGATGAAGTTAATGAACTTGAACATGCTCTTGTTAGAGAGGTTTTAAACTATACCTGAATTGATTGATGAATTGAAATTGCTTCAATTGCCGATATTCCTTCAAAATGATCTTGATTATGAAGTTCATCAGCTTTTACTGTAGCAATGCTTCATGCTCTTTATGCATTCAAATGAATTCATACATCGCCGCAAAAACTTGCAAATGAAGCGTGTGATATTGAGATTAATAAATGTTGACAACCAATAGGAAAACAAGATCAGTATGCAAGTGCATTCTGAGGTTTAAATTTTATTAAATTTAACACTGATGATACAGTATCTGTTGAACCAATAATTTGTTTAAAAGAAACTAAAAAAAGATTATCAGATAATCTGATAATGTTATATACTTGAATTACAAGATCAGCTTCTAATATTCTACAAGATCAGAATAAGAATATTGTAAGCAATGAAGATAAACAAGAAATAATGAAGAAAATGGTTGAATTATCATATGTATTAAAAAATGATCTAGAAAACAATAATCTTAATTCATTCTGAAGAATTCTACATGAAAATTGGTTATTAAAAAAACAAATGTCAGGTTGAATTTCTAATGAACAAATTGATTATTGGTATAATAAAGCAATGAAAGCTTGAGCAGAATGATGAAAAATTCTATGAGCTTGATGATGAGGTTTTTTATTATTTTATGCTCCTAAAGAGAGACATAATGATATATATACCACATTGTCTGATCTTAAAAAAGTAAAATTTGAATTCGAAAATGAAGGAAGTAAAATTATTTTTATTCATTAACTATTATAAATATGACATATGTAACAAGAAGCCGTGATGAAAAAATAACATCTTGTAAAAACTATTTTACTTGATTAAAAAATACAATAGATACTCTAAAAATAGATGATATTACGAATGTTATAGAACTTATAGAAAATGCATTCAAAAATTGAAATAAAATATTCGTTGTCGGTAACTGATGAAGTGCAGCTACAGCTAGTCATATGGCTTCAGATTTGCAGAAAACTACTCTATGAAAAAAACCTCAAGATAAAACCTGAATATTAAAATTCAAATCTATTTCTTTGTCTGATAATGTCCCAGTTATGACAGCATGGTGAAATGATGAGTGATTTGATTATATCTTCTCAGAACAATTAAAAATTTTAGCTGAAAAATGAGATTTGCTTATAGTAATAACAGGGAGTGGTAATTCTTGAAATATAATTAAAATTCTTGAAGAAGCTAAGAAAATCTGAGTAAAAACTGTTTGATTTCTATGATTTAGTTGATGAAAAGCTAAAAACTTAGTTGATAACTATATTCTAGTTGAATCTGATAATTATTGATTCATTGAAGATATCCATATGATATTAGATCATTTAATTACTTCATATTTTAAGAATAATATCGTATAATGAAAGGAATTATTTTTTTTGATAGAGACTGAGTTCTTAATAAAAAAGCTGCAGAACATCAATATATTAGTAAAATTGATGATTTTGCATGGAATAAATGAGCTAAAGAATTGATTAAATACTCTTCAGATTTATGATTCACAGTTCTTATTATTACCAATCAACAATGAATAGGGAAGGGGCTATTTACTATTAAAGATGTTGAAATTATTCATAATAAAATTAATTCTGATATTACTGATTTCTGAGGAAAAGTTAGTTGATTCTACATTTGCCCACATTTAGCTTCAATAAATTGTAATTGTAGGAAACCAAAATCTTGAATGTTGGAACAAGCTTGTAATGATTATAATTTTTTCGATAAAACTAAAATGTTCCTAATTGGAGATAGTAAAAGTGATATTGAGGCTGCGAATAATTATTGAATAAGCAGCTACAAAATTGAGCCGGATAATATAATTGAACATATTGATAATATTAAATTATTAATATCAAAAATTTAAATGAAAATACTCTTTATTCTTGAATTATATAAGCCACATGTTGGCTGAGTTGAAACATTATTTTCTAATTTGATTAGTAATTTAATTGATGACTGACACAAGATAACTATTCTAACTTCCAAATTCAAATCTGATTTACCAGATTATGATAAATTAGATAATTGAGTAGAAATATTTAGGGTAGGACATAATAGATACGATTTTATGTTGTATTCTATTTCACCTTGAATTAAATTAGCTAAAAACTGTAATATAATCCATACTACTACATATAACGCGGCTATTCCAGCAAATATTATTGCAAAAATTACTGGTAAAAAAATTGTACTAACTGTTCATGAAATTTTTGGAAAACTCTGGTACAAATTCATGTGATTTAAATGATTTTTTTATAAGTTATTTGAAAGTATCATTTTTCTTTTTAACTTTGATAAATATATTTGCGTTTCTAATTATACCAAAAATTGTCTAAGAGTTTATTCTTGAATTGACGATAATAAGTTAATTACTGTATATAATTGAATTGATTATGATTTATGGAATCAAAGCAATGTTTCTCAGGATAAAATCAAATTAATAAAAGAAAAATATAAACTTAATTGATATTTTACTTGATTTTTTTGGTGAAGACCAGGTGTTTCTAAGTGATTAGAATATTACATTGAGGCCATTCCATATATTAGAAAACAAATTCTTAATTTTAAAGCATTTCTTGTTATTCCGAGATTTGATAAGGACAGGGTTTCGTATATTGAATCACTAATTAGTAAATTAGATCCTGATAGTTATGTAATTAATAATGAATTTGTTCCCAATGAAGATTTGCCTAATTTTATATCATCAACGGATTTTGTAATAATTCCATCTCTTGCCGAGTGATTCTGATTCAATGTAGTAGAGTCTTGTTCAATATGACAGAAAATTATAACAACAAATATTTGAGCAATACCAGAAGTTGTAAGTGGAAAAGTGATTTTTATTGAGCCTTCAAGTTCAGAATCTATTATTGAAGCTGTAATTTGTATGTATAATAATAAGTTTTCTATTATTCCAGAGAAGCAATTTATTCGGAGTAAAAATGAACAAAATACTTTAAAAGTTTACAATGAAGTTCTATGAAAATAGCAATGGTAATTGATGCTTGGGATCCAATAGTAGGTGGCTGACAGGTGCATGTATTAAATTTATGTAAAAAATTAATTTCTAATCATTGATGCGAAGTTGACTTATTTGTTAGATCATTAAGATGAGAGGATTGAAAAATCTATAATCAAGATGAATTGTTATGTAATTGAAAATTAAAAATTATAAGATGTTGAAGGCCAAAAACATTTTTTAATTTTTTTGAAAGAATATTGTCAATATTTAGTATAGCATTAAAAATTATTAAAGAATATAAACGACAGCAATATGATTTAATACATGCTCACGCATTTCTTGGATTATTATCATGAAAAATCGCATCAGTGTTTCTTAAAATTCCTATTATTTGAACCATACATTGAGCTAATTTATTAGATAAATGAACTAGAAGTTTTTATTATTATGTAGAAAAAATTCTTCTTACTTTTATAAAATATAATCTAGAAATAACAGTCTGAAGTAGTTTTTTAATATACCACAATTTTAATAAAAATATTAAAATTATTTGAAATTGAGTAAATATAGAAGATTTTAGAAATGTTAATTCATTTAAAAATACTAATATTTATAAGATATTATTTGTATGAAGACTGGAATGGACTAAGGGAATAGATATATTAATAGAGGCGATAAATTTAATAAATAGATCTATTCTAGATAATAGTAATGTACAAATTCATCTAATTTGATATGGGTACCAGGAAGATATATATAAAACATTAGTAACCAAGTATAATTTAGAAAAATATATATTTTTTAGATGAAAAATTATTTGAGAAGATTTAGTAAAAGAATATTTAACTAGTAATTTGTTTGTTTTACCTAGTAGAACAGAGGGATTCTGAATAACTATCATAGAAGCAATGACTGCAAAAATTCCAGTTATAGCAACTAGATGTGGTTGACCTGTAGATATTATAGAAAATTGAATAAACTGATTTTTGATTGAAAAAGAAAACTCTATTAAGCTATCTGAAATTATTAATGATCTTATAAACAATAAAATAGATAATATCTATAAAATAATAGATAATTGATACAAAACTGTTGTTGAGAAATATACTTGGGATAATATTGTAAATCAAATTTTTAAAGAATATTTAATATTAAATAAATAGTTAATGAAAACAGAAATTATTGAAAAATGATGGTGAAGTAATTTATTATCACCAACCGATAAGGATTTGCCTTGATTAAAATTCAAATATTTATTTGAATTCTTAAAAGATAAAAACTGAAGACTATTAGGAGTTGGTTGCTGATGAGGGAAAAATCTTAGATCTATTAATAATTATTTTAAGAATTTTAAACTCTATTGAGTAGATATTTATGAAGAGGTAATAAGAGTGTCAAAAGAAAAATTTAATTTTTATATATTTTTATTGTAGCAGTTGAGATAATCTACCTTTTGAAAATAATTATTTTGATACTATAATTATTTCTGATTATCTAGAACATGTTAATATAAAGGAAACATGATGACATATTCAATTTTTTAGAAAAAAAGAATTAAAAAAGTATTTTATAAATAATTGATTTGAAATTACAGACAAGAATTATTCTTATCATTTATTATGATCAATATTAGATTTTTCATTTTACTCTTTACTTCTGAACAAGAAAATTGCAAAAATCTGGTGGGAGAATAATAAATATTATAATGATGAAAATAAATCAAAAGAAACAATTATTTCTAAGATATTTAATTTTGTTTTGTCTATAGCTAATTTATTGGCATACTATGAATCTATATTATTAAATAATACTTCATTTTGATCAACAGGTTTGCATATTATTATAAAAAAATATTAATATAAATTTTAAAAAATATATTTATAAAATTTATAATTTTTATCTTTAACAAAGATAAATTATATACTGAAATATTATCAATTAATTTATATTCTAGTAATTCAATAAATTCATTATCATTTATTTTGCTTTCTGATTTAATTTTAGATTTAATTCACTTTAGTATTTTTCTATTTTTAATTATCCGAATTAATCATTTGAATTTTGCTTTAATTCTTCTTAGGGGCACATTAACGAAAATATGAGCAAACTGTGTTAATAATATTAGTGGTAATAATTTTATGAGTGTTAAATTACTATAAAATAGATATAAATTAATTATTTGGTTTCTATTTCAATAGAATAATTTAAATTCAGATGGATCTTTTCAGAAACTTCAAGATCAGTAGTGATTAACTATTGATTTAGTACAGAATCATAGTTTGTATCATTTTTTGATTAATAACCATGAAATATAAAAATCTTCTGCATATGCGAAGTAAAAATCTAGAAACGGTAATTCTAAAATTTCTTTTCTATAAAGAATTGAACATCAAGATAATGCTTCTGTGTATAGTATATTTTCAAGTTTATCAATTTTCTTAAACACAGATTCTCCTAATACTGATGAAGTTACTAAATTATGATTATTAAATAGTTCATTTTTAATTTGTTCTTCATATCAGTTATCGAAAATTAAACTTCATACAGCTCATAATTTTTCATCAGATTCAATTCATTTAATTAAATATTTAAGTGCATCTTTATGAACTATGGTATCATTATTTAATAGCCAAACATAATCAGTAGCATTTGAATGTAATACGCCTGTATTATTTCATCAACTAAATCAGTTATTTATTAAATTCCTAATTATTATAATTTTTCAATTTTCAATTTGATTTTTGTATAATTGTTCAACAACCTCAACAGATCAATCAGTTGATACATTATCAACGAAAATAATTTCAAAATCAGTATAAGACTGTGTCAATAAAGAATCTACACAATCTTTATTAAATTTTAGTCAGTTATAATTTAGAAGAATTATTGAAACTTTTGGATTTTGCATATTTATAATTCAATTATTTTTTTATATTCATTAAATACTTCTTCAGTTGTTATGTCTAATACATTATCCTTTTGAATTATATTTGAAATATATTTATTAATATTATGCATTCATCACCAGATTATTCATATAATATTTTTTTGCAATGCTGCTGCTATATGAATAGGTCAAGAATCTGTTCAGATAAATACGCTACAATTTCTTATGATTTCTACGGTTTCAATTATTGTTAATTTATTTACATAATTAATTACATTAGCTGTTTTAAGATTATTGACAATTTCATTTACAGGATCAATGTTATCTTTTCAACCAATGAATGCAATTATTATATTATTATTAACAGTTAAAATTTTATTTAATAAATTTATCCAATTCTCGGTAGGCCAGCATCTAATATTAATTCATTTATTTCATAAATTTCTTTCCATTCATCAAAAGTGAATAACAATATAATCCTTATCAATTTTAAATTTATTTTGTTCATTAATATTTTTTTGAGTTGTTAATTCTAAATAATCGTTATTAATTAATTTATTACCATATCAAAATAATATATTTTGATATAAATTAATTAAGCTTGGTTCTCAATTATATATATTATTTAAAATAATTGTATCTGTTATATATTTATAGAATAATTTGAATTTATTAGTATCAAAGCAAATTTTCTTATAAGACAAAGATAATAATCATATAATAAAACTAATCTTATCTCAATTAAAATCTAAATAAAAATTAATTCATGAATTTATAACTTTTAATGTATTAAATATCTTTTGATATAATTTTGAATTGTTGTTAAATATAATTATTTCATCTATATATTTACATTCTCTATAAATATTTAATCAAAGTAAACTACCAGTAATGATTATTATTTTTGATTCAGGATATAGTTGTTTTATTTCTCTGAATACAGGAATATAAACTATACTATCTCCTATTGCAGAACTAACAGTACATCAAAATACATATTTTTTATTTATCATATAAATTACTTATTAAATAACAAAAATCATGCAGTATTCCTATTATCAATATGATTTTTATATATAACTGTTTTATATCATTTTCATTCCAAAAATTTTTTCAAATAAATTCAATTTTTAGTGCTAACATCAATATTATGAAATTCAAGTCTTATTTCTTTTATTTTTTCAAATATCTCATCGCTTGTGTTGTACAATATTTCGTATTCACTTCATTCACAATCCATTTTTAATATATCTAATTCAGTAATTTTATTTTTATCAAGGATTCGTTCCAGAGTAATAACTGGAACCTCAATATATTGTTGATTTTTATATTCAGGATTAGGATAAATAGAATTTGTTAGAGTTTGATTCGTCAAATAGAATTTAATTTTTCAATTAATAGCTCATACTGCAGAATTTGTTGCTAAAATTTTAGAAGATTTGTTAATATTTAATTCTATATTTTCATTTAGTTGATTAAAAGCATTTATAAATGGTTCATATGAATAAATTATTGAATTTGATGTATTTTCTAGACAGTAGGTAGAAAATATTCAAGTATTAGCTCAAATATCAATTATTTTCAAATTATTTCAATTGATTTCTCAATACTCTTTTTTTATAAATATCTCTACTATTGTTCATAAATCATCTGGTCATTTACTAAGAATTTTAGTTCATTTTCTAGTGCTATATATTCTTATAGAATTATCCAATAGGATATAATTGATTAAAAAAAATAATCATTGATTGAAATATATAAAAAAATATGGGATATATTTAATATATTTCAATCAGGTTATTGTAAAGATATCTAATAGATTTCTCTGTATTTTCTTCATATGGCCTTTTTAATTATTTTTTAAATTTACTACAAAATAAATCTATATCTCATATTAAAAAGTTATAATTTTGTTTAATTTTTTTATCATCCCAATCCCACCATTTAATTTCTTGTAGATCATTAATTATTTTTTCATTAAATCTATTTTTAATTACTTTACATGGATTTCATACAGCAATACTATATGGAGGTATATTTTTTGATACCAAGGAACATGCTCAAATTACAGCTCAATCTCATATTGTAACTCATGATAGAATTGTTACTCAATCTCAAATCCATACATCATTTCAAATTATTACACTTCATTTAGAAAAATTATCCGGATCAAATCAGAGTTGACTATTTTTATTAAAATATAAATAAAATGGGAACGTAGTTGGTCTTCTATAATTGTGTTCTGCACTTGCAAAAATTTTTAATCATCATCATAATGAACAGTATTTTCATATTTTAATTGTAGCATTGTCTCTATTATTTAGATGAAAAAAAGTTTTAGCATTATATCAGTAAGTTCATTTTCATATTTGTAATCAAAAATTATTTTTTAAGTAATTTAAAATTATATTATCAAAATATATATTTATATTATACCTTAAGCTTGTATTATATTTATATAAAATCTTCAACAATTTTATCATAGAAATTAATATTTAAAAAATCAAATAAGATATCAGAATCATCTTGTAATTATAACGATAGGAATAAAGAAAAGATGACTCAAATATTTTTCTTTAATAGTTCTTTGAAATGCTTTATAAATTGTAAAAGCTAATATTAATAATATGAAAACTAGAAAAGAATATATTAATAATCATTTATAAATTAAATATCATCAAATAAGTAAACAAAGTAATAAAAAAATAAACAACAAATTCTTATAAATTCTCAAATAATTCTTGATATATCAAGTTTGAATTAATGATTTTCATACCCATTGAGAGTGTTTAAAAATTTCACTAATAGATTCGGGATTATTATGATAGCAAATAGCAGACATTACAGTTAAGGCTCATAATCAATTATTTATTTTTGATAAATCATCATCAAAGTATCATTTAGATGAATCAAAACCTCAACTAGTTAGAAATATATCTTTTAAGATAGCTCGATAGACTCATCATCTTAATCAAGGATTAGGAATCCTATTAATACACCAAGCTCTTGCAAGGGGATTCTCTGGGTTACCAATTAATTCTACTCAATGTGCTGTTCAAATCTCTTCTCATTTTATAATTGGACTAATAAGTTCTTCTATGAATTTATTATCGAATTTCATATCTGCATCAACGAAGATCAATATATCTCATTTAGAATTATTTGCTCATAGATTTCTTGCTTTACCTGGTCATCAATTTGCCTGTGATAATATTTTTAGATCGAAATCATTATCATAGCTCTTCGCAATTTCTAGTGTTTTATCTTTACTTCAATCATCAATTAAAACCAATTCAAAATTATTAAATGACTGAGTCTTTAAACTTTCAAGACACCTTCAGATAAACCTTTCTTCATTATACATTGGTATAACTATAGATACTTTTGGTTGCATATTTTTATAAAAATTTTTTAAAATATTCTATAGTTTGTAATAATCACTTTTCTAGTTCTATTTTTGGTTCCCGTCAAATCATTTCTTTTGCAAGTGAATTATCAGCTCTTCTTTGTTTTGGGTCATCAATTGGTAAATCTTTGAATATAATTTTACTCTTAGTTCAAGGAATTAATTTAATTACTATTTCAGCCAATTCTTTAATTGTAAATTCAAATGAAGTACCTATATTTACAGGTCAAGTAAATCATTTAGTGTTATTCATCATTTTCATCATTCAATCTATAAGATCATCAATATATTGAAAACTTCTAGTTTGAGATCAATCTCAGTAAATTGTAATATCTTTATTTGATAATGCTTGCATAATAAAGTTACTCACAACTCTACCGTCATCCGGGTGCATATTTGCTCAATATGTATTAAATATTCTGATTATCCTAATATCAACTCAATATTCTCTATGATAATCCATAAATAAAGTCTCTGCGAATCTTTTTCATTCATCATAACAGCTTCTGTATCATATTGGATTAACATTTCACCAATAAGTTTCTCTCTGTGGATGTTCAAGAGGGTCTCCATAAACTTCGGAAGTTGAAGCTTGGAATATTTTTGCTTTAACTTTTAGAGCTAGTTCTAGCATATTGATGGCTCATAAAACAGATGTGTTAGCTGTTTCTACTGGATTTTTCTGATAATGGATAGGGGATGCGGGACATGCAAGATTATATATCTCGTCTACTTGTGCCCAAAATGGTTTTGTTATATCATGAAGTACAAATGTAAATGCGGGATTATCTTGTAAATCATATATATTAGATTTATTTCATGTAAACAAATTATCAATACAAATTACTTCATTACCATCATCAAGCAATCTTTTACAAAGGTGAGAACCTACAAATCAAGCTCATCATGTTACTAATATTTTCTTCATTCAAAATATTATTAATGCTAAAATTTGTTGAATTATATCAAAAACCCCTCATTCTCAAAACTTATTTATGAAATTTCTTATGAATCTCCTTTAGCTTCGGATTTGTTACATGTGTATAGACTTGAGTAGTTGTGATATTTTTATGTCATAATAGCTCTTGAATGGCTCTAATATCAGCTCAATTCTCGAGTAGGGTAGTGGCAAAAGAGTGTCTGAGAGTATGTGCAGAGATATCTTTGAGAATTCATGCTTTTAAGGCATAATTCTTGATCATATTAGTAATGAAGAATCTAGTCAATCGTGCATCAGTATCTGTTAGATTATTTTCATTACCAATACTGTAATTATGTCTAATAAAAAGAGGGGAGAAGTGGTTGGTTCTAGAATTGATATATTGCTCTATTTTATCCCTGGATTCATCTGTAAGATACACTATTCTTATCTTTCATCATTTACCTCTTACAACGAATTCTTGAGTTTTGAGATTAATATCCTTAATATTGAGCGCAACAAGTTCAGAAATACGAAGTCAAGTGGAATATATACACTCCATTATCGCCATATCACGAATTCATTGGATATTAGACAAATCAACTTGTGCGAATAATCTCTCAATTTCGTCTCTATTGAGAAATTCTACTCTGCGCTCCTCTTGTTTAATTAAGTCAATTAGCACAGGATCTATAGTTTTCTGTCATTGTTTTTTGAGATATTTAAAAAATGTACGTAATGATATCATATAAGCGTTAACAGTCTTTATATTAAGAGATGTTTCGCTCAATGAAAAACGAAAATTATTGATAATTTCTAGATCAATTTCATCGATTTTCCAGTCAAATTTTGAGTTAAGCTCGTTAAAAATCTGTTGTTTTTGCTTAATTAAGGCTGGTGATGTAGGGAATTGGATGAAAATCTTCTTATAGTCAATATCTTTTGTCAATTCATTATCAAGATATTCAATGAACTTCCACAGATGAAATGTATATTGTTCAATTGTTCTTGGACTAGAATTACGATTTATTTTAAGATAAATAACGAATTTTTGTAGTGCTTCGATTAAATTCATACTGATTATTTTTTAATATTTACTTATAAATGGCCACAAGGGAGTATTAATAGATTTCTAATACATCACATAATGTAAGTTATGTGATGTATTTTCTGCATAATAATCAGTATTTGAAATTTTGCAAATAATTTATTAAAATAATATTCACCAATTCAATTAAATTATTTTCTATTACTTCTAGTTAAAAAATACATTAGATAAAATTACTCTCAATATATTTTTAATTATATATTTCTAAATAATTGTTTTCAATATATACTATTCAAATTATATTAATAACTATTTCTAATTACAGCTATTTTGTGCTAAATATGTATTAAATTTTATAAGTTTGACGATATAAACTTCATCAAAACCATTAAAACCTCGTAAAACGCAAAATTTTGATTTTTGCCAAAGTAATGGCTTAAAATAGATGTTAATTTAGTTCACTAAATCAATGTCATTCCCGTAAAGACGGGAATCTACAGATTATTAATATCTTTTAATTAAAACTTCAAAAGACGAGGAAGATTCCTGCTTTCACAGGAATGACAAATAATTTTAATAATTATAAATTAAATTGTCATGCTGAATTTATTTCAGCGTCCATCATGAGTAATAAATTATAGATCCTGAAACGAGTTCAGGATGACAAAGTTCTATTAAATAAAAAAATGTATGAATAAATAGTTCCTAAAAAATTAAAAGATTACAATGTCATAATATTGAATAGACAATGTAATATACGATAAAATTAGGCGATAGTCACTACATCTATGAGCTTTTGAGTAAAGTATTTCTCAACGTCATGTCTTCAAATTCAAGATGAAGTTAAAAGCAATTGATTATTTCTTAAGTATAATCAATTATTGAATTCAAAATCACTTGAATTAAAGGAGGTTTTATAATTAAAGACAGACATAATTTTAGCAATTTCTATTATCCAATCTGGAGATCAATGCGTGTGTCATGCTATTCATAAATCAAATCTTTCTTGAACTTTATCGAAGCCAATTGGTTCGTGAGTTATTAGTATATTTAATCATTTCTCATCAACATTTTGTTGATTTTTGCCTTCAAATCTTCATCTAAGATGACTTCCCTTTCAGATTAAGTTAATTTTTTCTCAGCGTAAAACTAATTGTTCATTTTCATTTTCAAGTACTGTAATTCACCATTTATTTAATTGTTCTTTTAATTGAATATCGTCTTTAACTTCTTTTCAATATTCTGTTACATAGTCATGATTTCATAATACAGCAAAAACTTTTCATTGCATTTTTTTCATTAAATCATCAAGAACTCAAAAATATTCATTTACTCAATTTGTATGTTTAGGAATGAAATCTCATGCAATTATTAATAAATCAAGATTAAGTTCAGAGATCTTGTTTAATTGTCTAAGTGATTCATAATTGAACTCATTAATATGTAAATCAGTAATAATTCATATCCTTGTTCATATAGGAAAATTTCTTGAATTATCAAGTCTTGATAATTCAATTATGTGATTTCTGATTTCTACTTTTTCAGGTGAAAGATTGATAAGATTACCTATTTTTTCAGCTGATTTAATAATACTAGCTTGCAGTGCCAAAGGAGTCGCAAGAATAGCTGCCCCAGCTCATACTCATACTATTCAAAAAAGAGTTAAAAAATCCCTTCTACTAATTTGTTTATCTCAATTCATACTAACCTCAAAACTTAAATAACATCACATCTCAATCTTTCACAATATATTCCTTTCCTTCCATTTTAACTTTTCAGAGTTCCCTAGCTTTTGCCCATCATCAATTATCTACAAGATCTTTCCGATTAACAACATCTGCTTTTATGAATTTTTTCTCAAAATCTGTGTGTATTCTTCCTGCTGCTTGAGGTGCTTTCCATCAAGCCTTAATTGTCCATGCTCTAACTTCTATTTCTCATGCAGTGAAATAATATTGTAATCAAAGTGAATCGTAACAAGTTTTTATAAGTTTATCTGTTGGGTTTTCTGTAATACCATATCAGGCCAAATATTCTTTTCTATCTTCTTCTGAGAATTCAAGCATATCAAGCTCCATTTTTACACTTATTAGCATTACAGGAATTTTAGAATCATTTATTCAAGTAATTTGTCTTAGTTCATTTTCTGATAAATTTAACTGACTTTCAGATACATTACAAGCATAAACAAAAGGCTTATTTGTAAGTAAATATATATCTTTTATCAATAATTTTTCTTCCTCATCTAGATCAAGAGTTATAGCAAGATTTTCACTTTCTAGATGTGATTTTAATTTTGTATATATTTCTTGTTTGATTTTACCTTCTTTATCCCCTGCCCTAGCTTTTTTATCATTTTCTGTTATACGTTTTTCTAGTGTCTCAAGATCCGCTAGAATAAGCTCTGTATTGATGATTTCAATGTCTCTTTTTGGCTCTATTGAGCCACTTACGTGATGTACTCATCAATCCTCGAATAATCTTACAACTTGCAGAATTGCATCAGCCTCTCTTATATTAGCCAAGAACTTATTACCAAGTCATTCTCATTTACTTGCTCATTTTACAATCCCAGCAATATCAACGAATTCAACGTTAGCTGGCACAATTTTAATTCAATTAACAGTTTTTTGGAGCTCATTTAACCTATAATCGTTAACATTTACAATTCCAGAATTTGGCTCAATAGTGCAGAATGGGAAATTCTCAGCTGCAGCTGCATATGATTTTGTTAACACATTAAATAATGATGATTTACCAACATTTGGCAATCAAACAATTCATACTTTCATTGTTTATTCTTAAAAAATTACACGCGTATATGATATTCAAAATTTAATAATAGCAAGTTTGTTTTGTTATTATTAATTACTGATTATTTTCATTTGATAAATGCTCTAATAAATCATCAAGATTTACATAACACATATCTCAAGTGTCACTTTGTGGACGATTAGTAAATACTCATCAAGTTAAAATAATTCAATCAATTATTGCATCATTTGAAATAACTCATTCTCATAAAATACTTTCAACATGTTTTCTTACATCACAAATTGTTTGGATTGATCAGTCTAAAACTCATTCTTCTATCCATTTCTCAATTTCTGGAAGCTGCGATGTAGAATAACGAGACATTATTTTTTCAATTGGCATAAATTATATTTGCTTATTTATTTTTAATATTAAATAATTGAGAATTAAATAGTATTTATTTTGAAGTAAAAGTCAAAGAAAATAGATTTAATTATAAAACTATTTTAGTGTTAATAATTCTCATTACTTACTGATTCCTGTACTGTTTGTACAGTTTTTGCATTAGAAGTAATATTATATACTAGATAATATCATAAAATTGTCAAAATTACAAGAAAAATCATTAAAATCTTAGTTGCCGGATAAACATATATACTATATTCTTTGAATTTGAAAAAATGAATTTTTGCAATCAAGAAAAATCACCAAATTGCTGCAACTACTAATGTATATAATCAAAGAGCAATTCCTAACATAGAATTAAATTACATAATATTGATTTTGAGTTTATTCTAATTTATCTATTTGTAAAATTTTTATATAATTTGTGTGAAGAAATCTTCTTTAGTTTTTAACCATTTTGGGCTTTGTCTGCATAGATTAAACATATCTTGAATATCTCATAGAAAATTCTTAATTCCTTCCTCAAGAAATATTGTATTTTGACTTCATTTTACATATATTAAAGATTTAATAGGTTCATTTAATACGATTTCTCTAATTTTTTCTCAAGCTATTTTAGAACTTTTAAAATAAAAAACTTTATTTTCAGAAAATTTAGCTGAAAGTGATTCATAAACATATTTTTCCATCTCATCTCAGACTAGTACAAGATAGTTAAATCATCATTCTAATAAATTATTTGCTAATTCTTGATGTAATTTTTTTGATTCTAGTCATAATTCTCTCATTTCTCCTAGAAATAAGATTTTATTAAAAGTATCTTCTATACTTCTAATATATTCAACTCATGATACAATTGAAAGAAAACCTCAATTATAGCTTCAATCAATAATTATAGAATCTTTAACTCATTTTAGAATTGTTCATCTTCATTTTTGAGGTTGAATATTTTTTAATTCTTTGTATATATCAAATAATGAATATCCAAGCAATTTTCACATTAAATATGTAGGAAGAATATTATAAATTTGATGTGATCATAGTACATTATATTCAACTTCTAATTCTTCGTTATCGTCTTTTATATTGAATTTTAAGCCACTAATATCAGAGGTAAGATTGTATCAATATAAACTCGTTGCTGGATTTTTTGTTGAATAGCCATATGAATTATTTGTTTTTGCGAAAATATTAAGAAGAATTTCATTATCGTAATTATATATTACTTTTTTTGCTACTTTTCATAATAAGGTTTTCTCATTAATATAATCATTATAGTCTGGAAACTGTGTAACGTGGTTTGGTGATACATTGAGTACTATGGCAATATCAGGAACTACGATATCAGTTAGGAATTTCATTTCTCACTTGTGATCGATTCAATATTCTAGCACGAGATATTTAGGATAATTTGATTTGAATGCAAGAATAATTCACTTAATAAAAACAATAATCCATCAAAAGATATTTTTGTTAGGAGATTTGCATTGTAATATTGTTAGTGGCAATCAGAATTCTCAATTATAATCATAAGGCGACATATATACATCATTTTTGTGTATATTTCTTAGAAATGAATAAGCGAAGTTGGTTGTAGTAGTCTTTCCTACTGTTCATGTAATTCCTATAACAAAAGGCTTATGCTTGTTAATTACCAATTTTGCAATTTTTGATAGCAAAATAAGAATATATTTTTTTAACATAATTTATTTAATTAATTACAATTTTTTTGGTTCAATATTTGATTATTCAATCTGTATAAGTAATTGTCAGTTTTACCGTATATTCTCATGGCAATGAGTATGAGTGACTTGGTGCTGCTTCAGATATTTTTGTTCAATCTCAGAAATCCCATAAGTAGCTATCAATTTGTCATTTTGTTCCTGATGCATCAAAATCAATTGTCTTATCTACATATCAAGACGATACTGATGAATTAACTACAACTTCTTTTCAAGCTTCCTTGAGTATAATTTTCTTTTTAACAGAATCTTTTGTTCAATCTTCTTTTGTAGCTGTGAAGACAATAATATATTCTCATGGATAATTATATTTATAATCTTGTTTAGCATCTCAGTCTGTTGCTGGTTTTCATTCTCAGAAATCATATGTGAATTTTGTAATTAATCAATCCTTAGCATAAGTTGCTGATCAATCAAAATGAATAATTGTAGGAGCATAATCAGACTCTTGTTTAATGTTTAGTTTTAGATAAATATTCTTTTTTTCTGCTTCAAAAACTATTCTTTCACTTACAGTCTGAGTATCATTTTTTATCTTAGATGTGAAAGTATATTTTACAGTCAGAGTATATTTTTTGTCCTCTAAGAAGCTATATTTAACCTCATTTCATGTCTTCTCGAATTTACCATTATTATCAAAATCCCATTCAGTTTTTGTTAAATCATAATAACTATCTGTAACTTTAACATAATTCGAATTAAATGCCAATTCTGATGGAATATTTACAGTCGTGTGATATTCCTGTAAATCTCTCATATATTTGTTATCAATAATAGAGTTTCAGTCTTTATCAATTACTCTTAATAATGAATTATTGTTTACTACTGTGGCATTTGATCAGCTTGGAAGGGATAAAATAAGAGGTTTTTTAATATCTAGTTCTTTTTGAATTGTGATAAGATTTCAACTTGGTTCTTTCATATTCAATATCAAGGTATGTTTATTATATTTATCAAACTTTTTCTCACAATTATCAGTATTATCACATTCAATATTTCAATCAATATTCCATTCATATGAATTGATTACTTTATCATTTTGTCAAAAATCTACAGAAAATCTATATAATAATGGATCTAGATTATCTCTTTCTTCAACTATTTTTGCACCATTTTCACTATTAACATCTGTTCATCAAACAAAAAATAATTTATCACAACCTCAATCATTTTTTTGATTATTAGTTATAACAATACAGAATATTCAAGGATTTTTGTATACTCTAGAGATAATTTTATCTTTTCCGTTATATTTGGTATCTTTTGTTTGTTTTCAACTTTTATCAAATAAATATAACTCTATGTTTCATAAATCAAATATCTCTGTCATATCAAAAGTATATTTAATTCATCAAAGCCTATTTTGAGCCTCAGACATATTTATATTTCAAACAATATTAAATGCTGGGAGTATCATTTCTTGTTCTTTTTCATCTCAAGTAACCTTATCTACTCAAATATATATTCATTTTGGAGTGTAGCTTCATTTCTTATCATAAACATGAATTATATCTAGATCCTTTTCTGGATTAGTTCAGACTTTATCATATGTTCAATCTCAATCATAATCAATTTTGAATCAAGTAATATCAATGTATTTGCCAATATATTTTGCGTCAGAACTAAGATCAAATTGTACATTTACAGGTCATACCATGTTATCAAATGATGAAATAATGTCCGATCAATCTTTGAACTCTGGCATCTTCTTCTTATCATTATCTCTTACTATTACTCATCAATTAGGGTTTATATAGTCTGTTGCTCAGATTTTTTGTGTTAAAAATATCCATAATGTAAGTTCTGAAAACAGTATTATTAAACAAAATGCAGATAAAATTGTTGCCACTGTTTTCTTTTTTGCAAATTCTTTCTTAGTAACAAAAGCTCTAAATAGAAATATTAATGTTATTATTGAAAGAATGATAGTAATTAGTCAGAATGAGCCATTAACAAGAACTTGTATATAATTCTTGATATCTTGGGGATTAATTCAAAGTGAAATGAAGAATTTGGCATTCTCGGGATTGAACACTATATATGATATAAAAGCTCAAAATAATACTGCTCAAGCAAGAAATAGTGCTCAAAATATTCTTAATATATCTTGAGGTGTTTTTTTGATTTTTGGTTTTTTGGGTAGTTGAGATGGTGGAGTTGACTGATTTGAATTATTTTCCGTTACAGCAAATATTGGAGTTTTAGTTTCTTGTTCTTCTATATCAGGAGTTACTGGTGTAGAAAGTATATTTTCAAGCATAGAAGAATTCTCCTTTTTTTGTTCATCCATATTATTATAATAATAAATTTTATCGCGACAATAGTATCTATTTTTTCAAATAATTCAAATTTAAATCTTCTCTATTGGGGCTAATTCAATATTCATTTTTTTAATTCAAGCTCAAGATGAAAATGCAATATCTGCAAGATTTCAATTAAGTGAAATGATTGTTCAAAATCAGAATTTCACATGATTTATTTTATCTCATAGATTGAATTTATTAACATCATTATGCACAATTGTTCTTACTTTTGCCTGAGAAAAGCTACTTGATTCTGGCTGTGTGAATTCTGAAAAAGAATAACTAGAAGATCATGAATTAAATGAAAAACTATTAAAATTGCTATTTTGGAATTGTTTTTTCTCTAAAAATTCTTCTGGTATTTCTCTGATAAATCTTGATGGAGGATTAGCTGAATAGGTACCAAACACAAATCTCTCTGAGGCTCTTGTTATGAACAAATTCTTCTTAGCTCTTGTCATTGCGACATACATTAATCTACGTTCTTCTTCGAGCTCTTTTGATTCTTGAAGTGATCTAGAATGTGGAAACAATCACTCTTCAAGTCAGATTACGAAAACATTATCGAATTCAAGTCATTTTGAAAGATGTACAGTCATTAATGATACTTTTGATGAATTTCATTCTTTATCCATATCGGCATCAGTAATTAGAGCAATATCCTCTAGGAACATATTAAGAGCTTCCCTATTCTCAAGTCATGAATATCTTGTTGCCATGTTCCTGAATTCGCGCAAGTTGTCCATTTTTCATTCATATTCATCACTTCAATATTCATCCATAAGATATGGCTCGTATTCTATTTTATCAATAATATGCTTCATTAAAACCTCAATTTCATTATTTGTTGCAAACTCTATAAAATCCTTGTATAGATTATGAAAAATAGTAATTCACTTCCTTGCTTGTGGAGTTAATTCTGTAATTTCTGACACATTATCCATTATGTCAATTGGAGAAACTCAGTAATTTCTTGAATAATTAAATAATACTTCTACAGATTTCATTCAGATTTTACGCGTTGGAACATTTATAATTCTTTTGAGACTTATCAAATCGTTAGGATTAGCAATAATTCTCAGATATGCGAGAATATCTTTTATTTCTTTTCTCTCATAGAATTTTAATCATCAGTAAACACGATAAGAGATTCATTTCATAAGCAATGCTTCTTCTATAATTCTAGATTGTCAGTTAGTTCTGTATAAAATCGCCACATTTTCTTCTCTTTCATCAAGAATATCTCTTATTGCTTCTGCAACTTTTTCAACTTCTTGTTTATCGTTAAAAGTCTCAAATAGACAGATTTTACTTCACTCAATATTATCAGTCCATAGAGTTTTATCCATTATTCAGAGATTGTTTTTGATTACGCAATTCGCTGCTCAGATGATATTTTTGGTCGATCTATAGTTCTGTTCAAGTTTAATTACAGTTGCTGTTGGATAATCTTTTTTGAAGTTCATAATATTCTTAATATCTGCACCACGCCAAGAATATATTCATTGCCAGTCATCTCAGACTACACAGATATTATCTGTTAATGAAGAAAGCTTTTTCACTATTCTATACTGTGTCTCATTGGTATCTTGGTACTCATCAACCAAGAAATATCTGAATCTATTCTGAAAATAAATTAAAACTTCTGGAATATCAAGAAGTTCATTTGTCTTGAGGAGTATATCATCAAAATCAAGAAGATTCATTTCTGTTAGTCTTCTTTCATATACTGTAAAAGCTTCACTGACTTTCTCCTCGAAATAACTCTTGGTATTGAAAGAGTACATTTTGGCACTCACTCAGAGATTTTTTGCTGAACTTATAGAATATATTACTGATCTAGGTTTTACTTCTTTTGTATCTACTCACTTTTCATCAAGAATTTCTTTTATAATTTTTAATTTATCATCTTCATCAAGTATTGTGAAGTCTTTGCTATAACCTATCTTCTCAATAAATAACCTCAGAAAATAAACTCAAATCGAGTGAAAAGTACCAATTATAGGAAAATCAGAAGATCGGTACATATTTATATTCTCAATATCTCTTCATAGATTCTTTCCTATTCTCTCTCTCATTTCCTTTGCTGCCTTATTTGTGAAAGTAACACAAAGAATTGAATTGGAATTAATTCAAGCATCCTTTATCATATAAGCAACACGCTCAGTTAGTGTATGCGTCTTCCCTACTCCGGCTCAGGCAAGAATTAATAACGGTCAGTCAATTTGCTCAACTGCCTTTTTTTGTTCATTATTTAACATAATTTTATTATTTTAGTTCGTGGATTATATTAATAATATCAAAAAATGAAAGAAGTTTTATAAAAATAAATCCTACATAATTGAACTGCTAGCAAAAAAGTGGCATGGAAAATAAGATAACCACCCCACTCTTTAGTTTTATATATAATATTAAAAAGTTATTTCTTTATGCAACGTATTGCAAATCATCTTGCCTTATCTCAGCCGCTTCAACGTAATAAGGTTGACAATGTATTTGAAGTATCAATATATCATGCTGTTGTCGTACTGTTTTCTCAAGATAACCAATATCATTCGTTTGTTCAATTAAATTTAAAAGTTCAATCTGACTGACGAGCTCATCAGAGTCCTTTTATAAATCATCATGGTATTGATCCTCACCGCACTCAATCTGTAGGTGGAAAATAACTTCATCAAGACACATCTGCTTGAGTCGGTATAGCCCATCAATCAGGACAAATTCATTGCACTCTTGATCAAGTACTAAAAGTCGATGTTGCTCATGCCATTGCTGCTGACCATTGATAACGGAATCATTTGTTTGCAACCTGAGAACAATCGCTAGTATAAGTTAAATTTATTCATGGACAACTATAATATCATGAATCAGAAGTTGACCAAACTGATCCACTTCACTTATATCAAGTTGTTGGAGTATAAGCTAAATTTTCATTAAAAAACCATTTACCATCAATTTTAAGTAACATGTAAGTTTTATCACTAGTTGCTCAATCTTGAAATACATAAGTTCTATTATCTATACAGCTTCAAGTTGCAAGATTAGCTCATAAAGAATTACTTACTCATAAACAATCTCAACCTCATGCAACTGTCCATGATGGAAGTGTACTACAATTATTTCCGCTATACCCATTCGTACAACTATAAGTACAATTACCTGGTGTAGTAGAATAAGTCCAAACTTGTCATACACTTGTAGGAGTTCATATTGTTAAGGTTCATAGATTAGAAAAGCTAGGATTAGTAGCACAAGAATTACTTACTCAACTTCATCCTCCACTTACTATCACAGGAGCAGTAGCAATACTTCATAGTTGAGTAGATATCATAATTGATCATAGGGTAGCCAGCTGTTCTGTAGGAGCATTAACTATCTCTTTAATAGCTGGAAGCATAGTAACTACTTCTGTTCATGTATAAACACTAGCAATATTAGCCATCATGTTAGTAATTCAAGATCATGTATTATCTTTTGGTAGAGTAGCTCATGAGAATACTAGTTTTGGATTGAATACTAATTCTGTAGTAGTTGTTCTTCAATTAAGAAGTAGTTTTCATGATAGAGCATTAGATGTTATTTCAGAATTAGAAGTAACAGTTGATATTATACTTGGAGTAGCTACTAGATATACTAATCATCATGTTATGGTCTTTACTACAGAAGAGTAGTAGTTTCATTTAATATATGCTGTCATATTAGTAGATCATGTAGTTGCATATGTGTTTTGTGGTTCTAGATTATTATTGTCATTAAAAACAGAAGATACATCTCATTCAAATTTTGCAGATAATTGATATACATTACCATATGCTATTTTAGAATATCAATATTCTCTATTATCTAATGGATCTACTACTTTTTTACTAAGATATTGTAATCTCTTAGTAAAAGAATCTCATATATTTCATTGGTACCATAGATCTCATCCTAGATATGTAATAGTTATATTATTATCTGGAACAGGATATGATCATACTTTTATGAAGTATAGTTCTAGGGATTTAGTTACATTATTAATATCTGCCATACGTGTAGAATTTCTTGCCGCAGATGATTGTGAGTTGAATGATAGAAATGCAATAGTTGCTAGAATTGCAAGAATTACTATTACCACTATTAGTTCTACGAGGGTGAATCAAAAAAGAGTTCTCTTCTTTTTATTTTTGAATAGATGTAGGAAAGGTTTTTGATATAGTGTCATAAATATAAATATAAATGAATAAAATATGTAAGAATTTTAATAAATAATACAAATATTGTCAAATAAAAAAATCCTTTTGATTTATTAAAAAGATTTTTATAGTACAGATAATTATTTTAAAAGCAAGCTAACCATTAATCAGGCGCTTGATAGAATCATTCCAACAAGCCAGAATCTCATTACTACACTCTCCTCCTTCCAACCTATTGCCTCTAGATGATGATGAAATGGAGCAATTCTGAATACTTTTTTCCCATTCCTAAGTTTTTTACTTGTTAGTTGAATTATAACAGATAGGATTTCTAGAATATATATTCAAGAAATAATAACTAGAACTATCAATGTATTTGTCATCATTGCCATTACTCAGAGATTGGCACCAAGGGCTAAGGCTCAAACGTCTCACATGTAGAATTTAGCAGGTTTAATATTGAACCATAGAAACGCAATAAGAGCACCAACTATTATCATACACAATGCAGATAATATGAATAATCATTTATTATATGTAATTATAGCATAAACAACATAATTAAATAGCAGTAATCATCAAGCAAGTCAATCAAGTCAATCAGTAATATTAACAGCATTTGCCATTGCAATAATTATGAATATAAAAATTGGAATATAGAGTAATCCAAGGTTGAGATTTCCAAAAAATGGAATATTAAAACTTGTGTGTCATAATTTGAAATAAAACCAGTATGCTCAGAGAGTGGCAAGTAAAATCAACGAAAGCATTTTTAATTTTGCGCTAATTCACTTAGTCCTACCTATTCATCTTACATTCATATAATCATCAATAAGACCTAGTAATCAAGCTGCAGCTAGTGTAAATAAGGATAAGTAGGTTTCATTTCTATTTAATAAAGAAAAATTAATTTTTATATTAAACACATCTTTGATTTGAGGTCAAAAATATTTAATTAGTATAGAAAATAATACAATCAAAAAAACCATTCATAAAATTAATATTCATCACATTGTAGGAGTTCATGTTTTGTCTTTATGTAGTTTTGCAAATTCTGTTGCTTTACCAACAAGAGCTTCCTCTCTAATCTGTTTACCAAGCTTGAAATGGTATAAAAATCTTATAAATAAAGGAGTTACAGCAAATGTTAATAAGAATGATATTATTAAATAAGCCAGCAAATTAGTTAAGTTTCACATAATTAATATAGTTATAAAACGCGGTTAGTATAAAAAAATATAATATATTTGCAAAATTTTTTTCTGTAAGAATAATAATTTGTATTTTTTTGTCACTTTTATTATAATAAAACGTAATTACTAATGAGATAGTAAGCTTACTATTTAAGACCGGTTATGAATATTGATAAATATATTGTAGAATTCTCTAGTTGAGACTTGAGTAATTTTTGAATAATTTATGATGCCTATATTAGGAAAATTTATGATTATTTCTACTATAGATTGCTTGACAATGAGATTTCTGAAGATTTAACATCAGAGATATTTATGAAGATTTTTATAAGAGAGAATAATTTTTCTGGTAATTCAGAAAAAGAATTCTGTAATTGGATATATAGAATTGCACACAACAAATTAATAGATTATTATAGGATGAATAAACAAGATATTCAGCTTGATAATATAGAAAATGAACCATGATATGAGTTAGATTTATCCGAAAATATTGATAATAAGACAAAGATTGAAGAAGTTATGAATTATCTTAATTGAATCGATCAAGATAAAAAAGATATTCTAATTATGAGAATCTGGGATGACCTTAGTTATAAAGAAATATCTCAAATTACATGAAAATCAGTTGATAATTGTAAAAAAATCGTATCAAGATTGATGTCACAAATAGAAGCTAACATGATTTTATTACTATTTATATTTTTAAATTTTTAATATGAATAACAAAATTAGAGAAATACTTGATGAACTATATCAAATAGATAATTCACTTATAAATCATGAGAAAGATCTGATTAAGGTAATTTGAAAAATGATAGAATCAAAGCCAGATACAGAATTTAGTGATAAATTCAAAAATGAGCTCAAACAGAAGATTATTAAACAACTAAATTTTACCAAGCCTCAAAAGACAAGTATTTTTGAAAACATCCATAGAAGTTTAATATTAATTTTTTCATGAGCTGCGATTGCTAGTTTTTTTATAATTGCAATTTTCCCACAAATTACATGAACAAATAATTGATGAAATTTGGCTTATAATGATTTATCAAAAAAGGCTTGAAGTTCAAAATGAGAAAGTAATCTCTTAAAGAATAATATTACAATTACAAAAAGTGGCTCAGACAATCAAATTACTACATTAGAAAAAGTGGTTGATTGAACTTGAATAATAAGTAATTCTTGATTAATTACTTCTCCAATACTAAGTAATAGTAAGAATGTCGTCAAAAATAATACAAAAAATACCATAAAAGAATCAAGTTTGGCTTATGTAAAAATTAATAAAGTTTCTGATAATGCATTTTGATCATTTAATATTACTAGTCAGCCTGCATGATGAAACTCTGATTTAATGGGTGTTTCTGATTATTCTTCTTCAGATATGGTTTCTAGAGCTAATCCAACTATAACTTCTAATGAAACCATTTCACCCAAAGTATTAAATGAAGATACAAGTTTAATGCAATATGAGGAAATTAAATATACTTATTCATATACTTGAATTATAGATTGACTAGATACGCCTACCATGGAATTATTAAAAAAAATAAATCCTAAGCCTATTAGTAATTCTACTTTGATGTCGAATTTACAAAATCTTAAGTTATGATGATTTAGTCTTAATGAAATTAGAGATTCTAATTTAGCATACTTTAATATTAAAGAAAACAAAGATTATTGACTTGAGTTCCAGATAAATATTGAAGAATCAAAAATATTTGTTACAAAGAATCTTGACAAATGGCCAAATACTCAAACTAAAAATAGTGAACAGATAAAAAATAGTCAAATTACTATATCAGATTTCCCTTCTGATTCTAGAATAATTTCTTTATCAAATGAAGTTATCAAAAAGTATAATATTGATTTAAAAAATTATTCTTATCCAATAGTGAATAATGATTGGAAAGTTGATTATCTAAAATCTGAAAATAGAGATAATTATTTTTTTCCTGACACAATACAAGTTATCTATCCATTATTACTTAATGGTAAAAAAGTTTATGAAGATTATGGTTCAATAAAATGATTAAAAGTTAGTTTTGATGTTAAAACTCTTAATTTATCTGAAATTAGTTGATTAGAATGATTAGTTTTTGAATCAAGCAATTATCCAATAGAAAACAATATTAATAATATCAATGATATGATTATGAAATGAGGTAAAAATACACACTCCACATCTTACGGCTCTAATTCAAAAATCAATAATGTAATAATCCATTTAAATAAACCAAAACTAGTTTATGTTGTTATTAATGATTATAAAGATGGTAAAACAATAGAATATTATGTTCCTTCACTAGTTTTTGAAAGCATAGAAAAACCAAAAGCTTGAGAATATTTCCAAGAAAAAGTTGTAATTCCATTAATCAAGGATTTGTTTGATTCTTCTAAATAAAAGGTTATAATTTTTTTCTTTTCAAAAATAGGCTCATTTGAGCCTATTTTTATGTTTTCACGTAAGAATATTGTAAAATAATTTGACATTAAAAGTATCATTAGTATAATTGGTCATACTTTTAATACTAATTCATACAAATAAAATGACTATTGATTTGAGTGCCGACATTAATCAAGAACTAAGAGAAAATGTTTGATTAAAACTACATACAACAGTTACGGTTGGCACTAAATGACAAGTTGTAATTCCTCTAGAAGTTAGAGAAATGCTTAATATAGTTCCTTGAGACTCACTTATGGTTATAACTAAAGATTGAATTGCAATCTGAATGATTAAAACTGATAATATTAATGATTTGATGGAATATATGCAAAAAGAACATTGTAAAAATAATTAATTTAATTCTAATATATATTTATGAAAAAACAAATAATTGCCATATTTATTTTGGTGTCAACTTTACTTACGTCATGTGGTTCTACAGCTGTAGTTACAACTGATGAAGTAGTTAAGAAACAAGTAACAACTCAAACAGTTGTCAAAGATTATTTTAGTGAAGATATTAAGCTTGTTGGTAAGATTAGCCCAGTAATAGAAACTCCAATTGCTGCACAAGTACCTTGAACTATTAAAGAAATTAGGGCAGAAGTTGGTAAAGAAGTTAAACAATGACAAATTCTAGCAACAATTGATCTTGGATCTTCTACTTATTGAACTTCATTTAATAACGCAAGTACTGCATATAATAATTCTCTTAACTCATATGGTTTTACGGAAGAATCAATCAGCAGAGATCTTGAAACTTCAAGAATTCAATTAGAAAATGCAAAATCTGCAAAAGAAAATACTTATCTTACTACAGATAGGCAATTGGAGATTTCCCAAACTCAACTTGATAATATTCAAACAACTAAGAATAATACGGTTAATACTACAGATGAAAATCTTAAACAAGCTCAAATTGGCATTGATCTAGCTACTAAACAATTGGATCTTGCAAAGACTAATCTTGCTAATTACGAACAAAATTCTGATTTACAATTAAAATCTCTTTACACTCAAGAGGATTCTGCTTATGATGATATAAAAGTTGCTATTGATAATGCTTATATTTCAGTTGATAGTACACTTACTCAAGTTGATCTTATATTATGAGTTACAGATGCTAATAAGAATTATAATGATGCTTATGAAACATACTTATGAGCAAAAAATTCGGATATAAAAATAAAAGCAGAGGCACAATTCGCAGAAACAAAAAATCTTTACAATACATATTTGAAAAGTAAAAATTATGATAATAAAACAAAAATTATTGATAGTTTAAATAAGACTATTGCTTTGTCACAAAAAACTTCAGAATTGTGCGATAGTATGATTTCTGTTCTTGACAATAGTATTATTTGATGAAGTTTTACTCAAGCAACTCTAGATTCTCTCAAAATTAATGCGCTTGGTACTTGAATATCAACTAAACAAACTTCAATTAATTCAATTAAATGAGCACTAATTAGTGCTAAAAATTGAACTACTAAATTAGCAGATACTATTAATACAACTAAATCATCAATAGATACTCAAAAAGTTTCTCTAAATAAAACTATTGATATCAGTGAAACGTCACTTATAAATGCTAAGCAGAGTTATGAAAATCTTAGAGCATGAAATACAACACAACTCGATACTATTAATTGAAATAAAAAATTATTGGAATCACAATTAAAAAATACAATAGCATCAATAAAACAGACAAGAGATAGTGTGGATAATGCACTAAGAATAGCACAATCAAATTATGATTCGACCAAAGCTAAATTAAATTCACAAAGAATAGCTGCAAAATCACAGATTGATAGTGCAAAATGATGAAAAGATTTAGCTGGTATTCAACTTAATAATACATCTATCATTGCACCATTTGATTGAATAATTACAGCAAGGAATATTGAACAATGATGAATGGTTGCATGATGATCACAAGTTTTTAGTATTTGAGATAAGAGTCAACTTAAGGCAAAATTAGATGTTAATAGTGATAATATATCTTATTTAAGTCTTGGTCAAGAGGCAATAATTACTAGATGAGAAACAACACTGAGTTGAGTAATTACACTTATTTCTCCAGCAGCTGATCCTACAAGTAAAATGTTTAAAGTAGAAATTAAGTTATTGAATAGTAAAAACTCAATCAATCTTTGAGATTATGTAGATGTTGCAATCAAAAAAACAAATTCAACAGAGAAAAAAACATTGGTACCATATTCATCTTTACTTAGTCTTTGACAGTGAGATTACAGTGTATTTGTAATAAAAGATGGTATTGCAAAAACTCGTCAAGTTAAGATTTGAGAACAAAATAGTACTCAAGTTGAGATTAAATCTTGACTTAAAGAGTGAGAAAAGGTCGTAACCGCTTGAACATTAACTCTTCAAGACTGAGATAAGATTGAAGAATTATTAAAATAATACTTAGTCAAATACACTTGTAGAATTAGTAATTAATATTTTATAATTAAAAATATATGTCAGAACATAATGATTGAATGCAATCAAAATATTTACAAAAATTGGAATTTGATGAAAAACTTAACGATTCATGGTCAAATTTTTTCTTAACAAAAACTAGGTTTATTGTACTTTTGGTAATCATAATATTGATTGCATGAGTTATGTCAGCCAAAAGTTTACCACTTGAATCTAATCCAGAAGTAAAAATCTGAATCTGAACAGTTGTTACCACTCTTCCTTGAGCAAGTCCAGAAATGGTCGAAGATCTTGTCACCAAGAAACTTGAGAAACAAATCAATAAAATCAAATGAATTGATACAATGACTTCAACTTCTAAGAATAGTGTGTCGATAATTACAGTTCAATTTTTATCTACGAAAGATATTCCAACAGCCATGAGAGAGTTAAAAGATAAAGCTGATTTGACTAAAAAAGATTTACCTACTGATGCAAAAGAACCTGTGGTAACAGAAATATCTCTTGATGATTCTCCAATATGGACTTTTACAATTTCATGAAAATATAATTGATTTGAACTATATGATTTTGCTAAAAATATCAGAGATGAAATTGAAAAAAACACTCTAGTATCAGAAGCTAGATTATCAGGTTGAGATATTACTGAGTTTAGAGTTGAGTTAGATCCCAAAAAACTTGATGAATTATGATTAACTGCTTCTACTATTAATTCTGCAATATCGTGATTAAATTTTACTATACCTATTTGAGATCTTTGAGTTGATAAATATAAACATACAGTTACTGTAGATGAGAGATATTTTGATATTGAAACATTAAAAAATCTTGTAATATCAAAAACTTGAAATAGTTGAATAATATATTTAAAAGATATTGCAAATGTATTTGAGGCTCCAGCAGAGAGGACAACTTTATCAAGACTTTCATATAAGTGAGTAGATTGAAAAATGACTGAACCATCTAGTGCTGTGACAATTTGAGTTGTTAAAAAACAAGGTTGATCTATAGTAGATCTTATAAGCCAATGAGAGATAAAGCTTGAAGAGATGCAAAAAATTTGAAAACTTCCAAAAGATCTCAAAATCACGACTATTCTTGATAGCTCTGAAAGAATTAAATTAGATCTTGAACATCTTGTGAGAGATTGAATTATTACTATTATTCTAGTATTCCTGAGTTTATTTGCGATTATTGGAATAAAAGAGGCTATGGTAGCCTGATTATCAGCACCATTAGTTTTTCTTATTACATTTACTACAATGTCATTTTTCTGACAGACGCTTAATTTTCTTACAATGTTTGCTTTGATTCTGTCACTCTGATTACTTGTTGATGATGCAATAGTTGTAATTTCGGCTATCAATCAGTATAAGTGAACTGGAAAATTCACAACAAGAGAAGCGGCATTGTTGGTTCTTAGAGATTATAGGAATGTATTATTTTCAACAACTCTTACTGTGGTATATATTTTCTCCGCGATGTTATTTATGACTTGAATTATTGGTAAATATATTTTCTCAATCCCTTTTATTATTACAGTTACATTACTCTCTTCCCTACTTGTAGCACTTACTATTAATCCAGCGCTTGCCGTAGCGTTTGATGGTAATGAATCAAAAAAGAAAAGAAAATCATCAAAATTAGCTGTATTTATGAGCTCTTGATTCATAAAGTTAACTAAGCTTGAAAATTTCTACGATTCTATTTTAGAGTATATTATTGCAAAGAGATCAAGGGCTATTATATTTTTACTCTGTGTTTTGACAATGTTTTTTGTATCCCTTGCACTTCCAGTAACTTGAATTCTAAAAAGCGATTTCTTTCCCAAGACTGACGCTGATACATTTACAATTAATTATGAGGCTGAGCCATGAACTAAACTTGATGTTACATCAGAATTAGTTAAATCAACCGAAAATTTACTATTAAAGGAAAAAGAAGTAGCAAGTTTCTCTACAACAATTTGACAACAATCATCATGATGAAAAAGTATTTGAGGCTCACTTTCTTGAGATAATTACGCCTCAACTACTGTTAATCTAATTAAAAAAGAATATTGAAGAACAGAAAGTTCTTTGAATATTGCTGATAGATTAAGAAAAATTCTATCAAAAGATACAAAAATTAAGGTTACAATTGCTGAATGATCATCTTGACCATCAGCCTGAGCAGATTTTGAAACAAAAATTTATTGAGATGATTTCATAGTTATGCAATGAATTGCTGATAAATATAAAGCTATTCTTTCCACTATTCCTTGAGCTATTAATATTGAGTCTTCAAGAAAACCGGTTCCTCTAGAATTCAAATTTAGGTTTGATTCTAAAAAACTTGCTCTCTATGATCTAACACTTGCACAAGTTTGAGTTTTTGTTAGAAACGTGGTAGATTGAACTGAAGCAACTAAGATTCTTAAATGAACTGATGAGATTATAGTAAGAACAATTTATACTAAAGAAAGTTCTGATAATCTTGATAAAATTAAAGATTTGAAAATCAAGAATCTAAAATGACAGGATGTTTATCTAAGAGATATATTTGATAACCAATTAAGTTCTTCAACTAATTCTATCACGAGAATTAACCAAAAAAGAGTAATATCTGTAACGGCTTCTGCATGAAAGACTACAACATGAAAAGCAATCCAGGCAGCATTCGATATAAAAGCAAAAAATGTTTCATTACCAACTTGATATGAAAATAAAATATGATGAAGTAATGAAGAAAATGCAAAATCCGTAACTAGTCTTATGACGTCTATGATATTCTGAATATTCTTCATTATAATAACTCTAGTTATATTATTTGATTCTTATAAACAATCAATACTTGTACTTACTACAATTCCGCTTTCACTAATCTGAGTATTCATATGACTAGTATTATTTAATCAACCACTATCATTTCCATGATTAATCTGATTGGTGGCACTATTCTGAATAGTAGTAAGAAATGGTATAATCTTATTTGATAAGATTAATGCGAATATTAAAGAATGAATTGAGTTTAGAGAAAGTATCATTGACGCAGTTAAAACAAGACTTGAGCCAGTATTTCTGACCTCTATCTGTACAGTATTAGGAATGATTCCACTTACACTCTCAAACCCAACATGGACTTCCCTATGACTCTCAATTATATTCTGATTAACCGTGTCAACTTTCTTTACACTTATTGTATTACCAACTCTATATTATATCTTCATTAAGGATAAATCAAAAGTCGTATAATTGGATATTATTAACTCAAAAAAGAACGAAAATAATTCGTTCTTTTTTGAGTAATCAATAGTTTGAGTTAAAATATATCACAATTTATAAAAAAGATTTGACAATACTTAGAGTTCTAAGTATATTACATGGGTTCTTAAATCCTGAATCTATGAAACCATCTGATACTATTAGTTATAAGCTACATGCCATTGTCTTCATAATGGATGCGATAGCTCGCAGTTATATCAAGAATAATAGTGAAATAACATTTGAACAATTTCTTGTTATGTTGTGTGTCTATGAGAATCCTTGACATACCCAGAAGTTCCTTGCTGATTGGTTACAACTCACTGAAGCTACAACCAGCTACATGGCAAATAAAATAGAGAATATTTGATTTCTAGAGTTCAGACAAGAGAATTGAGATAAGAGAAGTAAGAAATTATATTTAACTGATAAATGAAAGCTAATAATTGATAAAATTTATCCTGCCCTTGAAGGGATTATGAGTAAAAAACTTAATCAAATCTGAGGTGAAAAAATTAATCAATTCAATGAATGAGTTAACTTAATATTTAACGAATTAGCAAGAGAATGTGAGTGTAAAACAAAATTAAAAAACCTATAATAATTACTTAATAATATAATTTATGAAAAAATTACTATCTATATTAATTCTAACTACTTTTTTACTTAATTCTTGCGGTCAAGCTGTAGAAGTGAAAGTAGAAAAATCAGCTCCAAAAAATGTAAAAACCGCTCTAGCTAAAAAAGACTATTTCACAGAAGAGACAAGGTTAATTGGAAAGATTACTACACTTACTGAGACTAGTATTAATCCCTTAGCTTCTTGAGTAATCAATAAAATTAAAGTTGAGATTTGACAAAAAGTCAAAGCATGACAGGTCTTAGCTACTCTTGATCTCAGTAATTCAACTTATTGAATAAACTATGACAATGCTCAAATAAGTCTTAATAATACTATTAATTCATATAATCTTACAGAAGAGTCAATCGCAAGAGACTTAGAAAGTGCTCAATTACAATTAGAAAATGCAAAAACAGCAAGAATTAATACATATTCTGCAACAGATAAGCAGTTACAATTAGCCAAAACTCAATTAAATAATATTGTAAGTAATAAAAATAATCTCGTAATAACAACCAATGAGAGTCTCAAAAATGCAGAATTAGCAGTTAATAATGCTAAAACTTGAATTGAGAACTTCAAGAAAAACTCAGAAATCCAAATGAAATCATTAAATGACCAAGAGAAATCATTATTTGATAATATTATAGTTGCAATAGATAATGCTAATATCTCATTTGATAACGTATTAACGCAATTCGATATTATTCTATGAGTGACAGATAAGAATAAAAATAATAACGATTCTTATGAAACTTTTCTTTGAGCTAAATATACTGATTCTAAGACTCAATCAGAGAAACTCTTTTTAGAATCAAAAACATTCTTTGAAAAAAATATTAAAACAAAAAATTATAAAACAAATGCAAATACGGAATCAGCACTAGATAATACTATAATTCTTGCAGAAAAACTATCAACTCTTGCAGACGGTATGGTTGTAGTTATGAATAATAGTATTACTTCTACTACATTCACCCAAGCGCAACTAGACTGATTATCTTCTATTGTCTGAGCTAAACAATCGATTATTTCTGGAACGAAATCAAATCTTATAGCTCTCAAAAATTCTATTAAAGATTCTACCAATAGAATTACAAGTGCACAAACCAATATTGACACGACAAATATTACACTATTAAATACACTTAGTTTATCTCAATCCCAATTGGATAATATTAAGGCTGGAAACATATCACAATTAGATAATGTAAGTGGTAATGAAGATTTATTAAAAGTTCAACTTGAAAATACTATAGTTAGTATCAAACAAACTAGAGATACAGTTGATAATGCTCTTAAAATTGCAGAAACAAGTTATAATTCAACACAAGCAAAATTAAATAATCAAAGAATTCAAGTGAAATCTCAAATAGATAATGCCCAATGATGAAAAGATCTAGCCTCTGTCCAGCTTAATAATACTTCTATTGTAGCTCCTGTTGACGGAATTATATTATCAAAAAATATTGAAATATGAAGCAGTGTATCTCCTCAAAGTCCAGTATTCACGATCTGAGATAATGATAAATTCAAAGTAAAACTTGATGTGAGCTCTGAAAACATTTCATTTTTTCATATAAATGACAATATTAGATTAGAAGATTTACAATGAAACTCATACAGTTGAATTATTTCTAATAAAACTCCAAGTCCAGATAATATTACTAAATTATACAAAGTTGAAATACTTATTAACTCTAATAAATATTCTCTTAATATATGAGATTTTATTGATATATATCTTGAGAAAAAAAGTTGAGATAAACAATTAGTTGCTATTCCATTATCAAGTTTTATATCATTTGGAGAGTGAAAATATTGAGTATATTTGATTGATGATAAGAATATTGCAAAACTAAGTTATATAACATTATGAAAAAAGAATAATACGAATGTTGAAGTTATTTCATGACTTAAGGAGTGAGATAAATATGTTAAAGAATGAGCGCTCAACTTACATGAATGAGATGAAATAAAAGATATCCAATAATATTAATTAAAAAAAGTAATAATGAAACACAAAGCTCTAGAGTGACAATATCTCAAAAAATTAATCTATGATAAGGAGTTAGAAAAATCTCCTTTTACTTTTTGGACTGATAAAATCAGAGTTGTAATTCTAATGATACTTGTTGTAATTATATGATGAACAATTTCATTATTTTCTCTGCCACTAGAATCTTCACCAGAAGTTGTACTTGGAATATGAGTTGCAAGTGTTGTTATGCCATGAGCAAGTCCAGAGACTATGGAAGATTTAGTAACTAAGAAACTAGAGAAAGAAATAGGTAAGATTAAATGAATAGATACAATGAGTTCAACGTCTATGAATTGAGTTTCTTCTGTTGTTGTCCAATTCAAAGCCTGAGAAAATATTAAAGATTCTATTAGGGAACTTAAAGATCAGGTTGATATTGCAAAGAAGAATTTACCAGAAGATGCAAAAGAGCCAATTGTGAAGGAAATATCTTTTAGTGATCAACCTTTTCGGATATTTAGTGTCGCAGGTAATTATGATTGATTAGAACTCAGAAAATACGCTAATAAAATTAAAGATGAATTAGAAAGTATTGATGGTATTTCTGAAGCTAGAATTAGCTGATGAGATGAAGAAGAATTCCAGGTTTCATATATCCCACAAAAACTAGAACAATACTGAATTAGTATCTCAGAAGCTGATCAAGCTATCAAGAATACTAATATTACGATACCCATCTGAGACGTTAATATACAAACATATAAACATAATATTACAGTTGATAATAGATTCTATACCGCAGAAGAATTATCAAAAATAGTAATACTTAATAGTTGAGATACTGGTAATATATATCTTAGAGATATTGCAAATGTTAGTCTTGTAGCCAAAAAAAGAACTAGTTTTGCTAGAATTGGTATTGAGTGAAAATGATCAAAAGATGCTATTACTGTATCTGTTATAAAAAAAGCTGGATGATCAATAGTTGATCTATATAAACTATGATTAGAAAAAGTTGAGAAGCTAAAATGAAAAGATATACCAGACAATATTATCACAAGTACAACTTATAGTATGGCAGAGAGAATAGAGCTCGATATCGAAAGTCTGACTCACGATTTTTTAGTTACGATAACTCTTGTATTGACAGTTTTATTCTTATTTTTAGGATTAAAACTTTCACTTGTACCAACAATTACTATTCCTATAGTATTCTTATTCACATTTGTTTTCATGCATGCCTTCTGATTGACACTGAACTTCTTATCACTATTCGCACTCGTACTTTCACTAGGTTTACTTGTTGATGATGCGATACTTATAGTTGAAGCTTTTCATAAATATAGCTCAACTGGTAAATTCACTAATCGTGAGGCAATGTTATTGGTATTGAGAGATTATAAATGGGTTGATACTTCAACAACATTTGTAATTATTTGTTTCTTCGCATCCATGATGTTTATGACATGAATAATGTGAAAATTCCTTTTTTCGCTCCCTTTTGTTATTACTATAGTATTAATATGATCACTAATTTCATCTGTTACAATTGTGCCTGCAGTAATTCTTTTGTTTGAATGAAGAGAATGTAAATTAGATGAAAATCTAGATAATAGCTGTAATGTTAATCGTAAGAAATGAAGATTTAGGACATTTTTGTCTAAGATTTTTAATTCAAAACCTCTTTTATCTCTTAATCCACTAATTAGTATTTATGAAAAATATCTAATATATATTCTTGAAACAAAAAGAAGAATGTGGATATTCTTACTATGAATTTTTATACTATTTATAGTTGCATTTTCATTGCCTATTACTTGATTACTTAGAAGTGAGTTCTTCCCTACTACTGACGAAGATTTGATTGGTATAGATATTGAATGAGAGCCAGGTCAAAGATTAGAAATCACCAATGAACAAGTAATAAAGGTAGAAAATTTACTAGCAAAGGAAAAAGAAATTGAGAGTTATACTACCGTAATTGGTTGAGGAACAGCTTTTGCTAATAGTTGACTTGGATGATGAGCAAGCTGAGATAATGTGGCATGAATTACAATTAATCTATTAAAAAAAGAACTATGAAGAAAGGAACCTAGTTGGGAGATTGCAGAGCGCCTCAGAACTAATACCAAAAATATTAATATTCCTTGATTAAAAATTACAGTTGAAGAAGCTAAATCATGACCTCCAACTTGAGCGGATCTAGAAATACAAGTAGCATGACCAGATTTCAAAATGTTAGATAAAATACTTGATGACTTGAGAAATATTGTTCAAGAAATTCCATGAGCCCTTAATATTACTACTTCAAGATGAAATGTTCCTTTTGAATACAATATAAGATTTGATTCTGATCGTCTTGCACTATATCACTTGACAATCCCCCAGGTTTCTATGTTCCTCAAGGAAGCTATTGATTGACTAGAGACAACTAAAGTATTCAAATGAACAGATGAATTAGTTGTAAGAACGAGAATGGAAAAATGAGAAGTTGATACGCTTGATAAAATTAAATCTCTAAAAATCAAAAACAATCGTTGACAGCTAGTTTTTATATGAGATATTCTCAATGAAGATATTGCAAAGACAGTATCATCAATTTCTAGAATAGATCAAAAAAGGATTGTAACAATCAGGGCTTGAGCAGCAAAAACTACTAATAGTCAAGAATTATTAACCAATTTTAATAATCTTGTTGCCAAGAAATGATATAGTCTGCCAAAATGATATGAATTCATAATCTGATGAACTAATGAAGAAAATGCAGAATCTATGATGTCTCTTGGAATAGCTATGTTATTCTGATTAGTCTGAGTTCTCATTATTATGATATTACAATTCAATAGTTATAAAGAAGCATTAATATCAGTAATACCTATTCCACTTGCTTTGATCTGAGTATTTTTTGGATTAACATTAACTTGACAAACATTATCATTCCCTACTCTTATTTGATTCGTAGCATTATTCGGTATGGTATCCAATCATTCGATTTATCTAATTGATAAAATTAATCTCAATAGAAAAAACTGAGTTGAATTTCATGACTCAATAATAGATTCTTGTATTACACGCTTTGAGCCTGTAATCCTTACTTCTCTTACTACAATAATGTGATTTATACCTCTTGCTCTTACAACGTCAGTTTGGGCTTCACTTGCTCAGGCTTTAGTATTCTGATTGATGACTGCATGAATCCTTAAAATGTTTGTAGTTCCTGTTTGTTATAAGTTGATAATTAAGGAATAGATTTAAATTTTATATCAGAGAGAGTAAACTTTTATTCTATGTTTTCAGAATATGATTTCTTGTTCAAATTGCTCAAATTCTCAATGATTTTCTGTAAATAATTTTAGTGCATTAGTACATCAAAGTGGTTTATAATTAACTCAAGTTTTTCAGATATTTCTTTCTGATAATTTGGAAGTATTGTAGTAATAAACTACAGCGGGATGAGGAAAAATAAAAATTGATTCAATTTGAAGATTTCTTTTTAAATAAGCTCTAGGATCAGTTCAATTACTTTGGGCAATAAAATAAGATGGAGCCTTGTTTCCTGTAGTTCTATAAAATACAAATCAAAATAAACAATCTTTATCCATATATCCAAGTTGATCACTTTTGATTACTGTAACATTCCAAATTCTACCAGTTTTCACTTCCAATTGTATTCAACCAGGTAATATAATATCAAATCATTTATTAGTTCTTGTCCTTGCCCTCCTTCATCTTAGTATTGAACAAATTACCTTTTCTCATAAATTAGAAGTTACTTGTCTTGCTAAATCTATATCTAATTGACTATACGAAGGTGACACAAAAGTTCATACATCTCATTTTACAGATTGTATTAAATCTTGAATTAATTCGACTTCTCATGTTTCTGGATTGATTGATACTCAGGCCTCAAGGGATAATCTTTCAAAATCATTCATAAAGTTTGTATATTATTAATTACTTATTAATAAACAAATTATCATAATTGTCAAAATTATTTTTAATTCCGTAAAGGTTTTTTTTGATATTATGGAAATCTAATTTATAATCCCTATTAAAATATCTTTAAAAAATTTATTACTTATTATTATATAAATAAGCATATAGCAACAACAACACTTTTATTAATAAAGACATTCATGACCTTTTTGTAAAACGTACAAAAATAGATAAATAATCTGTTTCAACAGTAGTGCGCATGTCTTTACGTTATTATGCCCAGGGCAAAATAAATAACCAGAGATGATATTTGAATTATGATAAAATGATATAAAAAAATGAATATATGAAAATATTAGATGAGAATCTCTGCCTTTTGGTTTTAGACTTATCAAAAATATATATTATTTCAAGTTCAATTAATTATTATTCCATCACTTACAAGTAAAATATTCGTTTGTTATGTTTATCGTATTATCATTTGAATTAAATGTACCTGCATAATCACTTCAGGCATCAAAAACAACTCTATTAATAACATAATTTCACAATGAGAAATCTTTAATTTTACTACTTGTCTTAGGTCAGTCAACTGCAAACAATTTTTTATTAAATCATTGTTCATTAATATTTCAACGTACAATATATTTATTAATTTTATTATCACAAAGTAATTGAAATTCAATTAAAAATGATTTATTATTTCATAAAATATTTTCATAAAATGATATATTATTTAAATTTGATTTTTTATATATTTTAATATCTCACTGATAAACATTTGAAAACATAAATCAAAAAGAGGAAAATCAAATTAATATAAAAACATATAATATATTTTTTATATTAGAAGTATTAATTTTAATAAAAAATAGAAATATTAATATAAAAAATGATAATAATCAACTTGAAATTAATACCAATAATGTATAAAGCAAAAATATTGACATAATTAATTAGTGTAAGTTTTAAATTTAATATCATAACCAAAATCATACGGTATTTTAGTAATCATAACGCCATCATTAATTTGTTTTCTCATAAGTTTATTATTATTTTCTCTTGCACTTATATAATATTTTTTACTTAAATAAAATCCAATATGATATGCATTATCTCACTCATTAAAAATGATAATATCTCAAGGTTTGACCTGTTCTGAACTAATATCCCTAAATCATTTGACGTTATTATTCCACCATTCACCCGCAGTTAAAGGAACATGTCAAAGATGTAATGGATTGTATGATTCACGTGAGTATTCTATAAATCAAATTGAATTAGTTAAAGCATAATTTACAAAAATATTACATTTAAATCTTTGTTGATTATCAATATCTCTATAGTATCAATTAAAGGTAAACGACTTAAATGACTGAAATAAACCGGGGTTAAATTGCCATATGTTTAAAGCCTCCCATAAAACTTTACTATTTTTAGAATTTTTATTATCTAATGTTCTCATAATTCAAATTATATCGCTATCAAACTTTCATTTTGGATCTATTTCTTTTAGTGCTAAATAAATTTTATCTCTAAGTGTTTTTTTAATGGTATTTCAATTTGCAGTTGCAATATCGCTATTTAAAATATTAGGATTTTTTGGTATAACCTCTCACCTACAACTACTCTTCGTCCCCTCAGGATCAACCCAATTAAGTGGATTATTCTTAGTATAAGTATATAGATTAACATCATCTCATTCTTCTATAGGATCAGTCTGTATGAATCTTCATAATTCTGCACTATAATGTCTATTTTTCAAGAAATATAAGTCAATCTCAGAATCATATGTATATCAGGCATATAATCTATCAGTTAATAGATTAGATATTTCATCTAGTATAGTTGATCAGCTATTATTTGAAGTTTCTATACTTCTAATCTTACCATAATCATCATAACTGTAGTTTTGTAATATATTTCAACTTTCATCTGTAATGAATTTAGTAGAACCTAATCTATCTTGGTAATAATATATTTCTTGATTATTTCAAGTTGTGTCAGATTTAATAGTATTTATTATTTTACTACTTCATTCGTAATTATAGTAAGTTATATTAACTAGAGTTCAATTATCAGAATGTATTTCTGCAAGAGCTCATCATTTAATCATACTTGAATAAGCATATAGAATCCTTTCTGTTCATACATCTTTCTCAACTCTATTTCCTAGTCAGTTATAATAATACTTTGATATTAATAATCAATCTAAGCTCGTTACTTTAGTTAGTCTATTCTTGTAATCGTAATAATATTTATATTTATTATCCTCTCTCAGATTTCCTCTGTTATCATATTGAAATACTATATTATTTCAAGTCCCATTTACAATTGTATCTCATGAACTATATATAATGTCTTCTGTAAGGTTAGTATATGCATTGAAGTCATTAGTTGTGTAATTAACTATTCTTGATTGAGTTGTTGGATTATTAGTTGTTCATGAATTATCTTCTGGAAGGGCTAGATTAGGAGTTTCTCATCATGTTCAAGATGTCTCTCAAGAATTGGTTTCTGTACCTGTTCATGATTCTGTTCAGGTTTAAGAATCTTGTCCTGTAAATGCTATCAGTAATTTTGTTTAGAAGAAATAATCGTATAATTTATTGAGAATAATATATCATTTCGAGTTACAAAGGGAAAAGAATATTCCTTAATAAAATAAAGACAACCATAACTAAAATAATAACAAATCAATATAAAAATATCAAAAATCTTTTTTTATATTCAAAAGAATAAATTCTATATATAAAAACAATCTTTAAAACATAAAGGACAATAACTGAAATAATAAATAATTGAAAATTATAAAAATATAATAGCTCTTTAAATTCAAATTTAAAAATCATTAAAACAAAATAATAATTGTTTACAATTTTTTGTCATAAAAGAAAATTAACAAATAATAATAAATATAACTTTGTTTTACTGAATTTAAGATTGAATAACTTAGTAAAATAAAGTCATTCAAACAAGAAAATAAAAGATATTAAAAGGAAAATTCACCGATTAAAAAAAATTAATGTAAAAGAATCTATTTTCATTTATTTCATCATTTATTAAAAAATAACCAATCTCAATTTGCAGGATCAACTCTAACTGTAGGATTATAATCAAAAAACCAAAAATTAGTCTGATAATTATCTTTTATTCATCAATATGCACTAATATACCTGTTTGGAGCCTGAACAAACATGAATCAATAATGGTCTGCAAGTTGCTGAGCAATCGTATTCTTAGACCGGTCAGTATTTCAAGTATTACAAGAATATAGAATAAGAGCTGTCAGTCATAATTGCTGAGATTGTTGTATAGATTCATGATTTTTACTAAGTATATCTTTATTAATAACATTAATTCAATTCCCTTTTTTATCATGATTCAATACTATTGATTCCGGATATCAATGAGCGAGTAACATAATTCTGGCTCTCTTATGATTATGAATTGCATTATTAAATTCAGTAAAATTTGTAACAACTTCTATATCAAATTTTGATGACATTCAATAATATGATGAATTTTTTTTAATGTTAAGATATGCAGTAAATACATTTCAATTTTTATTTTTCATATTTAAGCTTCAGTCCGAATTTATAGTTGGCTTCTCTCAATCATTATCAACTCAAACCAATAATAAGTAAGGCGAAGATACTTTTGGTTTATTAATTGTATTTCAATTACTACAATCACTCTTCGTCCCTTCAGGATCAACCCAATTCAGTGGATTATTCTTAGTATAAGCATATAGATTAACATCATCTCATTCCTCTATAGGATCAGTCTGTATGAATCTTCCTAGCTCTGCACTATAATGTCTATTTTTTAGGAAGTATAGATTAATCTCAGAATCATAAATATATCAGGCATATAATCTATCTGTTAATAGATTGTTAACCTCATCTAGTATGGTTGTTCAACTGTTTGTTGTCGTCTCTATTTTTCTAATTTTTCAATAGTCATCGTATTCATAACTCTGTAATACATCTAAACTATCATCTGTAATGAATTTAGTAGAACCAAGTCTATCTTGGTAGAAGTATGTTGATTTATTATCATCTGTATTATTACTAGTATCAGTTGATTTAGTTGAATTTATGATTTTACTGCTTCATTCGTAGTTATAGTATATTATATTAACTAGATTTCAGTTATCAGATTTTATTTCTGCAAGAGCTCATCACTTAACTATACTTGAATAAGTATATAGAATCCTTTCTGTTCATACATCTTTCTCAATTCTATTTCCTAGTCAGTTATAGTAATACTTTGATATTAATGATCAATCTAGACTAGTTACTTTAGTTAACCTATTCTTGTAATCGTAATAATATTTATATTTATTATCCTCTTTCAAATTTCCTCTGTTATCATATTGAAATACTACATTATTTCAAGTCCCATTTACAATTGTATCTCATGAGCTGTATGTGATGTCTTCTGTGAGGTTGGTATATGCATTGAAATCATTAGTTGTGTAATTCACAATTCTTGATTGAGTTGTTGGATTATTAGTTGTTCATGAATTATCTTCTGGAAGAGCAAGATTAGGAGTTTCTCATCATGTTCAAGTGGTTCCTCAAGAATTAGTTTCTGTACCTGTTCATAATTCTGTTCATGTTCCAGTCTCAGATCAAGTTCAAGTAGTTGATCAAGATTCTGTTGTTCATGAGTTAGTCTCAGTTCAGCTTCAAGTCTCAGAGCCTGTTCATGATTCACTTCAAGTTCAACTTGTATCTCAGCTTCCAGTTTCTGTGCCACTTCACGAAGTAGTTCAAGTATTGGATTCTGTTGTTCATGAGTTAGTCTCTGTACCAGTACCAGTCTCACTTCCACTTCAACTTCAGTTTCAACTTCATCAATTTTCTCATCAATTACTGCTTCAAGTAGAGAAGTTAGATTGTTCATTTTGCACTTGAGTTTCAAATGCTTTGATTTCTTCTAGTTTAATCCTGTTTCACATCACAGAGTAATCATATTTACTATCCTGTATTCTAGATGAATCCTTATCAGATATTGATCTAGATACTCTATTATAATTATCGTAAATATATGTATTAGATAGTAGAACTCCAGTAAGTGAGCTAGGATTATACTTAGTTATGTCTTCATTTATGATATCTCAATTATCTGCATACGAATAGTTAACCTTGTATAGGTCTTTTGTTGCATCTGCTACACTATCAGATATTACTGATCATCTAGTATTGTATATTAGAGATTCTGTAAGATTGTTTCAGAATACTTTACTAGATGGAAGTAGATTAGATGGATCTGAGTAAGTATAGCTTAGAATATTCTTATTAAATGTAGCAGTTCATCCTTTATTAAATCATTTAGAAGTGAATCAGACTAGTTTCTGTCAATTGTAAGTATATTCTAAATCATTTCTTGATGTAATATTATCTCAAACGAGAGAATTGTCTCATAAATCAGTAGATACCTTATTAAGAACTCAATTAACATTGTATGAATATCAGATTTTTGATATGATAGAATTATCTATTAATCATTTCTCACTTGCTAGATTTCATCTGATATTATATTCTAGTTCATTCTTGATATTCTTACCATCTGTAGTTCATAGTGTTATAGATTTCATTCTACCTTGTATATCGAATTCATAATTCTCAATATTAGTTCAAAAATAATCTAGATTAGTTGAGCTAATAGTATTAACAGTTGGACGACCATCAGAGTCAAATGTAGTTGTAGTAGAATCAACTTCTACGTCATTCCAGAGATTAGTTTTCTTAGTCTGTTCTCCATAGATATTATATTCATAAGCTATAGAGCGTTTTCATTGAGTTCCACTTGCTGAGATATAGTTCTTCTTGATTAGCTTATTATCTGAGTTATATTCATAAGTTATATCATATATCTTAACATCAGGATTCTTGATATCATATATAGCCATCTCTATAGTGTTACCCTTAGTATCATAGCTCATTTTAGTTAGCTTATCATTGTCTGTTTCACTAGATATTCTTCCGTCTAGATCATAGCTTGTTGTCTTAACTCTTCAAGTCACAGAATCGCTAACCTTATATAACTTTCAGAAATCATTGTACTCATAAGTTTCTAGAGTTTTTCAATCTACAGATTTTGAAATTAGCTGATTATCACTGTTGTAAACATATCCTTCTGTGGTATCAATATTAGTTCATAATTTAGTATTTTTAGCTAGAAGAATTCATCAAGTATTGTATGCATAAGTTGTTATTGTATTATTAGTATCTATTGTTACTAGAGGTTTACTTGTAACTAGATCAGTACTTCAACTCTCTGTAGTTCAGTTACTATAATTAGTGCTAACTTTTTCTCAGAAATCATTGTACAGATATTCTACAGTATCCATTTGAGACTCTGATCACTCTCAATATACCATGTACGCCTTAGAGACCTGTCATAGGTTATTATAGTCGTATTTCTGTGTTCTAATTAGAGTTCCATCTGATAGATAGTTCTTAGTCGAAGTAGTTTTTCATGCATCATCTAGAGCAGTAACTGTATAACTTCAATCAGAACTTATTGTCTTTATATTATTCTGATATTTGTCGTATTCGTATGTTGTGGTTTTTGATCTATCACCAATTGTAGTTGTTTGACTAAGTAAGTTTCAGATGTCGTTATAGCTATATATTGTTCTAGTCTCATTTGTAGCTCAAGAATTTTCAACTTTTAATACTAGATTATTATAATCATCGTATTTTAAGATTGGAGCAGGAGTTGTGTCATCTGATTGAGATATTAGCTTTTCGTTTCAGTCGTATTGATATGTTACAGTATCTCTTTTAACTTCAATTCAACCTGAGTAATATATTGTCTCATCTTTTGTTTTGTTTCAGTTAGTATCTGTCTCATAATTATTTTTCTTGGTAATTATATATTCTCAAGTTGCTTTATGTAGAACGAATTCACTTTGAGAAGCCAGATCTCAATTAGTTGTATATTCATAAGTCTCTTTTGAACCTTGAGAAATTGTTTGTATTACTCTTCATTGTACATCATACTGATTAGTAGTTGTTCAATCTTGTCATGATTCTGTGAGTAGATTACTATTTCAATCAAAAGTATAGTCAGAAGCTAATACAATACTTGAATTAGGATTACTCACACTTTTATGTATGAGATTACCTAGAGAATCATAAACAAACTCTGATATATTCTTATTAGATGCAACATCTTTTATCATTCTTCATTCACTATTGTAACTGTATATTTCTACAGAATATGGAGTATTAGCACCAAGTATATGTCCAGATAGATATTTAGCTGTCTTGATTATATTTCCATCATATTGACTATTTAATCAATCTTCATTGATATCTCACAAATTAAGATTAGCTGATCAAGATAGACTATCGCTTATTTCAGCAACTGTTTTTCAAGTTTTGAGTGCAAGTCAACTAAAACTAGATCATTCCTCATAATCAAATGTATTAATAGCCATATTTCACTCAGAATCCAGTGCCCGCTTCATTCTTCAATATATTGGGTCATATCCATAACTTGTAGTAGTGAATTTCTTATTTGCTGCATAAATATGATCAATTCTTCTTGTTTTATATGTTTCATTTTTAACTTCTGTAGAAATAGATTCTTGAGTTAGTTCATTTTGAGAATTATATTCTCTAGCTATCTCTTTTGTTAGGATGGCATTATTAATATCATCTTTGCTTCAATAGTAAGATTCTTCTTTAACTGTATTTCAGTTAATATCCAAATCATAGAATGTCATCAATCCTCAACTTCATTCTGTTCTATCTATAATTCATCATTTGCTATCTGCAGAATATTTTGATTTGTTTCAGTTCCTATCTGTTACGGTTGTACTTATAACATTTCAACTTCAATTAGTTTCATAATCAAAAACTAGAGTTCAGCTTCATAATTTTTGACTGATAACCCTATCATTATTATCATAAACATTTGTAAGATATTCTTCTCAGCTTGGAAGAGTAATCTTTGACATATTAATATTTGTCCATAATCAGACAATATTTGTAAAATTTTTGGATGTAACGTATACAAAATTTGTTTTATCTCAGGTTATTTCTCAGTCTTTAACTATCTCATACGAAGTCAGATTACTATTTGTATCATATGTGAATAGGATTGATGGTAGGGTATCAATTCTGATTTTACTTATAGTTTTACTTGTTCAAAACGGACTATTACCAACAGTATTATTGTATTCAAAAGTTATTTTTTTATTTTCTCAAATTTCTATATCAGAAATATTTCAATCTAGGTTATAGCTATATAATAAACGGTGTCAGAAATTATCATCTGCATATTGTAATCTTCAATCTTCATCGAAAATATATGTTAAATCATCAGAATCTTTTATCGTATATACTTCCTTGTCTCAAGATACGGTTTTAATTAGTGTTGCACTATCTCAAGCTGTTAAGTTCATATATTTTCAAGTAACCTCATCATATTTATACGTTCTAGATCAGTTAAATCAATCAACTAGTAATATCTTATCAGAAGTAATGTCAAGACTTTTAAGTAGATTTAGATGTATATTATTCCCAAGTAATCAGGTATAATTATTCTGTGAATTATATTTGAAAGATAGGTTTAATTTTCAAATATTAGTTCAGACAGATAATACATTGTCTTCATAGACAAATTCTCAAGTTGTTAAAATTACCGGATCTCATTGAAAACATTTATCAACTTTTTCATTTTGTTGTTTTGGTATTGCAAGATAATACTTCTCTGAATTCTGTCAGATTTTCATAATTGCAAACTTTGTAATACCTATTCAATCGCGATAATAACCAATATGATTATTAAAATTATTCGGATCAAGTAAATTCACGTCTGGATTAATAGACAAGTTATAATTAGTTCAATTATAACCTGCTTTGCTTGTAAATTTATTACTAGCTAACATATTTATATTAGAATCAACTGAAAAATTGTGTGCAGTTCAATAAAATCCAATAGTATTTTTGAATGAATTATCAGGCAATAATGATCAAGAGGCTCAAGAAAATGTCATATTTGAACCGTAATAACCTATGTTATTCAAAAATCTATCAGATGATAAAAGATTCTCTTCTGAATTAATTGTTGAATTATTGTTGGTTCAGTAATATCAAATATTATTAGTGAATAAGTTATTTGATAGTAAATCTGAAGAAAATCATGATAAAGTTAGATTAGTTCCATAATACCCAATTTGATTAGTGAATTTATTAGTATCAAGCAGATTTGAATCAATATTGATAGTAGGATTATTATTTGTACCATAATATCCTATATAGTTCTGGGTATAATTACCTGTAAATGAAGTAACTGTTTGGGTAGCAAGATTAATAAGTGGACCATTACAAATACTACTTGCAGTACTACCTTGATAATTAATGTCTCATCAATCACAAATAAGTGATTCTGCATATGTTGTCGCAGAAATTATATTGGATAATAAAAACCCACAGACAAGAATTCTAATAAGAATGACTCTTATACTTTTCATTGTAATATAGTTTTAGGAAATAACCAAAATAACCTTAACAAGAGTATATTATTATAATTATTGGAATATTAGATAGATTGGAGAATTAGTATCTCAGAGATCATTTCATGTTACATCATGATATAGTGATTTATCAGACATATTTACTTCCATGTATGTTCAAAGAGCTCTTCTATATATCCAGCCATATCAACCTGTAATTGTTGAAGTTGAAGAGAAATTTTTTCTTAAATTAGAAGGATCAGTGCTATCAGAATATCAACCCTGAAACAAATTATTGTTTGTATAAAACCAACTACCTGCATTTACGGATACTGAATTTTGCATAGTATTATTTAAAAATATTCTCCAGCTACTATCTATTGAAAAATTTTTTACACTTTCAAATTTATTATTAATAGTATCTACAGCTAGATATAAATCCTGTCATCAAAGATTAAAAACATTAGAACTTAGAAGATATACGGAGCTATTATGTGGATGTACTTGTAATCTAGCAGTATTTCATGAAGGAATAATAAAATCAATTTTAGAATTCTTAATAATTCAAGGCACAGAAAAATACACCTCCCCGCTATCTCAATGTATTTTAATATTTGAATTATCAATTATTATATTTCACACTCTTTGTGGTGATCATGGTCTATAATTAAATGATTTCCGTTGGCCTGCATGACAATAATAACTATTATTTTTTTTAATATTAATTATACTATTTGTAATAGTAATTCATTGTGAATTTAAATTAAAATATGAACCACACCACCGTCATCAGTCGCTATATCACTCAATAAAATCTGTATTACTAAAAATAATATGGTTAACTCAAAGATTTGCATCATCAAAATAAAAGTTCTTAATACCAAAGGTTTGATTATCATCATCAGAAGTAATAATTATATCGTTTTTATATTGAGTTCAACTTGTAAAATATAATCATATTCAATTTTGATTGTATCAATCAAATACACATCAACTTTTAACTTGTATTACATATCTTTTGTTAACAACATTGTTTGCATTAGAAGGAATATTCCAATTAGTATTAATATATGAAATACTTTTTTCAATACCTGCCCTAAGTGTATTATATGGCATGCTACTATCAAATGGAACAGCAGTATTATCATTTCAAGCATGACAATCTACATAAGTATAATCTGATATACTAGATGCTGCCATGGCAGAATTTGCTGAAATAAATAATGCAGCAAATGAAAGTATTAATAATAAATATTTTTTCATAATAAAATAATTAATAAATTAAAAAGTATAATTAATAATTGTTAATATCAATATTGTATTCTTTATTAAGCTTATCTATAAGAGTATTAGTTACATAAGGATCTTTTCAATACTTCTTTTTTATTTCATCGACCTTTTTTTCAAGCTCATTCAATAAATTCTGTCTATTTTGTTTTTCTTTGCAATTTTCAAAACTTATAACATAAGCCTTGTTTCAAGTAAGGAATAGTTCAAAATCAAATTTAGTTCAATAATTTAAATTACTTTCATCAAATTGGTAATATTTTCACTTCAATTTCATTTTAGTGAATCATTTTATAAATTTGATTTCATAAGTAATATATTGAGGAGTATTAGATCAACTACCTGTTTTTGATACATCTATTTGTTTTGTTTTTGTATCAGTTATTCAAGTTCAAATTATTGTGTCTATATCCTGATTAGCTAATCTACTAAAAATATATTTTCAATCTTTTTTAATCAATGTTTCATCTATTAATTGCAAATGCTCTCAAGTCATAGTCTTTCATTTAATAACCAAATTACCAGAGCTAAATATTATATCCTTATTGTCTTTGTATTCGTCTAATTTGAATCAATTATATGTTAGACTATAGTCTATTTTTTTAACATTCTTCAAATATTTATCAGACTCTTTCTTTATTACATCATCTTTATCTTTTGTATTTAGAGCATCAACATTTGTTATAGCTGTATCTGTTCATTTTGATCACATTATATATCAAACTGACATTAGTATGATTGCTAAAAAAAGAACAGAAAAAATTATTATATAATTATTATTTTTCTTATTCATAAATTTTTAAAATTAGTAATTAAAATATTTACGAACAAAGGTTAGTATATGTAAGAAATTTTGTCAAAAGAATTTTAAAAAATATTTATTCAAATATTAACCATAAATATTCTTGATAAAATATCAAAATAAAATATAATCAACTTTTGTAAAAAAATATAGATAAATTAAACAAAACTAAATATTTTTTATAAAATCTTACAAACCACTTACATAGGATTTTATAATAAATGTATATTTTAATTTATAATTTATACATATGAAAGTTCTACTTATTGAGGATAATAGACCTCTAGCAAAGAATATAAAAGAATATCTTGGTCTTAAATGAATTAAGACAGAAGTTGCTTTTGATTGAGTGATGTGAGAAAAAGAAATTACTGATAATTACTATGATGTAATAATTCTTGATATTAATCTTCCAGGTAAAGATTGACTTACATTGTGTAAGGATATTAGAGCTAGAGAAATTTCTACTCCAATTCTAATGCTTACATCTAGAAATACAACTAGCGATATTGTAACCTGACTTGATACTTGAGCAGATGATTATCTTGGTAAACCATTTAGTTTTGATGAATTAATATCAAGACTAGAAGCACTTAATAGAAGAAATTATTCTAACAAAGTTACTTCAATTGAGATTTGAGATCTAGAAATAGATATTCCAAAAAGAATGGTAAAAAAATGATGAGAATTAGTGAAACTTTCTACTCTAGAATTCGATTTATTAAAATTTCTTGCACAAAATAGATGAGCTCCACAAGATAGAAAAAGTATCTTTGAGAATGTTTGGTGAGATTTTGACGCTCATATGTTTTCTAGAAGTGTTGATGTATATATAGGTTATTTAAGAAAAAAGTTAGGAGAAGATTTAATTAAAACACAAAAATGATTTTGATATATAATTTATTAAAAAATGAATATTAAAAACCAGAGGAAATTGAAAAAAGAGATAACAAAAATATCTCTTATTTTCGCGTCTTCAATTTTTTTAATTGTTCTTATACTTGAGATATTTTTGCTTTGATTCCAGTTTTTTGATTATAACAATCAAGAAATGCAGAGATTATCTTTCCAGGCTGATAATTTCACAAGAGTTATTAATCTTAATCCAGATTTTGAGGAATTAATTAATAGTTGAGATTTTTGATTATCATGATTTGGTAGGCCTAATTGATTACAACTAAAATTAGAGCCAAAAGACTGACAGTGACAAAGACGTATCAAATTAGAGAACTTCTTTATCTATGATAATAAATGAACTATAGTCTTCTCCCCTTTCCAAGACAATGACTTTTATTCAGAAATACTAGTAAATATTAATGAAAACAATTGAAAAAAATTTACACATAATTGAGTTGAATATTTTTTTATTAATAAAAAAATAAATCATAATTTATGAGCAGTTTTTTTTGTTGAGTCTAGATTCACTATTTGAGATTCATTTAAAGAATTCTTCGAATATTTTGCCTTTGCCTTATTATTAGCTCTTCTTATTTATTACATTAGTTACAAATTCGTATCTAGAAGCCTTAAACCAGTTGAAGAAAATATCGCAGATATGGAACAATTCATACATAATGCATGACATGAATTAAAAACACCAATTTCTGTAATCAAAAGTACATTAGAATTAGCTCAATTAAAGAAAGAATACAATGAATCTATAAAAGACTCAATAACAGAATTAGATAAAATGAATGATCTTATCCAAGTTCTTATAAGCCTATCTACAATAAATACAACTGCCGAGATTGATAATATAAATACTAATGAAATTATTAAAGATTCTGTAAGAATATTTAATAATAAAATTGATGAAAAACATATAAAAGTTGATATTAAAGAAATGGTATTATTAGAATTGAATTGTAATAAAGATTATTTTAAAATTCTATTTAATAATATATTGAATAATGCAATTAAATATAACAAACCACTTTGAAAAATTAATATAATAATTAATAAAAATTCACTTGAAATAAAAGATAATTGAATTTGAATTAGCGAAGATAATATTGATAAAATTTTTGATAGATTCTATCAAGAAAGCGAATCAAGAGAGGTTAACTCATTCTGAATATGATTATCACTGGTGAAAAAAATTGCGGATATATATTGATGGGAAATTGTAGTAACAAGTCAGAAATGAATATGAACAACATTTATTATAAAATTCTAGTTGCGAATAATATATTCTAGTATAGAATAAGGAGTATTAAATGGTACTCTTTATTTTTTTAATATAATAATTATGAAAGAAACAATAAAAAAATCCATAATTTGAGCTATAACATTTTTTTCTACAGTTCTTTTGCTAAGCTTTGTGTATGCTGCAGTTGGTGTCACATGGACAAGTCCAGATACTTTAGAATGAACTTCTTGATGACCACTATCTGCTGCCAATTGGAATAAATTGCTTGCAAATGTTAATAATCTTAATACTTCGGTAAATAATATATCTTCTCAACAATTTTTATGATTTGCAGAACAGAATATGGCTTTATCTGTTACTAATCAGACATTTACAGATTTTCCTTGAGCAACACTTACCTTTAATCTTTCAACAGCAAAAAAAGTATTAATGAGAGCATTCTGATCGGTGTTTATTACTGGTTCAACTTCTGGACCAACTTGAACAAATTGTTGATTTAGATTCGTGGTAGATTGAATTGCTTATTGACATGCTACCTGGTGAGACATAATTACTTGACCATCATCTTTACTTCGGAGTTCACGGAATATGGAAAGAATATTAGATTTGCAAGCCTGAACACACATAATTAAAGTGCAAATGAAAGATCGGAAAAGTTGATATTATTGATGTATGAATGATGCTAATGATTATTGAAAAACTAGATTATTTGTTCAAACTCTTAATTAATGTAAATTAATAATTAAATTTATTACACAACTCTTACATATATGATTATAATTCTTACATAATTTTATTTATAACAATTATATATGAAGAAAAAATCTAAGCTTAAACAAGTAATTATATTACTTATTATTGTCTGACTTTGATACTATTGATATACTAAGTTTTTTACAAAAACAACTACAACAACTACTAAAAATATTGAAACAAAAGTTGCAACTTGAAGTATAGAAAATGCAATAAAAGTGACATGAACCTCAGAGCTGGTTAATGAGCAAACCATGAAGTTTAATCAAACGGGTAAAGTAGCCAAAATTAATTATAAGGAATGAGATCAAGTTAAAAAGTGAGCCATTATCGCAGCACTTAACTCTGATGATATTACTAACGATATTAAACAGCAACAAATCGCATTAAATGATGCAGAAGTAAAATTAGCTCAGACACTTGATTGACCCGAAGAAAAAGATATCTTAAGTGCTAAGAATACAATCACAAGTACTGAGAGTAAATTAGTAACATTAAATGATGATATAGATAATCTTAATAGAAATAAACAAAACAAAATTACTGATTATAACAATCAAATCACATCAAAAGAAAATGATATTAAATCAAATGAAAATGATATTGCAAATAAACAATTGCAACTTGAGAATGCCAAAAATGAATTAGCAACATTAGAAAAAACAGAAACAAAAAGTCTTACTGATTATGATATTGATCTTGTTAAAACTCTAGATACTGCTTATACTGATACAAAAAAACAAATTATTGATGCTGATAATTTAATGTATGATGCAGATGAAATATTATGAATTACTGATGAAAATAAAAATAAAAATGATTCATATGAATCAGTAATATCTGCTAAAAATTCTACATTAAAAAGTACTACAGAAGATGAGTGGAGATTATCTAGAACTCTTCTAGATAATGCAAAAACAGCATTTAATAATATTCCTACAACCTGAAAAACATCAACAAATATTACCGCAGTTCTAAATAGTCTAAACAAGGCTTTAGATAGCATGACTAACTTATGAAAAGATTGAACAAATGCAATGAATTCAAGCATTGAATCAACAAGTCTTACTGCTTCTGATATAGATAAGTATGCTTCGACTTTTAGTTCAATTACTACTACTTCTCAGAACTATTATAGTGCAAATAAAACAACTCTAACTAATATAGAAAAATTGACTGACCCAGATCTAAAAAAGTCAACAAGTACTAATTCTATTAATTCTAAAAAACAATCAATTGCAGATATTGAGCTATCACTTAATAAATTAAAGGTTGATACTGCAGTTAAATATCAGAATGATCTTAATAAATTAAAAAGTGATCTTGAAGCATCTAATAAAGATTATGATGCTCAAATTAAATCAAAACAAATTGAAATAGAAAATACTAATAATACTCTTACCTATAATAAAGAGAGCTTAAGAATATTACTAGAATGAGCTACAAAAGAAGAAATAATACTTGCAAAAAATTCAATTGCAAAACAAAAATTATCGCTTGAAAATTCTAAAAAGAACTTAGACAAATATCAACTTGAAGCTCCTTTTGATGGTAAACTTAGAAAGATTGACTTCAAAGTTTGAGATAATATTACATCTGATGATACAAAGTATATTTATATTGAAAATCCTAATCTTCTACAAATTAAAGTTACTGTTGATCAACTAGATGTAGTAAAAATTAAAACATGACAAGATGTAAAAATAGTATTTGACTCATTTTCTGATAAAACATTTGATTGAAAAGTTAGTCTTGTAGACTCAACTCCTAGTTCTACATCTTGAGTAACCTCTTATACTATTACTATAACAATGGATAAATGAGATAATGAGATTTATAGTTGAATGACGGCTAAAATTAGTATTATAGTTGATAGTAATAAAAATGCTACAATAGTACCTTCTGCTTTCATTACAACCGAGAACGATAAATCATATGTAATTGTAAAAAACTGAAATACTGAAACAAAAACAGAAGTAGTTATTTGAATAGATAATTCTACAAATACTGAGATTCTTAGCTGAGTTAGTATCTGAGATACTGTAATTAGAAAAATTACTGTAGCCGCTTCTAGCTCGACTACTACTTCTCTATTCTGAAGCCCATGAACTAGAAAATCTTCTAGCAGTAGTTCAAGCTCATCTTCAAAATCATCAAGTAGCAGTAGTAGTTCTGATTGATGAGCAGGATGACCTCCTCCATGAATGTAAAATATTATAATTTAACTAAATATGTAATATGGAAAACAAGAAGCACGTAGTAACTCTATATATTATAATTTGATTATTGGTAATTGCATTGGGCGTATGTACATATACTCATTCGACAACTGGTAATATATCAAATTGAATGTTTGGTCCATGGGATTGAACAATGAGAAAATTTTGAAGTTGATGATCTAGAATGTGAGAGAAAATGTGATCTGGAATTATAAATAATTTTTCATCAGAGCAAAAAACTATTATTGATGAATTAAAAAAAGCAAGGGAATCTTGAGATAAAAATAAAGAAAGAGAATTGATGGATGCCTTAAGAAATAGTTCTAATAGATCTAATAAGAAATAATCATATGAAAATAACTAAGTATATACTGATATCTCTAAATATTTTATGATTCATCATATTTTATGATTCAAAAACTTATTCTTTATTATGAAATATTTCATGGTTACTTTTGATAATAATTGTTTATTCTAGACCATTAAGTAATATATTTAACAAAATTATTTTTCTAAAAAAAATTGTTAATCTAAGAAAAGAATTATGAATATTATGTGCAACACTTGGTATTGCCCATGTCATTGGATTCTTAATGAATGCATGATGATTATCGCTTTTACTTGATAGTTATTATTGGAGACTTGATAATTGATTCTGATATTGAACTTACGCATTCATAATTAGTATTCCGTTATTACTTACTTCGAATTTAGCCTCTATGAAATTCTTTTGAAAACATTGGAAAAATATTCAGAGATTCACTTACTTATTTTTTATTTTAGTATGAATTCATATTTCAATAATTAAATGATATTTTTCAATAGAGCCAATAATAGTCGTGGTAATATGGTCAATTCTTTGGATTGTTGCATATTTTAAGAATAAATCACTAATAAATATTTAATATAATGGAAAATTTAATAAAAATTAAAGATATTATCAAGTCATACCAACTAGGTTCAGAAGAATTAGTTGTATTAAAATGAATAAGCCTTGATATCAATAAATGAGAATTTGTCTCTATAATGTGACAGTCTTGAAGTGGTAAATCTACTTTGATGAATATAATTTGAATGTTAGATAATCCGACTAGTTGACAATATTTCTTCAATTGAGAAGATGTATCATGATTAACAGATGATGATCAGGCTATGATTAGAAGACAGAATATTTGATTTATATTTCAGAGTTATAATTTACTCTCGAAGACATCTGCTATTAATCAAGTAATGCTACCACTTATTTATCAGTGAGTTTGAAGTAAAGAGAGATACATAAGAGCCAAGGAAGCACTTAAGAAAGTTTGATTAGAAGATAAAATTAATAATTTACCTAGTGAAATGTCAGGTTGACAACAACAAAGAGTATCAATTGCTAGGGCTCTTGTTACTGATCCATTATTAATTCTTGCAGATGAACCAACTTGAGCACTTGATAGTAAAACTTGAGTTGAGGTTATGGAATTAATTTCAAAACTCAATAATGAATGAAAAACTATCGTAATTATTACACATTCTCCTGAAATAGATATGTATGCAAAAAAACACATAAATTTAAAAGATTGATTAATTATATAATATGATATTAAAAGAACATATAATTTGAGCAATAAGCTCAATTGTTAATAATAAAATGAGATCTTCATTGAGTATGCTTTGAATAATTATTTGAGTGTTCTCAATAATTGTAATGATGGCATTATGACAATGAACTACAAGTTCTGTTGTGAGCAAATTTAGTAGTATGTGAGCAAATCTTATTACAGTATCCGCGTGATGATCTAATCAATCAAAGATATGATGAATACAATCAAGTAGCTCATCAGATTTAATTGATGATGAATTTCTTGATTTTGTAAAAAATATTAGTTGAGTAAAAAGCATTTCACCAACCGTAACTTCTAATAAACAATTTATATATTGAACTTATAATACTAAAGCCAGTATTGTTTGAGTAAGATCTGTTTATAAATCACTTAAAAATTTAACTGTATCAAACTGAAGTTTTATCACTGATGATGATGTAAAAAAAAGTAAAAAAGTTGTAGTACTATGATATACTATTGCTAGTAGTGCCTTTGGAACATGAACAACTTCCGAAGATCCACTTTGAAAAGAAATAAAACTTGAAGAATGAATTTATACTGTTGTTTGAGTTCTCTCTGATAATTCTACTTCTAATAGTAAAATATATGCGCCTATTTCTACAGTAATGTCAAAAATGGTCTGAACTCATTACTATTCATCAATTGATGTTGAAGTTAAAAATACTGATGAAGTTGCAACAATGAAAACAACTATTGACGATGAAATTGCTACATATCTAAAAATATGAGATGATGAAGATAGAACATATAGTGTAAGTTCAATGTCAGAAATGCTTTCTTCTATTTCTGAAATGACTTCTACTCTTACAATGTTTCTGGCCTGAATTGCTGCAATATCATTAATTGTATGATGAATTGGAGTTATGAATATAATGCTTGTTTCAGTTACTGAAAGAACACGTGAAATATGAATTCGTAAAGCCTTATGAGCAATGAAAAGCGATATAATGACACAATTCTTAATAGAAGCAATGTTTATTAGTGTACTTGCATGATTAATTGGTATTTGATTAAGCTATGTTACAGTTCAAATTGTTAGTAATTATATAGCAGCTGTAATTACAACTAGTTCAATTACTTGGTCATTTAGCTCGGTAGTTATGATTTGAATTGTCTTCTGACTCTTACCTGCATCAAAAGCCTCTAACCTTAAGCCGATTGATGCTTTAAGATATGAATAATTATTTGAGTATTCTCAATAAAACAAGGCGCCCAATAGCGGGCGCCTCTTCATTCAACATATTGTTCAGGAATTCAAAGAGAAAAATAATATTGGTAGTGCCTAAGTGGCAAACTGCATGAGCACACGAGCATCAGGATGTTCTCCGAGATACCCCTGACGGTAAAACCAGTGTGCGAGAGCCAGATGCCCCCAGTAACGAAGCTCTGCGAGGATGTAGTCGGGTGAAAAACCATCCTTGGGAACATGCCGGCGCTTATGGTTGATCTTGCCTGACTTAATGCCTTCCAAAATATCCAAATGCTTCTTTGTAAATCTAAAACTCATAGCTATTCCTCCAACTAAACGTTGATCGTCCTAGGTATATTATCCAACTACCCCAATGGCAGTAGATAATATTACAGAGGATTGGTTGATTATACAATATATTTAATAAAGTCAATTAAAAAAATAAAAAAAATCAAATAAAATATTGGTATGAGAAACTGATATATTTAATTCTTAATACAACGCATAGACATTCAATATGCGCGACTTCCTAGAGAATTTTGTTGAATTGATGTAGAATTAACATACATAAATATTGCCTTAACGGAGTTTGGAGAAGAAGACCAATAATAACCTGATACATCTTGATAGTAATAAAAACCATTAGCACGGTTACGTAAA